>Ga0082335_1003513_pt1 | contig 25628 bp, 23 predicted proteins | sample Subgrocontami58m_FD_72375 | JGI IMG/M metagenome (GOLD analysis project Ga0082335, IMG submission 72375) | Subsurface groundwater microbial communities from S. Glens Falls, New York, USA - GMW37 contaminated, 5.8 m (SPADES assembly) (version 2) ...
GGCCCCCACCTTTTTTCCCCCGGGAACCGTCCGCCGTAAGCCCGATCCACGACCAGATGATCCACCAGCATCCACTTATGCCCGCGGGTAGCGTTGTGCTCCTTGGTAAAGCCATGGCCCATCATCAGCTGGTCCCAAAAGGGATTGGGAGCGCGGCCCGTCAACTGGGATTTTTCATCCCTGGCGGGCCGGTGATAGACTTCTTTCATGAAGCTGGCATACTGATCCTGGTGACATTTGCCGCAGGCCTCCCAGGAAACGTCGGTAGCCGGACGGGTTTCCGGTCCGGGAGACCCGAGGTGCTGCGTAAGCCCGCTGTGACAATTGCTGCAATTAACCTTCGCATGCTTGCTGCCGGCGTGTAATCCCTTGATCACCTCATGGCACTGGTAGCATGCCTCCGGCTTGACCGGCTTCTCCTGCGACACCTTCGGGGCTTTGGCCTGCTTATACCCGGCAGAGGCTTTCCCGGCAAAGTATCCTGAAACTGCAAACACTAAAACGGCAACCAACATCAATCTAAGTTTCTTCTCCATGGATCTCTTCCTTTCTTAGATAGTTGCCTCCTCTGTGAAAATTCCCCCCCGTCAGTATTTCCGCCAGCCGGCCTCCGCCGAAAGCCGGCATTCAGCGGCCCGGCAAATAAATATCGCTGTAATAATAGCACGATTTAAAAAAAAATTCCCTCATCACCTGCGGGTTTCAACCCAATTGCCTGTCACAAAAAACATCTAAATCACCCCGGCACTTCCCTTATCGGAACAAGTCTCAGACTTATTAGGACTTTGGCGTTATCCTGTACACATTCTTTCTTGACAGGAATAGAACATTTTTCTAAGAGAACCTCTGTCAATATGTAGTAAGTTAGCAATTGCGTTAACGCGCGGATCTTGATTATCGGGTTAGGACAGGTAAGGAGAAAGATGGGCAAACTATTCGGAACAGACGGGATCAGGGGTGTAGCCAACAAATACCCGCTGACGGCGGAAATGTTTGTCAATATCGGCCGGACCCTGGCCCTTCTTTACCGGCGGCCGGGGCATGACGGCCGGATAGTTGTGGGCAAGGATACCCGTATCTCCGGTGATATGCTGGAAAACGCCTTGGTGGCGGGAATATGTTCCGGAGGGGCCGGGGCCGTCATGGCCGGCGTGCTGCCAACACCCGGTATTGCCTTTTTAACCCGCAGCTTGCAGGCCGATGCCGGCGTCGTCATCTCGGCATCCCATAACCCCTTTGAGGATAACGGCATAAAAATATTCGGGCCGGGAGGTCTTAAGCTCCCGGACGAAAAAGAAGAGGAACTGGAAACCCTGCTCCTGGCGCCCGAGGGTTCCTCACCCCGTACCGGAACGGACCAATGCGGACGGGTTTTCCCGCTCGCCGATGCCGGACCTCGTTATATGGATTTCCTGAAACAATCAATCCTGCCGCTGGCAAGTCTCCAGGGGGTCCGCATCGCTGTCGATTGCGCTCACGGCGCCGTCTCGCAGGTCGCGCCTGAGACCTTCCGGCAGCTGGGCGCCGCCGTAACAGCCCTTTTCAACGAACCCACAGGCACCAACATCAATCTGAACTGCGGTTCCCAGCACCCCGAGACCCTGGCCCGCACCGTAACGGCCGGACAGGCGGATTTAGGATTGGCTTTCGATGGCGATGGGGACCGGCTGATTGCCGTCGACGAAAAAGGGGCCATCCTGACGGGAGATCAGATCCTGACGATCTGTGCCGCGGCGCTGAAAGCGGAAGGCCGGCTGGCCAACAACCTGGTCATCCGGACCGTCATGAGTAATTGCGGCATGGGGGTGGCCCTGCGCTCTTTGGGCATCGATTCGGTTATGGCTGACGTGGGGGACCGGTTCGTGCTTCGGGAGATGCAGGCCCGGGGCGCTGTCATCGGCGGGGAAGATTCGGGGCATCTCATATTCTTGAATCATCATACCACCGGTGACGGCATGATTACGGCACTGCAGCTCCTGGCGGTTATGCAGCGGTCAGGCAAGCCCTTGTCGGAGTTGGCGAAGATCATGACCGTCTTTCCCCAAACCCTGATCAACGTGTCCGTTGCTCGCCGGGAAGACATCCGGGGAATTCCGGAACTTATGGGGATCATTAAAGCCGTGGAAGAAGAACTGGGCGCGGAGGGCCGGGTCCTCGTCCGCTATTCGGGAACCCAAAACATCTGCCGCGTAATGGTGGAAGGACCGACGGCGGATTTAGCGGCCCGACATTGCCAACAAATTGCCGCCGTAGTTCAGAAAAAGCTCACTTGATTCACTATGGCTGGCAGGCGGGACAAAAGAAAGTGCCCCTTCCCCCCAGCTTGATCCGCTCCACCGTGTTCCCGCACCGGGGGCAGGGCTTTCCTGCCCGTCCATAAACCTGCAAGTAGTTCTGGTATTCCCCCATCTGTCCAAAGAGGTCGCGCCAGTCGGATATGGACGTACCCCGGCAGGCGATGGCCCTGGTTAAGACCTCTTGGGCCGTCTCCCCCAGCCGCTGCCATTCGGACACGGCCAGGTCGCAAGCGGGACGGCGGGGATTGATGGCCGCGCGGTAGAGGATTTCGCAGGCATAAATATTGCCGATCCCGGCAATGACGCGCTGGTCCAGCAGGAAAGATTTGACGGGCATTTTCTTGCGGCGCACGCTTTCACAAAGCAGGGGGGCGGGGAATTCTTCCAGGGGGTCAAAACCTTGCGGAGCGGGCGGGGCCCCACTTTGCAGCTCCAGGGTGGCAAACCGGCGCGGATCGATCAGGACCAGCCGGCCATGCTCAAAACGCATCACAAAACGGATATGGGGGAGAGCGAGCGGCTGGTCTGGCTGCCACAAAAGCCGGCCTGTCATGCGCAGGTGCAGCCGGAAAACCCTCCCGTCGTCGAGCGGCAGATTCAGGCCCTTGCCCCGGCGAAAAGGTGCCAGCAGCGTACAGCCCGTCACGTCTTCCAGGCGACCCAGTTTTGCATCAATGATCCGCGCTTCCCGGATTTGTTTCCCCGCGACCACCTCTCTCAGTTGCCGGCACAACGATTCCACTTCGGGCAGCTCTGGCACCTTGTTTCTCCTTATGCGCTTCCGGCCAACCGGTGCGCCGGTAATTGTCACTAAAACAAATATTCATCGAACCTCTGCCGCGCTGAGCCCGGTGAGGATAACCGCTGGCTGCCACGCTGGAAAAGCCTGCCGCGATCAAAAAACTATCAGGCAGGGAGATGGCTGTCAAGGGATATAAGTGTTGTGTCCCCGGCATGAGAAAAAAAGGGTTGACAGGAGGGCATAACAGGAGTAGAGCATCCGCAAAATCAAGGGTTGCGCGTGACAACGCCAGGCGTTGGAGAACAGCGGAGGGCAAATCACTAAGTCATGTTGAAGGAGGGAAAATAATGGATGATGACCCCCTGTTGACGGAAGAGGCAGAGCCTCCAGGCAGGTCGACCGATGCACAAGGTTTGAAAAACTCCCGGACAAATTTTTTTTCAATCCTCCCAAATCCATCCCCACCCGCCATGCTTCTCAAGAAAACGGGCGGCGGCGCTTTTCGAGAAAACCTTTCCTCCCGTACGTTTCGCCAACTTTTTTTCCCCACTGTCAGTTACCAGTCCTGGAATGATTGGCACTGGCAATTGCAGAATCGTATCACCGACACCGCCCGGTTAGCGGATTTGGTAGGACTGACAACCCGGGAACGGCTCATCGTGGCCAATGGCCAGTCCCTTCCCTTGGCCATCACTCCTTATTATGCCGGTTTGTTGCGGGCCGGCGGCACAGACCATCCGCTGCGCCGCACCGTCATCCCCTCCCTTGAGGAAGGCGTCTTCAGCCCCGAGGAGAAAGCCGACCCGCTGGATGAAGAACGGGACACGCCTGTACCGGGCATAGTGCACCGCTATCACGATCGGGTCCTTTTCCTCGTCACCGATTATTGTTCCACCTACTGCCGTTACTGCACCCGGTCCCGGATGGTGGGCGGCGGCTCTCCGCATCCCTATGACCTCCGCACCTGGGAACAGGGCATCGACTACATTGCCGGCCGAACCGAGATCCGGGATGTGCTGCTTTCGGGAGGAGATCCGCTGACCTTGAGTGATGAAAAGCTGGATTGGCTCCTCTCGCGCTTGAAGGCGATCCCTCATCTGGAGATTTTGCGGATCGGCACCAAGGCGCCGGCGGTCATGCCGCAACGGATTACACCGTCCCTGACCCGCATTCTGAAGCGTTATCATCCCTTATGGATGAGCATCCATGTTACCCATCCCGATGAGCTGACGCCGGAAATGTACCGGGCCTGCAAACGGTTGGCCGACGCCGGCATCCCGTTGGGCAGCCAGACCGTCCTGCTGGCCGGAATCAATGATGATGTGGAAACGATGAAGCGCCTCATGCGCGGCTTGCTGCAATTGCGGGTCAAGCCCTATTATCTGTACCAGTGCGACCCCATTCCCGGTTCAGCGCACTTTCGTACCCCCGTCAGCAAGGGACTGGAAATAATCCAGGGACTGCGCGGCCATACGACCGGTTATGCTGTCCCCTCCTATGTGATCGATGCGCCCGGCGGCGGCGGCAAGATTCCTCTCCTGCCGGAATATGTGGCCGGCCGGGACGGCAACGACCTGATCCTGCGGAATCATGGCGGCGCACTTTATCGTTATCCGGACTGCATTCCACCGGCCGGCATTTTTCATTGAGCAGGAAAGGGCGGGCAATCCGCGGATTGTCCCGGCAGCAGCAAAGATAAATAAGAATACTCGCCGTGACCACAGAAATCAGCAAATTGAATATCGGCATCACCTATGACCTGCGGCAGGATTATCTGGCGGAAGGTTATACGGCAGAGGAAACGGCGGAATTCGATCGCACGGATACCATCGACGCCCTGGAAGAAGCCCTTCTTTTTCATGGCTATGCTGTCCGGCGCATCGGCAATATCAAATCGCTGGTGCAATGCCTGGCTGCCGGTGAGCGCTGGGACATGGTCTTCAATATCGCCGAGGGACTGAACGGTTTCGGCCGGGAGGCGCAGATACCGGCGCTGCTGGAGGCTTACCGCATTCCCTTTACCTTTGCTGATTCCCTGGTGCTTTGTCTGACGCTGCATAAGGGAATGACCCAGACTATTGTCCGCTCCCTCGGCATCCCTACCCCTGACTTCTTCGTTCTCTCAACACCGGAAGACTTGCCGCAGGTGCAGCTCCCCTTTCCCCTCTTTGCCAAACCGGTGGCTGAAGGAACGGGCAAAGGCATCAACGCCGCCTCCAAAATTACTTCAGCCGGGGAATTGGAGACCCAATGCCGGTCGCTGATGGCTAAATTCAACCAGCCGGTCCTGGTGGAAACTTATTTGCCAGGGCGGGAATTCACCGTTGGTATCGTCGGCACGGGTGGGACCGCCCGGTCCCTGGGCGTGGTAGAGATCATCCTGAAGGAAGACGCGGAGCGGCATGCCTATTCCTATCTCAATAAGGAACGGTATGCCGAGTTGGTGGAATATCGGCTGGTCGACGACCCGGCGGCCCTCAAGGCAGCAGAGATTGCCCTGGCCGTCTGGCGGGGCCTCGGCTGTCGCGACGCCGGCCGCATCGACCTTCGCGCCGACGCGGCCGGTGAACCCCGCTTTCTGGAAATCAACCCCCTGGCGGGACTGCACCCCCGGCATTCCGATCTCCCGATTCTTTGCTCTCTAAAAGGCATCAGTTACCAACAGCTGATCGGATATATTATGGAGTCGGCCTGGAAGCGCCAGGAAGAACTCCGGGGACCTCAGCCGTGCAAGTAGCAGTATTATATGGCAAAATAATGGATGGGGCCACCGAGGACGAGCAGGATGTGCTGGTGCAGGCGGACGCCGTTTCCCGCAGCCTGGGCCGTTTGGGATTTGACCCCGTCCCGGTTGCGCTTTCCTTAAATCTGGCCGCAACAATGGAAGAATTGCAGGCCCTGAAGCCTGCTTTTGTTTTCAACCTCCTCGAAGCCATCGAAGGCAAAGGCAATCTGATTTCCTGTGCACCTCTTATCCTTGACACTCTCCGCCTGCCCTACACGGGTGCGTCGGCAGAGGCAATGTTCCTGACCTCCGGCAAGATAGCAGCCAAACAAATTATGCGCCTCGCCGGAATAGCTACACCGGATTGGTGGTCCCCGGAATTCCCCCCTGCGGCGGCACTGCAACAGGCCGGCTTCATCATCAAATCGGTATGGGAACACGCCTCTTGCGGTCTCGATGAAAGCGCCCTCATGCTTACCTCCGCCCCTGACGTCCTCACCGGGAAAATCAGAGACCTGGAAGAGCGCCTGGGGGGCAGCTGTTTCGCAGAAGCCTTCATTGAAGGGCGGGAATTTAATGTTTCCCTGCTGGCCGGGAAAGGCGGACCGGAGGTATTGCCGCCGGCCGAAATAATCTTTGCCGAATATCCCCCTCATAAGGTGCGGATGGTTTGTTACCGCGCCAAATGGGTGCCGGACTCTTTTGAATACAACCACACGCCGCGGAGTTTCACCTTTCCCCCGGGCGATGCCCCTCTGTTGAAACTCCTCGCCGACACGGCCGTCCACTGCTGGAATGTCTTTAGACTGCGGGGCTATGCCCGCGTCGATTTCCGGGTTGATAACTCCGGCCGGCCGTGGGTCCTGGAGGTAAACGCCAATCCTTGCCTGTCGCCCGACGGGGGCTTCACAGCCGCCGCGGCCAGGGCCGGCCTGGACTATGATGAGTTGATCGCCAGGATCATCAAGGACCTCCCGCGCGGGGCGCCGCTATGACGTCGCCGGAATTGACTTACCGGCGGGAAGTTTGCCCGGCCGACCAGGAAGCGGTGCGCGCCCTCGTCAGCTCCAGCGGTTTCTTTTCCACGGAGGAAATCCTGATCGCTGTGGAGCTGGTGGCGGAACGGCTTTCCAGGGGCGAAGGAAGCGGCTACTCTTTTCTCTTAGCCGAGGGGAAGGGACGCGTGGCCGGTTATACCTGCTTCGGCCCCGTGCCGGGCAGCCTGCACAGCTATGATCTGTACTGGATTGCCGTCGATAACGGCCTGCGCCGCAAGGGTATCGGGAAAGACCTGTTGTTCAGAAGCGAGGAGCTGATACTGAAGAATGGCGGCCGCAGGATATACATCGAGACCTCATCGCGCCCCCAATACGGAGAGACCCTGGCTTTTTATCGGAGCTGTGGTTACAAAATGGCTGCCTTTCTGGAGGACTTTTATGCCCCCGCGGATGGAAAGATTATCCTGGTAAAGGCTCTATAAGGAAAAACATATTGCTATTTAAGGCATAATTGGATAGAAGGATCGCGGGCATTTTGGCGCCGTCATAGGCAAGTTGGAAATCATCTGCCGCGTATTATGCGGAATATGATTTCGCTGGCGCAAGATCCCGCTTATCGGGTCACGGAGTCATCGTCAGCAGGTTCGCCAAAAAAGGAGATCAAGGATGCGTTTTATACCCCGGGAAGAGAAGTTTTTTGATCTCTTCGAGGAACTGGCCGCTAAAATTGAAGAAGGCGTTAAATTCTTTCTGGAGATGGTGCAAAAGTACGAGTATTCCGATGAGAATATCGCCCGGTTGAAGCAGATCGAGCATGAAGCGGATATCATTACGCACACCACCTATGAGAAGATGCACACGACCTTTCTTACCCCCTTGGACCGCGAGGATATTTACGCCCTGGTCAACAAGATGGACAGCGTCATCGATATGATCGAAGCCGCCGCCATGCGCCTGAACCTCTATAAGGTCAAAGAAACTTCCGAGGCGATCATCGAGCTGGCTAAAATCCTCGACAAGGCGATCAACAAAATCAAGATCATCGTCCATGGCATGCGGGACATGAAAAACGCCCGCTGTATCCTGGACGCCTGCGTGGAAATCAATACCTTGGAAAATGATGGGGACGTGGTTTTACGAATGACCATCGCCCGGTTGTTTGAAGAGGAAAAGGATGTCTTTGAGCTGATCAAGTGGAAAGAGATATACGAGCGGCTGGAAGAAGCGATTGATGTCTGCGAAGACGTGTCCAACATTGCCGAAGGTATCGTTTTAAAACATGGATAACTCCCTCATCTTTGTGCTTGTTGTTGTTGCCGTGGCCCTGGTTTTCGACTTTATCAACGGCTTTCACGATTCCGCCAATTCCATTTCCACCATTGTTTCCACCCGGGTCCTTTCGCCGCGCCAGGCCGTCATGTGGGCGGCTTTTTTCAATTTTATAGCTGCTTTTCTGATCGGCGTTCAGGTAGCGAAAACGATCGGCACCGGCATCATCGATCCGGCCATCATTGAGGATCACCTTGTCCTGGCAGCTTTAGGCGGGGCCATCATCTGGAATCTCATTACCTGGTACTTCGGCCTGCCCAGCAGTTCCTCCCACGCGCTGATCGGCGGTCTTATCGGCGTCGGTCTGATCAAGGGGGGCTTGGATGTTCTCGTATTCAAAGGCATTGCCAAAACGACCATTTTTATCTTTATTTCACCGGCGGTGGGTTTGCTGTTGGGACTGGGATTGATGATTGTCACACTTAATCTCAGCCGCCATTCCAATGTAGCGAAGGCGAACACATTGTTCCGCAAGCTGCAGCTGGCATCGGCGGCGGCCTACAGCCTGGGACATGGCATGAATGACGCCCAGAAAACGATGGGGATCATTGCCATGGTTCTCTTCAGCCGGGGCTACCTGGGGACGGAATTTCACATCCCCTTCTGGATCGTGCTCCTCTGTCATGCGGTCATTGCCTTGGGAACGATGGCCGGGGGCTGGCGAATCGTCAAGACCATGGGCACCAAAATAACCAAGCTGCGGCCAATGGGAGGTTTTTGCGCCGAAACGGCGGCGGCCACAGCCATTATCGGGGCATCCTTTGCCGGCATTCCCGTCAGCACGACCCATACCATTACGGGCGCCATTATGGGCGTCGGCGCCACGAAACGATTGACGGCGGTGCGCTGGGGCGTGGCGGGCACCATAATCTGGGCCTGGCTGCTGACTATTCCTGTTTCGGCGGCGCTTGCCGCTTTTCTCTATCTGGTGCTGGAAAACCTCCTCAATTGACAACAAACAATTTATGTATATAGTAAATGCGATGTGAGCGGATCGGGCATTAGTAAGTTAGAACTTCTTTGCTGAGTTTTTCGGCAGAAAGTTTTTTGTCTACTTACTTATCCCGTTTAGCAGGGTTAAGATCCTGGACAGTTTATGGGGGTTTGTATGTTGAAAGAAAATAAGAACAGAAAAACGTTCATTATGTTTTTACTCGCTTTTCTGGTCGCCTTTTTTATCGTTTCTCTGGTGGAAGTCTTGCGCTCCGTCTTGGCGCCGCATGCACCCGATGTCCAACTGGCTTCCGCGGTGGTACCGGGTGATATGGCGCGCACCCCTATATCCTTTGCCGATCTGGCGGAGAAATTGAAGCCGTCGGTCGTCAACATCAGCACGACGAAGACCGTACGTTCGCAAGGTGGAATCTTGAGAGGGCCTTTCGGTGGCGCCGAACCATTCAATCGCTTTTTTGGGGGTGACGATTTTTTCGAAAAATTTTTCGGTGAAAACCCGCAGCGCGAATTTAAACAGAAAAGCCTGGGGTCCGGTTTTATTATCAGCCAGGATGGTTACATCTTCACCAATAATCATGTTGTGGAACAGGCGGATAAGATTCTTGTCAAGTTATCGGACGGGGAAAAGGAATTTGAGGCCAAGATCATCGGCAAGGATAGTAAAACGGATATTGCCTTGATAAAGATCAAGCCTGATAAGAACTTGGCGGTCGCCGAGATCGGTGATTCCGACAAATTGCGCGTCGGCGAGTGGGTAATGGCGATCGGCAATCCCTTCGGTCTGGAGCAAACTGTGACCGCCGGCATCGTGAGCGCCAAGGGCCGCGTAATCGGCGCCGGCCCTTATGATAATTTTATTCAGACCGACGCCTCCATAAATCCGGGCAACAGCGGTGGTCCCCTGTTCAGTATGGACGGCAAGGTTGTGGGCATCAACACGGCCATTGTCGCTCAGGGCCAAGGCATTGGTTTTGCTATTCCCATCAATATGGCCAATCGCATGCTGCCGGAACTAAAAACCAAGGGAGAGGTTTCCCGGGGTTGGTTAGGTGTTTCCATTCAGGATGTAACGGAGGAAATTGCCCGGAATCTTAAGCTGAAGAATTCCTCCGGAGCGCTGATAGCAGAGGTATTCGAAGGGGATCCGGCGGATAAGGCCGGCCTGAAAGCGGGTGACGTCGTTATTGAAGTCAACGGCAAGGCGATTAAGAGCTCTCATGATCTCCTGATGATCGTCGCGGATTTGCATGTGGGTGAGAAGGTGGCGATCAAAGCCATCCGCGACGGCCAGGAAAAAACCTTTCAAGTCGAGATTTCCGAACGAAAAGAGAAGCCCGAGTTAGCGGCCGGGGGAGAGTATTTCGGCATGAGGGTGCAGGAGATTACGCCGGAAATAGCCAAACATCTGGGCATCGCGCAAAAATCAGGCGTTATCGTTGTGGATGTGAAAGACGGAAGCCCCGCCGATGAAGCCGGAATTCGCGCGCAGGACCTCATCCTCCAGGTAAACAAGGTTAAAGTCAGCACCCGTAAGGATTTCGAGCGAGAGATGGCCAAGGCGCCGGCCAAAGAGGGCGTCCTGCTTTTGATCAGACGCGGTAAGTTCAATACCTTTGTACCCATCCGTCCCTGAACCCGATAGACAGGATGAGCATTGACGGAATTGCTTCTTACGGGCAAACTATTTCTGACTTGCTACCGAGCGAAGACCTCAGCCTGATGAAAACTGGCTGCGATAGCGCGGGTCGGCTGCGGCGGATGTATGCCCTCATGGACGCCCATTTCGGGGACCTGCATTGGTGGCCCGCGGACGAGCCCTTCGAAGTCATTGTCGGCGCCATCTTAACCCAGAATACGGCGTGGCGCAATGTCACCCTGGCAATTGCCAAGTTGAAGGAGGCTGAAGTGCTTTCTCCCGGCGGGTTGGACGGTATCGGGGAGGACAGACTGGCGGATTTGATCAGGTCCTCCGGTTATTACCGCGTTAAGGCCGGACGGTTAAAGGCTTTGGTCAGGTTCCTGAAGGAGGAATATGGCGGCAGTATGGATTGCCTCGCCGCAGAAGAAACGACAACGCTAAGGAGTAAGTTGCTGAAGGTGCACGGCATCGGGGAGGAAACCGCCGACAGCATCTTGCTCTATGCCTGCCGAAAGCCCGTCTTTGTCGTTGATGCTTACACCAGGCGGATATTGATGCGCCATGAGATCATTCGTCCACAGGCAAGCTATGCTGAAGTCCAAAATCTCTTTATGCATAATCTGGCGCCCGATGTTTACCTTTACAACCAGTATCACGCCCTGATCGTCAATACGGGCAAGGAATTTTGCAAAAAAAAAGGGCTTTGTCCACAATGCCCTTTGAAGGAAATATCATCAGTGATGACCGGAGATTGACGGATTCGCCAAAAGGATGGTTTAGTAAGTGAGAAATTATTTTCTGCGCTTTTTTACCCCTCAAGGGGGTACTGAAAAGAGTGGCAGAAAATAATTTCGTTAACGCACTTATCCCGTTTATCGGGTTTAGGGAGCGGAAAGATACCGGGAGCGTCCCTTTATGAACTATTGGCTAATAATATTGCTGTGTTAGCTGTTATGTTTCACGTGAAACATTTATTTCCTTAAACTCTTTTTTCATTGTTACATTCTGTTTCTGAATAATCATTTGCGCAATTTATATTTGATCATTTTCAGCTGCAGACCCTTTCTGCTTAATCCGAGTTCCGCCGCCGATCTGGTCACATTCCAACCGCATTCTTCGAGCACCCTGCTGATCACCTGCTTTTCCACTTCTTCCTTTTGATCCTTCATTATTTCCCTGAAGGGTTTTAAATGACCTTCAACAATACTGTCGGTAAGGGATACGCTGGCTCTCATGTCTTCGGAAATGCTTTCGCCCGTGATTAAATCCCCCCTGGCCATCAGCACCATTCTTTCCACCATGTTCTCCAACTCCCGCACGTTGCCCGGCCAATCATAGGCCAGGAAAAATTCCCGAACCTCCGGATCGGCACCCGTTACCTCTTTGCCCAACTTCTTATTAAATTTATGGACGAAATATTCCGTAAGTGGCAAAATATCCTCCCGGCGATTTCTCAAAGGAGGGATATGGATAGGAAAAACGTTCAACCGGTAAAATAGATCTTCGCGAAATTTGCCCTCCCTGACATCTTGCAGCAAATTGCGGTTGGTAGCGGCAATGAGACGCACGTCCACCTTGATCGTCCGCAGCCCGCCTACTCTTTCAAACTCCTGCTCCTGGATGACCCGCAGCAGTTTGACCTGCATTTCTTTCGGCAGTTCACCTACTTCGTCCAGAAAAAGCGTGCCCCGATGGGCCAGTTCGAATTTACCGGGCTTGGTCACGACAGCCCCCGTAAAAGCGCCCTTTTCGTATCCGAAAAGCTCGCTTTCCATCAAATTTTCCGCAATCGCCGCACAATTGATTTTTATAAAGGGATTGTGACTCCGCGGACTGTGGCGATGAATCGCCCCCGCAATCAGTTCTTTGCCCGTGCCCGTCTCACCGGTAATGATAACCGTCGTCGTGGTCGGCGCCACCTGCCTGATCGTATCATAGACGGCACGAATGGTCTCGCTGCCTCCCATCAGGCCGTCTCTTTCCGCCTCCTCCGGGCCAAGAAAGGGTTCCGTCGCATTCAAATTATGCGTCTTGACGGCCTTGCGAACGACATTCTTCAGTTCCTCCTGCTCAAAGGGCTTCGTAATATAATCGAAAGCCCCCCTTTTCAAGGCATCAACAGCCGTCGCAATGGTACCATGGGCGGTAATGATGATAACCGGCATGGCGGGGTAATTTTGCACGACCCGGGACAACAGCTCCATTCCGTCCAGATGCGGCATTTTCAGATCCGTAATGACGGCAGTGTAATCTTCTTTCTTCAGCACCTCCAGGGCATCCCGGCCGTCCGCCGCCGTAGCCACCTCAAAGCCTTCCTTCTTGAGCATGGCACTCAAAACCAGCCGCATATTCAATTCATCATCAACTACCAGGATCTTATCCATGCTTCTTGCTCGCCGCCGCGGCCCGGGCTTCAGCCACCGCAATCTTCTGGGTCGGTCGTTCTGCACCCCTGGACTTTGGTGGATTCTTCAACCGTACCTTGAATTCCGTCCCCTGCCCCACTGCCGATTTGACCCGGATATCGCCTCCGTGATTTCTCACAATCCGCTGGCAAATTGCCAGTCCCAATCCCACTCCTCTTTCTTTGGTCGTATAGAATGGCTTAAAAATATTCTTTAAATCTCCCTTCTTAATGCCCTTGCCCGTATCCCGGATCACAATTTCCACCGCGTCCCCGTTTTCACCGGCCCCGCCCGCCGTGGATATGCTCAACTTGCCACCCTCGGTCATGGCATCAATCGCGTTAAAGGCAATATTCAGTATCACCTGGATAACCTGTTCTCCATCCACCGCCATCAGCGGCAGGCGGGGTTGTAAATCCACTTCAATCGCAATCTTTTCCGACACGTTGTTCGCCCTGATCAGGGAAACCGCCTTTTCCATAATGTCATTTATATTCCGTTCATTCAAATTCACCGTATGCGGCTTGGCATAATTGAGAAATTGTGTCACTACGCCATTCAGCCGGTCCACCTCCTCGATAATTATCCCCAGCAGCTTGCCATTTTCTCCCGTGCCGATTTCCGAACTCAAGAATTGGGCGGCCCCTTTAATGGAACCAAGAGGATTCCTGATCTCATGGGCAAAAACCGGCGCCATTTCCTCGAGCAAGAGCGCCCGCTCGCGCTCCAGCTTGGCATCCAGGGCATAAAGTGACGTAAAGGCATCTTTGCTTTTGGGATATATGGCACTGAAAATCTTTTCCAGAATGATCTTGAAAGGTGATATGGAAATGACGATGGTAAAGCAGGCCACTAAGACATGCGTAAAAGGGGGCAAAGCGGTGTGACCGAACAAATTTATCACGAGATAAAACAGCACCACCGCAAAGGCCGTAACGATGGAAACAAGCAGCGCTTTCACCATCAACTCGTGCAATTCCGTCAGATGCGGATAGGCAATAATGAGCAGGATGAAATACAATAACCCCGCGATCACCAGATTGGAAAGCGGCGGGAAACCAAGACCAAAATAATATAAGGCATCAAATGCACTGAGACCGATCGCTATCGGTACGGCGATGGCCAAATATCCCATCCGTCTTTTTTCCCCACTATCCGCTCTGGTTTTGATATAGATCAGCAGGGATATATAGCTCACAGCCAAGATGAAAGAAAAGTAAAACATGAACAAGGGACGCAAATAGGAAGACTGGCTGAGGGGAGTAAAAAAAAGCATGCCTATGGCCAGACCAAAAAGAAAGGCAGAGAGTGCGTCATCCTTAGCGAACAAGGTCTGACCATGCAGGAACCGCCGGGTAAAGATGATGGCCAGCGACGGGATGGAGATCAATCCCAGATATTCAATTAACTGAATATATTCGGTTCTGAATATTCCATGGAAAAAAGCCGCCGTCTTAAATACGAATATCGCCAGACAGAGAGAGGCAAAAGACAACTGGACCGGGTCATTTTTCTTCTGAATGACCAGGGAAACAGCAATGATCAGACTGACCGCTGCCAGGGTAAATGTTTCCACAATAAATCTTCCTCTCAACCGCTAATAACTCGTACTCCGGCAACGCAAGAATCAACTCCCGCCGGCATCCGGCCAAAAAACTCGCTGCCGGATCAGAGGCTGCTCCCAACCCGGCGGAAGGTCCGGCATGACTGAAGTGTGCATGTTTGATTGCCGCAGTAGTAACAAGTCGCTCCGGCAGGCATGTTATAGTCAACAGGTCCTGAAGTCAAGGAAGTCTGCGAATGAATTTTCGCACCGTGAAGCTGATTATACACTAAAGGCCAACATTCTCAGCGCCACCGATAATGGCCTTTTCTTGTTTTCGCCGTATTTTCAGTCCGTTACGTCACATTCAATGAACGGCTCATTTATCCGAATTTCTGGCATGTTTATTGCTAATATGTCAGTGCCTTTGGTGGCGTCCGAAGGTATGACAAAAGGGATTTTTTTACAGGAGTGCTAAGCAAAATGGACAAGAACGTAGCGGTAGCCTTCCCGGGCCAGGGTGCGCAACGGCCGGGAATGGGCAAGGATTTTTACGACGACTTAGCCGTAGCCAGGCAAACTTATGAAGAGGCTTCCGCCGCCCTCGGTTGGGACGTTGCCGCTCTCTGCTTCGCCGAGGATGAGCGCCTGAACCTGACTGCCTATACCCAACCCTGCCTCCTGACCACGGAAATAGCCGCCTTCAGAAGCATAAATTCCCGCTATGGCTTTGCTCCCCGTTTCTTCGGCGGGCACAGCCTCGGGGAATTTACTGCCCTCGTGGCTGCCGCAGTGCTTCCCCTGGCTGAAGCGGTAAAAATCGTCCATCTCCGCGGCCAGCTCATGCAGGAGGCGGTACCCGTAGGCATAGGCGGCATGGCGGCGGTCATCGCCGATCAGCTGGATATGCAAGTCCTGCGGCAGGCCCTGCAAGACCTGCCCTTCGATGTAGCCAACGACAACTCCGCCCGCCAGGTGGTCATTAGCGGCCATCTCAGCGCCTTACCGGAAGCGGAAACGCGGTTGCGCGCCGCTTTCAGCAGTGACCTGGGCTTTCGCTTTGTGCCCCTTAACGTCAGTGCTCCTTTTCACAGCCGTTTCATGAAACCCATAGAAGAACCCTTCCGGCAGGTCTTGCAGGAGGCCCAAAAGGCCCTGCAGCCGGCCAACGCCATCCGGGTTACCTCCAATTTCAGTGGGGACTTTCACTCCCGCGACCTGCAGGAAATCCTCTCCCGCCTGACCGCACAACTGAGCAGCACCGTCCGCTGGGTCGATAACATGAAGTCCCTGGCTGCCGAATCAGATACTATCTATGAAATCGGCCCCAGCCGCCCGCTACGGGATTTCTTCAAGACAATCAATGCCGACTGCCTGTCCATCACCAGCCTCTCTGCAGCCGAACGCGCGCTCCGGGATGGTAATTGAAGCATAAGAAATAATTAATGCAGGAGTATACGAATGGATTTCAAACTCACGGAAAATCAGCAGATGTATGTCGATATGGTGAAGAGATTTGTCAAAGCCGAGATCCTGCCTCAGGTCATCAGCCTGGACAAGGAACACGGCTTTCCCTGGGAGATCATCAATAAGGCGTGGGAATTGGGGCTGCTGAACCTCTCCATCCCTGAATCCCTTAAAGGTTTTGAGGTGGATGTGGTATCGACCGCCCTGATCATCAAAGAACTCTCTTACGGCGATACGGGCATATCAACCTCGGCCATGTGCAATGACCTGGCCAACACCGTTATCGTCCAGCATGGCACCCCGGAGCAGCATGAGGCGTTCCTCTCCCCCTTTGTCGAGGCGCCGCTTCTGGCCTCTTTCTGCCTGACCGAGCCCGGCGCCGGCTCCGACAACCTCGCCATGACGACCTTCATCCAAAAGCGCGGCGACGGCAATTACGTCTTAAACGGGGCTAAATGCTTCATCACCAATGCCTCCCTGGCCTCCCAATTTACCGTTTTTTGCAAAGTTGGCAAACCGACGAGCCAGCTGCTGGCCTGTGTCATCGTTCCCGCCCCGCCTGTGGCGCCGCAGCCCGGCAACAAATACCTCCCCTCCGGCAGGACGGTCGAACTTCCCACCGGCGGCCGGATCATCATCGGTAAGCCGGAAGATAAGCTGGGGCAGCATCTTTCCAATACGGCCAGCGTCACCTTCGAGGACGTCGTTATTGAACCGCACCAGATTATCGGCGACCGGAGGATGGGCTTCGCCTATGTCATTGACGTGCTGGATTTTGCCCGTCCCATGGTTGCCGCTATCGGTGTGGGATTGGCCCATCGCGCCTTGGACGTCACCCTGGCTTATACCCGGGAACGCCGCCAGTTCGGCCAGCGCCTCTGCGATCTGCCCATTGTCCGCGACACGCTGGTGCAAATGTGGAAAAAGGTTGAACTGGCGGAGCTGGCCCTCATGAAGTCCGCCTGCAAGGTTGCCGAACGTGCCCCCGACCGGGGACTTTATGCTTCCCTGGCCAAGAATGCTGCGGCCGAAGCGGCGCTTTTCTGCGCCAATGAAGGTCTCCACCTGCACGGCGGTTACGGCTTTATGACGGAATATGAAATCTCCAAACTGGTAAGAGATGCGCAGATTATCGACATTTATGAAGGCGTGCGGGAAGTACAAAACATGATCATGGGACGGGCTTTGATTTAATATGCTGTATTTACACGGTATCGGACATTTTTACCCGGAAAACATCATCTCCAACCGTTTCCTCGAAGAGCTGGATATCGGCACCAACGAGGAGTGGATATTGGAAAGGGTGGGCATCCATACGCGCCATACGGTTCTGCCGCTCGATTATATCCGGCTGACCAAAAATCAGGACCTGCGCGCCGCCTTCGAGGCGGCTATGTACAACAATATCCAGACGGGGGCCGCCGCCGCCAGAATGGCTTTGCAACGGGCGGGGCTGAAACCGGGCGATATAGGTCTCGTGATTTCCGGTAGTTGCACGCCCGATAACTTGACGCCTGCTGAAGCGGCGACGATTGCTGCGGAACTGGGCATCGAAGCTCCCTGTTTCGACATCAATTCGGCCTGCAGCACCTTTGGCATGCAGATCAATTTTTTGGCCAACATGAAGCCGGAAGCCTTGCCGCCCTACGTCTTGGTCGTCAATCCGGAGAATATGACGCGCAGCGTGAATTATGCCGATCGCAGCACGGCGGTCTTATTTGGTGATGGCAGCTCGGCGGCGGTTGTTTCCGCCAGTCGGCCTTCACCAAGGGCGTTTGTCTCCTGTTTTTACGACTCCAAGCCTTCGGCCTGGGAAAAAGTCAGCATCCCCCGCCTCGGTTACTTTCAGCAGGACGGCAACGCCGTACAACGCTTCGCCATTCACAAGACCACCGAATCGGTGCGCCTCCTGAAGGAATCATACCCCGTACGCGGCGACCGCTTTAAATTTATCGGCCATCAGGCCAATCTCAGCATGCTGAATACCGTCTGCGAACGCGCCGCAATAAAACCGGAAAACCACTGGCACAACGTGGCGCGATATGGTAATACCGGCTGCTCCGGAGCCCCTTCCGTCCTCAGCCAGCATTGGGATGACCTGGCACCGGGACATCATGTGGCCATCTCCCTGGTAGGGGCAGGGCTCACCTGGACGCATATGCTGCTTACGGTGGAGGAATAATAATGAACTATCAGGAGTTTCTGGCCTGCGATCATTTCGCCAAGGAAGACCTGGTCGCTTTTTCTTATGGGAAGCTCGTCCAGGATGCTCCGGTGGGATTCGACGGCCGCCTGCCGGCGCCGCCCTTTCTCATGGTCGACCGCATCCTGAGCATCACCGGCGACACCAGGCACGGAAAGATCATCGCCGAACAAGACGTCCGGTTTGACGCCTGGTACTTTCAATGCCATATGCCCGGTGACCCTGTCCATCCCGGTTGTCTGTGCGTCGATGCCGTATGGCAATTACTGGGGTTCTACTGCATATGGCGGGGCGCGCTGGGCGCGGGCAGGGCATTAGGATGTGGCGAGGTTTTCTTTAACGGCCAGGTCCGCCCCTTTAACAAGTGCGTACGCTATGAAATTGTGATCAAGCGCTTTTCGCATCTTCGGGTATCAGGTGCCACTGTGGTCATCGGCAATGCCAAAATTTTTGTGGACGGCGAACATATTGTTGACGTCGCGGATGCCCGCAGCGGTATTTTCCGGGGTATCGTTTATCCCGATTATCCCCTGCTTTCCACCAATGCCGTGGGCGGGCAAATGAAAGGGACCTCATGACGGACAAACCTGTGGCCATTGTTACCGGCGGCGGCAGAGGCATCGGCGCCGCCTGTTGCCGCGCCCTTGCCCAGGAGGGCTTCCGGGTGGGCATCCATTACCGGACGAGCAGCAAGGAAGCTCAGAACATCCTGGGGGATATTGGCGACGGGTTTCTGCTCCAGGCGGACCTGGCCGATATTGACCAGCTGGAAAGCATGCTGGCCCGTTTGAAGGAAGAGACCGCCCATGTGGAAGTATTGGTCAACAATGCCGGTATGTCCATCAACGCCGACATCAACTCCATGAGAATAGAACAATTCGATGAACAGCGCGCCCTGACCAGAGGCATCTGGTACCTGGCCAAAAGGATACTCCGCCTGTTTATGCTCCGGAAAGGAAGCGGCCGCATTATCAACATCACCAGCGTTGTGGGGCACATGGGAAATCCGGGTCAGATCCCCTATACCATGGAAAAGGCCGCCCTGGACGCCTTGACCAAATCCCTGGCCAGGGAATTGCAGGGACGCAATATTCTGGTTAATTCCGTGGCGCCGGGTTTTATCGCTACGGAAATGACGGAGGTAATGCCGGAGGAGGCCAAGGCCCGGATCCTCGCCAGCATTCCTTTGGGACGGATCGGCTCGCCGGAGGAGGTAGCGGAAGTAGTCGCTTTTCTTGCTACCAAAGGGTCCTACATTACGGGCAGCGTCGTGCATGTAAATGGAGGGCTTTATGGCGGCTGACCAAGAGATGCGGGAAACGGTTTTGAAGAGCGTTCCCCAGCAGTACCCCTTTCGTTTCATCGACGAAATCCTGGAGCTGGACGAAAACAGCATCGTTGGCGCTTACCGTTTTCGCAAGGATGAATATTTCTATCGGGGACATTTTCCCGATCGTCCCATCACGCCGGGTGTGCTGCTCATAGAATCGATGGCGCAAACAGGGGTTGTCGCGCTGGGGCTTTACCTGACCATGCTGCAGGGCCAAGACTCGCTTCGCGAGGCAGGCAAGATGATCACCCTTTTCACTATGGCTGAGGAGGTGGAGTTTGACGGCATTGTTCTCCCCGGAGAAAGAGTGGTCGTGCGGGGCGAAAAAATCTATTTTCGCCGGAGCAGTTTGAAAACCAGGGTAAGAATGGAAAGGGAAAACGGTGAGTTGGTATGCAGTGGTATCTTAGCGGGAACAGGAGTGATGTTGAATGAGACCTAGAGTTGTTGTGACAGGGATGGGAGTCGTTGCGCCGAATGGCCACGGACTGGACAATTATGAGGCAGCCCTCCGGGGAGGCAAATCCGGAATACGCTTTATTCCGGCGCTCCGCGAGCTCAATTTTGGTTGTCAAGTAGGCGGAGTTCCTCAGGATTTTGATACCATTTGTCGGCGGTACCTGGATGAAGAGAAAATGATGTCCATCAATGACAACATCGGTTACGCCTCCGTTGCCGCCCTGGATGCCTGGACTGATGCCGGTTTCAAAATTCCCGCCGCCAGCGATGAAGCGGTGGACTGGGATACGGGGGCCATCGTCGGGTCCGGGATTGGCGGAATGGAGACCATTGCCGATACGGTAGTACCAATGGTCAATGAGGGAAAAGTCCGGCGGATGGGAAGCAGCATCGTGGAAAGGGTGATGAACAGCGCCACCAGTGCGCGTGTGGGCGGTCTCTTGGCCCTCGGCAACCAGGTGACATCAAATTCTTCCGCTTGCAGCACCGGCAACGAGGCGATCATCGAAGGCCTGCTGCGCATCCGCGCCGGTCTGGCCAAACGGATTGTAGCCGGCGGCAGCGAAGGCTCTTCTCCTTACATCTGGGCAGGCTTTGACGCCATGCGCGTCATCGCCCGCAAGTATAACGACCAGCCCGACAAGGCCTCTCGCCCCCTGAGCGCCTCGGCCAACGGCTTTGTCCCGGGGTCCGGAAGCGCGATGCTCATCCTGGAAGAACTGGAAACGGCGCTCGCCCGGGGGGCCCGCATCTATGCCGAGATTCTGGGAGGATATGTCAACTGCGGCGGCCAAAGACAGGGAGGCTCCATGACGGCACCCAACCCCGAGGGTGTCAGGAGGTGCATCAAAGGCGCTGTAGCCGATGCAAGCATCGACCCGGAAGCGATCGGCGCCATCAACGGACACCTGACCGCCACCTTCGCCGACCCTTACGAAGTGGATAACTGGGCCTCGGCTCTGGGACGGAATCCGGCTAATTTTCCCCACATCAATTCGACCAAGTCCATGATCGGCCACTGTCTGGGGGCGGCCGGGGCGCTGGAATGCGTGGCCGTGGTCCTGCAATTGCACAAGGGATTCATCCATCCTTCGATTAATTGTGAAGACTTGCATCCCCATCTGGAGGCCTTTGCCGGGAAAATTCCGCAACAGGTCATTGTCGACCCGCAGGTAGAGATTATCGCCAAGGCCGGCTTCGGCTTCGGCGATGTAAACAGCTGTTTGATCTTTAAGAAGTGGAAATAATTAATTTTTTGTCAAAGGAGCAGTAAAAATGGAAGAGAAGAAGATTTACGACGAGTTTATCAACATTATCAAGATCTACGCCAAAGATACCTCGCTGGTGGAAAAGGCAACCAAGGAAACTCACATCCTGAACGACCTGAAGGTCAATTCCGCCCGGCTGGTGGATATTATCATCAAATGCGAGGATGTTTTCGGCATTGAAATCGACGACGATGACGCCGACCGGATCAGGACCATCGGCGATGCGATCGAAGTAATCCAGAGCAAGGCGGCCTAAACGTGGCCATCGGCGAACGGGGCTATCTTCATTTGCAATACGCACTGGGCAGGCTGGCGGTGCTCCTTACGGCACCGGTTGTCTACCTTTGCGTAAGGCTTTTTGGCTACCGGATCAGGGACCTGAAGAAAATCCGCCGGCAATGCGCGCTGCTGTTCCGGAACCATACCGGTCCCTGGATCATCTGCGCCAACCATCTGACCAATATAGATTCGGTTATCCTCGCCTACGTCATTGCCCCGATGCATACCTACATGTTTAACTTCCGGCTGCTTCCCTGGAACCTGCCTGAACGGGCGAATTTTCAGCGGAACATCCTCTCCACCCTGATGTGCTATCTGACGAAATGTATTCCTGTCAGCCGCGGCGGAGACCGGGAGGAAATGAAGCGCGTCCTGGACAAGTGCCTCTATCTTTTGGGGCGCCGGCAAAATATCCTGATTTTTCCCGAGGGCGGACGCTCCCGGACTGGCAGGATAAATACCAATGGTTATTCCTATGGCGTGGGCCGCTTTGTAAACAGCATGGAAGATTGTAAGGTAATGTGCATCTACCTGCGCGGTGATGGGCAGGAAAACTATAGTGACATCCCTCGCCTGGGGGAGCGATTTTCCGTGGCGCTGGAAGTCCTGACCCCAGAGAAAACCGAGCTGAGCGGCTTGAGGGCTCAGCGGCACTATGCGGACCAAATTGTAAAACAGCTGGCGCTGATGGAGGAAGTTTATTTTGCAGCACATCGGCAACGACATAGTGGATCTGCGCCATCCTCTCGCAAAGACAAAAAGCACGGATACACGTTTCTGTAAACGCGTCTTTCTCCCGGAAGAAGAAGCTGCCTTCCTGTCCTACCGTGACCCCGATGCCCTGCTTTGGGCCTTGTGGACCGGCAAGGAAGCAGCCTATAAGGCCGCCCAGAAGGAGAGGATGGCAGTGCCTGCCATCCCGCGGCTTTATAAAATAGTATTCGAACAGGAGAGCGGTTCGGACCGGGAAGGGACTGCTCATACCCATGAACGGCGCCTGCTGGGAACCGTCCATACCCCCGTCGGCAGAATGCGTCTGGAAACCTTGCTAACCCCTGATTACGTTCACACAATCGCGCTGACCGACCTTGAGGACCGGGGAAACAAGGCTGTTTGGGAAGTAGAACGTCTGCCTGTTGCCGACGCTCTCGCGCCGGAGGACGAATCTTCATCGGTGCGTAAGTCCCTGATCGGCCGCCTCGCCCGCTACCTGCTTGCCCCGCCGGAGGATATTGAAATCAGACGCGGCCCGGGGCGGCAAGGGTTAGGTCCCCCCCACGTTTATTTCCGTCGGCAGTCCACGGCGATAGATATCAGCCTGAGCCATGACGGCGCTTTTGCCGCCTATGCCTTTCTTCCGTCGCTATAATAAAGCTTGACAAAGACTAAACCCGTGCATTACTTTTCCAAACTTACTAAAAAGATAGCCCCGATAAACGGATTAGTGCATTTACGCCCTTGCTTTCCCCTGGCAAGCAAGGGCTAACTTACGGAACTCCGACGGGCAACACCCGCCCTTTGGCGGTCACATGGAGGTGAACACTTGCAGGAAGAAAAGAAAAACCCCCTTAAGATACAGGACAATACATTAAGAGACGGACATCAATCCATCTTTGCCACCCGGATGCGCACGGAAGACATGATTCCCATCGCCGAACGCATGGACGACATAGGTTTCTGGGCTGTGGAAGTTTGGGGCGGGGCAACCTTTGATACCATGCACCGCTTTCTCAATGAAGATCCCTGGGAAAGGCCCAGAACCCTGAAACGCTATATCAAGAAGACCCCTTTCTCCATGCTGCTCAGGGGCCAGAATCTCGTGGGCTACCGGAATTATCCCGACGACGTCGCCAAAGCCTTTGTGGATAAGGCCTGCGAAGTCGGTATCGACATCTTTCGCATCTTCGACGCCGTTAACGACCTCCGGAACTTTAATCCCTGCATGGAACGGGTCAAGGCCAACGGCAAACTGGTGGAAGCCTCCGTTTGCTATTCCCTGACGGAACGCCGTCTGGGAGGCCCCGTTTACAATCTCGACTATTTTATCAATAAATGCAAGGAATTGGAAAGCATGGGCGCCGATACGATCTGTATCAAAGATATGGCCGGCATCCTCTCCCCCTATGACGCTTACGAGCTCGTGGCGGCACTGAAAGCGGTCCTCACTGTCCCCCTCCATCTCCATACCCACTACACAAGCGGCATGGCCTCCATGACCTATCTCAAGGCCATCGAAGCGGGGGTAGATATTGTGGACACCTGCCTGGCGCCCTTTGCCCTGCGCACTTCCATGCCGGCGGTGGAACCCCTGGTGGTAACCCTCCAGGGCACGCCCCGGGACACGGGTTTTGACCTCTATAAACTTATGGACATGGGCAACCACCTGGAAGAAATCGCCCCGAAATACAATGAATTCCTGTCCTGCCACAACCTGTCCGTTATCGATACAGGAGTACTGGCGCACCAGATTCCCGGCGGCATGATTTCCAACCTGGTCAGTCAGTTAAAAGAACTGAAGGCCCTGCACCGCCTGCCGGAGGTATACGAGGAAATTCCCCGAACCCGCCAGGAATCAGGGACTGTACCGCTGGTCACCCCCACCTCCCAGATCGTCGGCGTGCAGGCCGTCATGAACGTCCTTTACGGCAAGTACAAGATGGTATCGACTCAATTCAAGGATATGGTCTATGGCCTTTACGGACAAACACCCACCCCTATAGATGAAGAGGTGCAAAAAAAGGTCCTTAAGAACTACAAGCGGGGTCAGACGCCTATTACGGGAAGACCGGCGGACTATCTGGAACCGGAGTTGGAAGAGGCAAAAAATAAAATCGGCGACCTGGCAAAAAACGAGGAAGATCTGCTTACCTATGCCCTTTATCCCTCGACGGGGGAGCATTTCCTCAAACGGAAATACGGCGTTCCGGAACTTGAGGAAGGCAACGAGGAATAAACCCTGGCCTCGTCCCGCCGGAGCGGGCAAGGGCGCAGCACCATTCGCCCCGGCAACCGTCCGACCGGCCGGAAAAAACGACGGACCAATCGCCAAAGAAGGGCAACTCGCAAATCTTCCCTCTTTGGCGATTTTTTTATCCGCCAGGCGATGCTTGCCGTCTCCTCGCGGGGCAAGTAAGTTTACCACTTACTAAAATATTGACTCTACCCCATCACCGGTATTTACAAAAGGCCTCCTTTAGGTTATCTTGTCTTACCCGGCCTTAAAGGAACTGTAACTGCGGGATTGAATTGTGAATTCAATGACCGGCCGGCGGAGAGTTAACAGCCGATGAAGCTGCCGAAATTAACGATCAACAAAAAATTGCTTTTCAGTTATCTGGGTATGGCCCTGCTGACGGTGGTGGCCAGCGCCTATGCCGTTATCAGCCTGCAGAACCTGACCAGACTGGCCCATGCCATCACTAACCAGGATCAGGCGATTCTGGACAACTGCAAGCAGATGATGGACGCCCTGATCGCCCAGGAAAGCACGGAAAAAAAAGCCCTGATCTTCAAAGACCCCTCATTCGAAAATATCTTCCGGGACAGGGGGGAAGAATTCAAAAAAGGGATCGTCAACATCAAGAAATATCGCCTCCCTGCATTCAATACCCCGCTTGCCCGGCTGTCCGCACTACAGGAGCAGTACAGCGCCCTCTTTCAAAAGGAACTGACCCTGCTGCAGGAGAATCGCCCGGACGAGATTGCGTTCCTCTCGGAACGGGAAGGGAAGTTTATTATCGATGCCATGGCCACGCACGTGCGCAACATCGCCCGGAGGGCCGAACAGGACATCAACAGCAATATCCGCTTGTTCAAAGATGAGAGTCAAAGGGCATCCCGGATCACCATCGCCTTGAGTCTCGTCAGTCTTATTTCCGGGTTTAGCCTTGCCATGTTGATCACTTACAACATTGCCCGGCCGCTCAAGAAATTGGAAAAGGCCACGGGGCTCATTGCCGAAGGGAAGTTCAATAACGATCTCAACATGAA
>Ga0082335_1003514_pt1 | contig 25624 bp, 27 predicted proteins | sample Subgrocontami58m_FD_72375 | JGI IMG/M metagenome (GOLD analysis project Ga0082335, IMG submission 72375) | Subsurface groundwater microbial communities from S. Glens Falls, New York, USA - GMW37 contaminated, 5.8 m (SPADES assembly) (version 2) ...
AACCGCGACTTTCCCACCGCGCACCCCTTTGCCCACAAGCTCCACAGGCTTCATCAGTTTTGATACACAATTCGAAGGTCAAAACCGAAAGTTCAGACTCATACCTGAATTGGAATTGACTATGCCGAGCCGGATTACTTGCCGCAGCCCAAGGTCTGACGCCGCCGAGCTTCTTCGTTTCAATATGGTAGGGCTGTACCTGAATCCCCCCGACCAGGCGCTCGTGCTGTGCGTGGACGAGAAGACCCAGATCCAGGCGCTGGACCGCACTCAACCCGGACTGCCCATGAAGAAGGGGCGTCTGGGCACAATGACCCACGATTACGAGCGTAATGGCACCACCTGTTTGTTCGCCGCCCTGGAGGTTTTGCAGGGTAAAGTTATCGGCCAATGCTACACGCGCCACCGCCATCAGGAGTTTCTGAAATTCCTGCGTCGGCTGGATGCGGAATTCCCCGGAGATGTCGCTCTGCACTTGGTCATGGACAACTACGGCACCCACAAGCATCCCAACGTGCACGCATGGCTCAAGCGCCACCCGCGTTTTGTTTGTCACTTTGTGCCTACCAGTTCCAGCTGGTTGAATCTGGTCGAGCGCTGGTTTGGCGAGTTGACCAGCAAAAGAATCCGCCGTGGCTCATTCGCCAGTGTCGCAGACCTGCACAAGGCCATTAAGGAATTCTTGCTTGCCTGGAACGAAAACCCCAACCCATTCGTCTGGACCGCCACGGTAGAATCGATCATCGCAAAACTCTCGCGTTGCCGGCAAACCTTGGAGAATATTCAGCCCGGCTGCACCCTGTCACGCACACGAAAAGCCAAGAAATGAATCATCCAGTTATTTATTGGACACTACACTAGTAGCGTCAGGATGATCGCCGCCAGCAGTACGTCCCGTCGCATGAAGGAAAGATGATGCCGACCACACCCACTTCAGCCGAAATTGCCGCCGCTATCCAAACCTGGATACGCTGCGAATCTCCGTCAAGCTCACCGCAGGGTATTGCCGCCATGGTTGCCATGGTGGAGCAACACGCCAAGGCTAAGGGGCTCACTGCGCACGTGAGTTCGCTCGGTGAGGCGACCGGCCCGCTGTTGCACGTCAGTAACCGTGCCGCGAGCGATGAGCGCGCCGGCATCCTCATTCTGGGCCATCTGGATACCGTGCATCCCTTTGGCACTTTGCAGCAAAACGCGTGCCGTATCGAGGGCGACAGGCTGTATGGCCCGGGCGGCTACGATATGAAGGGCGGCATCTACCTCGCGCTCACCGCGTTGGGCCAATTGGCCGCAGCCGATTCCACCGCATTGCCCGTCGATCTTCTGCTGGTGCCAGACGAAGAAACAGGCAGTCACCATTCGCGCGCATCGATTGAACGTTTCGCCCGGCAGGCCCGCTATGCACTCGTCTGTGAGCCTGCGCGCCCCGATGGCGGCCAATGCGTTACCGCGCGTAAAGGCACGGGCCAGCTGCGCCTCATGGTTCAGGGCAGGCCCGCCCACGCAGGTGTGGACCACCAAAAAGGCCGCAGCGCCATTCGTGAGATGGCCCAACAAGTGCTGGCGCTGGAAGCGATGACCGACTATGCGCGCGGCATCACCGTCAGCGTGGGTACGATATCGGGCGGTACCGTGCCCAACACCGTGCCGTCGCAGTGCCAGGCCGTGGTGGACTTTCGCGTGCCAGACAGGCAGGCCGGAGAAGACATCCTTGCGAAAATACGAGCGCTGAAGCCAGTCGGTCCGGACGTGACACTGGACATCGACGTAGAGCTCAATCGCCCTCCCATGGTCAAGACCGATGCCGCCGCCGAGTTGCTTTCGCGTGTGCAAACATGGGCGGCTGAAGCCGGTCTTGAGCTTGCGGATGCGCCCATGACCGGCGGCGGCAGCGACGCCAACTTCACCGCGGCACTGGGCATTCCTTCGCTGGACGGCCTGGGGGTCGACGGGGACGGCGCGCACACCTTGCGCGAATATGTACTGGTCTCGACGCTTGCGCGCCGGCTGGCCTTCTGGAATCTGTTGCTGAAGAATCTAAGCTGAGCTTAACGGTCGTGAACTTCGAACGTCGTCCCGGATTGACGAAAGACAGTTCATGACAGTGCCGACGCTGCGCAGTTCTGCCGAACCTGCCGTTCGCGCTTTGCTGCCGGGAAGCTCGCCGATGTGACTGGCAAGAATAATACGCGGCGCCGCCGGTCTAATACGCTGCCAGCTTTGATTGCGCGTAATATCCCGTTGACAAAAAGGAGGTCGCCCATGGACGAGAAAGGACTGCGGGAACTGATCACCGAAGTGAAGCGGGGCCGGATTTCCCGGCGGCAATTCATCCAGAAGATGGTCGGGCTCGGCCTGACGGCACCCCTGGCATCCCAGATGCTGGCCTACTCGGGGATCGCGCAAGCACAGGCGAAATTCGCCTACAAGCCCACCAAGCGCGGCGGTGGCGGCGCGCTCAAGGTGCTGTGGTGGCAGGGCCCGACGCTCTTGAATCCCCACTTCGCCGTGGGCACCAAGGACCAGGAGGGCGCGCGCATCTTCTACGAGCCGCTCGCCGCGTGGGATGGGGACGGTGTCCTGGTACCGATCCTCGCTGCCGAGATCCCGAGCAACCGGAACGGCGGCGTCGCCGCCGACGGAAGATCGGTGACCTGGAAGTTGAAGAAGGGCGTGCAGTGGCACGACGGCAAGCCCTTTACCGCGGACGACGCGGTGTTCAATTGGGAATACGCCTCCGACCCGGCCAGCGCCGCGGTCACCATCGGCAGCTACAAGGACATCAAGGTCGCGAAGCTCGACAGCCACACCATACGCGTGCATTTTTCGAAGCCGACTCCGTTCTGGGCCGATGCGTTCGTGGGCGTGCGCGGGATGATCATTCCGAAGCACCTGTTCGAGCCTTACAAGGGCGGCAAATCGCGCGAGGCGCCGACCAATCTGAAGCCGGTGGGCACGGGCCCGTACAAGTTCGTCGATTTCAAGCCAGGCGACATGGTGCGGGGCCAGATCAGCACCAACTATCACGAACCGAACCGGCCTTACTTCGATTCGATCGAGATGAAGGGCGGCGGCGACGCCGTATCGGCCGCTCGTTCGGTCATGCAGACCGGCGAATTCGACTACGCGTGGAACGTGCAGGTCGAGGATGAGATCCTGCAGCGTCTCGAAAAGGACGGCAAGGGCCGCGCCAACATCGTCGTCGGCGGCAATATCGAGCACATCCAACTCAACACGACCGACCCCTGGACCGAGGTCGACGGCGAGCGTTCCAGCGCGAAAACGAAGCATCCGTTGCTCTCCGACCCCGCGGTGCGCGATGCGCTCAACCTGCTCGTCGATCGCCAGTCGGTGCAGGACCACATCTACGGCCGCACCGGCATCGCGACGCGCAACTTCATCAACAATCCGGAGCGCTTCCGCTCGAAGAACACCAAATGGGAGTTCAACGTCGACAAGGCGAACCAGGCGCTCGAGGCTGCCGGCTGGAAGCGCGGGTCGGATGGCATCCGCGCGAAGGACGGAAAGAAGCTCAAATTCGTGTTCCAGACCTCGATCAACGCGCCGCGCCAGAAGACCCAGGCGATCGTCAAGCAGGCGTGCCAGAAGGCAGGCATCGACCTCGAGTTGAAGGCGGTCACGGCTTCGGTGTTCTTTTCGTCGGATGTGGGGAATCCGGACACCTACACCAAGTTCTACTGCGACTTGCAGATGTACAACACGACCATGCCGCAGCCCGACCCCGAGGTGTTCATGGAGCAGTTCTGCTCCTGGCAGCTCGCCACCAAGGAGAACAAGTGGCAGGGCCGCAACATCACGCGCTGGAAGAGCGACGAGTACGACAAGGCCTACCGCGCGGCCGAGGGCGAGCTCGACCCCATCAAGCGCGCGGCCCTGTTCATGCGCATGAACGACCTCGTGGTCGAGGCTAGAGCGGTCATTCCGGTGGTGTTCCGGCCGCGCGTCGGTGCGATCTCGAACAGGCTGCGCGTGCCGCAATCGGGCTGGGACAACGATTTCTGGCTGCTCAGAGACTGGTACCGCGAGGCATGAAAGCGTAACGCGATGGGGGGCTACTTATTCAGGCGCCTGCTCATCGCGATCCCGAGCCTCGTCGGGATCAGCATCGTGCTGTTCACGGTGCTGGCGCTCGCTCCGGGGGACCCGTTTGAGGAACTGGCCACCAACCCGAACGTGCCGGCCGAGGTGCGCGCCAACCTGCGCGCGCAGTTCGGGCTGGACGATCCGGTCGTCCTGCGCTACCTGCGCTGGTTTACATCGATGATGGCCGGGGACTGGGGCTTTTCGTTTGTCAGCCGCATCGATGTCGATCAGCTGATCCTGCAGCGACTGCCGGTCACGCTGTTCGTGATCGGCTCGTCGCAGGTGCTTGCGCTCTTGATCGCGCTGCCGATCGGCGTCTATGCGGCCACGCGACCCTATTCCCTCTTCGACCAGATCGCCAATACCTTCGCGTTCATCGGATTCTCGCTGCCGACCTTTTTCACGGGCATCCTGTTCATCCTGGTATTCAGCATCCATCTCGACTGGCTGCCTTTCGTGTACCGGTCCGACATCGCCGAGACCGGCTGGCGATGGTGGTGGGAGCACGGCAAGCAGGCGCTGATGCCGATCGCCGTGCTCGGGCTATTCCAGGGCGCCTCGTGGACGCGCTACGTCCGCTCCGCCGTGCTCGACGTGATCCGGCTCGACTACGTCACGACAGCTCGTTCAAAAGGACTCGGCGAAATGGCGGTCGTCGTGAAGCACGCGGTGCGCAATGCGCTCATCCCGGTGGTGACGCTGGTCGCGCTGCAGCTGCCGGCGATCTTCGGCGGCGCCATCGTCACCGAGCAGATCTTCCGCGTGCCGGGCATCGGATCGCTCTTGATCAGCTCGATCCTCGCCAACGACACGCCGGTGATCATGGCGGTCACGTTCGTGTTCTCGTGCCTGGTGATCCTGTTCAACCTGCTCGCCGACCTGCTCTATGGCTGGCTCGACCCTCGCGTCTCCTACAGGTAACCTCGCGCCCCGCGCCGCCGGCCGCGTCTCGCCCGGCGCGGAAGCCTGGCGGCGATTCCGCCGCCACCGGCTCGCGCTGGCCGGGGCGCTGATCCTCGCGCTCGTCATGCTGGCGATTGCGCTGGGGCCGCTCGTTTGGTCGGTTCCGATCAATGACATCGATTTTTCCGCGAAACTGCAGGGCGCGTCCTGGCGCCATCCGTTCGGCACCGACGACCTTGGCCAGGACCTGCTCGCGCGCATGCTCTACGGGGGGAGGATCTCGCTTGCGGTCGGATTCGCCGCGATGCTGATCGCGGTGGTGGTCGGGACGATCGTCGGCGCCATCGCGGGCATGTCGCGCGGCGCTGTGGATGTTGCGCTGATGTGGCTCACCGACTTGTTCCTGTCGCTGCCGCAGCTGCCGCTGCTATTACTCATCATCTACCTGTTCCGCGATGCGCTGAAGGCCCTGGTGGGCACGGAAGCAGGCATATTCATCCTCATCGTCGCCGTGATCGGCGGTTTTCGCTGGATGCCGGTGGCGCGCCTCGTGCGTGCGCAGTTCCTGTCGCTGCGCGAAAAGGAATTCGTCGAGGCCGCGCGTGCGCTCGGCGCGACGCCGATGCGCCAAGTGGTGCGGCACATCCTGCCCAATTCGCTCGGACCGGTGATCGTCGCTGGCACCATCGACGTCGCCACCGCAATCATCGCCGAGTCGACGCTTTCCTTTCTCGGCCTCGGGTTTCCGCCCGACATCCCGACCTGGGGGCGGCTGCTCTTCGACGCCAAGGACTACCTCGATATCGCACCGCACTGGGCGCTGTTCCCAGGCGCCGCCATCTTCCTCACTGTGCTGTCGATCAACTACATCGGCGACGGGTTGCGCGACGCGCTCGACCCGCGCAAGGTGATGTAGGACATGCCCATGGGCGAGCGCCTGCTCCAGATCAAGGGGCTGAAGACGTACTTCTCTACGGACGAAGGCATGATACATGCCGTGGACGGCGTGGATCTATTCGTCGACCGCGGCGAGACCCTCGGCGTGGTCGGGGAATCGGGCTGCGGCAAGAGCGTCACTGCGTTGAGCGTGATGCGGCTGCTCGCGATGCCGCCCGCGCGCATCGTGGCGGGCGAGATCCTGTGGCAGGGCCGGGATCTGATCCGGCTCGAAGCCGATGCGATGAGGCGCATCCGCGCAAAGCAGATCGCGATGGTGTTCCAGGAACCGATGACTTCGCTCAACCCGGTCTACACCATCGGCGATCAGGTGGCCGAGGTCATCCGGCTGCACGAAGGCCTCAGCCGGCGCGCGGCGCTCGAGAAGACCGTGGAAATGCTGAAGCTCGTTCGCATTTCGAATCCTGAGCGCAGGGTGCACGATTATCCCCACCAGTTCTCAGGCGGCATGCGCCAGCGCGTAATGATCGCGATGGCGCTCGCGTGCAATCCGAAACTGTTGATTGCCGACGAGCCGACGACCGCGCTCGACGTGACCATCCAGGCGCAGATCCTCGATCTGCTCGGCGAGCTGAAATCCAGGATGGGCATGGCGGTGATGCTGATCACGCATGCGATGGGCGTGATCGCGGAAACGGCGCAACGGGTGGTCGTGATGTACGCGGGCAAGGTCGTCGAGGAGGCGCCGGTGCGCGCGTTGTTCGGCACGCCGCGCCACCCCTACACGCAAGGTCTGATACGCTCGATTCCGCGGTTCAATGCCGCGGCCGTCAAGAAGAAGCGGCTCGAGGCGATCGCGGGCGTCGTGCCGAGTCTGCTCGAGCCGGCACCCGGTTGCCGCTTCGCGCCGCGCTGCCCGTTCGCGCGCGAGGAGTGCACGCTGCACACGCCGCTGCTGCGCGAAATCGTGCCCGGGCACAAGGTCGCATGCATCCTCGCGCAGCCGGCGGGCTTGCGTGCGCCGCTCCCCGCCACCCTTCCCGTCTAGGGCCGGCCGATGACCGAACCGCTCTTACGCGTCAAGGACCTGGTAAAGCACTTCCCGATTCATGGCGGGCTGTTCTCGCGCGAGGTCGACCGCGTGCATGCGGTCGATGGCGTGAGCTTCGAGATCGCTGCGGGCGAAACGCTCGGGCTGGTCGGCGAATCCGGTTGCGGCAAAACGACCACGGGACGCTGCATTCTGCGGCTCGTCGAACCCACCTCGGGCGAGGTCTGGTTCGACGGCAAGAATGTCATGTCCCTCGACAAGAACGAGCTGCGAGTCGAGCGGCGCGGCATGCAGATCATCTTCCAGGATCCTTACGCCTCGCTCAACCCGCGCATGACGGTGAGCGCGATCATCGGCGAGGCGCTGACGATCCACCATCTCGCGAGGAACGCGCAGGAGTACGACGACAGGGTGGCGCACCTGCTTGAAACCGTGGGGCTCCACCCGGATTACGGGCGGCGTTACCCGCACGAGTTCTCCGGCGGCCAACGCCAGCGTATCGGCATCGCGCGCGCCCTCGCGGTGTCGCCGAAGCTGATCGTCTGCGACGAACCGGTCTCGGCCCTCGACGTCTCGATCCAGGCGCAGGTCATCAACCTTCTCGAAGACCTGCAGGAAAAGTTCAACCTGACGTATCTATTTATCGCGCACGACCTGTCGGTGGTCGAGCATACCAGCACGCGCATCGCCGTCATGTACCTCGGCCGCATCGTCGAGGTCGCGCCCGCGCGCGAGCTTTACACCGCGCCGAAGCACCCCTACACCGAAGCGCTGCTCTCTGCGGTTCCGATCCCCGACCCGGCGGCGAGCCGCAGGCGCATCGTTCTCGTGGGCGACGTGCCGAATCCCATCCGCCCGCCCTCAGGCTGTCCTTTTCATCCGCGCTGCCCGCGCGCCGAGGCGCGCTGCTCGCGCGAGGCGCCATTGCTGCGGGAGGTCGCGCCGGGGCGGCTTTCCGCCTGCCACTTCTCGACCTGATTGCAGAATCAAGACGGGCGGCTAAGCGTTCATTTCATTTGGTCGGGAACGCGCGCTCTGCCGGCGATGTGCGGCCGGTCAGAGTCGCCACTGCGGTCGCCCGCCCATCGGCAAGGCTACTGGTAGACCGCAAACGCCTAATTCTCCGGACCGTTTGTAAGAATTGGCCGGGAAGCCACGACCAATCGGTCAAGATCCTTCGGAGAACCGCTCATGCACGCCACCGTTCACCTTCTCACGCGCACTGATTTCCCCCGTCTTAAGCGCCGCGCCGTCGACACGCTGCAACTAAACCTCGGCTATCGCTGTAATCAGAGCTGCGTTCACTGCCACGTGAACGCTGGGCCAAAGCGCAAGGAGGAGATGACTGCCGATACGATCGACGCCGTCATCGAGTTTCTCACCGCCAGCCCCGAAATCACCGCCATCGATCTCACCGGGGGTGCCCCGGAGTTGAATCGCAATTTTCGGCGACTGGTGATTGCCGCCCGTTCGCGCGGCCTGCGCGTCATCGACCGCTGCAACCTGACCATATTGGAGGAAGCCGGCCACGAAGATTTGGCGGCGTTTCTGGCAGCCCACGGCGTCGAGATCGTCGCCTCATTGCCCTGTTATCAGAAAGAAAACGTCGACAAGCAACGCGGCAAAGGCACTTTCGAGGCGAGCCTCAAAGGGTTGAGGCGGCTGAATGCACTGGGCTATGGCCGCGCGGAACGTGGCCTGATCCTCAACCTGGTGTACAACCCGCAGGGCGCCAGCCTGCCGCCGGCGCAGGCCGCGCTGGAAGCCGACTACAAGCACCATCTGGGCGAGCGCTACGGCATCGTCTTCAATCATCTGTTCGCTATGGCCAATATGCCGATTCAACGCTTCGGCAGCATGTTGATCTCCAAGGGACAGTTCAACGCCTACATGACGACGCTGCGCGAAGCGCACCGCGATGAGAACCTGGACCAGGTCATGTGCCGCAGCCTCATCAGCGTGGACTGGCAAGGCTATATCTATGACTGCGACTTCAATCAGCAACTCGGACTGGCACTGACCGACGCGAGCCGCGCCCGCCTGCACATCACCGACGTGACTGTCGCCTTGCTCGAAGGCCTGCCGATCCGGGTGGCGGACCACTGCTACGGCTGCACGGCGGGCCAAGGTTCCAGCTGCGGCGGCGCCTTGAAGAACGAAACTGCGCCGGCGCCAAGCTGCAACCCGTTATCAATACGATCGAGGACATCGACATGAGTGAACTGCAAGGATTGTTCTTCTGGGGGTTTCTCCTGGCATTCGGCATCGTGATGTATCTGGTCGCGCCGCGCTCGAAGGACGAAGCCGGCTTCTTTCGCGGTCACGACGAGAAAGGACAGCCGCCGTCGGAGTGGGCGCTGATGATGAGCATTTTCATCAGCTGGATCTTCGCCAAATCGGTGACCAATGCCGCCAATCTCGGCGCCACTTACGGTATCGTCGGCGGGCTCGCCTACGCCACCTATTGGCTGTCGATTCCGGTCGCGGGAGTCGTGATCTACCGCCTGCGCACGCGCGAGGGCGCCACCGGGCTTGTGCCCTTTCTCATCGGCAAGTACGGGCGCGGCGCGGCGCTGGCGTTTTCCGCCGCGATCCTGATCCGCCTGTTCAACGAAGTCTGGAGCAATACCGCAGTGGTCGGCGGGTATTACGGCGACGCCGGCTCGGCCGGTTTCATCGGTTCGGCGCTGCTGTTCACAGCCGCTGTACTGCTCTATAGCTTGAAGGGCGGATTACGCAGTTCGATTTTCAGCGATGTGATCCAGGCCGTCGTATTCATGCTGTTTCTCGGCGTGGTATTGGCGTTTGTGCTCCCTGCCCATGCGCCCAGCGTTTTGCTTTCCCAAGGAACATTTGCGCTTAACTCCGGCGTGGACCTGTTGCTGGTCGCGCTGTTGCAGGTGCTTTCCTATCCGTTTCACGATCCGGTACTCACGGACCGGGGATTCATCACGCGCGAGAAGACCATGCTCAGAGCGTTTATCGTGGCGGGCATTCTCGGATTCCTTGCCATTTTCGCGTTCAGCCTGGTGGGCGTGCATGCGCACCTGGAAGGCATCAAACCCAGCGGCAACGTGCCCGCCGAAGTGGCCCGGGGCCTGGGTATTGCGGGCTTCTTTGCGATGGTCGTGGTGATGGTCACTTCGGCCGGCTCGACGCTCGACTCGACCTTCACTTCGCTCTCCAAGCTGGTCGCGCGGGAACTCCCGCTCCTCGCCGGTCGGCTGCCTTCGCCCAAGGCGATGACCATCGGTTCGCTCACCATGGTGGCCTTCGCGCTGCTCGGCAATCTGCCGATGATCGCGGGCACCGATATTCTCAAAGCCACCACCATCAGCGGCACCATGGTCATCGGCCTCGCGCCGATATTCCTATTCTCCGGCCGGGTTGGCTATTCGCCGCTCTCCTTCCATCTTGCCTTCTGGACCGGCATCGGCCTGGGCGTCCTGCAGGCGCTGGACCTGATTCCGATGAGTTGGGCGATCGGCGGCGGGAAATACGGTGTTCTGCTGGGAACCAATCTCTACGGATTGGCGTTATGCACGGCGGGCTTCTTCCTGCCGCTCGCCTTGCCGCGCTATCGCATGAATTCTGCCGGGAGTGCAGCTTGAGCACACCCGGCCGGGTCTGTCCAATTCGCTACCGCTACGGGCCAAGCGCCATTGCCAGAGCGCCCGAGCGGCTGGCCGAAACCTTGTACGTGATCGGCGGGCTGTACGGCAATCTCCAGGCGTTAGCCGCCGTCGAGGCAATGGCACGCGCCGAACCGGGGCCGGTGACCTTGTGCTTCAACGGCGACTTCAACTGGTTCAATGTCGATGATGCCGGCTTTCGCGAAATCAACGAGCGTGTGCTGCGGCACGACGCCGTCCTGGGCAACGTCGAGGCCGAACTGGGTGAAGACTCGGATGCAGCCGGATGTGGCTGCGCCTATCCGCAGTCGGTCGATCAGCGTGTCGTCGAACGCTCGAATCAGATTCACGCCAGGCTGAAGCGTACGGCGGCGCGGCATCCAGATCTGCTTCGCCGCCTCGGCGCGCTGCCGATGGTGGCGCGCTACCGCGTGGGCGACGCTCGCGTCGGAGTAGTTCATGGCGATGCCGAATCGCTGGCGGGCTGGCGCTTCGATGTCGCCGCACTCAATGATCCGAAGGAACAAGCCTGGCGCGCAGTAGCCTTCGCCACGGCTGAGGTAGACATATTCGCCAGCACCCATACCTGCCTGCCGGCGATGCGCCGCTTCGATCTTGACGGGAAAAAGATGGTTGCCAACAACGGCGCCGCAGGTATGCCGAATGCCCGCGGCACCTCTATTGGCATCCTGACCCGCATCGGAACTACCCCTTCGCCCTACGCCAGCCTGTACGGTCACAGGTTACTGGATGTGCACGTCGACGCGCTCGCAGTCCACTATGACGATCCGGCCTGGCAACAATGCTTTCTCAAGAACTGGCCCGAGGGCTCGCCCGCCTGGTTGTCTTACTTCGACCGGATCTCCAGGGGGCCCGACTATCGCCTGGAAGCCGCTGCCTCGGGGTAAGCTTGATCGCGTCACTGTGATGACTGCTGCATAGGCGGGCGCTTCACCGACCCGAACGAGCAGAACACGCAACCAGCGCCGGGCGAGCGCTATTGCTATTGCGCTCCGCGTCCGCCGACAACTCAGGCGTCGCCGCGCGCAGGATAGTTCTTCGCAATCACGAAATCCAGGCTTTGCAGGACCTCGTTGAAATGCGGCCGGCCGAAAGGCATCGTCGAGGTCGTGCCCCAGTAGAGGGTTCCGTCCGGGCGCACGATGAATAGCCCCGGCTCGTTGAACAAATCCGGTTCGACCACACCAGTCGAGGTCGCACCCTTCGAGCGGGATACATAGAGACCCCACTTGCGCGCCTCTTCGATCGATAGACCATAGCCGATGCACAAATTCGGGAGCCCCCAGCCGGATTTCGCCTGCTCGGCGCGGTCCTTCGCATCTGAACTTGCGGCAACTACCGCTACGCCGCGCTTTTCGAACTCGGGAAGCAGGGTTTCCAGTTCGGAAAGGTAGCGCCGGCAGATGGGACAGTGCAGGCCGCGGTAGAACACCACCATGGTGAAATGCTGCGGCTTTTCTGCCGCAAGCGAGATGTGCCCGCCGCCCACGAGGCTCAGTTCCAAGGCGGGCACGGGCTTGTTCGGCATCAGCGACATTTTGATCTCCGGATAAATTGGTTGGCACGCGGTACTGTCTCGCGCCACGCACTTGGCGTGGCATGGACGAAGATTAACTGCATGGCTTTTCATTTTGGTTATCATCCGTACATCGTTCATAACCATTCGTACATTTCAGCGTGAACATCGACGGGATCTCCCGCTTGCTCGAGCATGTCGGGCTGCGTGCCCACACTTTTTATGCCGGCCCGCTCTGCGGCCTGCATGGCTTCGCCGCTGACGAAGGCGTGGGGCATCTGCACGTGATCCGTTCCGGAGAAATGCGCGCCCGGCAAGCCGGTCATGACGATATCGCCGTACGAGAGCCGACCCTGTTGTTCTATCCACGACCGCTCGATCACCGTCTGGACATCGAGGACACAGTCGTCGCCGACGTGCTGTGCGCCAGCGTGCGTTACGACGCGGGTCCGCAAAACGCGATCACTCAATCCTTTCCTGCGGTCCTGGTCATACCGTTCAGCGCCATGGAACGCATCGATGTGACGCTCGATGCGCTGTTTGCCGAAGCCGGGGAAACCAACCCCGGACGCCAAGTCATGCTCGACCGCCTGTGCGACATTTTGCTCATCCAGATCGTTCGCTTCGCGATCGAGCAAGGACTCGTGACCCGCGGGGTACTTGCAGGTCTGGCTCATCCGCGCCTGGCCAGGCTGCTCGGGGAATTACTCGACAATCCCCGGCAAGCTTGGACGCTCGACACCATGGCGGCGCGCGCCAATCTTTCGCGCAATGGATTCGCAAACGAGTTCCGCGACGTGATCGGCAGTACCCCGGCTGAATTTCTGACCGGTCTTCGCATTGCTCGGGCGCAGCGCCTGTTGCGCAAAGGCCGCCCTGTTGCGCTGGTGGCGGAGAATGTCGGCTACAACAGTCAGCCGGCGTTTTCGCGGGCTTTCACCCGGGCACTTGGTCTAAGCCCGACCGCCTGGATACGCGAAGACAGGCGATCCGGATAGGCCGTCCCCGGCCGCGGCGCCGTACGGATCGGCAGCTATCCCCCGCCGCGCTGCGTTGCCCGGTCAAAATACGTCTGCACCACCTGACGCCGGGCGTCCTCAAATCCCGAGTAGGTAAAGCAGACGTTCAGCCGCGGCAGTCTCAACATGGCGATTTGCCTCGGCTCGAGAACCCGCCATTCGATAAGCAGATGCCCGTCTTCGAACGACGCGCGGCAGCGGCCGGCTTCCGAGTCCGACTCAAGCGCGAGGACCGCGCCGGGCAAGGCCCGCGGAAGCCAACTCAAAAGTTCCGCAGCGGTGCATCCCATTATCCGCTCGAACTTCATCAAGCTGTCAGTCCGCAACGCTCGGCGCCTGCGAAAACACCACGGTGTCTATACGATCGAGATCATCGTAGGTCTCTTCCCCTTTTTCTCTCTGGTAGCCTGCAAGATCCCCTGCCAGGCGATGAAACGATGCGCTCATCAAAATGTATTCGGGTTTGGACACGCTGTTCTTGAGCAGGCGATGCGCCAGGATCACGTCCTCTCCCGTCAATTCCTCGAACTGGCGTATTTTCCTGATCGCGACCTCTCCGTGATGCAATACCGCTTTCAACTTCAAATCGAGAATGTGCTGGCAGGCATCGCAGGGGCAGTTAGCGCGGCTCCCCGATAGCTCCCTGGCTTTCCCATGGAAAGCGGAGAAGAATGCCGCGACTTGTTGGGCGACATCGTGGGCGGCAGCCGTTTCCGTATTGCCCATTTCAGCGTACAGCAGGGCCGCGTCTCCTTCCAGCTTGTTGAGCGTCAGCGGAAACGACGCGTGAGCTACGATTGTTTCCAGCAGCTGCGAGATAATCTCCTCGGCATGAAGCAGGGTGGTCTTGTGCAGCCTGATGAATCTCGTGTAGCCGCCGATGTCGGCGATTACAAGAGCTACGTGCTTCAATTCCATACCTGACCTGCAAGAAAATCGTTGATATGCAGTGTACAACAGCCTTGCAGCGGCATTTCTTGGCCGGCCAATGAATCTATTTTGCGCAGTGCCGCCGTCTTCAGCCGCCTATGGCGTCGCGGACAATCTTTTCGAATACCGGGTCGAGTTCGCGCGCCATCGCATTCAGCTCCGCACTGCCGTAGGGCGCGAACACGGCGCTGGGCGCGCGCCAGGTCACGCTCGCTTTGCCGTTCGCGTCCTCGGTCACGTAGAGTCGCAACGGGGCCTCGACACCTGCGGGCACGCTGGCCGCCAGCATCCTCACCGCATAGTCATTGCGAAATACCATCAGCACCAAATTGCCGGGGATCTTTACGCCACGCGCGGCGGCGCCGCGGCTCGCGCTCGCCTGCGCGACCAGACCCATTTTGTTCGCCTCGATCGCCTTCTCCAGGCGCGTGGCCAGGGCGTCGAAGCCGTAGGCGGAGACCACAGTGTGTGTGCCGGGAAACGGTGCGGGGGATTGGGCGCCGGCGTTGTGGGCGGTGAATGCCAGCAGCACGACTGGGAGCAGGGACAGGCGGATAGTTTTCAACATTCTATTTTTCCTCGCGGGTAGGGTCGGTTCTTGACGATCAGGCGGTAGGCCGGCGTGGTATTGAGCGGGCAGGGGTGCGCGAACTCGATCAGCCTGGGTCCGATTTCATCGGAATCGCCGATATATTCATGCTCGCGCAAGCGCAGTCGCCACGGCGGCGACCTGCTGCTCCACTGAAATCGCGGCGTGGCTGGTGATCTCCAGCTCGCGATCCTCGAAAACATCCAGGCCGGGATGGCTGCGCGCCCACGCCGCCAGCGTCTCGTCGCGCGCCAGGACAAGCGCCTCGATTCGCGGCCGGAACAGCCGCAGCATCGCGCCGATCCAGCGGTTCACCGGCCACGAGGGATTGGCATGGTCGATGACGAAGCCGTCCAGCATGGCGATCACGTCGCGCGCCGGATACCAGGTGTCGCCGGTGACCCAGCGGTTCACGGTAAACAAGCCGATCGGCACGCCGTAGGCATCCATCGAAATGGCGATCAGATGCGACAGCGCCGCGTCGCCTGTGGGCCAGGTTTCTCCACCTGTATACGGCACCGGCGCCACGCCGGCCGGCATCCCGGCCGCGCGCAGGAAGGCATGGAAATGGCCGTGTTCGCCCTCGCTGCCGCGGTGGGCATGATAGTAGTACTGCGCGTGGGTGTCCCCATCGTAGACGTCGTCCGCCGGATAGTGCTCGTACTCGATGAACTCACCCTGCCCGCGCAGGATCTCGCCGACGATGTTCAGCCCGCCCTTGTCCAACACATGGCGGCATTCCTGAACCTCGGCGCCGGCATCCCGCATGACCTGCAGCGCCGATCGCGGCAATACAGAGAGATCGTGAAACGACACCGCCATGGCATTCCCCACGCTCATTTGATCGCCGCGCCGAGCGCGCGGCGCTCCTCGAACAGCGTGTAGTGCGAGGCGAGCGAATCGGCCAGCGCCTGGCGAATCATCGCCTCGCCCTTGCTTGCGCCGTCGGCGATCAAAGAACGGTACAGCCCGGTATAGAAGGCGTCCGGCTCGACGGTCACACGATAGACCAGGCTCGCTGCGCGATGTTCCCACGGAACCGCGTAGTCGAGCACTGCTTCCGCGCCCGCCGGCAGCCGCGTGTCGGCGATCTCGTGCGACAGGTCGAGCGCTACCTCGCGCCCGATCACGTACTCGCGCTGCGTGCCGGCGAGGGCGCGCCCGGCTTGATCTTCTTGAAATATCTTGACCACTACTTTCGGCGTAACGTAGGTCGGGAAATGATGCCCGGTGCCGGTGTTGCGCAGTGTCAGCGCGGCACGGACGGCGCCGGCCTCGATGTGCGGCGGCACTACGCCGATAGTGACGCCGCTGCGGACCATCTCGGGGTCATGGATGCCGCGCCAGAGATGGCGCCGGTCGGGCATGTGGCAGGACTGGCACTGTTTGCCCTCGGCCGCATAAGCGCTCGCCTTCCATTCCTCGTAGGTGTTCTCAAGAAGCTTTCCATTCAGAGCGAAGTCGTCCGCCTCAAACTGGTGGCAGCTGCTGCAGAAGCGCGAATCGGCGAAAGCGGCGCTTGCCTGCCAGCCGCCGTGCGGCAGCTTGCCTTCCGGCTTCGGCACGGAACCACTGTGGCGCGCCGGACCGAAGCGCTGGTGGCCGCGTACGTGGCAGGCAGCGCAGACCAGGCCCTGTTGGTGCAGAGCCGTGCCCTTGCGCGCATTCGGCCGCGAAAGTGCCGCGACCAGGCTGTCTGCCTGTTCGGCTAGCGGCGCGTGGCAGCGGATGCAGGCTTGGTGCTCGTCGCGCGAGCGCGCCCCCATGTTCATCAACTGGCCCATCACGCCCGGCCCCATCGCTTTGGCGTGCCGGGCGCTGCTCCAGTCCCGATATTGTTGCGCGTGGCAACTACCGCAGGATGCCGGATCGAGCGCCGCTTCCAGTGGCGTGAACTGCGGCGGCGCCGCGCCCTGAGGCGCTAGCGGCCGCTGCCAATGCTTATCGAGAAACTGCACGACGACGCCCGTACCCGCGTAGACGGAAGTTTGCGGCGGCGCAGGCTCCGAACACCCTGCGAGCGCGACGAAAAACAATACGGGGAGCAGACCAAAGCCTCTCCTCGCGCGCCGCCGCCAGATCAAGCGGGGGCGTACCACGGCCTTACTTCTTAGCCGCGCAGGGATTTTTTGCCGCACACGGGTTCTTGGCCGCGCACGGATTTTTCGCCGCGCAAGGATTGCCCTTCGCGGCAGCGGCCGGTTTGAACGACTTTTGCATCTGAGCGGTGTACAGCGTCAGCGCAGCGAGTTCCTTCGAGTCCCATGCAAGCGTCTTCGACGCCATCGGCGCCACCAGGCAGAACTGGACCATCTCGTCCAAGTTGATCTTCTTAAAGCCGCCTTTGTCTTTCGCCATCGCAACGTAATGCGGATAGGGCTGGGTGAAGGTCTTCTGGAATCCCGCGCCACCTTGGTGGCAGGTATTGCAGGTCAGGTTGTTGGTGCTGAGCTTGGTATCGCTCCAGAGCGTCCCGCCGAGCTTGAGCATCTCGGCGCGATCGCCGATCGCGAGCTTCGTGCCCTTGGGCCGCGTCACCAGCTTGGGATCAATTTTCGAGCTGGCGGCACAGGGATTCTTCGCCGCGCACGGGTTCTTGGCCGCACACGGATTTTTGGCAGCGCAGGGGTTCTGAGCGAGCACGGGGCCGGCAAGGGCTAGCGCGAATATACCGACGACGGCGGTCTGTAGCGGTTGCGTCCTGAAGTTCATGGCGGATCTCTCCTTGAATTGGTGGTGGACAGTGGAACCACCCCAGGCCTGGGCTGGCCGGCGAAGGGCGGCCGGCATCTACGGTCTTATTTCTTGGCCGCGCAGGGATTCTTCGCGGCGCACGGGTTCTTGGCAGCGCACGGATTTTTCGCCGCACACGGGTTTGATTTCTTAGCCGCGCAGGGATTCCTTTTCTTGGCCGAACATGGGTTGGCGGATTTCGGCGCACAGGGGTTTCGCTTCGCCCCGCAGGGGTTCTGGGCAAAAGCCTGGCCGCCAAGACCAAGCGCCAAAGCGCTGGCCATCGCGAGTTTGAGGGGGTGTTTGAGCATGTTCATTTTGAGTCTCCTAATGGGCCGGAAAGAGGTGTAATGTGGTTTCGCCGGGAGCGGTGCGCTACCCTGCTGTCGAAGTAGTCGTGCGACTTCGCCGATTCCTTACAAAACATTTCAGTCCCGGAGCGGGGCCGCGGCACCATGTCCGCTTCGTTCTCATAGACATTGGTAATTCCCATGCTCTATTCATAAGAATCCGTGGAAAAATGATTCGCGCGGAATTAATGTCGAAATGCTCCGTAGGCGCGCGCCGTCACGCAACTACTTTTGCGATCTAGGTTGGGAAAGCCGGATGACCGAACGAGACGAACACGCGCAAGCCTTGGAGCCGCACCGAAAGTATCTACTCCGCTACGCGCAATTTCACCTGCGCGATCCTTCGCTCGCCGAGGATGCCGTTCAGGACACGCTCATGGCGGCGCTCGCCCAGCGCGAAGGCTTCCAAGGTCGCTCGCAACTGCGCACCTGGCTCACCGGCATCCTCAAGCACAAGATCATCGACCTCGTCCGCAGCCGCGGCCGCGGGCTGCCTGCGGACGCCTTTGCGCTGGGCGAGGACGGCGAATCCACCGATGGCTCGTTCAATGCGAACGGTAAGTGGGTGGATCCACCGGCGGATTGGGGGACGCCCGATGCCGCACTCGAATCGAGCCAGTTCTGGCGCGTTTATCAGGAGTGCTGCCAGCGACTGTCCAAGCGCGACGCGCTCGTCTTCTCGATGCGCGAGGTGATGGGCCTGTCGTCGGAAGAAATCTGTAAGACGATCGAGATTTCGACGACTAATCTGCACGTAATACTGTTTAGAGCGAGGCTGAGCTTGCGCACCTGCATGAGCAAGAACTGGTTTGGGGGGCGGCATGAGTAGGGAGCAGGGGCCCCGTCATACGGGGATGCGACCGGCCACGATTGCCGCCGGACGCCGACAGCGCTTCAGCTTGAATCGCGATGACGGCGCGGAGGCGGCGGCATGAGTAAGCTTATGTACTCATGCAAGGAAGCATCGCGGCTTTCGTCGCGGGCGATGGAGGAGCCGTTGACGCCATCCGAACGCGTGCTCCTCCGCATGCACTTGATGATGTGCAACCGCTGCAGCAATTTCTCGCGCCAGATCCAATTCCTGCGCCGCGCGTCCCGCAAAGTCCCCGAGGCGCTCGAAAAAGAAGGCGATTGATCCGGCCAGCTGCGAGCATCAGTTGCCCTCGCAGTTTGACCCGAAATTGGAGAACTGAATCCATGAGCACGCAACAACTTCTTGATATCGATGCCTGCGTATTCGATGCCTACGGCACGCTGTTCGATTTCAATAGCGCTGCGCGCGCCGCACGCAGCGAGTTGGGCGACGACTGGCAGCGCGTTTCCGATCTCTGGCGGCAGAAGCAGCTTCAGTACACGTGGCTGCGCGGACTGGCTGGCCATCATGCCGACTTCTGGCAAGTCACCGGCGACGCGCTGGAGTTTGCGCTCGCCACTCTGCGGCTCGAGCGCCCAGGCCTGCGCGAGCGGCTGATGGACCTCTACCTGAAGCTCGACGCCTATCCCGAGGTCCCGGAAACGCTGCGCCGACTGAAGGCGACGGGCAAGAAACTGGCCATACTTTCCAACGGCACCCCCGCCATGCTCGATGCGGTCGTGCATAGCGCAGGACTGGATCACGTGTTCGACGCCGTGCTTTCCGTGGAAGAAGTGGGCGTGTACAAACCGCATCCGTCCGTCTATGGCCTGGCGTGCGAGCGATTGAAGATCGCCCCGTCGCGCATCTGCTTCCTGTCGTCCAATGCCTGGGATGCGTTTTCGGCCAAAGCATACGGCATGCGCGTGGCGTGGTGCAACCGATTCGGGCAAGCGCCGGAACGGATACCGGCGACACCGGATGCGGAAATATCCGAACTTGGCGCCCTGCCGGCCCTGCTCGCGTGAGGGTGGCGCTGACACTGCGCCTACTATTGAATCGGAGGGCTTGAACCTCCTTGAGGCATTACGCTGCCTGAATCGCCCCGGCGCTAGATTGCCGGACGGCCGGTACCGACATGGCGTTTCATGGCGGTATACCAGGCCTCAACGTCGAAGCCGTATGAACCTACGAGTGTGCGGAAGACGACCACGCCCTTCTCGTCAAGAAGATAGAGCCTGTCAGGCAGCGCGGCGTACAAGCGGTCCGCCTCGTTCGACATATTGTCCAGCAGCATCGGCATTTTCAGATTGAGCCGCAGTACGCAGACCTGCGCCAATTCTTCGCGCTGCTCGATCAATCTTGGCTGCTCGTACAACACGCTATCGACGAGATTGCGTGCCGCCTGGCGTCCGTCCGTCGGATGCGCCTCCTGGATGTAGACGCAGTAGAACTGAACGCGGCTTTTGAGTTCTTCGTATATCTCGTTCAGGCGCACGGCCTGATCGCGAAAGGGCGGTCAAGTATAGGATCCGAAGACGAGGGCGACGGGGCTGCCGCGTGTCGACGACAGTCGCAACATTTCACCGGTCCTATTTCCCGCAGACGTCAGGCGCTCGAGCTGGAAGTCGGGGGCTATCTCCCCGACTTTTGGTGCGGACTGATCGCACAGTGATCGCTCGCGGACCATCGCTCCATACTGTTCGAGGTACTGCTCGCGGGTGCTTCCTAGCTTTTCCCACCGCGCGGGCGGTAGCGTGTCCGGATGCGGGTAGGAGGTGCCTAACCATTTCAGTTCAGTCATTCGATTCTCTTCTTGGTGTAACCATCATGCGCCCAATTGCTTCATGTGTTTGATGATCGCGTCGGCGACGGCTTGCGCTTGCTCGCATGTTTTTCGATGTAGGCAATCAACGTCGGACTGTGCGCGAGAAAGTCCTGGGTGTAGAACTCGAGAATGCCCGATGCGCGTACCAGCTTTCGCTCCGGAACGAGCTGCAGATTGGGGGATTCGGCAAAGAACTGTCGCGCCGCGTCGTCAAGCTGCCGATTCAGATCGTCCGCGCGAAACGGCTCGCGCGGCAGCCGCGGGCAGCTTACCGACATGCAATTCAGCGCGAAGTGGACACGCGCGTCGCCCAACGGCCGGATGGCGTCGTTCTCGAGCGCATAGAGCGACATGCGCTCGCCGCCCACGGAAAATCGCTTTACGCCGAAGAACCACACCTTGTACAGTCCCCCCAGGCCGTGCGGAAACCCCGAATCGATCACGTTGAACATCGCGAGCGCGCTGTAGGCGTTGATGTAATACGCCAGGACCGCGTCCTTGTCGGGAAACAATGCCGGCGCCGTGCGCGGACTCACGCGAGCGACGTATTCAAGGAATCCGTCCAGATCCGCCCGCTCGCCGACGAGCCGGTGAAGATCCACCTCGCCCCGGCCGTTGACGAATCGCTCCAGCACGCGCGCCCATTGTTGATAGGGCCGGTACGGATCCGGCTGGCGCGCATGCGCCGGCGCGGGGGAAACCAGGGCCCCGACCAACAGGGCCGCGGCGAAAAACACCTGCGGAGCCGTCGGCCTACGCGCGATCATCGGCCCCGTCCCGCCGCGCGATTGCCTTCCAGGGTCAAGCGCTGGCGACCCTTGGCGCGCTTGCGCTGCGGCCGCAGCACTTCCGGCGGTGGCACGGCTTGGCCCTCGAGCGCTCCGCTCAGAGGGTTCCAATAGCGATCCCCCGCCCAGGTAGGGATGCGGATCGGCTGCAATATGTAACTGTCCCGTTTGGCGTTATGCAGGCACATGGATAACGGGCCGTCGCGCGTCATGACCTTGAAGGCACAGGCCTCGATGCGCTCGCGCTCCAGAGCGCCCGCGTCCATGAAACCGTGCACCATGAAGGAAAGCGTCCGGATGCGCCCGCGCGCCGCCACAAGATCGGCGCGCATGCGCCACGCCTTGCGCACCGACCAGCGCGCGACCGCCCACCAGTGGCGCGGGCTCTGCGCGAGCCAGGCGAGCAGCGCCAGTGCCGTCCGGCGCCAATCGCCGCGATCGAAGGCGATGTGCGCCGTCGCCGGCTGCAGCCGCGCGACGAACGCGGCATCGTCCAGAGCGTCGTACAGTTTGCCATTGACCGCCAGACACAGCCCATAGCGGTTGCAGCGCGGATGCCCGGGCATCGAGCCGCCGAAATCGATGGTCGCGCCGGCGCCCTTCTCGATCCGCCCGGTCACGTCCTCGAGCGTAATTGACGTCTGATTTTCGTGGATGCCGCGCCCGGTCTGCGCCTGCACCTGGAACGATGCCGTGCGCACGCGCCCGGCGTTCGCCTTGAAGAATCGCACCAGGTCCGGAATTTCGTCCAGATTGCCGTCATGGACCGTGGTGTTGAACATGACCGACAGCGGAAGTCCCTCCACACGATCGAGATATTCCGCACGCAGCGCGTTCAGCTCGACCTCGCTGCGATATCCCTTCAATTGCTGGGTGGTGTCGACGTGAAACGCGACATCCATGAGGCCCGCGGCGGCGAGCTCTTCGAGAAGCACGCGGGTAGCTCTGCGGCCATTGGTCATCAGGGTCGCGCGCAGACCCCGTTCGCGCACGCGCCGGACGATGGCGAGCAACTCGTGGCGCCGCCGCAGCGTCGGCTCCCCGCCGGTGATCTGCACGTCCGTGCCAGGACCGTAGTACTGCCCGATAAGCTCGATGCGCCGATAGATTTCGCCGATCGGGATGTCCTTCACCGCCTCCGAATGCTCGGACAGATAGCAAAGCGTGCAGTCGAGGTTGCAGCGCTGCGTGATCTCGAGCGCCACGCAGCCTATCGGCCAGCGGCTGCCCATCTGCTGCTGGCGTGTCGCGCAGCCGGCATTCTGCATGGCGCGACGCGCCCGCTCCATGGCGGCGCCGTCAATAGGCGGCGGATCCGGCGCGAACGCCGCGATCTCGGCTGGTGTCATGTGCCGCATCGATCAGTTCCCTGCCCGCGCACGCAACTCGAGTTTGAGTGCGGCACCGTCGTAACCCCGGATATGGTGGTGCCCGCGTATCAGAACGCCGCGAGGAAACCCATCGGGGACATGGACGCCCTGCAAGTCGCGGGTAGAAGGCTGCTCGTCGGTGTGGTCATGCAGCAGTCTGCGCACGCCGACCACGCGCGCGGTGGGAGTCAGCACCTCGAAGCGGTCGCAGAAATAGTCCGCGCCTCTGTCGTCGCAGCGCATGGTGACCTCGAAGCTCCAGCTGCCGTCGGCCGCCTGGCGCGCGGTCGCGGCGATCACATCGGCCGCACCAGGCAGCGCGAGCGGACTGGCGCAAATAAGCGCCAGCGCAACAACTGCGGCACGGAGTCGAATCATCGGCTTGCTTGGCCCGGACATCATTGTTCTTAGTCGGCCAACCGGCCAAAACCTTACAGAAATCGGCAACATCGTCCGGCGGGCACTTGAATCACCCTGGGCGTGACACTCGTGCTGCACGTGATCTTCGGGGCCGTCCTCGGCGGCGCCCATGCGGCGCTAAGGTAGCGAACGATGAGCGAAAGGTGGTCCTCGCCCGGCAGGCAGTTGAGATCGTTGCGCGCAAGGCCCACCGCAAGGCGTCGAGCCATTGCTGCAGGCGCAGCGTTGTCGGCGAGCCCCTGCCAGATCCGCACCGGCGCGCGTAGATCCTCCGGACGAAGTCCCCATGGTCTCGCAAGCAGCGTCAGCTTCCGTGCGGCTCGGCGTGATGAAGGGCAGCTAGCTGAATTGTAGCTGCCGCTCGCAAATAAGTTGCGAACTACAGGTCATCGGTAGAGTAGGAATGTGGCGCGGTAGCCGTAGGTTTGGTTTGTCTGTTTCCGCCCCTTTCGTCTGGCGGTGCCCAAGTAACCTGTCCGTAACCCCGTTTCCACATCCCCCTCATCGAACCGGACGTGCAGATCTACCGCATCCGGCTCTCGGACAAGACATCACACCTTCGCCCTCGCCCGGCTGCGGTTGTACGCGGTTAAATGGATGAGCCCGAAGTACCCATAAAGGTGCGGGTAGGGAAACGCCCCGCCCTTGCGCCGTCTAACCTTGTACTTGTTTCGCAGCCACCGACGCAACCGCGTCGCCGTGTACACGTCGAGCGTATTGTAGGCACGGCTGACGGTCCCAACGCTGAAGTAGTTGGCCCAGCCGCGTAGCATACGGTTCAACCTGCTCACCAGTTCCGTGGTTTCTTGCCACGCCGTTTTCAGTTCGGTCAGCGCATAGACCTTCTCAGTCATGCGCCGGATGCTCTTCTTCGATGGCCACAGGGCGATACGTGATTTCCCTGTGACCGGCGAGTACCGTCTGCCAAACGTGTAACCCAGAAAGTCAAACGTCTCTTCCGGAACCTTGCAGAGTCGTGTCTTCTCCGCGTTCACCGTCAGCTTCAGCTTGCCCATGATCTCGCGCATTCGCAGCAAGGCTTCTTCGGCTCTGCCGGGTTTGCACAGAATCACAAGATCGTCGGCATAGGTGACGATATGACTGCCAAGGCTTCGCTCCAGCCCCAGCTTCTTCCACGCCAACACAAACCGCCGCATATACAGATTCGACAGCAGTGGTGAAATGGGAGAGCCTTGTGGGATGCCCCGCCCGCTGTCCTTGGCCTCGGTCGTGCGTTTCTTCCGACCTTGGTCGTCGGTCTCTTCGACGGCGCATTCCAGCCACATCTTGATCAGATGCAACACACGCCGATCGACGATGCGCCGCGCAAGCGACAGCATCAGTTCGGTGTGCGGAATGCTGCCGAAGTAATCGGCGAGGTCGGCATCGACGACGTCCGTATGGCCTCGAAACAAGCGATCTTCAACTTCCATCGCGGCCTGCTGGGCATTGCGGCCCGGCCGGTAGGCGTACTGCTCGTCTGGAAGATCCGACTCAAAGATCGGTTCGAGCACCAGCATCAAGGCTGTCATGCACACCCGATCCCGCAGGGTTGAAATCCCCAAGGGCCTGAGTTTGCCGTTGGCTTTTGGAATAAACACTCTCCGGATGGGCTCCGGCCGATACATCTCTTCTCTGAGCGCAAGCGCCAGTTCGGCCAACCATCGCTGCACCCCATACGCTTCGACTTCCGCGAAATCCTGACGATCCACGCCCGGCGCGCCCTTGTTGGAGCGGCACTGGGCATAGGCATGGGCCAGAATGTCTTCCCGGTATAGCTTGTCGTACAGGGCGTAGAAGCGGTAGCCAGCTTCGGACTTCGCTTTCGTGTGTAACGCCCTCTGCAGTTTCTGAACGCTGATCGGAGTTGATAGGTTACCCAATCTCCACGCCCTCACTACGTCTTTGCGTTGATCTTGAACTGAGGCCCCTTCCCTCCACCGGCATTACCCGGCTTCCTTGGTAATACGGGCCTCTCCGCCACCCCAGGGCGTCCAGCCTGTCCGTCACCGGCGTCTGGTCGGTCATCCCGGACCACGCCAAGGGGCTTCCCGTGTTACGCGCGCTTCCTTTGTGTACATGCTGTCGCCACTACCCCGGTGCAGCGTCTGCGGTTCCAGCCTTGCTCATTTCCGCAGCCGTATCAGCCTTCCCCAGAATGGCTACTGGGTCGGCCTGCACGATGGCATTTCGAGGTTTGCTCAGCGTTCACTCACGTTACGGCCTGCACACTCGCGCTGTCACCATACTTTGTGACTCGCTAGCCGAAGGCTTCAGCCATTTCGTTACCGTGCGACCTGAAAGTCGCTTGGATTTCTGTTTCACAGGAGGAACTCTTATGAACTGATGAAACCAGTTGTTCCATCAACTGTTCCCTACCCGGACATGCGGAGCCGGTAACAGCTCGGTATGAAGCTCTGGGGACAATGTACCCGTCGATTTACTCGATACACCAACCCGCGAGGGAAAGTGAAATCTGCAAGCACAAATGCGGAGAGGGACTAGGGACGAGTGGGTACGATCAACACACGTGAATCTCTGTTAAACGTCGTCAAATGGAGCAAGCCAAAAGTGCTGACAGGCTTGAACCAAAAGGTGAGCGGCAAGGAATGGCTCTTGG
>Ga0082335_1003515_pt1 | contig 25620 bp, 24 predicted proteins | sample Subgrocontami58m_FD_72375 | JGI IMG/M metagenome (GOLD analysis project Ga0082335, IMG submission 72375) | Subsurface groundwater microbial communities from S. Glens Falls, New York, USA - GMW37 contaminated, 5.8 m (SPADES assembly) (version 2) ...
CGTCCGCGACCCGTGGGCGAGGTAAGGAGAGGTTAGATGAGCCGTGACCCTGAAAACCCCCTGAATATGCGTCAACTTGGCGAGGGAGGGCCGTTCGTTCTTCCTCCCACCAACTGCTCTCCCCGAAGAGTTGACTTCCTCAAACGAAGCAATGCAATCCTTGGTTTCTACGCGACCGTCGCTCTCTACTCTGAAAAAGGTCGTGAGAATCTGGAAGCAGCAGAGAAAAACGGGCAGCTTACACCTGAGACAGCAATCCGGGTTAAATTGGATCCGGGTGGATTTGTAATGCAGACCAATTACAGGCTGCTGAAAAAGCAGTTTGCTCGTGCGGGAGCACAACTAACCAACCAAGTATTCCTCATGATATACGGAAACTTCGAGGCTTACGTTCTTGATGTTGTAGCAGATGGATTCAAAGCTACGTCATGCGCAAATCCCGAAGAGCAGGCAGTCCAGATAATAATGGGCACGTCTTGGCGTGGCAAGTTTGATCGCGTCATGCAAAAGTTAGGCGTCGAACTGGGTAAAAGTAAGCTAAATAGCAAGTTCCACGACTTGGATTTGGGCTTTTTGGGAGACAAATGCGACGACCCAATCGACTTCCTGAACCGAATGGCCGATCTGCGACACCGGCTTGTTCATTCTACTGGTAGAGCCGACGCTGCACTCGTGACCAGGTATCCGAACTCGAACTTGGCCGTTGGGGATATCATTCATTTGCCGTTTGGGCTTCCACAGGGGATTCATTTCTACTTTGTTCTCCTCACCGAAATCCTGGATGAAGCCTTCATTGCCAAGTTCAACTGGCCGCACTCACTGGTTGACCCTGAAAAACTGGTTGAGTGAATCTTAGCCAGATCGTGATACCTCAAGGACTTATCTACCTGACTTGCAGTTGCGTGTTACCGAGGCGTACTACTGGCCGCGTGCCAGATTCACCGGCAATCAAATTACACACGCACAAAACTCCAAATCATGAACTTGGATACAATGTTAACTGGCGGCTTGTCGTAGGTACTGCCCGCTCGTGGTGAGGCCTTCGACAAGCTCTCCGAAGGAGTCCGGAGTCCTTCGGAGAGGACGAGCGGCGCAGTAGTACAACCGCAGGAGCACAACGTGTTCACAGGCATCGTTGAAGAGCTGGGCACGGTCAAGGAGGCGCGGCCCGGCCGCCTGACCATCGCCGCGAAGGTCACGCTGGAGGGCGCACGCCTCGGCGACAGCATCGCCGTCAACGGCGCATGCCTGACCGTGAGCGCGCTGGGCAAGGGCACGTTCGCCGTGGACGTGGTGCCGGAGACGCTGCGCCGCACCAACCTGGGCGCTGCCCGCCCCAGCGACCCCGTCAACCTGGAGCGGGCGCTGGCGTACGGCGGGCGCGTCGGCGGGCACCTGCTCCAGGGACACGTGGAGGGCGTCGCCACGGTGCTCCGCGTCACGCCGGACGGCCCCAACAGCTTCGTCATGGCCTTCCGCGCGCCGCGCGCGCTCACGCGCTACATCGTCGAGAAGGGCTTCATAGCCGTGGACGGCGTGAGCCTCACCGTCGTCAATTGCAGGAGCGATGCCTTTCGTGTATCCTTAGTCCCGTACACCCTTGCTCACACCACATTGGGCCGCAGACGGCCCGGAGACAAGGTTAACCTGGAGACGGACATCCTCGCCAAATATGTCCAGAAGCTCCTGACCCCAGCGTAGGACCAGGCCTCCGCCCGGCTCCCTCCGAGCCGACCACCGGGGAGGCCGCATTTGTAGCCCGAGGAGACAGCACCCATGCCCTTGGCAACCATTGAATCAGCCATAGAAGATATCAAAGCCGGTAAGTTCGTCATCATCGTGGACGACGAGGACCGGGAGAACGAGGGCGACCTCGCCTGCGCCGCGGAGAAGATCACGCCGGAGATGATCAACTTCATGGCGACGCACGCCCGCGGCCTCATCTGCGTGTCCCTGACCGGCGACCGCCTGGACAGTCTTCAGATACCGATGATGGTGCAGACCAACACCGCCCTGCACGGCACCGCCTTCGCCGCCTCGGTGGACGCCAAGCGCGACGTCAGCACCGGCATCTCCGCGGCGGACCGCGCGGCCACCATCCATGCGCTCATTGACCCCGCGACGAAGCCGGAGGACATCGTCCGGCCGGGCCACATGTTCCCCCTGCGCTATCGCGAGGGCGGCGTGCTGGTGCGCGCCGGCCAGACCGAGGCCATCGTGGACATGTGCAAGCTGGCGGGGCTGCACCCGGCGGGCGTCATCTGCGAGATCATGAACCCCGACGGCACGATGGCGCGCATGCCGGAGCTGGAGGAGTTCACCCGCAGGCACTCCGTCAAAATCATCAGCGTCAACCAGATCATCGCCTACCGCCACGGCCACGAGAAAATGGTCCAGCGGGTGGCGGAAGCGGCCCTGCCCACGGCCTGGGGCGAATTCCGCCTCTACGCCTACCGCAGCCGGTACGACCCGGACGAGCACATGGCGCTGGTGCTGGGCACGATTTCCCCGGACAAGCCCGTCCTCGTGCGCGTCCACAGCCAGTGCCTGACGGGCGACGTCTTCGGAAGCCTGCGCTGCGACTGCGGCCAGCAGGTCGCCCTGGCCATGGACGCCATCCAACAGGCGGGCGCGGGCATCTTCCTGTACATGCGGCAGGAGGGACGGGGAATCGGCCTGCACAACAAGGTGCGCGCCTACGCCCTGCAGGACAAGGGCATGGACACCGTCGAGGCGAACAAGGCGCTGGGCTTCCCCGCCGACAGGCGCGACTACGGAGTCGGGATGCAGATACTGGTGGACCTGGGCGTCCGCCAGATGCGGCTCCTCACCAACAACCCCACCAAGCGCGCGGGCCTTGAGGGCTACGGGCTGACGGTGGTGGAGAGAGTCCCGCTCATCTCCAAGTCCAACGCATACAACAAGAAATACCTGGAGACCAAGAGGGTCAAGATGGGCCACCTGCTGCCGCCGGAGGACCTCCGGACAGGCTAGCGGAGCGAGGTTGACGCAATGCAAGAGCTACGCGGCAGTTTCCTGGGCCGGGGCCTCCGGTGCGGGATCATCGTCTCCCGCTTCAACGAGGTGGTCACGTCCCGCCTGCTGGACGGCGCGCGCGACGCGCTGCTGCGGCACGGGGTGCGCGACCAGGACATCACCGTGGCGTGGACGCCCGGCGCCTTTGAGATTCCGCTCGTCGCGAAGAAGCTGGCCGAGAGCGGCCGCTACGACGCCCTCATCTGCCTGGGCGCGGTCATCCGCGGCGAGACGCCGCACTTCGAGTACGTGGCCGGTCAGGCCGCCAAGGGCATCGCCAGCGTTGAGCTTGCGTCGGGCATCCCCGTGGTGTTCGGCATCCTGACCACGGAAAACGTGGAGCAGGCGATGGACCGCGCGGGGGCCAAGGTGGGCAACAAGGGGTTTGACGCCGCGGTGAGCGCCATCGAAACGGTGAACCTGCTGCGCTCGCTGGCGGCCCAGCCGTCCCGACGGCGCCGCGGACGCCCCGCTGGCTCGCGCAATCGCGCGGCCGCGCCCAAGCCCACGCCGACGCCGGAGACGTAGCCGCCTCCCGTCGCGGAGCTACACCACCCGATAGACCTTGTCGCCCCTCCGGCAGCGGTCCGGCACCTTGACGCCGATGTCCGTGCCGGACTTCGCCTCCTGGACAGGCTGGTTCATCACCTGCATGGACTCCAGAAGGAACTCCAGGTCCGTCGTGTGGCCCTTGACGTGAAGCCGGTCCCCCGCCTTTACGTCCCGGCTCAGCCTGATACCCGCCACCACCGGCCGAGAGAAGAAGTCCGTGATCTCGCCGACAAGCTCCTCTGGCATCGCCTTCCTCCTTTCCTTCCCGCAGGAGACTGCCTTCCCGCCCCCATGATACCACCCCCGCTGTCGCCGTCGTCACCGGGCCATCGGCCCGCCTCCGCGCGGATGCGTCCGCGCCACGAGGTACACGACCTTAGTACCAAATCACCCCTTCACTTTAACCTAAAGTACTATTGTGCGCACATACGAAACGCCGCATACTTTATGGTGCCCTCAGCCTCCTTCACCTTTCACCGTTCTTCTCAATTGTGTATTTCCCGCAGCCCGTTCAAAGGCCCGTGAGGAGGACACCATGACCATGGCGCGCCTGGCGAAGCTTCTCAGCGCCCCGTCCGCGAGCGCCGGCGGACAGCAGCCGTCCCCGTCAGCGGACGACTCCGGCATCGCCGGAGCGCCCTCCGAGCCGCTGAACGATGCGACGCAGCCGACTCCCGCCGCGCTCCCGCCCGTCGCGTCGCGGGACGCCGCGTTCGGCGCCAGCGGGATCAGCCTCAAGAAGCAGCGCGTGGACCCCGCGGTGCTGGCCCTGGTGCCGGAGAACCTTGCCCGCAGACACCGCGTAGTGCCCATCTACGCGGAGGGCGACCGCCTGGCCGTGGCCATGGCCGACCCCGAGGACCTCCAGGCCATTGAGGACATCCACGCCCACTGCGGGCTGCATATCATCCCGGTGCCGGTGGCGGCGGCTGAGATTCAGGAGGCCATTGACCTCTACTACAAGGTCACGGGGGAGATTACACGGGAGCTTGAGCAGTTCACTCCCGCCGAGCGCGAGACGGGCGCCATAGCGCCGGAGATAGTGACCCGGACGCCCATAGTCCGGACGGTGGACCTGCTGCTCACCCAGGCCGTCAAGGACAGGGTGTCGGACATCCACATCGAGCCGCAGGCGACCCGCCTGCGCATCCGGTTCCGCATCGACGGCATTCTCCATGAGGTCTTCTCCATGCCCGTCAGCATCCACGCGCCTCTCATTTCCCGGCTCAAAATCATGGCGGGCATGAACATCGCGGAGCGGCGCCTGCCGCAGGACGGCCAGATGAGCCTGAGCGCCGACGGGCGCGATGTGGACATACGCGCGGCCACAACCGACACCGTCCACGGCGAGATGATGGTGCTGCGCCTCCTGGACAAGTCTTCCTCCATCCGCTCGCTCGCTGACCTGGGCTACTTGCCGGAGATACTCGCCCGCTATAACCGCATGCTGAAAAGCAGCCACGGCATGATCCTGGTCTGCGGGCCAACGGGGTCGGGCAAGACCACCACCCTGTACGCTTCCATTAACCAGATGGACCATTCAGAGCGCAACATCATCACCATTGAAGACCCCGTGGAGTACCGCTTCCCCGACGTCAACTCCATCCAGGTGAATCCCAAGGCGGGACTCACGTTCGCCGTGGGGCTGCGCTCCATCATGCGCCTGGACCCGGATGTCATCCTGGTGGGCGAGATACGGGACAGCGAAACGGCGCGCATCGCGGTGCAGGCCGCGCTCACCGGACACCTGGTCCTCTCCTCCATCCACGCCAACGACGCGGTCGGCTCCCTGTCCCGCCTCGTCAATCTGGGCGTCGAGCCGTTCCTGGTGGCGTCTGCGCTGGTGGGCGTGCTCAGCCAGCGCATGGTGCGCCGGGTGTGCCCCCACTGCCGCACGCGCGGGCCGGTGCCTCCCGAGGAGGCCCTGACGTACGCCAACGCCCTCCATGAAACGCTGGAGGAGACTATCCACGGCGCGGGCTGCCAGTTCGACATGGGAACGGGCTACCTGGGCCGCACGGGCATCTTCGAGCTGCTGTCCATGAGCGAGGAGGTGCGCCGGCTGGTGACCACGGGCGCCAGCAGCGGGGAGATCGCCGCTCAGGCGGCGCGGGACGGGACCGTCTCCATGCTCAAGGACGGAATGCTCAAGGCCAAAATGGGCATGACCACCATAACGGAAGTGCTGCGCACCGTTTACTCGGCGACCTAGGCGAGAGGCAGGACGCGGAGCAGTATGCCATTCCAATACGTGGCCTCCACGACGGAGGGACGCCTGGTGGAAGGCGTCCTGGACACGGCCGAAGAGGCGGACGCCGAGCGATCCCTGGAGAAGGCGGGATACCGGGTCCTGCGCCTCAAGTCCGTCTCGCGGCGCCCCACCATGGACGAACTCTTCCCCACCGTCACCCGCCCGAGCGCCACGGACATCATCGCCTTCATGCGGCAGCTCAGCATCCTGCTGGAGACGGGCACGCCGCTGCTGTCCGCCGTCCAGGTGCTGCGCCAGCAGACGGTCAAGCCCGGCCTCCGGAGCATCCTCACGGCCGTCGTCCAGTCGGTCCAGTCGGGGAGCACCCTGTCGGACGCCCTGCGGCAACACCCCCAGGCGTTCAACCAGCTCTCCGTGCGCATGATAGAGGTAGGAGAGCGGTCCGGCGATCTTGAGCAGGTCCTGCGGCAGGTAGCAGGCTACATGGACAGGGAAAGGGCCATGGCCAAGAAGCTCGTGAAGGCGCTGACCTACCCCGCCATCGTGGTCACGGTGGCGGTGGCGGTCGTCATCCTCATCCTGACATTCGTCCTGCCACAGATCACCAAGGTATTTCTCACGCTCAAGGTCACTCTGCCCTGGACCACCCTGACGCTGATGCACACCAGCGACTTCCTGGTGGCGCACGGCCTCCATCTCCTGCTGGCCATCGTCGCGCTGGGCATAGCGGCGCGTGTGTACGTCAGCCGTCCCGCGGGACGTCGCCAGTTTCATCGGCTCCTGCTCTCCCTGCCCCTGATAGGGTCGCTGCTCTCCCTGCAGGCGACGGCGCGCCTGAGCCGGACACTCGCCATGCTGCTCCACGCCGGCGTCCCGATATCGGACGCGCTGGCGCTCACGCGCGCGACGGTCTCCAACGTGGTGCTGAAGGAGGCGATGGCGGCGGCGCAGGAGCGGCTGATGCAAGGGCAGGGACTGGCCGCGCCTCTGGGCAGCGTGCCCTATTTCCCGCCTATGTTCATCCAGATGGTCCGCGTGGGCGAGGAGTCCGGTACCCTGGAGACCAACCTGAAGCACGTCGCCGACTCCTATGAGCAGGAGGTGGAGGAGCGCGTGGAATTCCTGGTCTCGCTCATCGAGCCGGCTCTGACGCTTGGCATCGGCGTGCTGGTCGCGTTCATCGCCCTGTCCGTCGTTCTGCCCATGTTCTCCATCGGGCAGGCGCTCAAGAGGTAAGCGACAGCTATGCGTGTATATCTTCCGAGGATGGACCAGCGCGGGTCAGGTCTGCTTGAGAGCGTCCTGGCCGTGGCGATACTCGGCGCCGTCGCGGTGGTGCTGCTGGCGGCGTTTTCGACGAGCTCCCTGGCCAGCCGCGAATCGCAGGCCAGCGTCGGCGCGGAGCAGCTGGCGCTTTCGCAGGTTGAATACATGAAGGGTCTGCCGTACCAGACGCCTCCCGCCAGCTACGCGACGGTGACGCCGACGCCGAACTACGCCATCACCGCCAGCGCCGTGGCGGCGGAAAGCGACGGCAACGTCTCCCTGGTCACCATCACCGTCTCCCTGAACGGACAGCCCTATCTGACGCTTGAGACGTACAAGGTCAACCGATAGGCCGACGCATGCACATTCTCTCTTCATTCGTCTCCAGACTGCGCGGCGACCAGCGGGGGAACACCCTGGTGGAGCTGCTCATCGCCGCCGCCATTACCGGGCTTATCGCGGCGCCCACGTCCGCCGCCCTGTTCCAGACCTTTCAGACCACGACCTGGGGAACGCAGAAGTCAGCCCAGATGGGAGACCTGCGCAACACGGCGACGTGGCTGAGCGTGGACGTCCCGCTGGCCGACACCACCGATCTGCCGGACGGCGGCCCGGCCCAGAGCTCGGTCGCCATCACGTCCACGGACCTTTACGGCGGCGGGAGCGCGGTGCACCAGGTCTCGTACGCGCTCGTGGGGACGGAGCTGCAGCGGACGGCGGACGGCGTCACGCATACGGTCGCCTGGCACGTCACGGCCATATCCTTCCTGCGCTCCGGATATCTGGTCACCGTCACCTTGACGACGCCAAGCCCGTCAGGGAGCACTGAGCAGAGCACATACCAGTTCACTATGCGGAGTAACGGTTGACCGCGCCCATGATGTGTTCCACGGAGAGAAAGACACACGAATTCGCGCGGGACGAGCGCGGCCAGGTGCTTGTCCTTGTCCTCATCGTCCTCGCGGTGGGCACGCTCATGGCCACCTCCTTCCTGACCGCGGAGTCCACGGACCTTCTGAGCGCCAGGGAGTCGTCCGCGCACCTGAGCGACCGGACGGCGGCGGACGCGGGCGTGGAGCATGGCATGTGGCGCGTCCGCTATGACCCGACCTTCGTCGCCGCCCTGCCCGTGTCCACGCCCGTCTCGTACCAGAAGACGGTGGACGGCATGCCGGTCACCATCTCGGTCGCGCTCATTCCCACGCCGACCCCGGTTGCGACGCCCACCCCTTTGAGCACGCCGTCGCCGGGCCACAACGTCCAGGTGGGCAAGGCGGTCGACCCTGCCTACGCCGTGCCGGGCCAGACCACCGTGTTCACGTACACCATCCAGATCGACAATACGGGCACCGCCACGATCAAGCTGGAGCAGGTGTGGGACATACTCCCGCAGGGGTTCACCTACGTGCCGGGCAGCAGCAGCGGCATCACCACCGCCGAGCCGACGCTCACCATGCAGAGCGGCCAGCAGAAGGTGGACTGGGAGTTCGACTCTCCACACCCCAGCATCCCCTCGGGGCAGTCAGCCACACAGGTCTTCCAGGCGACGGCCACTCCTCTGGATGGAATCTACTATAACGAGGCCTGGGTGGAGACCACAAGCGACAGCGACAACCCGGCGTCAAGCGGCGACACGGCTCCAGTCGCCGCGACCACGCCGCAGTATGACATCCGCGCCTCGGCAGGCGCCGTCGCCATCCGCTCGCGGGTGCGTGTCCAGAGCGGCGTCGTCGGCATTCGGTCGTGGCGCGAGGAGTAAGCAAGTGCAGGCCGAGTACGTTCAGAACGCCTCCAGGAAACGGGGCAAACGCTCCGCCCTTCTCTCTGTACGCCCGGACATCCTGGTCAAGGGGCTGATGGCGCTCCTCGCGGTCGCTTACCTGAGCCTCGGCGTAGGAGTCGCGGTGCAGACGCGCGCGGCGCAGAGCGCTATGAAAGACGTCGGCATCCTGCGTGATACTCTCGCCCAGACATCGGTGGACATGCCCGCGGTGGAGGCGCGTCTGCGGACGGCCCAGGACCGTCGCGCGGCGAGCGTCCGGCTCGTACCCCAGCACCTGCTTGCGTCCCAGGTCGTGGACATGGCTATGGCGGAGGCCCGCGCTGCCCGCGTGGAGGTGCGCGACGTCAAGACCGCCACGCTGGAGCAGGAAAAAGTGGGCGACCGTGTCTACGAGGCGCACCGCTATTCGATGGTGGCCCGTGGCGACCTCGCGCAAGTCATGGACTTCCTCAAACGCCTGGACGCGGCGAACCTCGACACTCTGGTCATCAAGTCAGCCACCCTTACACAGCCAAAGGACTTCGTCTCGCTGGGCCTGGCGTTCACCGTCTATACACAGCCCGGCGCGGCTGAAATCGCTGGCCCCGCCAGCGCGCCCGCCGCGCCGCTGTCCCAGGCTGTCCTGGATGAGCGCGCCCGACTGCGCGCGACGGTGGAACAGTCCTGGAGTCAGGGGGGCTGGGAACTGGTCATCGGCGTTCTGAAAGCGCTGCGGGACCCGGACGTTCCTTCGCAACCCCTGGACTCCCTGCTCTATCAGGCCTATGTCGCACACGGGCGGGAGCTTATTGACGCTGGCGCAACGGACAAAGCTCTCGCCGAATTCCAGGCGGCGCTCGCCGTGCGCCCCGGCGGGACCGAGGCCCGCGACGGGCTGCGCCGCGCGCAGGAGGCATCCGATGGCCGTTAGCACCAGCGCCCCCCATGAAACCGGCGGGAGCGCGATGCTGGAAACGGCTGCGCGCCGCTCCCGCGGAGGGATTCTCGACGGATTAGCGCGGCTCATGGACCACCGGACTGTTACACTCAGCGTCGAGGCCGACGCCGTGCGCATGGTCGCCTTCCGCGGCAGCCGGGTCCTCACATGGGCGACGATGCCCCTGCCTGTCGGGACCATCCGCGACGGGGCCGTCGAAGACAAGGACGCGCTGCGGGAGATCGTCCGCGCGCTGCTCATGCCGGAGGGGCTTGAGAAGACCCGGCGTCTGCTTGTCACCATCCCGGGAAACAGGGCCATGCTGCGGACGGTCGCCCTGCCTGACATCAAGGGAAATGTCCTGAAGGAAGCCGTCCCGCGCCTGGCGCGTACGGAGCTGCCCGTGGCCCTGGAGGAGCTCTATCTCTTCTGGCGCACCCTTCCGGGCCAGGACGGCCACAGGACGCTGCTCTTCCTGGGCATCCTGCGCGGGATTATGCAGAGTCACGTCCGCGCCATCAGCGAACTGGGGCTTCGCCCTCGCCGCATGGACATCAGGCCATTCGCGCTCGCCAAGGCCGCCAATCGGAAGGAATGCCTCATTGTGGACATCACCTCCGGCGGCTTCGACATCGTGGTCGTCGCGGGAGGCGTGCCGGTCATGGTCCGTTCCATGGGACCGACGCCCGGTGAAACTTCATCCGAGAACCGGGCCTCCCGCATCTTGGAGGAGATCGGCCGGACGCTCCAGTTCTATGAGAACGGGGAGCGGAACGGCGTCTCCCTCCGGCACGCGTCGCTGCTCGTTACCGGGGACGCGGCGTCCGAGCCTCTCCTTGACGACTTTCTCCGGAAGAGCGTGGCCCTGCCTCTGGAGCCGCTCAATGTCCCCCTGGACTATCCGGAGGGCTTTCCGGTCGCGGAGTATGCCGCCAACCTGGGACTGGCGCTGCAGTCCATGCCCGCAAGAATTCAATCCTGCCAGTTCAACGTGAACCTGATGCCGACGGAGCTCGGCCCGCGACCCATCCCGTACAAGCAGGTGGGCGTGGGCATTGCGATCGCCGCGGCCCTGGGCGGGCTGACGCCCGTCGCGGGATACAAAGCATCCCTTGACCAGGACGTCGCGCGCCTCGCGGTCATCAAGGAGCCGCTCGCCAGAGAGGTAACCGCGCGGAGGAAGATGCTGGCGGACGTGCGGTCGCTGGAGGAGCGCGTTCAGAAGACCAACGCAGAGGCGGACAGCCTAGACAAAGGGTTCAAGAGCCTGGTCGCGGGCAGGGGGACCCTGAGCGCGGTCCTACAGGTGGCGACCAGCGTCGCGCCTCCCCAAATCGTCTTGGAGACGGCTAAAGCAGAGACGGGCAAGAGCGTGACCCTGTCCGGAAAGACCAACAGCTACGAGACTGCTCTACAGTACCTCCGCGCCCTCGAGCAGACCGGCCAGTTCAAGAAGGTGCAACTGGACACGGCGACGCGCCAGGGCGACGCGAGCGGCAGCGGCGAGGTCGCCTTCACCTTCCGCCTGACGTTGCGGTGACCGAAGGCGCTCCACGTCACGAGGCTGGTACTTAGACCCTGTCCAATAACCCTCGCCCTCTATGTCTGTCCCACGCTCCCCTGCTAAGGGAGCGTGGGATGGGAAACAAACCTGAGGGTCACCCCCAAACCCCCAACCCCGATGCATCGGGGCACTCCCTTCGGACGCACGGTTGTTGGATGGGCTCTTAGTCAACATGTTTCTGATGGCTCGTGGCCCGACGAGCTCACCACGAGCGGGCATGTGGTCTTTCCGCTCGCCCTGTCCGCCTTGCAGACTCCGTTTCGGAGAGCCTATCGAAGAGCGCGTCTATCAAATTCAATTTGACTAAGTACCGGCTTCACGCAGGACAATACGAAAGGCCCCCGGTTTCCCGGGGGCCTTTCGCTTGGCGGGTAGCCTGCTCTCCTCAGAAGAGCTAGGCGTCAAGAGAAGTTACGGCGCCGCTGAGACAACTCCCGCGGCAGTCCACGTGTAGCCGTTCGCGTAACCTGGAGCCTGGATGCGAATATAGGTCGGATACAGCACGGGGTTTGAGGTGGAGAAGTCCGTCACAGCCGCCACCGTCGCCGTCACTGACGTCACTCTTTGCGACGTCATGTACAGGTCCATGGCGGTCTGGACAGCCTGCAGCTCCGTGGCGTTCGCCTCCGTCGTGCCACTGCCGATGAACTGGGTGACGTTCGGCAAGGCGACAGCGGCGAGGACACCCAGAATGGCGACCACGACCAGCAACTCGACGAGGGTGAAGCCTTTTTGCTCCCGCACCAGACGATGGAACATGTTATACCTCCTGTTTCGTTCTGGTTTGCTGTTTTCCGCGGAGACGTCGGCGTTGTCGCCGTTCTCCGCGGCTGAAACCAGCCTACTACAGATAGGCATGGCTGATAATAGCCCCTTGGTACCGCTCAAGTATGAGCAAAAAGTCCTATGCCGCGGGCGTGACGAGACAAGCAAGGGGGAGGGACAATGAGACGCAGGAGAAAGCGCCATTGAGGACAAAGGCCCGTGACATTCAACAGGTGCATGCGGGGAGACGCGCAGACCTGATTTGATTCTATTATTTGCCGGATACCGCCTCGCCCAGGGCTTTTTCCAGCGCGGAGACAACCTGGGGGTCATAGAGCGTCCCGGCCTTCTGCTGTATGTCCTTTAATGCATGGCCCCGCGTCAGCACCTTTTTGCGATAGGGGCGCGGCGCGGTCATGGCCTCCAGGGAGTCCACCACGCGAAGGATACGCGCAGGCAGGGGGATCGCTTCCCGCGCCAGCCCCAGCGGATAGCCGGAGCCGTCGAAGTTCTCGTGGTGGTGCAGCACCGTGTCGCGCACGACGGGCCGCATGTGGGCGTCGGAGAGCAGTTCGGCCCCCGCCTCCGCGTGCTTGAGCATCTTCTTGTGCTCCTCGGGAGTCAGGGCGCCCTGCCGATTGAGCGCCTCCTCCGACAGCGTCACAAGGCCGATGTCATGCAGATAGGCGGCCTCCTCCACCTCTGTCCGCGCCAGACCCATCGCCTGGGCCACGCTCACCGCCAGCGCCGCCACCGTGCGGGAGTGCTCGCGCCGTTCAGGGCAGCGCGCGTCCACCCTTTGCGACAGGCTCCGGACAAGGCCCTGGTACTGCTCCTCCAGCCTGTGGCTCGCCTCCCGTATCTCCAGAGCGCTCGCCTGCTGGCTCTGCAGGAAGCTGTTCAGCCCCCGGATTTCCCCCATGCGCTGCTCCAGGTCCTTCTTCTCGTGCTCCAGTTCTTGCGACTTCCGTTTCAGGCTGTCGTAGAGCTGCGCGTTCTCGATGGCCGTCGCCACCTGCCCGGCCAGCACGGTGAACAGCTCCATGTCGCTCCGGGTGAACGGGGTGCTGTTCCGCTGCTTGGACAGGTTCATCACCCCGATGACTTTGCCCTTGGCCTTCAGCGGCAGGCACAGCGCGGAACCGATGTCCTTGGCCGTCATCTCCCGCTGCATGTCCGGCGGCGTGGTCGCCCCGCTCTGGATGAGCAGAGGCTCGCCACGCTCCGCCACCCAGCCCGCAACGGCTTCCTGCACGGTACGTCGGGCGCCCAGGTACTTGGAGGGCAAACCGTACGCGGCGCGGATGACCAGGTCCTTGCCGTCGCCGTCCACCATCATGAGGGAGGCGCGGTCGGCCCTGGTCTCCTGCTGGACGAGCTTGAGGATGAGGGAGAACAGGCTCTCCAGCTCCACCTCCGCCACCAGGGCGCGGGAGACCTCCAGCAGAGGCGTCAGCGCCCGCAGGCGGGAGGTCTCCCGCTCGGCGCGCACCCGCGACAGCGCCTGCTCCACGGAGCGCAGCAGCTTGTCCGGCGCGACGGGCTTCAGCACGAAGCCCTGGACGCCCAGGTCCAGCGCCTCAATGGCGGTGTCAATGGTCCCGTAGCCGGTGAGGAACAGCCCGGCCACGTGGGGGTCGCGCTTCTTGGCCTGGCGCATCATCTCCAAGCCGTCCATCCCCGGCATGCGGATGTCCACCACCAGCAGGTCATAGGGGGAAGCCGCAAGCTTCTGCAGGGCCTCCGCGCCGGAGGCTGCCCCGTCCACCTGGTAGCTCACGGCGCGGAGCACCCGCATCAGGGACTCGCGCACCGGCGCTTCGTCGTCCACGACCAGGATGTGTTCATTAGGCAACGGACATCACCACTCTTTCCTCTTTCGGCGGGGTCAGAGGAAGGCAGATGGTGAAGGTCGTGCCCGTCCCCACCGTGCTTTCCACCTTGATAGTCCCTCCGTGCTTCTTGACGATCTGGTGGCTGACCGCCAGACCCAGGCCGGTCCCCTGGCCCGTGGGCTTGGTGGTGAAAAAGGGTTCAAATATGCGGGACATGATTTCCGGCGCGACGCCTTCGCCCGTGTCCATCACGTCAACGGCCACCATGCCGTCCTGCTCGCGCCGCGACCGGATGGTGAGGGTGCCGCCGCGCGGCATGGCGTCCATGGCGTTGTTCACAATGTTCAGGAACACTTGCTTGAGCTGCTCGGCGTCACAGCAGATGGGTGGCAGGGCCGCATTCATCTCCGTGATGACCTTGACGTTCCCGCTGGCCGAGCGCACCCGGGTCAGGCTCAGGACCGACGTGACCACGTCGTTGACGTTCGCGTCGGCCCATGCGGCCTTCTGCTGCCGGGCGAAGTCCAACAGCCCCTGGACGATGTGTCGCGCCCGCAGGCTCTCCGTCTGGATGGCCTGCAGGTCCGCCTTGCGGGGGTCGTTCTCCTCCATGCTGTGCTCCAGCAGGAACGTCAGGTTGATGATGGCCTGGAGGGGGTTGTTGACCTCGTGGGCGACGTTGGCGGCCAGGTGGCCCACGGCGGCCAGCTTCTCGGAGCGCACGACCTGGTCCTGGGCCTGCCGCAGCTCGTCCAGCTGGCGCCGAAGCTCGTTGTACAGGCGCGCGTTCTCCATTCTGGTGGCCGCCTGGCTGCACACGGTCTGGAGCAGGTCCACGTCCTCCTGGGAGAAAGGCTGATGCGACTTTTTGGGTCCTATAATGAGCACTCCGACCAGAGACTCGTGTGTCTTGAGCGGCACGAAAAGCTCCGCGCTGAACTCCTGGAGCGCCTGGACCTCGCTGCCAGGCATCAGATACCTGTCCGGGAGGGCGTCCACCTCTCGCATGGTCATGATCTGGTCGTGGTTCGCCATCCAGCGGACCGGAGGGCTCTGGGGCGTAAAGATGATGGGGGAGGCCTCTGGAGCGCCCACTGATGCGGCGGGGACATACCCGCGGTTCTGTGGAGCGGCCAGGAGGAGGCACGCCCGCTCCGTCTGCAGGCCGCGGATCACCAGCCGGACCAGAGTGGCGGCCAGTCCCTCCAGGTCGGCGATCTCACGGGCCGCCACGGCGAATCCCTTGAGTTCTCGGAGCGCGTCGTAGCGCCCACGGTAGAACCACTGGTCCACGACCCTCTGTAGGACATGGTACAAAGGCTGGAAGGCGATAGCCACGATGAACAGGCCACCCAGATAGACCAGCACGGGCTGGATGTCTCTCGGCGTACCCACGAGTTGGCTCACGAACAGGATGACCAGGGCGTATGTCCCCAGCAGGACACCGCTGACCACCGAGTACAGGAGGCCCTTGCGCAGGGCTACGTGCACGTCCAGAAGCTGGTGCCGGGCGATGGCGTAGGCTGTCACCGCGGCGAACGCGACGTTGGCCACGATGCCCATGGGGTACACGGGCACCCCTACCACGGGGAGGTAGTCGGACGTGGCGCCCAGCATCAGGAGGAACAGACCGACCGCCAGATAGCCTGCACGGTTTCGCTCCCCCGGCGAGATGGGGTTCCGATAAACCTTGATGGTGTTGACCAGGCACCATGTCGTCAGGACGTAGAGGTACAGAATATACGGGACCGCCAGCGGGCCGAGAACAGGCGCGTACCCATACCACTTGATCTGCATTCCTCTGAAGACAAGCCCCGTGGGAAGCAGGGCTATGAGGACGAGTCCACTCACGTAGACGGTGGGAAGAAGGCCCTTAGGAGTCTTGAAGCGCGTGAAGAGCAGGCTGAAGTGGAAATAATAGACGCCGATGGCGGCGATGGTGGCGAAAACGCCGACCTCCCATCGCGCGGCCTCCTCCAGAGTGGGGCTGGAACGCATCTGGAAGATGGTCATGCCCCACAGCGCCAGGACCAGGAGGAACAGGGCGAAAACCTGGTGCTGCCGACTTTTCCGATTGCCCCTCAGGACAAGGGGTATCAGCGCAAGGTTAACAACGAACCCCAGAAGGGGCAGCAGCAGGTAGAGGTTCATGACACCTCTACTTTCACCTCATGGCCGTTGGCCTGCAACAGGTCACGTATCTCGGAATCCAGCGGATTCATACGGGGCGGACGGCGGTTGGCCAGGTCCACTCCGGCCCGCATCTTCTCCTCATAATACAGCGCAAACGTTCCTGGCGCGAGGCAGGTCACTCGCAGGGGGCGTATCTGCAGCATCCGGTCCAGGTCGTTGTAGAAAGGATCGCATTCCTTCAGCTTCTCATGGAGGACGCTCTCCAACCCCTCCCGTGCAAGGTCCCCCTGCGGCTCGATGTACAGATGCAGGGACGTTTTGCCATCCGTCGTCTCCTTGCGCAGCGTCCAGTCCTCGTAGTGCACTCCCGCAAGGCGCAGCGCCCGGTGCACCGTCCCCTCGTCAATGCGCGTGAAGTTGGCGATGTCAATCAGGTCGTCGGCGCGGGCGTGGAACGCAACCTGGGGCAGGTGTATGCCCGCCGCGTCGTCCTCCCTGGACAGCACCTGTATGAAGTGTCCCAGGCGGTAGCGCAGGAAAGGCATGCCGTAGAAGTTCGTGATGACCAGCTCGTAGCGCTTGCCCGGCTCAAGGTCGGGCGCGAGGACTGTCCGAGGCTGGTATGAGGTGTCGCCGCGGGCCTTCAGCCACTCCTGTTCGGGGATGAACTCGTAATAGGCCGCGTACGGCAGCAAGGTCAGTCCGCGTCTGGTCCAGCTCTGGATGGCGAGGATCCCTCCCTCCGTGGCGGAGTAGGCCTCATAGGGCAGACGCCCCCAGTAGCGCCGTATGTCCTCGCGGAAGACATCCGTGTCCATCCCCCATGCGATGATGGCGCGGGCAGGCCAGAGGTCTTTGGGGAGTATGCGCCGCCCCGCCAGCAGAGCGCGCGCATAAGCGCGGCCCAGACGCCACAGCACGGCGGGGTGCAGCATGTCGCGGGTGAAGTGCGCCTGACGCGTGTGCCGGGCCATGCCCTCGCCCATCTTGACCAGGACGCTACCAAGGGCGGCGATGATGGGCGCTCCCTCCCGCAGGGCCATCTTGAAGGCCACCTCGGTTTTTTTGTGGAAGTCCGAGTCCGGAAGCTCGTCCAGCGGCGGTATGAGGCGCACCCCCAGGCGGTCTTCCAGGCCGAGGCCCAGCAGGCCCGAGAGATAGGGCATGCGCGGGATGTTGCAGAGCAAGCGCGTGCCGCGGGCCAGGTTCACCTCGCCTTTCGCTTCAGCCGCGGCGAGGATGAGAGACGCGGCGCCGGCGTCCACGAACCGCTCATAGGCCATGGCCGTGTAGGGGACCCAGCGGAATGTGCCCCCGCGGCCGGACGTGTGGACCCATGCGTAGGGCTTGACGGCCAGGAACTCCTCCCGGCGGGCGTCCAGGACATCCTGGTAGTCCTCGTAGGTGGTCAGGCGGACCGTCTCCCTGAACTCCCTGGCCGAGCCGGGCAGACTGGCGGGCAGGAAACGCCGGCCCAGAGGGGACTGGTCCACGAGCCGGATCTGCTCGGCCAGAAGGTGCTCCTGGATACCCGTGAACGCGTCCAGAGAAATATCAAGGAATCCGCAGTACTTTTGCCAGACTCCCTCCCTGTCGCGTTCCCAGACCGTATCATGTGGCCGTAGCATTGCTTTTGCCTTTCCCCTCCAGCGTGGCTCGGCGCCTACGAAAAGCGAGACATTCTCCTGACAGGACAATGGTCGCGCGGTCTCGCGAGAACGAAGCGCTCCGCGAGGCGGAGCGCTTCGTTCTAAACCCCTTTTGAGAGTCCTTGAGGGCCGCTCCGGCCCGTCCGGTTAGGAGCGGTGAGACCCCTTGAACACGACGAGATTGGTCGGGGGAGGGAACGAGCTCATGTCCAGGTCCAACGTGAAGGCGCCGTTGGCGCCGCCGCTGGCTCCCTGCACGTTGAACACTCCCTCATCATGGAGGTCAATGATGTTTCCCGTGCTCAGGTCCACGTGGCCGGATATCTTGAACGTGAACTGGCCGTCGAGCTGACCGGACGCCGCGTTAACGGTCATGGTCCCGTGGCCCACGCCCTGGATTGCGCCAGTGGTGGGGTCGGTGACCAGCGAGGTGGACTTGTGGACCGTGGTCACGATCGCCCCCGCGATCTCGGGCCACTGTGGGCTGACCCCGATGAAGATGGCGACGGGTTCTCCCCGCGTGATGAATCCGACCGGCAGGGGTTGAATAGCGCCGCTGCCCACTCCCACAACGGCGCCGTACGCCGTAAAGGGTTGTGGCGCGGCGGCCAGGGCGGGGGCGGGCTGCACAGCGAGCAGCGCGAGGACAGCCAGGACTGCCAGGAACTTCCGCATGGACGCCTCCTTAAAGCGATGACTTTTAAAGCCAAAGCTCACGCAATCAACGCCTGTCATATCAGGCGCCGCCCGCCGCAAAGAATCCTACTGGGGGCGACGGGGCGCGCCAAGACCCAAAAGTACTATTAGTAGTATAATGAAAGAGGCGCGATTTCAGAGACGCGCCCGGGACGTATGATGGGCCATCAGGCTACGATGGCGATATCCTTCGGGTCGGAGCACCCAATCCGGCTGGATTGACGGACGAACAGGATGTACTCACCATAACGGCGCGGACTTTACAGGATATTATACATTATGATAGGATTCTGGCAAGGCAGGACAGAGGGCTTGTGACAGATCTATCCACGGCCAGGGTTTTCTTGATTGATCGGGAAGCGGGCTACGTGGAGCGACTCCGCGCCGCCTTCGCGGAAAACGCGGATATGCAGGTGGTCGGGACGGCTAACTCGCTGGAGGCCGCCCTTTCTGCGGTTGACGCGGCGAAGCCGGACGTGGTCGTGGCGGACCTCGGCGCCGACGTCGTCGAAGACCTCTCCCTGATACGGCAAGTCAAGCAGAGATGCGCTGGCGCGTCCCTCATCGCCCTCGTCGCTCAGGACGACGATGCGCATATCTTCCTCGCCATCAACGCCGGCGCCGCCGCATGCGTGCGGAAGGACTCCATGCCGGAGTTCCTTCCCGGCATCGTGCGGAGCGTGCACGCCGGCGAATACCCTATTCAGTACACGCTGCTGAACAGGGCGCGGGTGGCCGCCTATGTTCTCCGCCAGTTCCAGGATATGGCGCTGAAGAACGGCGCCGGTCATGACCCCGCGGGCGCCACCGGGCCTCTCTCCCGTCGCGAGATGCAGGTCCTCACCAACGTGGCGCAGGGCAAGTCCAACAAAGAAATAGCGTTCATGCTGAAGATCAGCGAGCAGACGGTCAAGAACCACATCACCGCCATCCTGCGCAAGCTGGACGCCAACGACCGCACCCACGCCGTTGTGATGGCCCTGCGTCAGGGATGGATATCCCTGAAGGAAGAGGGCGCCTCGGAGGAGCAGCGCCCATCCCGCTAGCAGGCTGCTGAAAAACGGTAGTCCAGAGGGACGAAGCCCTTTGGCGGAGGCCTGGGGGTATCCCCCAGATATAAATCCTCCCCCTTCCTGGCCAGGAAGGGGGGCAGGGGGATGGTCGAAAGGGTTTTGCACACCCTGCTAGGCCCCGTGGCGCTGTCTCTCTGCCGGAAGGCGCTCCCCGCTCTCCACCCGCTATAATAGTCAATCGTCATGTCCGTCACCCCGCTCCCCGCCGTCTCCTATCGGTGCGTTCGCGTGTGGCAGCGCAACAGCGATGTCTTTCTGCGCCTGTGGAAAACGGAGCTGGCCCTGGTGATGGCGGAGCCGCTGGTCGTCCTGCTGGCGATGGGCTACGGACTGGGCTCGCTGGTCAGGCCGGACGACCCGCGCGCGTACCTGGAGTTCCTGGGGCCGGGCATACTGGCCGCCTACGCCATGTACGCCGCGGTCTTCGAGTGCACCTGGGGCACCTACGTCCGCATGACAATTCAGAAGACCTTCGACGCCATCATCGTGACGCCCGTGAGCCTGGACGACGTCATCACCGGCGAGGTCCTGTGGGGCGCGACCCGCGCCTTCATCAGCTCGGCGACCATTCTGCTGGCGCTCGCGCTGATGGGCGTCGTCACGTCGCCGCTGGCGCTGCTGGCGCCCGTCGCCGGGGTGCTCATCGGACTGACCTTCGCCGCCCTGTCCGTGCTGATGACGTCGTTCGTCCAGGGCGGAACGCAGTTCAACTACTACTTCAACTTGTTCATCACGCCCATGTTCGTCGCCAGCGGCACGTTCTTCCCGCTGGCCCAGCTTCCCGCGTGGGTCCAGACGCTCATCTGGCCGCTGCCCCTGACAGCCGGCCTCACGGTAATGAGGGGGCTGTTCCAGGGACACGTGACCGTGGAAGTCCTGCTGGCCGCGCTGTGGCTCGTGGTGCTGACGGCCGCCTGTTTCCCCCTAGCGGTGATGGCCATGCGGCGGAGGCTCGTGCGCTAGCATCCGCGCAGGATGCCGGACGGACACGGCGAAAGGTACGACGGTTGTTCCATGAGCGGCGCGCCTCGTTTTCTCGTGGACATCAACGTGGGCAGGCTGGCCAAATGGCTGCGTGTCCTGGGCTACGACGCCCTGCTCGCGCGCGACGTTGTTGACGACAACGCGCTGGTGCGTCTGGCCCTGCGGGAGGAGCGCGTGCTGCTGACGAGGGACACGCATATCTTCGAGCGCCGGGTCGTGACATCGGGGCGACTGCGGGCGCTCTTTGTCCAGCACGATGCGTTGGCGGACCAGCTCCGCCAGGTGGTGAGCACGCTGGGGCTGGAGGGCACGGCGCAGGCCTTCTCCCGGTGCATCGAGTGTAACGAGCCGCTGGAGCAGCGCAGCCCCGACGAGGTGCGGACTCTGGTGCCGCCCTACGTGTACCGCACCCAGAAGGCGTACGCCCAGTGTCCCTCCTGCCGACGGGTCTATTGGCATGGGACGCACTGGGAGAACATGCGGAAAGAGATGGAGCACGTGCGTCCGCGTCCGGGCGACTCGCTGACATGACATAAGGAGACGTATGGCTGACGCCGCGTTCGTGTATGAGGACACGCTGAGCCGTCACGTGCTGCGGGCCGATCATCCCATGCGACCGCACCGGCTGCACCTGACCTACGAGCTGCTGGACGCATACGGCGTGTTCAAGTCGCCGGACGGCCGGCTCGTGCCGCCGCGCATGGCGGAGGACGACGAGGTGCTGTGGTTCCACACGCCGGACTATCTGGACGTGGTCAAACGGCTCGGTCGGGGCGAGGACGTGCCGGACGCCGCGGCCTGGAACTTCAGCGCGCACGGGGACAACCCGCCGTATCCCGGCATGTACGAGGCATCCGCGCTGAGCGCCGGAGCGTCGCTGGTCGCCGCGAAACTCGTCGCGGACAAGAAGATGCCAGCCGCGTTCAACGCCGCGGGCGGGCTGCACCACGCCATGGCGGGCCACGCCTCCGGGTTCTGCGTCTTCAACGACCCCGTGCTCGCCATCCACCTGCTGCTGCGCCGGGGCCTCCGCGTGGCCTACGTGGACATTGACGCGCACCACGGCGACGGCGTCCAGGCCGCCTTCTATGATACCGACCGGGTTTTGACCATATCGCTGCACGAGTCGGGGCGCTTCCTGTTCCCCGGCACGGGCGACGTCACGGAGACGGGGACAGGCAAGGGCAAGGGCTACGCGGCGAACGTGCCCCTGTACCCGTATACCACGGATGACACCTATCTGTGGGCCTTCCGTGAGGTGGCGCCGCCGCTCGTCCGCGCCTTTCGTCCGGACGTGCTGGTCACGCAGCTCGGCATTGACACGCACTACTTGGACCAGTTGACGCACCTCTGCCTCACCACTAATGGCTTCACCGAGGCTGTCCGCGAATTCAAGGCGCTGGGCCTGCCGTGGGTCGCCCTGGGCGGCGGCGGCTACGAGCTGGGCGTGGTGCCGCGGGCGTGGACGCTGGCCTACGCGGTGATGCTGGGCGTGGAGCTGCCCGACGCCATCCCCGCTGCGTACCGCGAGAAATACGGTCTGGAGAGGCTGCGCGACAGCGAGAACGGGCCGCAAGTCGAGGAGTCGGCGCGCGGGCAGGCGTGGGAGTTCGCCGAGCGGAGCGTCGCCGAGGTGCAGCACTTGGTCTTTCCGTACCACAGGCTGCGGAGCGGCTAAGGCGCTTTGTTAAAAGACGCCATCCCCTTTGGTAAAGGGTGGGGGGACGTAGTTTCCTGCCGGAGGGTCTGGGGGTGCCTGCCCCGTTCGCTTTGCGGACTCCGCCTCGGAGAGCGAGTATCCCTCTGCATCCGTTCTCTCGCATCAAGGCAAGGGTGCAGGGAAAGCGATTCCCTGCCGGAGGGTGCGGGAGGTGTCCTCCCGCATGCGTGGTTTCTCATCCCCCTCTCCAAAATTTGGAGAGGGGGACCGAGGGGGTGAGGCTGCTAGTCACGATGACGTCTTGGGCAAAAAGCCGCGACACACGACAGTGCGCTGGAACTGGCCCACGCGTCATGCTAGGATGAGCGGGTCGCCGCGCGGACGGCCCTCGGTATCCTGTATTGCAAATCTCCTGCATCAGTCCGCGGGGTGCAGGGCGCAGCCCGCCGGGGTCATAGGGGTGTCCCCTATGATTTACAACTCCCCCTTCTCCTGCAGGAGAAGGGGGACGCAGGGGGATGAGGTATCTGTCAAGCAAGCGCGTGAACTCCGAGCGGCACGGCGAATTATACAAGGGACTGCGAATCCAAGACACCAGACCATCATCAATAATTCAAGGAGGCCGGTATGAAAGCAGTACGTGTCCACGAGTTTGGCGGAGCGGACAAGCTCCAATATGACGAAGACGCCCCCGAGCCGCAAATAGGGCCCACGGAGGTCCTGGTGCGCGTTCGCGCGTGCGCCCTGAACCATCTGGACATCTGGGTGCGCATGGGGCAGCGCGGCCAGACGGAGATGGAGATGCCCCACGTCCTGGGCTGCGACATCTCCGGCGAGGTCGCGGCCGTCGGCGGCGCGGTCCAGGGCATTCAGACGGGGCAGAAGATCGTCGTGAACCCGGGCATAAGCTGTGGCCGCTGCGCCGCGTGCCTGGCCGGGAACGACAATATGTGCCTGGGCTACAACATCATCGGGCAGAAGCAGAACGGCGGCTACGCGCAGTTCGTGCGCGCGCCGGCCACCAACATCGTGCCCATGCCCGCCAAGCTGAGCTTTGAAGAGGCGGCCTCCGTGCCTCTGGTCTTCCTGACCGCCTGGCACATGCTCGTCGGGCGGGCGAGGGTCCAGGCGGGCGAGGACGTGCTGGTGCAGGCGGCGGGCAGCGGCGTCGGCATCGCGGCCATCCAGATCGCCAAGCTGTTCGGCGCGCGGGTCATCACGACGGCCAGCACGGACGACAAGCTGAAAAAGGCGAAGGCGCTGGGCGCGGACGAGGTCATCAACTACACCACGCAGGACTTCGCGCAGGAGGTCAAGCGCATCACCGGCAAGAAGGGCGCGGAGGTGGTCATCGAGCACGTGGGCGGCGAGGTCTTCGAGAAGAGCATCCGCTCTCTGGCGACGAACGGGCGCCTGGTCACCTGCGGCGCCACGGCGGGCTTCAGCCCCGCCGTTGACCTGCGGTACGTGTACAGCAAGCACCTGAACGTGCTGGGCAGCTACATGGGCAGCAAGAGCGAGCTGCTGCAGCTATTGAAGTTCTTCGACTCCGGCCGGCTCAAGCCAGTGGTCCACGCCGTGTACCCGCTGAAGGACGCGCGGAAGGCCCACGAGGCGATGGAGGACCGGGCGAACTTCGGGAAACTGGTCTTGCAAGCGCCCTGAATACGGAGTAGCATAGATAGCTGGTCTTCATTCCAAACACGCAAGGAAAGGGAACGACGATATGGGCCACGCAGTGATGAAGGGTGCGCGCGACACGCGCGGTACGAAGCGCGGGGGTATCGGCAAGGGCACGGGCCGCCGTAAGGTGCCGATGCTGCCGTGGCGCGTGGCCGAGCTCAAGGAGCAGGCGTCCAAGCCTCCGGAGAGCAAGCAACAGCCCAAGAAGAAGTAGCCCGTTTGACGGGCCTTCACGCGTCAACTATAGTTGTGCGGGCGCCATTGGCGCCCGCACAACGTTTGTATGACTGACCAGCCTCGCCCCGCCGCCGTGACCCCGCCAGCCGTGGCTGCGCCCGTACAGCCGCGCCTCTACTACGGCTGGTATGTCGTTTTCGCCGCCGCCACCGTCACCTTTGTGGAGATGGCCGGGTTCAATACCACATTCTCGGTCTTCGTCAAGCCCATGACCGAGGAGTTCGGCTGGACGCGCACTCAGTTCTCCATTGGCGTGTCCATCGGCTCCCTCCTGGCGGGCATTCTCGTGCTTGGCCTTGGGCGGCTGATTGACCTGCGCGGGCCCAAGTACGTCATCCTTGGAGGTGTCGCCACACTCGTCGTCTGCCTGACGCTGCTGTCCCAGGTCTCCGCTCTCTGGCAGCTCTGGGCGCTCTTTGCTGTCTCAAGGGCGCTGTCCTCTGCCACGCTGGACCTCTCCTCGACGGTGCTGGTGGCTAACTGGTTCATCCAGCAGCGCGGCCGGGCGATGGGGCTGGCGAGCCTGGGCCGACGCGCGGCCATCGCTCTGCTGCCTCTCATCGGGCAGGCGATCATCGTCGCCTTCGGGTGGCGCGCCGGCTGGGTGGGCGTCGCGGGGATAGTCGCCGTGGTCGGCATTCTGCCCACGGCTCTGCTCGTGAGGCGGCGCCCTGAGGACATGGGCCTGCGGCCCGACGGCGCCGCCCCGGCAAATCCTGCGCCTGCGGAGAGTGCGTCCGGGCAGCCGCGAGTGTTGCGGCAGGACGTGTCCTGGACGCTGCAAGAGGCGTTGCGGACTCCGGCCTTCTGGCTGCTGATGGGCGTGGGCTGCGCCTCGTTTTTCGTGGGCGGGTCGGTTAACCTGCACCAGGTCGCCTACATGATTGACATGGGGCTCTCGCCGACTGTCGCGGTGACCTCTCTCAGCTCTCTACGCCCTAGCGGGCGCGGCGGGGACCCTGTTCTGGGGGTGGCTGGCGGACCGCCTGCCGGTCCGGTACTGCTTCGCCATGGACCTGGCGTGGGCCGCCATCGGCGTGTCCTTTCTGCACGTCGCGACGTCGGAGTCCATGGCGTACCTGTACGCGGTGGTCTATGGCATAGGATTCGGCGGCATCATACCCCTGACGGCGACCGCGTGGGCGGACTACTTCGGGCGGAAGAGTCTGGGTTCAGTCCGGAGCGTGGCGATGACGGCCCAGATGGTGTCCAACGCAATAGGGCCGCTCTTCGCTGCGTTTGTGTATGACAGCTCCGGCAGCTATCAGTGGGCGTGGATCGCCTTCGCCTGCGCATACGTGACGGGCATGGTGCTCGTGCTGCTGTCGCGGGTGCCGCGCCATCCCTCCGCGGCCTAGCCTGTCCGACTTCAAGCTGCCTCAGACAGAAGAGAGGCCGTTGTCACAGCCCAGATTCCACCGCAATCCCTTGGCCCTTGCTCAGAAGTGGCAGCAACGCACCGCGAGCGGCGGGGCGCCGTCCAGAGCGGCGCTCGCGAGGGAAATGGGCGTGACCAGAACTCACGTGACACAGGTGATGCAGCTCCTGCGCCTGCCGCCAAATCTGCAAGAGGCGG
>Ga0082335_1003516_pt1 | contig 25614 bp, 24 predicted proteins | sample Subgrocontami58m_FD_72375 | JGI IMG/M metagenome (GOLD analysis project Ga0082335, IMG submission 72375) | Subsurface groundwater microbial communities from S. Glens Falls, New York, USA - GMW37 contaminated, 5.8 m (SPADES assembly) (version 2) ...
GATGAACGATGTACTAGGGACAGTGCTCTTGATATTTGATTGTGACAGGATATGGCTTTTTTATCCGTGCGATCCGGATGCGCAATCTTTTCGGGTTCCTATGGAAATTACCAAACCTCAATATCCGGGTGCAAAGGTTCTGAATGTGGACGTTCCAATGTCCTCAGAAATGTCCCAGAATTTACAGGAAGCTTTAGATTCTGCTGACCCGGTGACGTATACTGTCAGGACTGAAAGACCTATTAACAAGTTAAGTGCAGAGCAATTTGGCGTTCAGTCACAGATGTTTGTTGCCATTCATCCCAAGTCAGGAAAACCTTGGGCATTCGGTATGCATCAGTGTTCATATCCTCGTATCTGGACTGAAGAAGAGATAAGACTTTTTAAAGAAATTAGCAGTAGAATTTCCGACGGCTTAAGCAGTTTGCTCTTTCTTAATGAACTGCAAGAAAGCGAAGAACGTTTCCGCCGGCTGGCCGAAAACGCAAGAGATGTGATTTACAGAATGTCATTACCTGATGGGAAATATGAATATATAAGTCCGGCTGCTTTTTCTGTTTTCGGATATACACAAGAGGAATTTTATAATACCCCTACACTTTTCAAACAGTTAATTCACCCAGAGTGGCATAAATATTTTGATGAGCAATGGATTAATCTTATAAATGGTAAGATGCCTCCTACATATGAATATCAAATTATTCATAAATCAGGAGAAGTTCGCTGGTTGAATCAACGTAACATTTTGGTGCATGATAATGACGATAACCCAATAGCGATTGAAGGAATTGTTACTGACATAACCGAACGTAAATATGCTGAAAGTGTTTTACTTGAAAGCGAAAAAAGATTTAAAGAGTTGGCCAACCTTCTTCCACAAACAATTTTTGAATCAGATATAAACGGCGTTATAACATTTGCAAATGAAACAGGATTAATAACTTTTGGTTACTCCCTCGAAGATATTTCCAAGGGTTTTCACATGATCAGTATGGTTTCTGAAAAAGATAAATTAGAAGCAATCGGAAACATACAACGGATTTTGGAAGGTCTATCTCCTACTAAAAATGAATATGAAATGGTGAGAAAAGACGGCACAACTTTTCCAGCACTAACCTTTAACTCTCCTATAATTCGTAATGGAAAAGCAATTGGACTTAGAGGAACTATCGTAGATATTACCCAGCGTAAACTAGTGGAGAACGAACTCAGAAAACTTTCTGAGGCAGTAGCTCAAAGCCCAGCTTCAATTGTTATCACCGATCTTAACGGTAACATAGTATATGTTAATAAAACATTTGAGGAAACTACCGGCTATTCTTTCGATGAGGTGATAAATCAAAATCCAAGAATTTTGAAATCCGGGTTTATGCCTAAAGAAGAGTATGCAAAGCTTTGGGGTACAATCACATCTGGAAATACATGGCACGGTGAATTCCAAAATAAAAAGAAAAACGGTGAAGTATATTGGGAAGACGCTTTTATTTCACCAATCAAAGATAAAGATGACAACACAATAAATTATTTAGCCGTCAAACAAGACATCACCGAAAAGAAGAAAATGACTGAAGAACTTATTACTGCCAAGGAACTAGCAGAAAAATCTGATAAATTAAAATCCGAATTCTTAGCTCAGATGTCTCACGAGATTAGGTCTCCGATGAATGTAACGATAAATCTTGCAAGCTTGATAAAAGAAGATTTAGGTGATAAGATCAATGAACAAACTGCCGCATATTTTGAAGGTATTGAATTAGCCAGCAAAAGATTAATTAGAACAGTTGATCTAATCTTGAATATATCTGAGATGCAAGTTGGAACATACTCACCCACTTTTGAAAAAGTAGATCTTCTGAACGACATTCTCGAAAATCTAAGAAAAGAATTTAGTGCGTACGCAAACTATAAGGGATTAGAGTATAAAATACAAAGTACAATATCAAAAACATTTGTTTACTGCGACAGATACAGTGTTAATCAAATTCTGTGTAATCTGATTGATAACGCAATAAAGTATACTCAAAAAGGAAAAGTGGAAATAACTGTTGAACAAGATTTAAAAGAAAATGTAAAAGTAACTGTATCTGATACAGGAATAGGTATATCCGATGAATTTATGAACAAAATATTTCAACCTTTTATGCAAGAAGATCGTGGTTACTCCAGAAGATATGAAGGCACCGGTTTGGGTTTGGCATTAGTTAAAAAATATTGCGACCTTAATGAGGCAACAATTGATGTTAAATCTGAAAAAGGTAAAGGGAGTAAATTTATTGTAACGTTTTTTAAAAAAGAAAGATAAACTTGATATACGATTTTAAAAAGAGGAAATAAAAATGGAAAAGAAACCGAAGCTATTGATTGTTGAAGACGATGACTTAAACCAACTAATTTATAAGAGAATTTTTGCGAATAAGTACGATATAGTCATGTGTAAAAATGAAGACGATTTTTATCCGGCATTAAAGACAAATAAATTTGATATTTTTTTAATAGATATTTCCTTGGTCGGTACTAAAGACGGGATTCAATTGATACAAGAGTTAAGGCAAATGAAAGACTACGAATCCACACCAATTATTGTAGTGACTGCCAATGCATTTAAGAAAGACGAAGAGATTGCCAAAGATGCAGGTGCAACAAAATTCCTTCGTAAGCCTGTTGATACTAAAATGTTAATTGAGGAGTTCGAGGCTTCCCTAAAATAATAATTGAAATACATCACTAGATTTTTAATTACTTCTATTGTAAGAATAATCAAATAAAAATTTTTCATTTCCCATTAAATCTTTTAACGTCATCTTTTCTACAACTGAATCAACAGAGTCTTGAATTAATTTCCATAATGAACGGACTGAGCAATCAATTGAGTTTGTACAGATATCCATTGCGCCGGTATGTGTATTGCAAAACTCATCATCAAACAATCTTCCGCCTAGTACTTTAAGAATAGTACCGACAGATATCTGATCCGGCGGGCGAGTCAAAGTATATCCGCCGATCTGTCCTCGTGAACTTTCCAATAATCCGCCGAGACGAAGTACGCGTAAAATCTTTCCGGCATTGTGTTCACTGATCCCTTCTGCCCTGCTTATTTCCGGAATAGTTAAAGATTTTTCAACAGCATAGAATTTTGCTATACGAAGTAAACACCTTAAACCATATTCTTCTTGAGCGCTGAATTTCATTTTAGTTTTCGTTCAATGGAATTTTCGATCCACACATTTTTGCATAAACTAGTTTATCATACATCTCTTTAGAAATTGAAGGACCTTGTGCTGTACAATATTGATTAAATACTTTTTGAAGTTCTTCTGCAATCTCTTCGGAATATCTTCCTTCGATTTGATAACGGGGCATTGTGTAAACTAATTCGCCATTCTTATAAAGCGCCATAAACGGTGATGACGGTGGTAAACTCTTTAAATAATTATTACGGAAATGATCAACCGCCTCACGATCTTGTCCTGCAAATACTGTAATAGATTTATCCGGTATAATATTATTCTGCAAAGCTAAAGCTGCACCCGGACGAGCACTTCCTGCCGCACAACCGCAAACAGAATTGATCATTACAAATACTGTTTTATCATTTTGTTGTTTTAAATAATTATCAACTCTTTCGGGAGTTGTTGCTTCTTCAAAACCAACGTAAAGCAATTCATCCCTCATTGGTTGAACTGCTTCCGGATCATAAATAGGTGCTCTTTGATTTATAGTAAACATGATTGTTTCCTTTCCTTAAATATTGAGGAACGAAGTGACGAAATATCTCATAATAATTAAATTGAGATTCTTCGCTTCGCTCAGAATTAATTATAAAAATCCTAATTGTAATTTTGCTTCTTCGGTCATTTTATCCATACTCCATGCCGGTTCCCAAACAAGATCCACATAAACATCTTTAACACCGTTAACACTTTTTACTTTCTCTTTTACCTCTCCCGGTAAACTTCCCGCAACTGGACAAGCCGGAGAAGTCAAAGTCATTTTAATGTAAGTATTTCCTTCGTCATCAATTTTGATTCCGTATATCAATCCCAATTCCCAAATATCAACAGGAATTTCCGGGTCGAAACAAGTCCTGAGAACAGTAACTACAGCTTGTTCTAATTTTTCTTTATCAATCATATTAAACCTTAATCTCAAAATTGAAAATAAATCGAGCTGTCATTCCGAACGAAGTGAGGAATCTTAAAAAGATTTCTCTCCCGATAAACCTGCCTGCCGGTAGGCATGGTCGGGATCGAAATGACAATTAATTTATCACATAAACATTTTTTTTACTTTTTGAATTCCTAAAATAAGTTTATCTACTTCTTCTTTTGTGTTATAAAATACGAATGATGCTCTTGCTGTTGCCGGCACATTAAACCTTGCCATTAACGGCTGTGTACAATGATGGCCGGTCCGAATTGCTATGCCGTCTGTATCAATAATAGTTCCTATATCATAAGGATGTATTCCATCTATCACGAATGAAACTACGGAAGCTTTTTCTTTAGCTGTTCCAATTATCCGCAAACCTTCTACTTGAGAAAGTTTTTCTGTCGCATAATCCAATAAATTATTTTCATGAGCTACTAATTCATTTCTATCAAATTGATTTAAGTAATCAATCGCAGCACCAAGACCAATACCGCCGGCGATATTAGGTGTACCGGCTTCAAACTTTCTCGGCAGATCATCGAATGTAGTTTTTTCAAATGTTACTGTTCTAATCATATCCCCACCGCCTTGATATGGAGGCATCATTTCCAACCATTCTGTTTTACCGTAAAGCACACCAATGCCAGTTGGTCCAAAAACTTTATGACCGGAGAATGCATAAAAATCTGCATTAAGATCTTGAACATCAACTTTGAAATGCGGCACAGCCTGAGCTCCATCAAGAAGAACCGGAACTCCATGTGAATGGGCAATCTCAATTATTTTTTTTACCGGATTGATTGTTCCTAATGAATTTGAAATATGCACAACTGAAACAAGTTTTGTTTTTTCAGTAATCATATTTTGATAAGCTTCAAGATCAAGTTCACCGGAATCGTTGATTGGAATAACTTTCAGCTTAATTTGTTTTCTATCTCCCATTAGTTGCCATGGAACAATATTCGCATGATGTTCCATGTTCGAAATTATAACTTCATCTCCATCTTTAAAATGTTTTGCTCTGCAAAGTGAAGAAGCAACAAGATTAATAGCTTCGGTTGTTCCTCGGACAAAAATTATTTCCGAAGCGCTTAATGCATTAATTAATTCTTTTACTTTAAGACGTGCCGTTTCATATTGTTCCGTTGCCAGTTCGCTTAAGAAATATAATCCGCGATGAATATTTGCATTATCAAAAGTGTAATACTGAGTAAGTGCATCAATTACTGCTTGTGGTTTTTGCGATGTAGCTGCATTATCGAGATAGACCAGTGGTTTTCCGTTAACCAATCGTTTAAGAATTGGAAAGTCATTTCGAATTTCTTGTACATCAAATTTTCTTTTTACTTCTTGAATTGTGTTTACCATTTCTACTCTCAAAATAAATGGAACGCGGATAAAATCTGATTGAGCGGATTTCCGCTGATTGATCCGTGTAAATCCGTTAAACCCGCGTCATCCGTGTTCTATTGTTCGTTTTCAATTTCAACTCTATGCAAATGTTCAAATATCATGTGATTGATCTGTTCTTTAAGCGGTTCAATCTTTACTGTATCAATTACATCATTAGCAAATGCCCGGATCAACATTGATTTTGCCAATTCTTGAGGAACACCACGCGATCTGATATAAAATTCGGAAGTATCATCAAGATGCCCGACTGTTGCACCGTGAGAACATTTTACGTCATCGGCAAAAATTTCAAGTTGAGGTTTTGTATCTATTGTTGCCGATTTAGAAAGTAAAATTGTTTTGTTCTGTTGATAAGCATTTGTCTTCTGGGCATCTTTTCTCACAATAATTTTTCCGTTAAAAACACCGCGTGAATTATCGTCAAGAATTCCTTTGTAAAGTTCATTGCTCATGCAGTTTGGTTTTGCATGATCTATAAAGGTATGGTTATCAACATGCTGTTTGCCGTGTGCAAGATATAATCCGTAATAATGTGTTTCGATGTTTTGATCATCATGTAAAGTATTGATATCGTTGCGGACAATAGCTCCGCCGAAATTTATATTATAATGATTGAAGACACTGTTCTTCTTCTGAATCGCTTGTACTTTTTCAATATGAAATGATTCATCATTTTCGTTTTGAATTTTGTAAAAATCTACAATTGCATTTTCCCCGACATAAACTTCTGTAATTATATTGCTGAAATAAGTTTTGTTTCCGTAACCTCGATAATTAGTAATCACACTAACTTGTGAATTCTTTCCGGCTATGATTAAATTTCTTGGTAATGAAAGTACAAGATCGTCTTTACTTGAATTCAAATACAGAACCTGAATTGGTTTTTCTAAGATCATTCCATCCGGGACAAGAACAACAAGTCCATCATACGAGTAAGCGGTATTTAAAGCATTAAAAGCATTATCTATCTTCGAAAGATTATTTATGTACTTGCTAATAGAGTCTGGATTATTTTTTGTGATTCTGTTCAATCCATTAACAACAACGCCCTTAGGTAAATTACCGATCTCACTAAGTTCTTCTGCAAATAATCCGTTTACAAAAACAATTAAGTGAAAATCAAAATCCTTAAACAAAAATTGTTTGATCTCTTCTTTCTGAAATTTTGGAAGAGTTGAAATCATTGCCGGAATAAAATTGTTTTTAAGAATCGGTGCTATGTTTGTGTATTTCCATTCTTCATTTCGATTTGTCGGAAAACTAAGTTCGGCTAAACTCGTTAATGCGTTTTTACGTATATCATGCAAAAACGATTTGGATTGACCGTTCAACTTATCTTCAAATAATTTGAACTTTGAAACGTACCACTCGTTAACACTTTTATTTTCCATTTTATTCATTCGTTCTCCAATCATGCACTTTCAGTTTCAAATTCTTCTGTCTTGATCCAATCATAACCTTTTTCTTCAAGTTCAAGAGCTAATTCTTTCCCGCCGGATTTAATAATCCTTCCTTTCGAAAGTACATGGACAAAATCCGGTTGTATGTAATTAAGTAATCTTTGATAATGAGTTACAACCAAGAACGCATTTTTTAGATTCCTGTAAATGTTCACACCGTTCGAAACTATTCGCAATGCGTCAATATCAAGTCCCGAATCTGTTTCATCGAGAAGAACAAATTTCGGTTCAAGCATCAACATTTGAAATATTTCATTCCTTTTCTTTTCGCCGCCGGAGAATCCAACATTAACAGCACGACTGATAAGTGTATCATCTAATCCTAAAACTTTCGCTTTGTCTTTTATCCGGCCAAGGAATTCTGTCGGCGTAAGCTCTGAAAGATTATTATACTTTCTAATTTCATTCAAAGCTGTTTTTAAAAAAGTCGCGTTACTAATTCCTGGAATTTCAATCGGATATTGAAACGCTAAGAACATACCTTCGCGTGCGCGTGTTTCCGGATCCATATCAAATAAATTTTTTTTCTCAAACAAAACACTTCCGTTCGTTACTTCATAACTTTTATTTCCAGTTAAAACATTTGCAAGTGTACTTTTCCCGGAACCGTTTGGACCCATAATTGCATGTACTTCGCCTGTTTTAATTTCAAGATTAATTCCTTTAAGGATTTCTTTTCCATCAACATTAGCATGCAGATTCTTTATTGATAACATCTTTACTCCTTCGCTATCTGCTGTCAGCATTCAGCTGTCAGCAATTATTAATAATTCATAACTCAAAATTCATAATTTAAAATTACCCTACGCTACCTTCTAAACTTATAGCTAAAAGTTTCTGCGCTTCAACAGCGAATTCCATCGGTAATTCCTTAAATACTTCTTTACAAAAACCGTTCACAATCATATTAACTGCATCCTCGGTTGATATACCGCGCTGATTTAAATAAAAGATTTGGTCTTCTCCAATTTTTGATGTAGTTGCTTCGTGTTCAACTTTTGATGATTCATTTTCTACTTCGATGTAAGGAAATGTATGCGCTCCGCATTTATCGCTCATCAGCATTGAATCGCATTGAGTATAGTTGCGCGCATCTTCTGCATTCTTGCCGATCTTAATCAGTCCTCGGTAAGAATTATTGCCATGTCCGGCAGAAATACCTTTTGATACAACCGTGCTCTTTGTGTTTTTGCCGAGATGAATCATTTTAGTTCCGGTATCGGCTTGCTGATAATTATTTGTAACCGCAACTGAATAAAATTCTCCTATCGAATTATCACCTTGCAGAATACAACTCGGATATTTCCAGGTTATTGCAGAGCCTGTTTCAACTTGTGTCCAACTAATTTTAGAATTTTTTCCTCTGCAAGCTCCGCGCTTTGTTACAAAATTATAGATTCCGCCTTTACCTTCTTTATCGCCGGGATACCAATTTTGTACAGTGGAATATTTTATCTCTGCATTATCCATTGTAACCAATTCTACAACAGCGGCATGCAATTGATTGTTATCGCGTATCGGTGCGGTGCATCCTTCTAGATAACTTACGTAAGCGCCTTCTTCGGCAACAATTAAAGTTCTTTCAAATTGTCCTGTCTCCTGTGAATTGATTCTAAAGTATGTTGAAAGTTCCATCGGGCATCGGACACCTTTGGGAATCCATACAAAAGAACCATCGCTAAATACGGCGGCGTTTAATGATGCGTAAAAATTATCTGTGTACGGAACAACAGAACCCAAATATTTTTTTATTAATTCGGGATGTTCTTTAACAGCTTCGGATATCGAACAAAAAATTATTCCCTTCTCTTTCAAAGATGCTCTAAAAGTTGTGGCAACAGAAACAGAATCGAAAACTGCATCCACTGCAACACCTGATAAAAGTTTTTGTTCTTCTAAAGGAATACCAAGTTTTTCAAATGTCCTTAGTAATTCAGGATCAACTTCATTTAATGAATTTAATTTTGGTTTTTGTTTCGGCGCAGAATAATAACTTATATCCTGGTAATTAATTTTTGGATAATGAACATTAGCCCAAGTTGGTTCTTCCATCTTCAGCCAATAACGAAATGCTTTCAACCGCCATTCGGTCATCCATTCCGGTTCATTCTTTTTCTTAGAGATCATTCGAACAACATCTTCATTCAATCCTTTTGCAGCGATTTCTGACTCTATATCTGTAACGAAACCCCATTTATATTCCGAACTTGTCAGTTCATCCAAAACCTTCATATCTTCGCTGCCAGTTTCTTCCGAAATCGTCTTTTTTTCTTCAATTTCATTCATTTTTAGCTACTTTCAATAATTTACTACTCAAAGCTATTCTATCTGGAAAATAAAGTCAAGATTAAAAATAAAACGATTATAACGGCTAAATCGTTCCAAAACTAAAAATTAATTCAGAATTCTTTGGCGGTTTATTTCGAATAGTAAAACACCTGTGGAAACTGATACATTAAGGGAATCAATCTTTCCTTTCATCGGAATCTTAATGAGGAAGTCGCAATTTTCCGCAACAAGTTTACGGATTCCTTTTTCTTCGTTTCCAACAATTAATGCCAAAGGCATTTTATAATCAAGTTCAGTATAATTTTTTGAGTCGGCAGTTAAATGAGAACCGGCAATCCAGAATCCTTCTATCTTTAACTTTTCAATTGCGTGAACAAGATTATTTACTTTGCAAATTTTGAGATGGGAGACTGCACCAGCTGAGATTTTTTCTACAGTATCTGTTATTGGCGCGCTTTGGTTCGTAGTTACGATAATACCATCCACTCCCGCACATTCTGCGGTCCGTAATATTGCACCCAAATTGTGAGGATCTTGTATAGAATCTAAAATTAATAACAATGGGAATTTAGATTTTTTTGATTCAGATATTATTTCATCTAACTCAAAATATTTTTGGACACCTTTTAGTGCAACAACACCTTGAGCATTTTGTCCTTCAGTAAGAGAATCAAATTTTTGAGTGGATAGTTGTGTAATCTTTATCCCACGTTTTTTTGCGGCAGAAAATATTTGGTTAATAACATCTCCATGCAGACCAAAAGCTATATAAATTACTTCTAGTTCAACATCAGATTTAAGCGCTTCAAGTACTGGTTTCCTTCCAAATATCTTTATCATAATTTATGATTGAAATGAAAAATCCTTTTCTGATATTACAAATTTGCAAAAGAGACGATTGTTTTTCTTGTTTGCTTTGTATTGTTTGGTTAATAAAATTTCTTTTTTATAAATATTGAAATGAAATTCACCAGTATTAATTGCACCATCCTGTTTAACAACATTCACAACATAATCCCCAACCAAATCCTCAAAAAGCAATTCCGTCCTTGCAGGTTGGACAACCGGGACAACATTTGTCTTTGCTTTTAATCCCATCAGAATAAAGCTCAAAACATTTTTCTCTTTCACAACCTCAACTGATACTTCGTAAGAAAAGCTAGTAAATTCAACTATAGTTTCTATTGCAAAAACACAAAACTGCTTATTAACCGACTCATCATACTTATAAAATGCTTTACAAATGTATTCAAGTTTATCTGGTTTTTTTAGCGGGATGGCGGCAATAGCAGTATGAGCTTTCTTTTTTCTGGTTTTAGGAAGTTTGGGAGTTACTTTAGGCTTACGAAGAGACAATCATTTCTCCTTGATGCTCGCAAAAATTTTATCAAGATCATTTTTAGAAAAATTTTTCTGTTCACTGTTGCTCATATTTTTCAAAACGATTTCATCCTTACTAAACTCCTCTCCTCCAATAAACAAAACATATTTTGCGTTGAATCTATTAGCTTCCCGCATTTGTGCTTTAACACTTCGACTTAGATAATCCAGATCAACAATCAATCCCTTTCTTCTAAAATCAATCGCGGTTTGATACGCAAATTTTTCCAATCCTTTTTCGATAGTTACTATGAACAAATCTATCTTTTCACCATCAAGCAAAAATGATTTTTCGTTTTCGCAAGCGAGTAAAATTCTTTCAATACCAGCAGCAAAACCAACTCCAGGTGTTTCACTTCCACCTAGTTCTTTAACGAGCAGATTATATCTTCCGCCTCCGCACAAAGCACTTTGCGATCCAACACTTCCACTCACAACTTCAAATGTTGTGTGGGTATAATAATCGAGTCCACGGACAAGTTTTGTATCAACCTCAAAAGGTATTTTGGTCGATAGCAAAGTTTGTTTCACCTTTTCGAAGTGTAACAGACTTTCATCATCAAGATATTCAATAAGCAGCGGAGCGTTTTCCATTATTTTCTGATCGTTCTCTTCTTTGCTATCAAAGATGCGCATAATGTTTGTATCAAATCTTTTTCTGCTTTCAGATGAAAGTTTGTTCAGATGAGGTTCAACATATCGGCGCAAAACCTTTTTATAATTTTCACGCGATTCAGGAACACCTAGAGAATTAATTTTTACAATCAAATTTTTCAAGCCAAGACGGTTAAAAATATCGTAAGCCATTATTATCATTTCGGCATCAAGAAGCGGATCATTACTTCCTAATGCTTCTGCACCAAACTGATGAAACTGTCTAAACCTACCGGCCTGAGGTCGTTCTTGCCTGAACATTGGTCCGGCATAAAACAGCTTATTAAGATTTTGTTTTTTATCCAGGGAATGTTCAATGAACGCACGTACAACTCCCGCAGTCATTTCCGGTCTTAACGTAATACTATCACCGCTTCTATCAATAAAAGTATACATCTCTTTACTAACTATGTCTGTATCTTCACCAATCCCCCGTGCAAAGAGTGAAGTATCTTCAAAAATTGGAGTGCGGATTTCTTTGTAATTGAATTTAGTAAAAACGGATTCAACAATAGATAAAAGAAAATTCCATCTAGGAATATCAATTGGAAGTATGTCGCGGGTTCCGGTTACAGCTTTAATCATTTAATAATATTATGCTGTTTCAAAATATTGTTTTTCTTCATTCTCGAAGAGTGAATAAATTTCTCCTGCAGTTTTAGCTTTTGAAAGACTTTCTCTAAATTCATCTTTGTTCATCATTCGAGAAATTCTGCTAAGCAATTTTATATGCGGACCAACTAAATTTTCTTTTCCTACTAAAAGAAAAACTAGGTTAACTGGCTGTTCATCAAGCGCCTGAAAATCGATTGGCTCATCAAGTTTACCAAAAGCAGCTACAATTTCACTAACACTATTAGTTTTTGCGTGCGGTATTGCAAAACCTTTCCCAACACCGGTTGACATGATTTTTTCTCTTTCATGAACAGCATTTCGCATCTCATCCAATTCTTTTACACGTTCGTCATTCTTAAATAAATCAACAAGTTCATTAATTACATCAGTTTTTTCTTTCCCTTGTAAAGAAGGAATAATCTTACTTACCTGTAGAATTTCGCAGATTTTCATTTACTGATCCTATAAATTGCTAATTAACCAGCGGTAAATTTAACAAAGCAATAGTGTTAATCAAAATTAAGTTGCGGCTTGATTATCGTATTTTTCTTGCAGCGTGAGAATCCAAGCTGTAATTTTTCATTGTAAATTTTTCCAAACCTGTTAATAAGGATAATATCAAATGGATATTCAGAACAAAACTGTTTTAGTGTTAGGCGGATGGGGATTAGTAGGAAATGCCGTTATTAGAAAGTTAGTGCCAGAGAGACCCAAAAAAATAATTGTTACGTCATTAAGAAAAGAAGAAGCAGAAGACGAGGTAGCCCGTCTTCAAAAAGAATTCTCTGATTTACCAAAGAATTATTTTGTTCCTTGGTGGGGTAATATTTTTGTCCGCCATGAATTTAAAGATCAAGATCGTTTTGAATTGCTGGCCGATCCGGAAAAAAGAAAAGTATTAATGCGCGATACTATGGAAGAGCTAACCGATGAGATTCTTTATAATTCTTCTATTTACAAATTACTTATTGAACACAAACCCGATATTATAATTGATTGCATAAACTCTGCAACAGGTATTGCTTATCAGGATGTTTACTCAACATATCATCGGATAAAAAAAACAATTGAGAATAAATTACCTTTGGAAGATCTTGCTGCAGAAACTGAAAAATTACTTTGTACACTTTATACACCTCAATTAATCCGTCACGTACAAATACTTTATAATTCAATGAATAAAACTAAAACAGAAATTTATGTGAAGATTGGGACGAGTGGAACCGGTGGAATGGGGTTGAATATTCCCTATACACACAGCGAAGAAAAACCTTCTCGCGTATTGTTGAGTAAATCTTCAGTAGCCGGTGCACATACCTTACTTCTATTTTTGATGGGAAGAACACCAGATGCACCAATTACAAAAGAGATCAAACCAACCGCTGCTATTGCTTGGAAAAGAATTGAGTTTGGCGAAATTAAAAAACAAGGAAAAGCTATCGAAGTTCTTGACGTAAATTTAGATCAAGCTGTTCCGCTTCAAAATAAATTAGAATTGAAACTTGATAAGAAATTCAAATCAAGCGGTGAAAAACTAAAATCCGTTTTTATAGATACCGGTGAGAACGGTACATTTTCACGCGGTGAATTTGAAGCTATTACCGCTCAAGGACAAATGGAATATGTTACACCTGAAGAGATCGCTGTTGATGCTATTTATGAAATTAAAGGCGGCAACACCGGTCATGATATCATCAATGCTCTTGATAATGCAACACTTGAACCAACCTACCGTGCAGGATTCTTGCAGCATTCTGCAGTTGATAAATTAGAAGAGTTGGAAAAAATTCATAATACCAACAGCGTTGCATTCGAATTATTAGGTCCGCCGAGATTATCAAAATTATTACACGAAATAAATATTTTAAAAGCGATAAGCGGCGGAATGAAACAAATAATAAAAGAAAATCCATTTGATTTATCGAACAAAGCACTCGAACTTTTAAAAAATAATCCTAAACTTAGAAATGAAATAATTTCAATTGGAATTCCAATTTTGCTGGCAGATGGTAAATCGCTGTTACGCGGTAACGATATAAAAATTCCACCTTTCCGGGGTGATAACGAATTAGATATCAATTCAAAAAATATTGATATGTGGGCACATGACGGCTGGATAGATCTACGCGAATCAAACATGAAAGACTGGCAGGTGAGAATTAAAAAGATTATTGATGAAGCCGAAGGAATATCTCCAACGGATACCAGTTCAATGCATGTCCGTACAAAGAAATATTGGAATAATTTTGAAGTTATAGATATTGGTAAAGTTGTAGGCTGGATCTTTATTAAAGAAGAAAAAGGCGAAAGAATGAAAGCGTGAGGGGGCAAATAGCTTTTAGCTTTTAAAAGAATCCCGCTTGATGCGGGATTTTTTTATAGTTGATAAGTGTTTCTTAAAAATAGATTTATAACTATTAGAGATAAAAATTTACTGCGCGTGATCTTGATTTTTTCAAATCTTCATTAACAATTGTATAACGCTTAGTATTACCATTAGTTTTAGTTAAATGTTTTTCTTCTATTCTAATTTCTTCTTGCAAATCCCGTCTAGATACAGTTGCCTTTCGAATAATTTTTACTGCTCTAGGTTTTAAATCATCTATTGAAAAAATCTGAGGAGGTATGGAAGCTATTTTTTTCCGAAATAACTCCTGTTCATAATTAATTTTTCTTTGTAGTACAGAAGGTTCCTGATTCAAACTGCTCACAGCATAATTAAAAGAATTTTCTTCTTCAAGTCTAGATTTAGACATTAAATAAGAAATAATTATAACACATACCAATAAGGTTCCTCCAAAAAGAAGAATATCATAGATTATCTGTATTAATTCCATCAAATATTTCCGAATTATGACACAATAATATGACAACTGGTATGCCATTAATTATTTGATTCTAGAACGTTTTTTGAAAACTTTGATGTGGGAATGTGGTTTCAATATGAGATTAGTAAATATTTTAAGACATATTTTTTTCTATTTTAACAATTAAGTACAAGATCAAACATGTTATGATTAAGATCTGATACTTATTAACGCAAGAAAATAATTGCTACTCCGCTGACAGCTACAAATGCCCCGATAATCGAAATCCAAGATAATTTTTCTTTATAGTAGAAATGTACTAACGGTAACATAAGAATTGGTACGGTTGCCATAATTGTTGATGCAATTCCAACTTTTGTATGAGAAATAGATATAAGGCTAAAAGTAATTCCAAGATATGGTCCAAATACTGCACCAATTAGTGTGAATAAAAATCCTTTTTTATCTTTCATGAAAACTTTTACCGGTTCTCTAAATCTTTTTGTAACGAGAACAACCGGATAAATAATAATCACTGCAGATGTAATTCTAACAAAACTTGCAAGGAAACCATTTATCTCACTTTCGTTAAAAGCATATTTTGCAAAAATTAATCCTACTGCTTGACCTATAGCTCCTATCAGAGCATAAAATATTCCACTGTAATCTATTTTATAATTTGATGTAGGCCGTTCTTCCCTTTTGAAGATGACTAATGCTATTCCAAATACCGTCACTGTAATTCCAATTATACCAAGAATAGATAAACTTTCTCCCAAAAAGAAAAACGCAAGTAAAGCTGAGATCGGTGGAACTAACGCCATGACCAACATACTTATTCTTGCACCAATACTTTTAAATGCTTTAAATAAAAAAGTATCTCCAATTACTAATCCGGCAAATCCGCTGATAGTTAAATTCCAAATTTGATTTGTGGAGAGATCTACTCTTACATTTAAAAATATTAATGTTGCTGATAACAATATTAGTGCTATCAGCATTCGTGTTACATTTACGTACATTGGTCCGACACGAATTGATGCTTCGGTAAATGCTATTGAACTCATAGACCAAAGACAAGCAGTAATTAGAGCGGTTATTTCACCAAGCATAGGAATAATAAATTATAAGTTATGACTTATTAGTTATGAATTATGAATGTTAAAAAGTTTTTAATTCAACATTCAAAATTTGTAACTTAAAATTTCTTAAGTTCGTTCCATCTTTGATCCACAACATTCCAAACACTTTTTACTGTAATAGCATCCAAAGCTTTCCTTTCATCTTCATCAGTATAAGTTTCTAGCACCAATGGCGATTTAATTGTACGATGAATTTCTCCATAGGGCGACCAATCAGCGGGATCGGTAGAGCCGAGTAATGCAACTATCGGTATCTTAACAGCATTGGCAACATTCATCGGTCCGGTACAGACAGAAATAAACAATGAACAATTTTGAATTATAGCTGCTAGCTGACTAATTGAATTTGTTGCCGGCGATAGAATTGTATTTCTGTCTACTGAGTTTGAAATTTTATTTACAAGATCGAATTCATTTTTTCCCCAAGTTAAAAGAATAGTAACATTATATTTTTCAATTAATAATTTTGCCAATTGAGAAAATCTTTCCGGTGACCATGCCCGGTTTGATTTACTAGCACCTGGATGAATGCAAATTGTGTTGTTTCCCTTTAAGGAATTAGATGCAAAAAAATCTACTGCAAATTTTCTATCTGTTTCGGAAGTATAGACTAAAGGATTTTCGTCTTTTACTTCCAATCCGATCTGTTTTATTACATCAAGATTTCTATGAACTTCATGATAACCACCAATAGCATGCTTGATAGAATGTGTGTAACAATTGTTATAAATTCTTTCCCAGTATCCGGCTCTAATTTTTGCACCGCTGAGAAATGTTAATACAGAAGCGCGTTCGGATTTCCATTTAAGATCAATTGTGAGATCAAATTTTCTTTTTCTCAGTTTCCAGATTTTAATAAGTTGTTTGAAGAATGATTCATCAACATAGCGGCCGCTCTTCTTAAGAAAGACATATTCATCAACAATAAATCCTTGCGGAAGAATCTCACTCATCAAATTATTGGTAAACATTGTAATCTTAGCGTCGGGGAAATTTTCTCTTATTGCTTTGATCGTTGATGTCGCCATAATCAAATCACCGAGAGCCCCCCATTTCAAGATCAAAATATTTTTAATGTTTTTGTTAATCATAGATTCAGAATATTTTTCATTTTAGAATAGACTTCCTCAACAGAAATTCCACCGAGAAATGGTTGTTCTCCGACTGGAAAGATTCGTTTTCCGGTTATTACAAAATGGTTATCGGATTCATCATAAAAATTCCAGCATTTTTTGTTATCGTCGGGCATAAGAGTAAGTACCGAGGTTCCAACTGCGATAGCAAGATGACGGGTTCCGGTATCATGTGTTAAAAATAGATTGCATTTACTGATTAGAGCAGCAGTTTTAATAGTACCAACATCAGTAAATGTTATTCCGATGTGATTTGGAAAATAAGATCGAATTGCAGAACATGTTTCTCGATCTTGTGGCCCTTCCATAATAATAATTTTTATTGCGAGATCAGACAATAGTTTATCAATTAATGAAATGAAATTCTCTTTCTTCCAAATTTTGGTTGGCTCGCTTGCGCCGGGATGAATACCAATCAAAATATTTTCACATAATATTTTATTTGATTTCAGATACTCATCTGCCCATTTTTTGCTTTCATCAGAAATAAAAAACTCAGTCTTGAAATTAACCGTCTCATTTGTGAATGCGGAAATTATCTTATTGTAATAATCTAAATAGCTGATTGTATCTTCATAAACTTCAACATATTTATTAAATAGGAACCAGAAACCTTGTTTGCGTGGTGCGATTCTAATTTTTGCACCGCTCACAAATGCTAAGAATGCAATTCTATCACCTGGCTGTAATGAAATTACAACATCAAATTTTTCACTTCTAATTTTTTTCCAAAAGGATAATTCTGCAGTAATTCTTTCAAATATTTTTTTATTTCGAATATTGAAATCAAAGCTGATAATGCGATTTACAATCGGATTGTTATTCAACACATCTTTGTATTCACTTCTAACAAGAAGAACTATCTCGGCTTGAGGGTATTTATTGCGGAGGTGCTTCAGTCCCGGTGTTGAGACAATTAAATCACCAAGGAACTTTGTATTAATGACAAGTATTTTCACTATTATAAATTTTCTTATACTTTATACAATATACACTATACAATTCTATAGAGTAAAATACATTTTATATTCAAACGGATGAGGCATTGTACCAATAGCATTAATTTCTTCATTCTTAACTTTTACCCATTGCTCTAACAGTTCATCATTAAAAATATTTCCGCGTTTCAAGAAATCATTATCTGCCTCCAAGGCATCTATTGCTTCGGTAAGATTACGCGGCAGCATTGTTACTTTACTGCGGTCTTCCTCTAAAAAATTTTTATCGTAGGGTCCGAAACCTTCTTTAACAGGATCAATTTTATTCACAACGCCATCAATTCCGGCAAGAAGCATTGCAGTTAGACACAGATACGGATTCATTGTTGCATCAGGCGGGCGGTATTCAAACCGTGTCTCATCGGGATTGTTGACATATTTTGGAATCCGAATTGCAGAAGCGCGGTTGCCTTGTCCGTACGTCATTGCAACTGGAGCTTCAAAACCCGGGACTAAACGTTTGTATGAATTCGTACTAGGATTTGTAAACGCAGAAAGAGCCGGACCATGTTTCAACATTCCGCCCATAAAAAATCTTCCGAGTTCATTCATGTTTCCGTATTCACCTTTTTTATAGAATGCATTTTTCCCTTTCTTAGTTAGAAACAAATGCAAATGCAATCCATTGCCGGGCTGATGATACATCGGCTTAGGCATAAAAGTGATGAACAAATTTTTCTGTCTAGCAAAATTAAACAGAACATATTTTGCTGTGATAATGTTATCGCCGGTTGTTAACAGATCATTAAAATAAGTTTCAATTTCCTGCTGTCCGCGTTCGCCGGTTTCATGATGATGATATTTTATTTTTATACCAAATTTCTGCAGCAGTTTTGATGCTTCATCACGAAAGTCATCATAAATATCAAAGGGATTTGCTGCATGGTATGCCCGTTTATAAAATTCCTCTGCATGTTCAACTCTGTAATAAGAAGTTGCTGTGCGCGTATCATAATCTACATTTGAAAAAATATAAAACTCAAATTCAGGTCCCCACCAGGATTTATCTGCTCCAGTAATTTTTTTCAGCAATTGTTCTGCCTGCATCGCAAGATATCTGCCGTCTTGAGTAAAACGTGATCTTTTTGTATCGGTCAACATAATATTTGAATAAAAACTTAGCGTTGGTGCATCGCGGAATAAATCAATCACTGCTGTTTCCATATCAGGAATTAAAATCATATCACTGTTCTCAACTTTACGGAATCCAAAACTTGAACCGTCGAATCCTACTCCCTCGGAAATTAATTTGTTCATAATATTATCATGAACAGGAAGAGAAATGTGATGCAGTCTTCCGGAGAGATCAATACACTTTAAATCAATAACCTCAATTTTGTTTTTCTTAATAATATTGTTAATAGATTGAATTGATTGCTTAGACATTATAACCTCAAAAATATATTAGAATTGTAGAGACAAAAAAGCCCCCGATTGATCGGGGGCTTACCAATAAATTTATTGATTATTTAGCATTGTAATTAATTGCTGCAATGCCGGGAAAAATTGCCGTTGTATCAAGTTCTTCTTCAATCCTAATCAGCTGATTGTATTTAGCAATACGGTCAGTTCTACTTGCCGAACCGGTTTTAATTTGTCCGCAATTTGTTGCAACAGCAAGATCGGCAATAGTAGTATCCTCTGTTTCACCTGAGCGATGAGAAATCACTGCTGTATAACTTGCACGTTTTGCCATTTCAATTGCATCAAGTGTTTCTGTTAATGTTCCTATTTGATTTACTTTGATCAATATAGAATTAGCAACACCTTTTTCAATTCCCTTAGCTAAATAATCTGTGTTAGTAACGAACAGATCATCACCAACTAATTGTATTTTACTTCCGACTTTATCAGTAAGTAATTTCCATCCGTCCCAATCAAATTCAGCCATACCGTCTTCAAGAGAAATGATTGGATATTGTTTAATCCAACTTACCCAGTAATCAACCATCTTTTCCGGAGCCATATAGGATTTATCAGATTTGAAAAAGTAGTAAGCTTTCTTTTCATTATTCCACATTTCGCTTGCTGCAGGATCGAGTGCAATGAAAATATCTTTACCGGGTTTATATCCGGCTTTTTCAATCGCTTCTAAAATTACAGTTATTGCTTCCTCATTTGATTTTAAGTTCGGTGCAAATCCACCCTCATCACCAACAGCTGTGTTGTAACCTTTTTTCTTCAAAACAGATTTTAATGAATGAAATGTTTCAGCTCCCATTCTTAATGCTTCAGCAAACGATGGAGCTCCAACAGGCATCGCCATAAATTCCTGGAAGTCAACATTATTATCCGCGTGTTTGCCGCCATTCAAAATATTCATCATGGGAACAGGTAATGTTCTTGCATTAACTCCCCCAATGTAACGATACAATGGAAGTCCCAGTGCTTCTGCAGATGCTTTTGCACAAGCTAATGATACACCAAGAATAGCATTTGCGCCAAGTTCCGATTTTGTCGGTGTGCCGTCAAGCTCACATAAAAAATTATCAATCGCTACTTGATCTGTTGCATCGAAATCAATTAATTCATCTGCAATTTTGTTGTTAACATTTTCAACAGCTTTTTTAACGCCCTTTCCTAAATAGCGAGAATTATCACCGTCGCGTAATTCAACTGCTTCGTTTTCACCTGTAGATGCGCCGCTCGGTACAGCCGCTCGCCCAACCACTCCGCATTCTAAAGTTACTTCTACTTCTACTGTCGGGTTTCCTCTCGAGTCCAATATCTCTCTACCCCAAATATCAACTATAGTCGTCATTAATAATCTCCAAAGTATTATAAAATTACAGTGTTCAAATTATAAAAAGGGGCGAGGAAATTCAATTTTATGAATTTGTTTGATTTTACACACATTAGTAAAATCTAAGTTTTGATTGACAATCTGAATAGTTATATTTCTTATAAGAATTCATAAATTGTTAGAAGAAGAAAATCTTCGACATAGAAAATATTGATATTCTCTTTCCACAAAGAATTTACCCCGGTAGCTCAGTGGATCCCTGCCTTGCCTGACGGCAAGTCAAGGCAGGGAGCAGAGTTTCGAAAAAAGATGGAAAAATATTTTATATATATTCTTAAAAGTTTGATACGAGATATTACTTACGTTGGCTGTACAAATGACTTGAATCGGCGATTAGATGAACATAATTCAGGTAAATCAAAATTTACTAGCAAATATAAACCCTGGCAGATAATTTACTCTGAAGAAACAACTTCACAAAAAGAAGCACTAAAACTCGAAAAATATTATAAGTCATCTGCTGGAAGAAAAAAAATAAAAACTATATTGAGCTAGATCTTTTACCCCGGTAGCTCAGTGGATAGAGCAAGAGTTTCCTAAACTCTGGGTCGGAGGTTCGATTCCTCTCCGGGGTACAAAAATTTGATATCTATTGAAAAAGGAGCTTACATGAGAAGAATTATGGGAATTATTGTCTCAGCTTTAGTGGATATTGTTTGTTTCTTGCAAGGAAGTATCATTGTTGCTTATGCCCTTCTTCATATTAGTTACAAAATTGAAATTGTTAGAGGTGAAGGAATTAATCCTGTAGAGACACAAAATGTTCCGGTTGCAATTGGTGGATACTACTTTTATTCTGATCAATACATAAAAGTAGCGTTGATTGGATTAGCTCTTATTATTACTGGTTTCTTGATGCGAAGCTGGAGAAAAAGTTATAACGATTAATTTTTTATTTGAATCAACCCTCAGGTTTATATTCAAAACTAAAGAATAACAAAATTTAATTTTTTCAATTAATTAAAAAGGAATAGCTTCATGAACAAAAAAACTATCTTAACACTATTTTTGATGTTAATATTATCAACAGTGGGATCAATTACCTCTTTAGGCCAATCTACATTTAAGGATTTTGGCTATAAGGGAGGATTACAATTTAACGGCGTCTTACCTACAACAGAATTCGAAAGCGATAATGGTTTAGCACTATCATCTTATCTTTTCAAAGGATTTTTTAGATTTGAATTGAACAAAGATTGGCAGCTCGAAGCTAATGCCGGATTCGGTAAATTTAAAGGTGATGACTACAACAAATCCACTTATGAAACATCTATAATTCCAATCGAAGCAAGATTACTCTACACACCATTCGAATTAGAAAATTGGAATCCGTATTTCTATGCCGGCCTAGGTTTACTTAATTACAGCGTAACAAAAAAACCGGTTTCAGCTTCAGTTTTAGCAGTTGAAACAGATGGCTGGACATTAGGAATACCTGTTGGATTAGGAACCGAAGTAAAATTATCAGACGAAGTGGCTTTAGATTTCAGTGTTGGTTACAATTGGACTACTACTGATAATTTGAACTACTACAGCATCAAGGGTACAAATGACGGCTATATTAACTTAGGAGTTGGAATATCATTATCAAATGAAAGCTTAAATACCGATAAAGATGGTGATGGGTTAAGAAAAGGAGAAGAACTAGAACTCGGTACAGATCCCAATAATGCTGATACAGATGGTGACGGATTAAAAGATGGTGCTGAAGTAAAACAGTACAATACTGATCCTAAAAAAGCCGATACAGATGGTGATGGATTAAAAGATGGTGAAGAAGTTTCTCAGTATAAAACCAATCCACTCAAAGCAGATTCAGATAATGATGGTCTAAATGATGGTGATGAATTGATGAAATATAAAACCAATCCTTTAAATCCGGATACAGACGGTGATGGATTAAAAGACGGTGAAGAGGTTAATATGTTCAAGACTAGTCCGTTTAATGCTGATACGGATAGTGACGGATTAAAAGACGGTGAAGAAGTAATAAAATATAAAACTGATCCGTTAAAAGCTGATACTGACGGCGGGACTATAAATGACGGAGTCGAAGTTAATCGAGGAACAAATCCATTAGATCCATCGGATGATGTACCACCTGCATTTGTTGAAAAAGAACAAGCATTTGATAATATTCATTTTGGATTCAACAAACACAACCTTACAAAATCAGAAAAGAAAATTCTTGATAATGCTTATGATGTTATCAGCAAACTTAACGAAGCCAAGGTTGCTTTAGGAGGTCATGCTGATGCTATTGGATCAGATAAATACAATCAAAAACTTTCTGAGAAGAGAGCGAAAATGGTAAAAGAATATCTTGTTAAGAAAGGTTTAACCGAAGCTCAAATTACTGCAGAAGGTTTTGGAGAATCAAAACCTGTTGCATCTAATAAAACTGCAAAAGATAGAGCTAAGAACAGAAGAGTAGAAATTATTGCAAAGTATATGGAACAGAATAAGTAATTATAAATATGAAAAAGCCTCGCTTATGCGGGGCTTTTTTTTGAAATTAATTTATTTTTTTACAGCACTCCAATTACCTCTTGCATAACTCGCATCCCATTTACCAGTACCGTTTTTATACGTCAGCGTTCCTTCTACAATTCCCATTTTTTGACCTAATGCAAATAAATCAGCTAATAATTTCCCTTCTTTTGTAACGTTACCTTTAATTGTAACAGCATAGCTGTTTCCCTGGAAAAAAACATCCTTTGAAAAAGAAAAATCATTATTGGCTGAAATATCAAATTCGAAAACTTCATCTAGGTCGCCATTTAATTTTAATTCCCACTTCCCTTCAAAAGAATCTTTATTAAATAAACTGCATGATGATAAAAAAGCTGAACAGATAAAAAAGATAAAAATAATTCTGAGTTTCATACCAACCTCTATTTTATTATTTCAGGATCCAGACCGTGTTCTTTAAATAAATTTTTATATTTTTTTAACACAACTTGCTTAAACTCATCAAGAATAGATATAAACTGTACAAGTGATACATCACCGCCAAATTTGAAATAATATTCTATTAATTGTTCAAGGTAAATGTTAGTTAGCTTTGAGATAGCTGCAAATGAATCCGAGGTAACATAATCAAGTTTATAGAGCTTATCTAATTCTTCCGGCCGAATCAAATCTTCTTCATCAAGAACGGAAAAATCTTCTATTGTATTTTCAATAGCACTTCTTTGTGACCAAACACGTGCTAATTGCAATAAGACTGAAATAATTTCTCTTAGTTTTTGTTCACGCAATAATTTTAGATCGTCTAATGTCTTATCGTTTAGAGATTCTTTTATTGACATAATCTGATATTTATCTAATATGTTCGATAATTTTTCGGACGGTTCGGAACCAAGAACAATTTCTCTAAACTTTTGCTGAATGTTTTCCGTAAAAGCAATTTGTGCGTCGTTCAAAATGTTGTTACTTGTCAGCAATTCAATAATTTCATCTTTGTGTTCAGGATACTTCCGAAGTAAGAATTCTTCTGTGTATTCGAAGTCCTTTGCTGCGTTTGTAGGATCATCCATTAAACTTACAAGATATGATTTAAGTTTTAGAAGAATAATAAAAAGATCAAATTGTTCTGAACCCATAAAAAGCCTTATGCCAAAGTTTTATTCCGAATCCTTAAAATCAATTTCTTTTACAATATTATTATTAACGCAACCGAGAAATAAATTATCAATCCAGTAACATCTACAAGTGTTGCAACAAAAGGTGCTGAAGATGCCGCAGGATCAAACCCAAGTTTTTTTATTATTAGTGGAAGCATGGAACCCATTAAAGTTCCCCATGTAACAACACCGACTAAAGATAAACTTACAGTAAGCATAAGTAAGAACCATATAGAACCATATGAGCCACCTAAATAATGCCAAGTAGTTATTCTTAACATTCCAATTAGAGCTAAAATAATTCCTAAAATTAAGCCCGTAATTATTTCTCTTCTAAAAATGAAAAACCAATTTTTTAATGAAACTTCACCTAAAGCAAGAGCACGTATAACAAGAGTTGCGGCTTGCGATCCTGAGTTACCTCCGCTAGAAATAATTAGAGGAACAAAAAGTGCTAATTGTACAACACGTTGAATCTCGGTTTCAAAAAAACTCATCGCAGTTGCTGTTAACATTTCGCCTAGAAATAAAATGCTTAACCATCCCGCTCTTTTCTTTATCATATTGAAAAGTGAAATATCAGGATACGGTTCATCCAATGCTTCAACACCGGCAATCTTTTGAATATCTTCAGTCGCTTCTTCTTCGGCAATATCTAATACGTCATCAACAGTTACGATTCCTACTAACACTCCAGTTGAATCCGTAACAGGTAAGGCAATTTTATCGTACTTTTTGAATATTTCTACTGCAGTTTCCTGATCATCATTTACTTTTAGTGAAACGAAATTAAAATCCATTAGCTCACTTACTTTTTCAAGAAGAGGTGATAACAAAAATTCTCTAATCCGTATATCATCAACGAGTTTTCCTTTTTCGTCAATCGCATAAACTACATTTAAAGTTTCGCTGTCTTTGCCATGCTCACGTATATAATCAAGTGTTTGTTGAACAGTCCAATTTTCTTTAACTGCAATGTAATCCGGGGTCATTAATCTGCCGACACTGTGTTCCGGGTAACCCAGCAATTGTTGGCTTATCTTTCTTTGCTCGGCTGTTAAGTAAGTAAACATTTGTCTAACTACATTAGGTGGAACTTCTTCAAAGAGCGCGGTTCTATCATCATCTGCCATTTCATTAAGAAT
>Ga0082335_1003517_pt1 | contig 25602 bp, 21 predicted proteins | sample Subgrocontami58m_FD_72375 | JGI IMG/M metagenome (GOLD analysis project Ga0082335, IMG submission 72375) | Subsurface groundwater microbial communities from S. Glens Falls, New York, USA - GMW37 contaminated, 5.8 m (SPADES assembly) (version 2) ...
CCTTGGCAAGCTTCTCGATCGCCTCGCGCTTCCAAGCCGCAATCTGGGTCGGATGCAGTTCGTGCTTGGTCGCCAGCTCCGCTACCGTCTGGTGGCCCTGGATCGCCTCAAGCGCAACCTTGGCCTTGAACTCCCCGGAAAACCGTCTCCGCGTCCTCATGGTGGTTCGTCCTCTGCATCGGCGAATCCACCTTAGCCGGCTGTCTCAGAAAGTGGGACCACCTCTGTCATTACAGGCCTTTGCTTCCGCTGTGTCCTTAATCGCTCCTCTTGTGGCGAGAATTCGCAGCAGCGACAAGCGACTTTGAAATCCAATATTGGACGTGAGAGGGAGACCGCGGTCGCGATTGATTTCGTAAAGACCAAGGATGGCTAATTCCATAGCCATTTCAATTACTGACCAAGTGGTGCATATTGCGCCTATAGCGCGAAGATGTGCGTCGCTAATATTCGATGGTGATTTGTTCTTTGGATAGTCTGTCATGGCAACCCCCAAGAAAGCCCCCGCGCTGAAAAAGAGGAAGCGCGAAAAGTTAGAAGCCGAATTAGAATCCGGCCCGCATGTCGATCAGCGGCGCGACAACATTATGCGTACAATGCTAAAAAGCGCCCCGAAACCGCACAGCCAGATGAAGATTGGCAAGAAGTAGCCCGGCTAGCCGGTATTGCAGGACCAGATCAGGGTGCTTAGATTCAGGCGGCCCTTGTTATCTGGAGAATACAAATGCGCTTTCGTCTTACCCAAAGAAGTGGTTTTGCAGATCGACATGCGTACGCGGTCGAACAATTTTCGTCGCTAGAGTCTGCCCGCCGAAAAGCAATGGCTGGTGTGCTCGACTACGTGATCGAAGATCGTTTTGGTAATCCGGTCGAATATCGCATAGCCTGACAGTCCATCTAGCTTGCTGATCAAAAGCCCGACCGATAGTCGGGCTTTTGTTTTGCTAGGGTATGACGAAATCAAATCCACTAGTGATCGGCGCTGTGCTTCTTCATGATAGCGGCAGCAGCAAAAGCGCCTCGTACTTGGGAATTGATCTTGCCGCCGTGGAAGCGTTTGGCGAAAGCCAAAAGCTCATCCGGATCGACGATCACTTTCTCAAGAATGACGCCAGACGGCAATTGCGCCTCAAACTGAGGAAGCAATCGCGCCATCTTTGCCTCGAAAGCTTCGAAGGTAGGCTGCATTTCGTCGTCCGAAATCTGGCGGATGCGCTGATAATCTTCGGGCAAGAACCACGCAAAGCCAACTGCCTTGGCGATTCCAAAGGGCGGCTGAATAGTAGGCATAACTAGCTCCAATTAGGCGGAGCCAATCGCCAGTCAAATTGAAATACGGCCGCGTTTGGCTCTCGGAAGCACGCGGTCAAATGGGTGTCGAGAGACTCAGAATCTCTCGACACCCGATTCGCTCACGCAAAAATGGTGAAACCTAGGGCTTTCGCTTCGGATTTCGCGCTTTCCACAGGGAAAAGCGCTTTGCGCCGTGCTTAGCCGACCTGATTTTGGTTAGGCCGTCGATAGGTGAGGCGCTTGCCCTCCGCGCCTTTCGCAATCAACTCCGCGCGCGCTACGTCGCCGACGCCAAGGCCCGAACGGTTTGAGTAGCGGAACGAAAATTCGTCGAGATAGCGCTGCAAGTGCTGCTCGCCGCAGAAGTGATATGTGCCAACCATGCCCTTCTTGAAGATTCCAAAGAAGTTTTCAACATTGTTGGTCGTATAGCCGTCCTTGTTCACGTACTCGCGACCCGCATGAATGACAGTCTCGTGCGCCGCATATTCCTTGCCGGTGTAGGTGTAGAGCCTGCTTTCGTCTGTCACGAGGGTTGAGCGGCGGCTAGCATTCTTCACGAGGATTTCGCGGACGTTCCCGGCGTGAGCATTCTTCACATCGAAGGCGCGGGCTTCGCCGGTGTGCGGATCGACAAGGGCAACCACGCTGGACTTGTTCAGGTGGCCCTTCTTATAGCCCTTCGCGCGTTTCGACGTGTTGCCATAGTAAGTTTCATCGGCCTGCACCTGCTGGCCCCCACCACCCATCGGGGCAGAGTTCTTGCTACGCATCGCCTCACGAATGCGGTGCATCATAAACCACGTCGATTTGTAACTGATGCCGAGCATACGGCTTAGCTGATGGCTGGACATGCCTTTCTTACTCGCCGCCATGAGGTGCATTGCTAGCCACCACTTGGAAAGAGGCAGCTTGGAACGCTCAAATACCGTGCCGACCGTGACCGTGAACTGGCCCTTGCACTCATTGCAGTAGAACAGGCCAGGACGGTGCGACTGCTTCTCGCCTTCGACCCGTGCAATGCGTTCTTGGTCGGAATTGCCACAGTGAGGGCAATAGGGACCATCCGGCCAGCGCACCGTTTCTAGGTGTTCGCGGGCCTTGATTTCATTGGTAAATATCGGATTTTGTAGGTTGGCTGACATGGCTATCTCCTTGACTCATAAGGTACACTAGCCCTCACTTTTGTCAAGGTGATAAATGCGTATATAATCCTACACCTGCCTAGCTCCCCTCGCGGCGTCTTCTAGGGACGTCTCGTTGGCGGAGCTGGGTGCGGTGCCATCATGCGCCGCAGGTGGAGCGCCGGGAGGCGCTGGGCCCTTGCGCCAAAGGGCTCGCACGCCTCCGTCAATGGCGTGCGGCGGGGTCCGTCAATCCCCGCCAAAGGGCGTCTCGCAAACGCCCTGGCGCCTCCCGGCGCTCCATCCCCTTTGTAGGGGAAAGGAAAAAGGGCCTGTCCCCGCGGAGGCGGGGAAAACGGCGTGCCCGCGCCGCAAGAGATAGGGCCGGCGGAGCGTTGGCTAGGGCTGTCTGAAAAGAGAATCTGCTGCTGGAGCGAAGCGCGCTTTTCCCTCTCCCATAGGGAGAGGGTGGCGAGCCAACGGGTCGGCGCGAAGCGCCGCCCGATGACAGGCTCCGCGAGCCGGGTGAGGGGTTACAAACTATCGTAGGCCCGAACCCCCTCACCCTAACCCTCTCCCCCACAGGGAGAGGGAATAGAGGTCACACCCTCTCCACGAAACTATCCACCACGCGCTTGTCGCCGGCCTTGTCGAAGGCGATGGTGAGCTTGTTGCCGTCCACCGCCACCACGTTACCGTTGCCGAATTTCTGGTGGAACACGCGGTCGCCCTTGGAAAATTCCGACACCGCGCCGGTGGATTTGCCCACCAGCTCGCCTTCGATGGTGAGCGGCGCGCGGCGGAACGGCGCGGCCTCCTCGCCAAAGCCGCCGCGCTCGCCCTCGCCCGAGCGGGCGTTGCGCGCCCGGTTGGCCTGCGCGCGCTGCCAGCCCGGCGTTGTGTAGCTCGAGCCGAAGGAATTCATCTCGTCGAAGCGCGAGGCGCCATAGCCGCTCATGCCGAAGCCGCCCTTGCTCTCCATCACTTCCACATGCGCCTCCGGCAGCTCGTCGAGAAAGCGCGAGGGAATGTTGCTCGACCAGGTGCCGTGCATGCGCCGGTTGGTGGCGAAATAGATTTTTGCCCGCTTGCGCGCGCGCGTGATGCCCACATGGCCGAGGCGGCGTTCCTCCTCCAGCCCGGCGCGGCCCTGGTCGTCCAACGCGCGCTGATGCGGGAACAGCCCTTCCTCCCAGCCCGGCAGGAACACGGTGTCGAATTCCAGCCCCTTGGCCGCGTGCAAGGTCATGATCGACACGCTGTCCACGCCTTCGCCCTTGTCGGTGTCCATGACCAGCGAGATGTGTTCGAGGAAACCTTGCAGGTTCTCGAACTCCTGCATGGAGCGCACCAGCTCCTTCAGGTTCTCCAGGCGGCCGGCGGCGTCGGCGGAACGGTCCTTCTGCCACATCTCAGTATAGCCGCTCTCGTCCAGCACGATCTCGGCCAGCTCGGTGTGGGGCAGGGCGTCCTTCTGCGCCCGCCAGCGGTCGAAGTTTTCCAGCACGCCGCGCAGGGAGCCGCGCGGTTTCGGCTTCAACTCGTCGGTCTCCACCACCGCGCGGGCGGCCTCCGTCAGCGGAATGCGCTGTCGCCGCGCATGGTCGTGCAGCATCTGCACCGTGGCGTCGCCCAGCCCGCGCTTCGGCACGTTGACGATGCGCTCGAACGCGAGATCGTCGGCGGGGGAATTGATCACGCGCAGATAGGCCAGGGCGTCGCGGATTTCCGCGCGTTCATAGAAGCGCGGGCCGCCGATCACGCGATAGGGCAGGCCCAGCGTGACAAAACGGTCCTCGAACTCCCGCATCTGGAACGAGGCGCGCACCAGGATGGCGATCTGGTCGAGCTTGTGCCCGCCGCGTTGCAGTTCCTCAATCTCCTCGCCGATCGCGCGGGCTTCCTCCTCGGAGTCCCAGGAGCCGGTGACGGTCACCTTCTCGCCCAGCACGTCCTCGGTGCGCAGCGTTTTGCCCAGCCGCCCCTGGTTATGCGCGATCAGATGCGATGCCGCCGCCAGGATGTGCCCCGTGCTGCGGTAATTTCTTTCCAGTCGAATAACTTTTGCACCCGGAAAGTCATGGTCAAATCGCAAAATGTTATCCACCTCGGCCCCGCGCCAGCCGTAGATCGACTGGTCGTCATCCCCCACGCAGCAGATGTTTTTCTGAGTCCAAATTGCCGTGTGGGCGTGCGGCGAATGCGGCGCGACTCCCTCTCCCCTGGGGGGAGAGGGAAGAAAAGACTGCCCCAACAACCGCAGCCACAGATACTGCGCCACGTTCGTATCCTGATACTCGTCCACCAGGATGTATTTGAACCGCTCCTGATATTGCCGCAGCACTTCCGCGTGCTGGCGAAACAGCCGGATGTTCTCCAGCAGCAGATCGCCGAAGTCGGCGGCGTTGAGCGTCTTCAGCCGGTCCTGGTACGCCGTGTAGAGCTTCTTGCCCTTGCCCCCGGCAAAGCTCGCGGCCTCGCCGGCCGGTACCTGGTCGGGCGTCAACCCCCGGTTCTTCCACCCGTCAATGAGCAGCGCCAGCACCCGTGCGGGCCAGCGCTTCTCGTCGATGTTCTCCGCCTCCAAGATCTGCTTGAGCAGCCGGATCTGGTCGTCCACGTCCAGGATAGTGAAGTCGGGCTTGAGCCCCACCAGCTCGGCATGCCGCCGCAGGATTTTGACTCCGATGGAATGGAAGGTGCCGAGCCAGGGCATGCCCTCGACCACCTGGCCGACCATTTGCCCAACCCGCAGCTTCATCTCCCGCGCCGCCTTGTTGGTGAAGGTGACGCTGAGGATTTCGCCCGGCCGCGCCCGCCCGGTCGCCAGGATGTGCGCAATGCGCGTGGTCAGCACCCGGGTCTTGCCCGTCCCCGCCCCCGCCAGCACCAGCACCGGCCCCTCCAGCATCTCCACCGCCTCCCGCTGTTCAGGATTCAGGTCGTTCAGGTATGAACCGCGGCCCGGCATGGCGCGCGCGGCGATCCCGCCGGCTTTCGGCGTTGCCGCTAAATCGTTGTTTTCACGCGGAAATTTGACGGGTTCGGGCATGAATATCCTGAGAAGCGGCGATGCCGCCGAGCATGCGCAGGTATCGCATGCTGAAGCGATTCTTCACATTAAAGATGGCGATCGTGGTGCCGGAAAGGGAGGGTCATCCCTTCCTCGGCATGGCAATTCGCCGCCGGATGCCGAACCAAATTTATCGCCAACGGCGGCGAGTTTGCCTATGAATATCGCTCCAGCAATACGAAGCCTGGGATCGAATTCATGGCTGCCATCGCGGAGGAATCGTCGCGCACTCGGACTGATCCGAAGGCGATCGAGACGGTCATCGGCGCGCTCGCCAGCCGCTTCGGCAACCGTGTCGTGACCTCGCTCGCCGTGCGCCAGCAGCACGCACATACCCAGACATGGATCGAGAACCAGCCGCCGGATGCCGTGGTGTTCCCGCAGACCGCCGACGACGTGCAGGAAATCGTAAAGCTTTGCGCCGCGCATCGCGTGCCGGTGATCTCTTTTGGCGCGGGCACGTCGCTCGAAGGTCACGTCAACGCCCCCTTTGGCGGGATTTGCATCGCTTTTCGCGACATGAACCGCGTCGTTGCGGTTCACGCCAGCGACCTTGATTGCACGGTGGAGCCAGGCATCACGCGCAAGCAGCTCAACGAGCATCTGCGCGATCAAGGCCTGTTCTTTCCGATCGATCCGGGCGCGGACGCGTCGATCGGCGGCATGGCGGCGACGCGGTGCTCGGGCACCAATGCCGTGCGCTATGGCACTATGAAAGATAACGTCCTTGCCTTGAAGGTCGTGCTGGCCAATGGCGAGATGATCACCACGGCGCGGCGCGCAAAAAAATCTTCTGCCGGATACGATCTCACCCGCCTTCTCGTCGGCTCGGAGGGCACGCTCGGAGTCATCACGGGAATCACGCTCAAGCTCGCCGGCATTCCCGAAGCCATCGCCGCTGGTATTTGTCCATTTGCATCCGTTGAGGCCGCCTGTAACGCCGCCATCCTGACGATCCAGTCGGGCATTCCCGTCGCGCGTATCGAGTTGCTCGATGCCTTGCAGGTGAAGGCATGCAATGCCTATTCCAAGCTCACGCTGCCGGAGACGCCGATGCTATTCGTGGAGTTCCACGGCAGCGACGCGAACGTGAAGGAGCAATCCGAACAATTTGGCGACATCGTTCGAGAACTCGGTGGCGGTCCATTTGATTGGGCGACCAAGCCGGAGGATCGCACGCGGCTGTGGCAGGCGCGGCATGACGCCTATTGGGCCGGTCGCGCGCTGCGTCCAGGCGTGCAAGCCTTTGCCACCGATGTCTGCGTGCCGATCTCGTGGCTGGCTGAATGCGTGGTTGAGACGCAGCGCGACCTCGCGGCAACCGGACTGGTCGCGCCGATCCTCGGCCATGTGGGCGACGGCAATTTTCATGTGACCCTGCTGGTCGATATGGCTGACGCCGATGAGGTCGCGCGCGCGAAGGCGCTGCATAGCCGGCTGATCGCCCGCGCCCTGGCCATGGACGGTACCTGCACCGGGGAACACGGGGTGGGCCAGGGCAAGATGCAGTATCTCGCCGCCGAGCACGGCACCGCCGCGCTCGACGCCATGCGCGCTGTCAAGCGGGCGCTCGATCCGGACAACATCATGAACCCCGGAAAGATCGTCGCCCTGGGCTAAGCCCTCCGGGCATGCGGACATAGATTCGCCGTCAAATTCAGGCGAATTCACCATGCGCAAGGGCTGGGGATGCGACGCGGAAAAGCCGCGCCTAACATGTCCGGGTGGAGCCAGTCGCGCTTTCGTCCAAATGCCTGTATACCCTGGCTTTTCTTAAGCCGCTGCGCATCACTTTGGGGACCCGTTTCCGATCATCCCCTACTGCGGAGATCGCGTGCAGACGACGCTGCTTGGAATAGCCATTGCGGTCATCCTGGCGCTGGTTGCGGCGCTGGTGGGGCCGTTGCTGGTCGATTGGAACCGCTTCCGCCCGGCCATCGAGGCGGAGGCGAGCCGTCTGATCGGCGCGCCCGTGCGTGTCACCGGGCCGATCGAGGCGGCCATGCTGCCGACTCCATCGCTGACCTTGCGCGGACTGGAGATCGGGCCGGCCGATGGCGAGGAGCAGATCCGGGCGCGCGCTCTTTCCGTTGAATTCTATCTTGGATCGCTTCTTCGCGGCCAAAAGCGCGCTCGCGAGCTGCATCTGGCCGGGCTTGATCTCCATCTCGGCATCACCAGTTCGGGGCAACCGGCGCTACCAAAGCTTGCCGCGGGATTTGATCCCGACTCGCTGTCGATCGAGCGCCTGAATATCGAGAACGGCCACGCCATCCTTACGGACGCCAGAAGCGGCTCGCGGCTGGTTCTCGACAAACTTTGGTTCAATGGGGATGTCCGCTCGCTCGCCGGCCCATTCAAGGGCGACGGCGCCTTTGTCATCGCGGGCCAGCTCTACGGTTACCGGATCGCGGCAGGCCGGGCCGACGACGATGGAGCGATTAAGCTGCGGCTCAACATCGACCCGTTGGATCGTCCCCTGGGCATTGATGCGGACGGCATCCTCTCGTTCGAACGTGGCGCGCCGCGTTTTGAAGGCTCGCTCAATCTTGCGCGGCCAGCCGGCATTGCGCGGCCAAACGGACAAACCGTCGCCAACGAACCCTGGCGCCTCGCCAGCCGGGTCAAGGCGACCGTCGCATCCGCACTTCTCGAAGAAATTGAATTTCAGTATGGACCTGACGAACGGGCGGTCAAGCTGACCGGCACAGCGGAACTGAAATTCGGCAGCAAGCCGCGTTTCGACAGCGTGCTTTCCGCAAGCCAGATCGACCTCGACCGCGCCTTCGCGACCCCCGATGCGACACGGCTATTGCCGTTCGCCGCCGTCAGGACCTTGGGCGACAGCTTGTCGGGCGCGTTGGGGCCGTCAATACCGGCCCGCCTCGGGGTGAGCGTAGACATCCTCACCCTGGCCGGCGCGACCGTTCACACGCTGCGCGGCGATCTGACTACAAACGGTGAGGCGTGGAACCTGGACGGGTTTGAATTCCGCGCTCCCGGTTTCACGCAGGTTAAATTGAGCGGCCGTCTCGATATGGCAGGCAAGCGTCTCGCATTTATTGGTCCCGTCAGTGTCGACTCCACCGATCCGAGCGCGCTCGTCGCCTGGCTGGAAGGCGCGACTTACCCATCGACGAGCCGGATAAAACCCCTCAGCGCCCGCGGCGAGGTTACGTTCGGTGCCGAAAAAGTAGCGATTGATCGGCTCAAGGCAGAAATCGACCGCAAGGCGGTGGAAGGGCGGCTTGCCTATGTATGGGCGGCCGGCGACCACCCCGCGCGCCTCGACGCGGATCTCAGCGCAGCCGAACTGGACATCGACGCGCTGGTGGCTCTCGCCGCCGCGACAAAGGGCGCAGCCACCTTCGAGACGCCGCGCGACGTGACTCTGGGGATCGCCATAGACCGTGCGCTGGTAGCGGGTATCGAGGCGCGGCAGGTCAGCGCGCGGCTTCACCGTGACGCCAAGGGTCTGGAAGTCGAGCGCTTTTCGGTGGCCGATTTCGGCGGCGCCGCTTTCGATGCCAGCGGCCAAATCGACACCCACTTGCCGTCGCCGCGCGGAACGATGAATTTCCACCTTGATGCACGCGAGCTTACGGGCGTCGTCGCGCTCCTGGAAAAATTTGCGCCGGGTGCTGCGGATCCGGTCCGCCGCATGGCGAAGCGCTGGCCGGCGACCCGGCTGGATGCGACGCTGAAATTGGAAGAGGCCGGGCCTGCGACGATCGCCAAGCTCGCCGTCGAAGGCCGTTCGGGCGACATCCGCCTTTCCATGCTGGGCGAGGCCAGCCGCAATTCCGCCGATCTGGCTGCCGGCGATTTGTGGGCACTCACCGCGTCCGACGTTCGCTTGCAAGGCAAATTCGATGCCGACGAAGGCTCGGCGATCGTTGATCTTCTCAACCTCGGCAAGGTCATCGCCGCCGACGCCGGGCGGCCGGGACAGCTCACCGTGACCGCCAATGGTCCGCTCGGCGGCGATCTTCAGATGGACGGCCGCTTGCTCACCGGCGGTCTCAATGCCGCCGCCAAGGGCGTGCTGCATCTGGGCGCAGACGAGCCGAAGGCCGATCTGCGCCTCACCGTGGCGGCGGCGGATGCTCTGCCGCTTCGCCGCGCGCGGACAGGGGCGGGCGACGCGCTGCCGGTGACGCTGATCGGAAATCTGACGGTTACCGGCCGTTCTCTGACGCTCGGCGATTTTACCGGCACCTTTGCCGGCAGCAGCTTGCGCGGCAACCTCGGCTTCGCGTTCGACGAGCCGATGCACATCGAGGGGCGCATTGAAGCCGGCAGCATCGACGTGCCAGCCGCCATTGCGGCAGCCATTGGCATATCCGCCGCGCCCGACGTCCGCGCGGACATCTGGGCCTGGTCGCCGGAACCTTTCGCCCGAAGCTTGTTCGAAGACGTGGACGGCCGCATCGAATTCAAGGTAACCCAGGCGAACTTTGCGCCCAGGTTCGTGCTGCGTCAGGCCCAGGGCGTGGCGAAATTCAGCCGCTACGCCATCGCGTTTACCGACGTGGAAGGAAGCATGGCCGACGGCCGGGCCACCGGTCAGCTCATCTTCAATAAGAATGACGAGGGCCTATCGGCGAGCGGGCGCCTTCGTTTGACCAATGCCGACGCAGCGGCGCTGCTTGCGGGCGACAGCCAGCCCCCCATAGCGGGCCGGCTCGCCATGCAGATCGACGTTGAAGGCGCTGGGCTAAGCCCCCTGGCCCTCATCGGATCGCTGTCCGGAAACGGCACCGTATCGCTCGCGCAAGCACAACTCGCCGGCCTTGATGCCAAGGCCTTCGGCGCTGCCACGCAAGCCGTCGATCAGGGGATGCCTCCGGAAACGGCGAAGATCGGCAACATCGTCGGCGCCGCCCTCGAAAGCGGGCGTCTGGCCGTGTCGTCGGCTGAAGGAGTAGTCACCGTTACGGCCGGGCAAGTGCGGCTGACCAATACGGTTACGCAAGCGCAAGGCGCGGACCTGACCGTGGCGGGCACCGTTGATCTGATCGAAGGCAATCTGAGCGCCCGGCTGGCGCTTACGGGGATGCCGAGCGCCGCGGTGGGGCGTCCGGTCGTCTTGGTCGCCCTCAAGGGGCCCATCAGCGCTCCGAAGCGAAGCGTCGATGTGAGCGCGCTCACCACTTGGCTGACCCTGCGAGCGGTGGAGCAGCAGGCCAAGCGCCTGGAGGCGATCGAAGCAAAGAACGGCCTACCGATGGCCGAACCGCCAGCCAAGGATGCGCGAACATCACCCTCTTTGACCGCGCCGGCAGGCGAGCAAGCGCCACCGCTACCCGCGCCCATCGAAATCCCCACGATTCCTGGAGTTTCGGATCAGAAGCCTGCGTACTTCCCTGCGGAGCCGCAGAATGGAGCAGCCGTTCGGCCTAGTCCGGTGCAACCGGCGCTGCCTGCTGCAAGCCGCTCCCCGCCGCCGGATCTATCGGCCAGCCGCAACAACTGAGGGCGCGGAGCGTCGCGGTAGCAAGTCTCCCCGCCCGTTGGTGTCTTTCCGGTTGTCCTCGGTCTGGGAGCGATAGTGATCGAGCACGAACAGCCGGATGCCCGATGAAAGGTTGCCGTGCCGGCGTTCGGTGTCGATCGCGGCAACGAGTTCCGACAGAGTCATGCTCCGGCCCTGCGCGATCTCCTTCAGCCCTTTCCAGAAGGCATCCTCGAGACTGACGCTGGTCTTGTGGCCCGCGATGACGATCGAGCGCTTGACGACCGGTGATTTCATCGTCTCTCTCCCGTTTCCGTCCGATGCAGGTCTAGAGTCTGATCCGATTAGATTGAATCGGATCAGACTCTAGATCCCTTAGTTTATCGCGCAATCTTGCGGCGAACCGGTTCCCACTTCGCCTGATTGCGCTCTAGATCCCGGCAGGCCTTGGCAGCACGCGCCGCGTCGAGGTCACGCTCGAATTTTGGGCGCCCATGCGAGAGACGATTTTCAGCGGCACGTTTTTCACTGTGCTGCCGCTCGGCTCTTTTACGGGCCGTCCGAAGATTGACGACTTCAGCCATGCCTGGTCTTGACGGTAATCGGATGCATGGTTCCTCGTGGAGGCCATTCCTTTTCGCCAATTACGCCGAGACGGTGGTGAAAACCAAGCCAGAACAAATCAGCATCACTGCTCCCTACCAGAATGCAGTTATGGCCCGGGGCGAGGCAATACACGGTTAGTTGAACATGCCACGCTTGGATACCTCTCGAGAACTGTCCCGGTATTCTTACTAGGACAATATAAAATATTAGGCTCCAGGTCCGGCGAAGTACATCGCGTTGCCTGGGCTCGTTCTCAAGAAATATTTTCCAAATCCGAGCCGCAAACCTTACGGCAGGCGGCGCGATTTCATTTTGCAAACGGGCCGGCTCTTGAAAGCTGTTGAGAAGCAGCGCTGCATCGCGCCGCGTAAGCTGCGAAAGATTTAGCCTATTGCGTATAAAGATTGAGCGTATCGCCTATGTCGTGGCGATGTTCGCCTGGTGTTTCGGTGTGGTTCCGACATCCGGATGAATACGCATATTGCCTCAGCCGGGGCGGATCATTTTCTCGGAGCGCACCATGCGGTCAAATTCCGCGCCGGAGACATAGCCGAGGCGGACGGCCTCTTCGCGCAAGGTCGTGCCGTTCTCATGCGCGGCTTTGGCGATCTCCGCCGCTTTATCATATCCGATCTTCGGCGCGAGCGCGGTCACCAGCATCAGGGAACGCTGCATCAATTCGCGGATGCGCCCCTCATTGGCGCGGATGCCGAGGACGCAATGGTCGGTGAAGGAGCGCGCGGCGTCCCCCACCAACCTGATCGATTGCAGCATGGCGCAGGCGAGCACCGGCTTGAACACGTTCAGCTCGAAATGACCCTGGCTGCCGGCTGCGGTTATCGTCGTCTGGTTGCCGAAGACCTGGCAGCAAACCATGGTCAGCGCTTCGCACTGGGTCGGGTTCACCTTGCCCGGCATGATCGAGGAACCGGGCTCGTTTTCCGGGAGAATCAGCTCGCCGAGGCCGGAGCGCGGACCGCTCGCCAGAAAGCGGATGTCGTTGGCGATCTTGAACAGCCCGGTCGCGACGGAATTGAGCGCGCCATGAGCGAAGACATAAGCGTCGTGCGAGGCCAGGGCCTCGAACTTGTTGGGCGCGGTGACGAAGGGCAGCCGGGTGATTGCGGCGGCCTTTTTCGCGAATAGGCGGGCAAACTGCGGCTTGGCATTGAGGCCGGTGCCGACGGCGGTGCCGCCCTGCGCCAGGGGATAGAGCTGCTTCAGCGCCAGCCGCATGCGGATGATGCCGGACTTCACCTGCGCCGCGTAGCCGGAGAATTCCTGGCCCAAGGTGAGTGGCGTCGCATCCTGGGTATGGGTGCGGCCGATCTTGATGATCGAGGTGAACTCCTTGACCTTCTTCTGCAACGCGTCTTGCAGATGCGCGAGCGCCGGGTCGAGCACATAGGCAATCTGCTCCGCGGCGGCGATGTGCATCGCAGTCGGGAAGGCGTCGTTGGACGACTGGCTCATGTTGACATGGTCGTTCGGATGCACCGGCTGCTTCGCCCCGAGCGGCGCGCCGAGCATCTCGTTGGCGCGGTTGGCGATCACCTCGTTGACGTTCATGTTGGTCTGGGTGCCGGAACCGGTCTGCCAGACCACCAGCGGGAAATGATCGTCGAGCTTGCCCTCGATCACCTCTTGCGCCGCCTTGACGATGGCTTTGGCGCGCCGCGCATTGAGGCTGCCCAGTTCCAGGTTGGTTTCGGCGGCGGCGCGCTTGACGATGCCGAGCGCGCGGATCAAAGGCTGCGGCATCCGTTCGGTGCCGATGCGGAAATTCTTCAGCGATCGCTGCGTCTGCGCGCCCCACAAACGGTCCGCCGGGACTTGGATGGGACCGAAGGTATCAGTTTCGATGCGTGTTTTCGCCATGCGCTACTTCTTGCGGAAGCGGTCCAGCCGCACGACTTCCCCGCCGCCTGCCGGCTTGTCGAGATTTTCCTCCGCCTTTGCGTTTTTTGCCGCCGGCGCGGGAGGCGCGGCGGGCAACTTGGCCGGAGGCTTCGAAGCGTCGCGGGCCGGTTTGCGCTCCGCCGGCCGCCTCGGCTTGTCGGCGTCCTTGGCCGGAGGCGGAACTTCCGCGGCATCTTCCGCCTCCACGATCGTCGCAAATTGCAGGCTGAAGTTCACCGAAGGATCGAAGAAACCGTTGATCGCCTCGAACGGCACGCGCAGCCGTTCCGGAATGCCCCCGAACGACAGCCCGACTTCGAATGCGTCGTCGCTCACCGTCAGGTCCCAGAATTGATGCTGCAAGATGATGGTCATCTCTTCCGGATATTGCTCGCGCATACATGCGGATAGCCGCACCCCGGACGCGTTGGTGTCGAAGGAGATTTTAAAATGGTGCTCGCCGAGCATCCCATTCTTGGCGGCGCCGGCCAGCACACTGCGCACGACTCCGCGCAAGGCGTCCTGGGCCAGAATGTCGTAGCGGATATGATCTGTCGTCATGGCACGCGGCGAAAGTAACGGTCAGACCTCAAGGTGGTGTCAGTGCGACGACAATACCAGACAATCCGGCCGGCAGGTCAGCCCAGCGTGGCCGAATAATAGTCGATTCGCCGCGAAAGCTCTCCGAACAGCTTGCTGTAACGGGATTGCTGGAATGGGAAAAGAAAAAGAAGTGGAGGCTTCTGTTGCCAGGTGCCTCCGAACCCCGCCTAACGGAGCTTAACCCGCTAGGGCTTTAGACTTGGTTTTTCAAACCGCTTACGCGGCTTGAGCAACCGGAGCATAGTTGTCGTTTGCAACTATTGCTTTGGCCCGATAACGGCGGAACCATGCCGAGCAAAAGAGCGCCCTTTACACCCTCGTCGATCCTATTTCGGCCCCATCATCAGGGGACAGGTCCCGGGTGTCAGGTGTCAGGAATTAGCCGGTGCCGGCCGCTGTTCCTGTTTCCTGCCTCCTGATTCCCGTCCCCTGATGGTGGAGCCGCCGGGTACTGCCCCCGGGTCCGAAAGGCTTATTGCGGCGTCCGTTTATCGCCATAGCCGGCTTGCGCCGGCATCCCCAATATAGCGCGGAAAGCTGAAGAAAGAAGAGCGGCCTATCCGCTCTCTAGGAATATCGTCCTTATTATCGGCTTGACACCACAACGTCTATATGGTGTATTCATGCCTGTTAGAGCGATTTGACCGGACTGCGTTCCTAGGGACCTAAAATGGACCGTTTCAGCGAAGCCCACTTTCACGATGAAAACGCCGCCCGCGCGTACCTGGAAGGCTTGCTATGGCCGGCAGGTCCAGTTTGCCCGCGCTGCGGCGTGATTGGCCACGCCTACCCGACTAAGCGTCCGGGCGTATACCGCTGCGCCGAAGCCGAATGCCGCAAGGATTTCACCGTGACCATGCGGACGGTCATGGAGCGGTCCAAGATCGCCCTGCACAAGTGGCTGCAAGCTTTCCATCTAATGTGCAGCAGCAAAAAGGGCGTATCCGCCCACCAACTGCACCGCACGCTAGGCATCGGTTACGAGGCCGCTTGGTTCATGGCGCACCGTATCCGTGAGGCCATGCGCGATGGGGGCCTTGGTCCGCTCGGCGGCGAGGGCAAGATCGTTGAAGCCGACGAAACCTATTATGGCCCCGCGGAAAATCCGACACTGCTAAAGCCCCGCACCACGGCCTACACCAAACGCGGTCATTTCAAGAACAACCGTCCTATCGTGGCGCTGGTCGAGCGCGGCGGTCAGGTTCGCACATTCCACGTCGCCCATGCCGACAAGGCGACAGTCGCTGGCATCGTGTCATCTAACATCGCCCGCGAGAGCCGGCTGCACACCGATGAAAGCCGCCTTTACCCGGATGTAGGCAAGACATTTGCTGCACATAAAACCGTGCATCACAGCTCAGGCGAATACGTGCGCCGCGATCATACGATCGTCGGCCCCGGCATGGTGTATGAGGAAAAGGTCCACACCAATTCAGCGGAAGGCTATTTCAGCATTTTCAAGCGCGGTATGCGCGGTATCTACCAGCATTGCAGCGAGAAACACTTGCACCGCTACTTGGCTGAATACGATTTCCGTTACAACAATCGCTCTGCGCTCGGCATCGAGGATGGCGAACGTGCGGCGCTAGCCGTCAAGAATGCAGTCGGCAAGCGTCTCATGTATCGGGGGCCTCACTGAGCCGGATTTCAGAATAGCGGTTCAGCGGTTCTTGCGCTGGCGTCGGAAACATCCACCGCCCAAGCGAAAGCCGAGATTCGTTCGGTATTGGCAGTCCAGGAAGCCGCACAATTAGCGGGTTTTTTTCGCTTTCGGCCGTTGCCGTTTCCTCCGCTTTCGAGTCAGACTTTCCATGGGCTTGTGGCCCGCAATGCGAGCGCCGCGGAGCGCGGCCTCCATGCGCTTGCGGGTTTCTTCTGAACTGAATTGATCGAGCGACTTTTTATCCATGGCAAAACTACCGACCGAACAGGAAATCGAAGCAGCCGAACAGGCTCTTGAGCCGTACAAGCTTGCCTTGGGCAAGGTTGCTCACGCTTGGAACCATATGCAAGAGCAACTTGGTCGGTTGTTCTGCATGGTGGCAAACCTGGATGATTTGATGGGAATGAGCATCTGGCACGCACTCAAAAGCGACCGCAGCCAACGCGACATCCTATTGTCTGCGGCTATCGCAGCAGACAGGGACCCCGACTGGAATAAAGACTTTCCAAAAGCCAAAGCTGACATTAAGTGGCTTTTGCAAAAGGTGAACGCGCTAACAGACGGGCGAAACAGCGCCATCCACGCGCCAATCTTTAGCACGGCTGTCGGAGAAGCCGAAATCAGGCCCTTCGTCTTTTACGGAAATCCGAACGCCGCAAGATTGCTTGGCAAAGACATCCTTGCCGAATTTGATTGGCAAGAACGCTATTTCAGCGCGGTCAGGAGCCATGCTGCGGCGATGACAAACCCGCTGTTGGCTCGCCGCTTTTCCGAAATGTGGCCATGGCCCGATAGACCTCTTCTGCCAACCGTTGGGCAGAAAAGTAGCCACCAAGATCACAACCGCCCACGCACTCCAAAATAACTACAGCACCCACTTCGATCATCTCGGGCGTGACATGGGTTTCGTCAGCTTCGGGCGCGCCAGTCTCGCGGGCCATAGTCTCTCTCCTTTTGAGATCGGCCCCAGAAACCAGCGAACACTACAAATGGTCGTTGTGGTGTCAACCGGATAATTAGGAATATCATCACATTAGAACCGGAGGGCCGGTCAGAGAAGGCGGATGCGTCCGTTCCGCTTTCCTGTCGTGCGCCGCAGGCGGCGCTGCAGGACGCCGTGTCATTTGTTGAATTGTTTTGCCGGCGAGGCGGCGATAAGCATCGCGGGATGCCCGAAACGCCCGAAAGTATCCCGCCGCCGCGGAAAGTCCCCAGCCTCTGGAACCTCTTCATCAGCTTCGTGACCATATCGCTGCTGGGGTTTGGTGGTACCCTGGCATGGGCGCGGAGAATGGCGGTGGATGAACGCCGCTGGATGAGCGCGGCCGAATTCAACGAAGTCTTCGCGCTTTGTCAGTTTCTGCCGGGCCCGAATGTGGCGAATTTCGCCGTCGTCTTCGGTGCACGCATGCGCGGTGTAGTAGGGGCAATCTGCACCGCTGGCGGCCTGATCGTTCCGTCTCTCATCCTCATGATTGTGCTCGGCGCGCTTTACGCGCGCTATGGAGAGATCGAAGCCTTGCAGCGCATCCTTGGCGGCGTGAGCACCGCGGCGGCCGGCCTGATCCTTGGAACTGCCGCGCGGATGGCGCAGCCGCTGCTTCAACCAAGGCAATGGCATGGCCCGGTGATCGCGCTGGCGGTGCTTGTCGCCGTCGGCGTGCTGCGAATTCCGCTCTGGTGGGCGCTTGCCATTCTGATCCCTCTCGCCATCGCCGTTGCCTGGAGGCGGGCGCCATGAGGTTAGATGCCGGCACGTTGTTGGCGATTGCCGCGCATTTCGGCTTGTTGTCGCTGCTTGCCGTCGGCGGCGGCAACGCGACCGTGCCGGAAATGCACCGCCACGCGGTCGAGGTCGCCCATTGGATGACTGACCGGCAGTTCGCTGATATATTTGCGATTGCTCAGGCCGCGCCCGGGCCAAACTTCCTCATCAGCACGCTGATCGGCTACCAGGTCGCTGGCATTCCGGGTGCGGTGGTGGCGACCCTCGGCATGTGCGGGCCGAGCTCGGTGCTCGCCTATTACGTTAGCGGCACTTGGGATCGCTTCAAATACGCGCGCTGGCGGATCGCGACGCAGAACGGATTGATTCCGGTGTCGGTCGGCCTCATCGGCGCTAGCGGCGTCATCGTGGCGCAGGCGGCGGACCACACCGTCCTGGCTTATGCGATCACGGCGGTAACGGCGGTCATCACCTACTTCACGCGGCTGAATCCGGTCTGGTTGTTCGTGGCGGCGGGGCTGCTCGGTTTCGCGGGTCTTATTTGACGCGATCATCGGCCGCTTTTGGCGGAGCCGGTCGCTGTGCTAGGTATCGCGCGGGCATAGTCCGTCATAAGCGGCGCCCGGAATGGTGAGGGGAGGAACGGCCGGATGTCGGAAGGGATTCACTCCCCCAGGGGGCGTCGTAAACGCCTAACGACCGGCCACCACTCGCTCGATGTGGCTGGAGGACTGGCGCCGATCGTGCTGGCTTTTCTCGCCTTTCTGGCCGCCTGGCATTTCGAGACAATGTCCGGCTTCGGGATATTTCTGCAGCTATTCAGTTTTGGCCTAGCCCTCGCAGGAATTGCCATTCTCGGTCTGCGCGTTCAGATCCTCAACCATCGCGATTATTACGGCGGTCTCGCTCTCGTGGCGCTTGCGCTGCTGGCCTTCTGGGCGGGTGCCGATCTGCAAGGAATGCGCGGCTTCTCGTTCGGTGCCGGTACGGCGCCGCGGCTGTTCGCAGGCGTGCTCGCGGGTGTAGGCGGCGTCATTACCGTGACGGGCCTGCTGACGCCCGGCGAACCGATCGGCGGCTATGCGGTGCGCGGCCCTGTTCTAGTGACGGCCGCCATCATCAGTTTCGCGCTGCTGATACGGGGCTTTACGTTCCATCTCGGCGACCTTGTGCTGAGGATACCGCCCTTTGGATTGGTCATCGCCAGCTTTCTGGCTTTTATGATCGCTGCCGCAGCGTCGAAGGAAACACGCTGGGTGGAAGCCACGATCATAGCCGCCGCGCTTACGACATTCTGCGTGACGATTTTCGTCTATTTGCTAGGTCTGCCATTCCAACTGTGGCCGCGGTTCTAATCCGGACGTCGCATTATGTATGATTTCCTGTCGAACCTGGCGTTGGGCTTTGGCGTCGTCTTTCAATTCACTTATTTTCATCTCGGCATCATCGGCTTGGACTTGGCGGTGCCCGTTCCGATGAACGTCGTCTTTTGCCTGGTCGGCGCTCTGGTCGGCACGCTGATCGGAGTTCTGCCCGGCGTCGGCTCGGTCGCAACCATCGCGATGCTGCTTCCCATCACCTTCGGTCTGCCGCCGATCGGCGCGCTGATTATGCTGGCGGGTATCTATTACGGCGCGCAGTATGGTGGCTCTACCACGTCAATTCTGGTCAATATCCCCGGCGAGGCCACCTCAGTGGTGACCACGCTCGACGGCCATCAGATGGCGCGGCAGGGACGGGCGGGACCGGCGCTGGCCATCGCGGCGATCGGTTCTTTCTTCGCCGGTTGCGTTGCCACCGTGCTGGTCGCGGCGCTCGGCGTGCCGCTGACCGGCCTCGCGCTCAAGTTCGGCCCGGCGGAATATTTCTCATTGATGGTGCTGGGCCTGATTTTCGCCGTCGTGCTCGCCAAGGGCTCATTGATCAAGGCGATCGGGATGATCCTGGCCGGACTGCTGATGTCGATGGTCGGCTCGGACCTGGAAAGCGGCGCCGCCCGCATGACTTTCGGCATTGCGGAATTCTCCGACGGCATCGGTTTCGTGGTGGTCGCGATGGGCGTGTTTGGCTTCGCCGAAATTATCCGCAACCTGGAAGCCACCACCGAAAGCCGGGAAATCGTCAAGGCCAAGATCACTGGCCTGATGCCGACGCGCGCCGACTTGAAGGCGGCGGCGCCCGCGATCGGCCGCGGCACCGTGATCGGCTCCATCATCGGCATTCTTCCCGGCGCCGGAGCGGTGATCGCGTCGTTTGCCGCCTATACGGTGGAAAAGCGAGTGTCGAAGCATCCCGAGAAATTCGGCCACGGAGCGATCGAGGGCGTGGCCGGTCCCGAAAGCGCCAACAACGCGGCGGCGCAGACGTCTTTCATTCCACTGCTGACCCTTGGCATTCCACCGAACGCGGTGATGGCGCTGATGGTCGGAGCGATGACGATTCATGGCATCGTGCCTGGACCGCAGGTCATGACCAAACAGCCGGACCTGTTCTGGGGCATGATCGCGTCGATGTGGGTCGGCAATTTGATGCTGGTCATCATCAATCTGCCGCTGGTGGGCGTGTGGGTCACCCTGCTGCGCGTGCCTTATCGGCTGCTCTATCCGTCCATCCTTGTGTTCTGCTGCATCGGCATCTTTTCCATCAACAACTCGCCGTTCGATGTCATCGTCGCCGCATCCTTCGGCGTGATCGGTTACTGGCTGATCAAGCACGATTTCGAGCCGGCGCCGATGCTGCTCGGCTTCGTGCTCGGGCCGCTGATGGAGGAAAATCTGCGCCGGGCGATGCTAATCGCGCGCGGGGACCTAACGGTATTCATGACCCGGCCGATTTCCGCGGGGCTGCTGCTGACCGCCGCCGCGCTGCTGGTGCTCGCCATGCTGCCCATGCTGCGTAAGCGGCGCGAGGAAGTCTTTGTCGAATAGCGCAGGGGGCGCCCTTAGCCTTTGGTGGTGCGGCGGGGCTCTTTCCTTGGGTCTGGCGATGCGCCACAATCCACTGCAAGGGCCGTTACAAGACCGCAGAGGAGGAGACCCATGACCTTATTCAAAATCGTAGCCGGCGTAATCGCCGGCCTTGGCAGCTTTGCGTTGCAACCTGCGTCGGCGCAGTCCGACTATCCGACGCGGCCGATCACCTTGATCGTGCCCTTCGCCGCCGGCGGACCGACCGACGTAATCTCACGCATCGTGGGCGAGAACATGTCGCGCACGCTTGGCCAGCAGATCGTCATCGAAAACGTGATCGGAGCCGGTGGTACTACCGCCTCGACACGCGCCAAGAACGCGACGAACGACGGCTACACGCTCATCACCGGTCACATGGGCACGCATGCCGCATCGGTAGCGCTTTACCCGAACCTCGCCTATAACCCTTCGACCGACTTCGAGCCGATCAGCATTCTGGCCGGCACACCGGTGCTGATCCTCGCCAAGAAGGATTTCCCGCCCAAGGATCTGAAGGAGTTCGCCGCTTACGTGAAGGCGAACGCGGACAAGCTCAACATGGCGCATGCGGGCGTCGGCTCGGTGTCCTACACCACCTGTCTGCTGCTCAACTCGATCCTGCAGGTGAAGCCGACGACGATCCCCTATCCCGGCACCGGCCCGGCAATGACCGCGCTGGTCGCCGGCCAGGTCGATTACATGTGCGACCAGATCGTCAACGCGGTGCCGCAGATCAACGGCGGCAACATCAAGGCCTATGCCATCGGAACGCCGGAACGCAATCCGGCGCTGCCGAACGTGCCGACCGCAAAGGAAGCGGGCATGCCGCAATTCGAGGCTTCGGCCTGGAATGCGCTGTTCGCGCCGAAGGGCACGCCGAAGCCCATCCTCGACAAGCTCAACGCCGCCGCGGTCAAGGCGCTTGACGACGAAAACGTGCGCAAGCGGCTGCTGGACCTCGGCAGCGAAATCCCCACCAAGGAAAGGCGGACGCCGCAGGTGCTCGCCGATCTGGTGAAGAGCGAGATCGCGCGCTGGAGCACGGTCATCAAGGCGGCCGGGCCGTCGAACTGAGCGGAAGCCCGCGCATTAAAGGGAAAGGGGCGGCCGGGCGGTCGCCCTTTCTTTTTTCGGCGGCGGTCATGTCTATTTAAGTGTCTGTTGCCGCTCCACGCGCGCCGCTAATCTTGGGCCGAGGCTTGAGTCGCCCGGAGACCAAAATCCCATGCGTCAGTACCATGACTTGATGGAGCACATTCTCGCCGACGGTGTGGAAAAGCGCGACCGCACGGGTACGGGTACGCTGTCGGTGTTCGGCCATCAGATGCGTTTTAACCTGGGTGACGGCTTTCCCATGGTCACGACCAAGAAGCTGCATCTGAAATCGATCATCTACGAGTTGCTGTGGTTTTTGCGCGGCGACACCAACATCAAATATCTCAACGACCACGGCGTGAGAATCTGGGACGAGTGGGCGGACGAGCGCGGCGAGCTTGGCCCGGTCTATGGCAAGCAGTGGCGCTCCTGGCCGGCGCAGGACGGCGCCACCATCGACCAGATCGCCAATGTGGCGGCGGCGATCCGGCGCAATCCGGATTCCCGCCGGCTCATTGTCAGCGCCTGGAACCCGGCGGAAGTGGACAAGATGGCGCTGCCGCCGTGCCACTGCCTGTTTCAATTCTACGTGGCGAAGGGACGGCTCTCCTGTCAGCTCTATCAGCGCTCGGCGGACGTCTTTCTCGGCGTCCCGTTCAACATCGCCTCCTATGCGCTGCTCACCCTGATGATGGCGCAGGTGACGGATTTGCAGCCGGGCGACTTCGTGCACACCTTCGGCGACGCGCACCTCTATCTCAACCACCTGGAACAGGCGCGGCTGCAACTCTCGCGCCCGCCGCGCAAGCTGCCGGTGATGAAGATCAATCCGGCGGTGAAGGACCTGTTCGCCTTCGCTTACGAGGACTTTGTTCTTGAAGGCTACGACCCGCATCCGCACATCAAAGCCAAGGTGGCGGTGTGAGCGGAGAGGCGAGTCACTGGAATGCGCGCCCCATCGCCCTCATCCTTGTCGCTGCGGTCGGCGAGAACGGCGTGATCGGGCGAAACGGCGCGCTGCCCTGGCGGCTCAAATCCGACATGCAGCATTTCCGCAAGCTGACCACGGGCCGGCCGGTGGTGATGGGGCGCAAGACTTTCGAGTCGATTGGCAAGCCGCTGAAGGACCGCACCAATATCGTCATCAGCCGCGCCCCCGGTTATGCGGCGCCCGGCATTATCGTGGTGCCCAGCATGGCGGCGGCGCTTGCCGCGGCGCGGGCCGACGCGCATCGCCGCTCCGCCGACGCCATCGCCGTCATCGGCGGTGCCGGGATTTTCCGCGACACTATGCCCATCGCCGACCGGCTGGAAATCACCGTCGTTCACGCCTCCCCGGAAGGGGACACCTTTTTCCCGCCGATTGATGCGAAAGCTTGGCAGGAAACCGCCCGGCTGCGTCATCCCGCCGCGCCGCAGGACGATGCGGACGTCAGCTTCATCACCTATGAACGGCGGCAGCCATAAGCCAACCTGGCGTGAACGTGCGTTGTAAGCGTCGGACACCTCCTCTATAACCTCATTAAATGTGGCCGGGCTTGGCGCCCGCGCGAGGAGAATTTCATGCCTTGGAGTAATCAGGGTGGCGGACCATGGGGCTCCGGACCGAAGGGCCCATGGGGGTCCGGGCCTCAGTCGTCCGGCCCGACGCCGCCCGATCTAGAAGACTTTCTGCGCCGCGGCCAGGAAAAGCTGCGCACGATGCTGCCGGGCGGCAATCTGGGCGGCAAGGGCTTTGCCATCATTGCCGCCGTCGCGCTGGTGGTCTGGGGGCTTTCCGGCTTCTTCCGCGTGGAGCCCGACGAGCTCGGCGTCGTGTTGCGCTTCGGCAAGCAGGTGCGGGAAGTTCAGCCGGGCCTGAACTACCACCTGCCGTATCCCATCGAAATCGCGATCACGCCCAAGGCGTTGCGGGTGAACAAGATCGACATCGGCATGCGCATCCCCGACGACAACCGCCGCGCTCTCTCGACCATTCGCGACGTTCCCGAAGAGAGCCTGATGCTCACCGGTGACGAAAACATCATCGATGTTGACTTTTCCGTACTGTGGCGCGTGAAGCCGGGCGGCGTGGGCAACTACCTCTTCAACATCCAGAATCCGGAAGGCACGGTGAAGGCGGTGGCGGAGAGCGCCATGCGCGAAGTAATGGGGCGCTCGACCATCCAGCCGCTGCTCACCGGCGCGCGGCAGGTCACCGAGACCGCCGTGCAGGATTTGATGCAGCGGACGCTCGACCATTATGGCGCCGGCATCCTCGTGCAGCAGGTGCAGTTGCAGAAAGTTGACCCCCCCGCGCAGGTGATCGACGCTTTCCGCGACGTGCAGGCGGCCCGCGCCGACCTCGAGCGCGCGCAGAACGAGGCGCAAACCTATGCCAACCGGGTGGTTCCGGAGGCACGGGGCAAAGCAGCGCAAATCCTCCAGGCGGCCGAGGCCTACCGGGAGCAGACCGTCGCCGAAGCTACCGGCCAGACCGCGCGCTTCCTGAAAATCTATGACGAATATCGCAAGGCGCCGCAGGTCACGCGCGAACGCATGTATCTCGAGACCATGGAGCGTCTGTTCAGCGGCACCGACAAGATCATCATCGACGGGCAAGGATCGGGCGTGGTGCCCTACCTGCCTCTGAACGAGCTGAAGCGCTCGCAGACGGGAGGCAACCAATGAGGTTTGGTTTGACCGGTAGTCTGCTGATCGTCTTGGCGCTGGCGGCGCTCATCGTCGGCTATAGTTCGCTCTATACGGTCTACCAGACGCAACAGGCGCTGGTGGTGCGCCTCGGTGATCCCGTTCGCGTCATGTCGGAGCCCGGCCTGCACGTGAAGGCGCCTTTCATCGACGCTGTCATCACCATCGACAAGCGCATTTTGGATTTGGAAGCGCCGGCGCAGGAGCTGATAGCGTCCGACCAGAAGCGCCTCGTGGTGGATGCTTTCGCCCGTTACAAAATCGTGGACGTGCTGAAGTTCTATCAGACGCTGGGCTCCATCGCCGGCGCCAACTCACAGCTTGCGATCCTGCTGAACTCCGCGCTGCGCCGCGTGCTGGGCGAGGCGTCGTTTACCGATGTCGTGCGCGACAGCCGTGCGGAACTGATGGCGCGCATCCTTGAGCAGCTGGAACGTGAGGCCGGTCCCTATGGCATCTCGGTGGTCGATGTGCGTATCCGCCGCGCCGATTTGCCGGAGGCGAACAGCCAAGCCGTCTATCAGCGCATGCAGACCGAGCGCCAGCGCGAAGCAGCCGAATTCCGCGCCCAGGGCCATCAGCGCGCCCAGGAAATCCGCGCGCGGGCGGACCGCGACGTCACCGTGCTGCTTGCCGAGGCCACATCGAAAGCCGAGCAAACGCGCGGCGAAGGTGACGCTACACGCAACCGCATTTTCGCCGATGCCTTTGGCCGCGACACGGATTTCTTTTCCTTCTACCGCTCGATGCAGGCCTATGAGCATTCATTTCAGAACAACGATACGCGCATGCTGCTGAAGCCCGATTCCGAATTTTTCCGCTTTTTCGTCAACCCGACAGGCAAGCCCGGCCCAAGTGCTTCCGAACCTCGATCAGCGCAGCCGCAAGCCGGGCCGGCACCGCAAGGGGCGCGGTGATGAGGGAAGCATAGCGACACCCTAACGGTCCGCCTCCATGTCCGATTTCATCGTCGCGCTCGGCTTGGTCTTCGTCATCGAGGGGTTGGTATTTTCCGCCTTTCCAGGAACGGCCAAGCGGGCGATAGCCACGGTGCTGGAAACGCCGGATGGCTCGTTGCGGGCGGTGGGAATCATCTCGGCGGTGGTGGGGATCCTGATGATCTGGCTGATCCGCGGGTGACCGGCCCGCTTCATGGGTTCCCATGTGCCCCCGCATTAACGTAAATGCCGCTTTTGCGGCATAATTCCATGGTCTTTGGGCCGCGACCCTGGCGGTCTTGCGCCCGTTCATGGACGGGAGCAGTGTCGGGAAAAATCCTTCGCAGGAGAATTGGCTTCCATGCTTGCTCTCTCCCCCCACAGCGCCCGGCAGGTTGGACGCTCTGCCGTTTCCGCGCTCGCGGCGGCCGCCGTCGCGCTGCCGCTGTTGCTGTCCACCGCGGCCGCACGGGGGGCGGGTGCGATCT
>Ga0082335_1003518_pt1 | contig 25590 bp, 20 predicted proteins | sample Subgrocontami58m_FD_72375 | JGI IMG/M metagenome (GOLD analysis project Ga0082335, IMG submission 72375) | Subsurface groundwater microbial communities from S. Glens Falls, New York, USA - GMW37 contaminated, 5.8 m (SPADES assembly) (version 2) ...
GCCCCCCGGGGGGCGCACGCCGCGGCATCGCGTCGGCAGGTGCCACGGCGCCGTAGATTCCGCCGCTGCGGCTCAGCCCAGCAAATCGCGCAATTTCCGCTCGAGCGCTTCGCGCGTGAAGGGTTTCGCCAGGAACGCGAGCGCGCGGCCGCCACCGAGCCGGCCCAGCACGTCGCCTTCGCTGTAACCGCTGACCAGGAGCACGCGCACGTCGGGCTGCAGCGCCCGCAGCGCAGCGAGCGTCTGCTCGCCGTTCATTCCCGGCATCAGCATGTCCAATACGACGAGGTCGAATCCGCCGGGATGGTCGCGGAACATCGCCGTCGCCGCGTGGCCGTCGCCGACCGACGTCGGGGTCAGCCCGAATGTCTTCATCATTTCCACGAGGACAAAGCGCACGTGATCCTCGTCCTCGACCACCAGCACATTTCCGGGCTGATGCCACCGCGTGGTCGAGGGAGCCGGCGCGGGTTTCGGCAGCGGGAGCGCTTTCCTGGCCGGCGGCAGCAGCAGGCGAAAAGTGGAGCCCACGCCCGGCGTGCTTTCGACGCGCAGCGCGCCCTGGTGTCCGCGGACAATCCCGAGCACGGCCGCCAGCCCGAGGCCGCGCCCGGCAAACTTCGTGGTGAAGAACGGATCGAAGATCTTACCGAGCACCTCCGGGGTCATGCCGGTGCCGTTGTCGCGCACCTCGAGGAAGACATAATCGCCGCGCGTAAGCCCTGCGCCGGCGACGCAACTGCCGAGCAGCGCTTGATCGACATGCATGACGCCGGTGGCCAGCGCGATTTCGCCGGCTTCGCCCCGCGCGGCCGCCTGGATCGCGTCGGCCGCGTTCAACACGAGGTTCATCACGATCTGCCGGAGCTGCGTGGCGTCGGCGAGCACGGCGGGGAGACTGCGCGCGAGGTTCAGGTTCACCGTGGCGTGGTGCGCGATCGAGATCTTGAGCAAGGGCAGCAAGTCCTCGACGAGCACCGTGATATCCGTCGGTTCGATCACGAACCGGCCTTTCCCGGCATACGCCAGCATCTGCCGGCATAGTTCGGCGGCGCGCAACGACGCCGCTTCGATCGACCGCAGCTGCACGTCCGCGGGATGGCCGCCGGGCAGGGCGAGCCGGGCGATCGACGCATTGCCCAGCACGCTGCTCAGCAGGTTGTTGAAATCGTGCGCAATGCCGCCGGCCAGCAGCCCGAGGCTCTCGAGTTTCTGGCCTTCGAGCAGCTTGCGTTCGAGCTCCAGCCGCGCCAGCTCCGCCTTTTTCTGCGCGGTGATGTCGATCGCGAGTCCCTCGAAAATGCTCAGCGCGCCGTCCGCGGTGTAGACGCCGCGGCCCCGCGACAGCACCCATTTCTCCTGACCGGTCTTGGGCCGGATGCGGTACTCGACCTCGACATCCTTCTGTTCCTGCAGCGCGGTGCGCGTGGCCTCCCGGACGCGCTCGAGATCATCGGGGTGAATGCAATCCCGGAAATGCGCGACCCCGTTGATGAACTCCTCCGCCGTCCAGCCGGTGAGTTCGCGCGCGCCCTCGCTCAGGAACAGCACGGTGAGTTGATCGTCGTAGCTGCACCGATACGCCATGCCGGGCAGCGCGTGCACCATGTTGGCAAACTGCCGGCGGCTTTCCGCCAGCTCCATCGTCCGCTCGTTCACTTCATGCCGGATGGTCTCGGTTCGGCGGCCGATCAAATGCAGCAGGCCGGCGGCGAGCGCCGACAACAGCATGACGCCGGCAGCCCGCACGAGCGGCGCGGGCGTGGCGCGCGCCTGCAGCCAGCTTGCGCGCGGTCGAAAGATGACGTGCCAGTCGCGCTGGCCGAACGGCAGGGCGAATTCCCGGTAAATCCCACGCCGAAATTCGACCTCCGTCACCGGCTGCCCCGGCGAATCGCCGCGCGCCGGGCGATGGTAGAGGATCCGCCTGGCCGGATCCGTTTCCGAGCGATCGACGAACAGCATGTCGAGAATCGTGTCCGGCTGCCGGCTGTGCGCGGTCTCGAGCAAAGCGTGCACGCGAAACACGCATTGCAGGAAGCCCTGGAATTTCTCCGCGGCCGCCGGCCCGCCGGCACCGCGGTACACGGGCCAAATCATCACCACGCCCAGCTGGTCCGACTTTTCCTGCACCAGATGCACCTGCGGCGAAACCGTGAGCTGGCGCGTTTCCCGCGCGCGCTCGAGCACGGCCTGGGTCGGCCCCGCGACCAAATCATAACCCAGGGCGGCCTCGTTTCCCCGCAGCGGCTGCACATAAACGATCGGATAATGATAAGGCCGGTCCTGCGCCGGATGAGATTGGCCGCGCGCATCGTATTCGATGAACGCGAAAGAGGTGCGCGGATAGTAGGAGCGCATTTCACCCTCGACGGCGGCCCGGTCCTCGCGCGGCACCCAGGGCACCCACTCCACCGCCTGCGCGCCCGTGAGCCGTTCGCCCAGCCGCCTCGTGATGGCCGCGAATTCCTGCCGCGTGATCTTGTCGTCGACCACAAAGGCCGCTGACAGTCCCGACAGCGCGTCCTCGTAGTGGCCAAGAATCTCCCGGGTGAGGGCGTGCCGCACCGCGGCGCGGTTGGTAAACTCCGCCTCGATCCGTTCGTTCTCGGCGTCCCGCGTCAATTTGTACGAGACCAATGCGGCGGCCACGCCGATCAGGAGAACGACAACGACAAGGAGCCGGTGCGAAAAAAAAGGGCTGGGACCCGAAACCGTCATGGCTGGATGGCGGCAGGATGGAACCGCGGCGACGCCCGGCAACGGTTAACCCGAAGCGACCACCATTTTTTCTGCATGCGGTCACCCGGCGGGCGTAGCGCGGTCAATCTGACCGCGCAAAGTCAAATGAGATCTACGTCAAGGCGCGGTCAGGTTGACCGCGCTGCGCCAGAACACGTTTCAGCCTGTCATCCGACCCGCTGCAACGGCGCCGAGTTACAACTTATACGGGAGCGGATGCCGGCCGGCCAGGACGGCGACGCGCGCCTTCACGGCCGCGAGGGCCGCCGCCTCCCCGGGAGTGCCGATCGCGGCGAGGACCGTGTCGATGCAGCCGGCGATCTCGTCCATCTCCGCCTCGACCATCCCGCGCGTCGTGACCGCCGGCGTGCCGAGCCGAATGCCGGAAGCCTGGAACGGGCTCCGGGTTTCGAACGGCACGGTGTTCTTGTTGCAGGTGATATGGGCGAGATCGAGGGTCTCCTGCGCCTTCTTCGCGGTGAGCTCGGGGAACTTTGGCCGCAGGTCCACCAGCATGAGGTGATTGTCGGTCCCGCCGGAAACGATCTTGTAGCCGCGCTGCTCCATCGCGGCCGCAAGGGCCTGCGCGTTTTTGACGATCTGGCCGGAATACGCCTTGAATTCGGGCTTGAGGCACTCAGCCAGGCAGACCGCCTTGGCCGCGATGACGTGCATCAGCGGCCCGCCCTGCCCGCCCGGGAACATCGCCGAATCGATCGCCTTCGCGTGCGCCGCCTTGCAGAGGATCAATCCGCCCCGCGGGCCCCGCAGCGTCTTGTGCGTCGTCGTCGTGACGAAATCCGCGTGCGGCACCGGCGACGGGTGATGCCCCGACGCGACCAGACCGGCGATGTGCGCGATGTCCGCAAAGAGAAACGCCCCGACGCCCCGCGCGATTTCGCCCATCCGCGCGAAATCGATGATGCGCGAATACGCACTCGCGCCGACCGTGATCATCTTCGGCTGCTCGCGCTGCGCGACCGCCGCGAGCTCGTCATAATCGATCAGGCCCGAGTCTTCGCGCACACCGTACTGCACGAACCGGTAGAGCTTGCCCGAGAAATTCGCCGGATTGCCGTGCGTGAGGTGTCCGCCATGGCTCAGGTTCATCCCGAGCACCTTGTCCCCGGGCTGCAGCACGGCGGTGTAGACCGCGAAGTTGGCCTGCGAGCCCGAATGCGGCTGGACGTTCGCGTGCTCCGCGCCGAAGAGTTTTTTCGCGCGTTCGATCGCGAGCGTCTCGACCTGGTCGACGTACTCGCAGCCGCCATACCAGCGCTTCCCCGGATAACCCTCGGCGTACTTGTTGGTGAGCACACTGCCCTGCGCCTCCATCACTGCGGGGTAGGTGAAATTCTCCGACGCGATCAGCTCGATGTGGCTTTGCTGGCGTCCGAGTTCCGCGGCGATGGCCGCATGAATTTCAGGATCGAGGGAGCGAAGAGGCGCGGCGGTGAGCATTGCGGAGTGCGGATTTTGGATTGCGGAATGGCGAGTCAACGAAAACCGCCGGCTAGCCGAGGTTCGCAATCCGCAATCCGCAATCCGAAATCCGCAATTAAGACGCTGCTGGTGTCGCGGGCGGCGGTTCCGATGCCGGCGAGGCGGGCGGCAGCAGCGTCCGGAGGTGCGCCACCAGCGAGGGGATCGACTCGACCATCTCGTCGCGCGCCGCCTCGTAGACCCGGAGCGGGCCGCCGTACGGGTCGCCGATCTCCTTCTCCACCCCGTCCGGCATGAACTCGCGAAAAAGAAACACGTTCCTCGGCACCGGCTCGGCCTGGACTTGGATCATCGCGCGATGCGATTCGGTCATGCAGATGACCGCGAGCGCCTCGTCGAGCATCTGCTGGGTCAGCGGCTGACTGTAGTGTTGGGAGATGTCGATGCCGACCTTCTTCAACGCCAGGACGGAATTCTCCGAGACCGGCTCGCCGCCGCGTGCCGCCACCCCCGCGGAAATCACCTGCAACGAGCGCAATGGTTCCGGTTGCGCCGCCAAGGCGTGTTGCAATAACGCCGCAGCCATCGGGCTGCGGCAAATGTTCGCAGTGCAGACGGTGACGATGGTGTCGCGAGCTGACACGGGCAGGGAAAGGACATGCTTTTAGGTGAAACGCAAAGCCGGAAAACGGGGTGAAAGTGAGAGTGAAAGTGAGGGTGAGAGTAAGCGGTTGCCCGGCCTCTCACTCTCACTTTCACCTTCACTCCCACTCAGAGCTTTTTCAGCGCGACGAGGGCGCGGTGCAGGTGAACCGCGCGTTGCAGCGTGGCATCGATCGGCGCGACTTCGCGCTGGCCGCCCAGCGCGTTATCGGCCGCATCCGCCGAAGCCTCGGCGAGACGATCCTTCGACAAGCTCGCTTCGTCGTTCCGCACTTTTTCGGGGTTGTCGGTGAGGAGCTTCACCAGCGGCGTCCCGCGTTCGAACGCATCGTACGCCTGCCGTTCGTGGGCCGCGGTCGTCTTCACCGCCACATCGGGCGCAAAGTCCTTCTCGGGCCAGCCGACGACGACGATGCCGGTGGAGCGATGGTGCGCCGCCAGCGGTCGCCGCAGGGCCGCGGCCGTTTCCGCGTTCGCCAGCACGAACACCGGCGCACGCGGCGATGCGCGAAACTTGAGCCAGGCGAGGCAGGCGGTCGCCGCCTCGGCGTCCGCGGACACGTAGCGCAAGTCGACGACGCACGGCGCCGGCCGGCCGGGGGCCGTTTTCACCGGCAAATCCGCCGGCAGGTGGTGCACGCGCACGTAGGCGAGGCCGTATCCAAGATCCCGCTCCACCGGCGCGGCCGGCAGGCGGCCGGGCCAGACCGCGACGACGCCGGCCAGCAGACAAGCGGCCGTTCGCGATCGGCAGTTCATGCGACCCGGTTCAGTTGCCGTGCGCCGATGTCGCGCCGGTAGTACTTGCTCGCGCAGACGATGCCATCGCACACCGCGTAGGCCTTGTCCGCGGCCTCGCGCAAGGTCGGCGCCAGCGCGGTCACGCCGAGCACGCGGCCCCCGTTCATCACGATTCGCCCCGTCGAGTTGCGCGCGGTGCCCGCGTGAAGTATCGAAACGCCCGGCGGCAGCGCCGCCGGAAACGTGATCACATCGCCCTTCGGAAATTTCTCCGGGTAGCCCATCGCGGCGACGACCACGCAGATCGCGTGGTCCGGCTTTTCCCGCAGCCGGGTGCCGGCGAGTTCACCCCGGGCCGCCGCCCACAACAGCGCAAGCACGTCGTTGGCCACGCGCGGCAGCACGACCTGGGTTTCCGGATCGCCGAACCGCGCGTTGTACTCGATCACGCGCGGGCCCTCCGGCGTGAGCATCAAACCGATGAAGAGCGTGCCGCGATAATCGATGCCTTCGGCCGCAATCGCGTCGACGGAAGGCCGGACAATCTCGCGCTCGATTTGCTGGAGCATGCCCGGCGTCACGACCTCCGCCGGCGAGTACGTGCCCATCCCGCCGGTGTTGGGCCCCGTATCGCCATCGCCGATGCGTTTGTGATCCTGGGCGGTCGGCAGAATCACGTAATCGCGGCGGGAAACCACGACGAGCAGCGAAGTCTCTTCGCCCGACAAGCAGTCCTCGATCAGGAGCTGCTGCCCGCTCGCGCCAAACTTTCCGCCCTCCAGCATGTCGCGCACGGCGGCCTCCGCTTCCGGGAGCGACTGGGCGACGATGACGCCCTTCCCCGCCGCCAGGCCGTCCGCCTTGATCACGATCGGGATTTTTCGCGTGCGCAGGTAAGCGAGCGCGGGCGCCACCGCGTTGAACACGCCGGCCGCGGCGGTGGGAATCCGATATTTCAACAGCAGTTGTTTCGCGAAAATCTTCGAGGCCTCGAGCCGCGCGCCGTCCGCCTTCGGGCCGTAGACCGGGATGCCGGCCGCAACCAGCTTGTCCGCCAGCCCCAGTGCGAGCGGCACCTCGGGACCGACGACGACGAATTCGATTTTCTCCCGCTGCGCCAGCGTGACGAGGCTCGCGAGATCGTCGGCGCTGATCGGCACGCACGTGACCTCCTCCGCGATGCCGGCGTTGCCCGGCGCGCAAATCACGCGCGGCTTCGCGGGCGACGCGAGCAACGCGCGCACGAGCGCATGTTCGCGGCCACCGGCGCCGACCACCATGACCGAACGGGGCAGGGCCGCGGAGTTGAGCGTTGAGCGTTGAGCGTTGCGAGACACGAGCAATGGCGCTGGATGATTTCCCTCAACTCTCAACCATCAACTCTCAACTTCTTCAGAGCACCTGGAGTTTCTTGCGATAAAACGCGACGACCTCATCGGGGTCATCGGTGAAGAGAATGTAGTCGGCCATCCAGGCGGGGGCGCGGCGGGTCGCAATCATGGTGCGCAGCTGCCGGCGCAAGTCGCCCCAGAATTCCGCGTTGAAGAACACGTACGGCACGCGCGGCCGAATCCCGAGCTTGAGGTTGCACATCTCGATGCCGACCTCCTCGAGCGTGCCGACGCCGCCGACGTTGAAGATGCAGAAATCCGCCGCCTCGAACCATTTTTGGCGGAAGTGCCGCGAGGACTCCTGGAAGGTGTTGAAAAAGTCGACGCCGAGTTCCGGCGGCTGCGCCTCGAGTTCGAGGAAGCAGGCGCCGGTCAGCGCGCCCTTGCCCCGCGCCTGGTCGGTCGCCAGCCGCATCACGCCGCCGCCGCCGCCGGTGAGCACGCCGAGGTTGGTGCCGATGAACGAGGTCAGTTTGTCCACGAGCGAGGAAATGCGATCGGTGTCGGCCTGCTCCAGCCCGATGGCCGAGCCGTAGAAGGCGAGGATGGTCGACTCCTGGAATTTGCGCGCGACTTCCTCGCGGACAAAGAAGCCGTGGCTCTTCTTGTACGTGTGGAAGTACAGGTCCTTCGTCAGCTCGTCGTACCAGTAGACCTGCAACCCGATCGCCTCGAACGTATCCAGCCGCGCGTGCGCGTTGCTGGAGAGAAAGTAGCCATGGGTGCGCGAGGCCTTGCGGAAGATGATTCGCTTCAGCTTCACGTCGCCCATGCGGGTCACCATCTCGATTTGCTCGAGCAGCGACGGGAAATAGTCGAGCACGAGCGTATCGGCGTGTTCCGGCGCCGCGTCGAGCGCCTGAATCATCGTGCGGTGGCCGCACGGCTCGCCTTCGCTGCCGAGCATCTTCCGCACGTCCTCGTTGGCGCGCAGGAAGAGCGCGCGGTTTTCCATCGTCGCCGTCTGGCCCTTGACCGTGATTCTCGTCCGGGGCCGCGGCTCGCCGTTTTCGCGGCAGGGATTCTCGTCGAGGCTCTGGTACAGCTCGGTCGCGGTGGCGAGCAGCCGCGTGCGGCGCTTCGCGAGGGTCTTGAACTCCGGGTCGCTGGCTTCCGGCGCGTGGAAAACCTCGACCGACACCACGGGATTCACGACCGGCTGGTCGCCCGTGTTGTAGATCTCGAGCATGATGTTCGTGCCGAAGGTCTTGATCGGATCGAGCAGCACGGCGGCGGTGTGGATGCCGAAGTTGCCCGCGCCCTGGTTGAGCACGACGAAGTGCTCCTTCAAATACATCGAGCAGCTCGTGAGAATGCCCGAGCGCGGCGGGATGATGAGCGGTGCGGCCTCGTGCCGGATTTGCACGCGGTCGAGATAGCCGCGTCCCGCCACCCCGCTCATCACCCGCTCGAAGTCGGCGCGCGCCAGCCGCTGGCTCAGCGTGTAGCTCAACTGATGCGGCGTGAGAAAGACCCGGCCGAGGGAGTCGATGCTGATCGTGTTGGGCAGCTTGATCCGGTTCTCCTTCAGCGCGTCCCAGATCTGTTCGGTCGACAGCTTCGCCGCCGCCGGCGCGTGGAACAGCCGGCCAATCGGCGACCCCACCCGCATCAGTTTCTTCCAATAGACCGCGTTCGGAAAACTCGCGTCGTAGATGAACGCGTCGGCCTCGAATTCCAGCCGGTTGCCTTCGACCCGCGGAGCCCCGTGGCTGAGCATCTCGATTCCAATGCGCGCGATGGAGCTGCGTTCGCTGAACTGGAGCGCGGCGAGGTTGGCCTTGAGAAACTCGAACTCGGCCGGATGCCGCGGCCAAAACCCGAGCGTCAGCGTGACGGCATGCTCGTCCTTGTTCTTTACCGTGAGGATTTGGCCATCCTGGCTGGTCCAAAATTGGTCAGGGTTCATTGGCGGGAGGGTCGGTGATGGGGCAACCGGCAGTGAGAGTGAAGGTGAAAGTGAGCGTGGCGGCATGGAACGCTTTCTCTCTCGCTTTCGGGCCTCACCCTCACTTTCACTCTCACTTTTCACTTCGTCCGGTGGCACCAACCAGCCGCTGCCGTGACTCTACTCACGTCCCAAAACCACGCATGAAATTGAAGCACATTGCCACGCTCGGTCTGCTGGCGCTCGGCCTCGCGGTCGCGCGCGCCCAGGAGCCCAAAGCCAAAGCCAAAGCCGAAGGACAGACGGGCCCGGCTCCCGCCGCCGCCGGACAAACTTTCACCGACGCTCAGCTGATCGAGGAATTCGGCTGGTTCATCGGCAAACGGGTCGGGCTCACCGAGCTCGAGTTCACCAAGGAAGAGGTCGACCTCCTGCTCAAAGGCATCGCCTTCGCCGCCAGCGGCAAGGACTCGCCCTACGAGCTCGAAAAAATCGGCCCGAAGATGGACGAGTTCATGCAGAAGAAGCAGGCCGCGTACCTCTCGAAGCTCAAGGACAAGAACATGTCCGTGAACCAGAACTTCTTCACCAAGCTGAAGGAAAACAAAGCCATCGTCGAACTGCCGAGCGGCCTGCGGTACGAGATCGTCCAGGAAGGCACCGGCTCGTCGCCGAAAGCGACCGACACGGTGAAGGTCCACTACACCGGCAAGCTGATCGACGGCAGCGTGTTCGACAGCTCGGTGCAGCGCGGCGAGCCGACCGAGTTTCCGCTCGACCAGGTGATCCCCGGCTGGACCGAGGGCATCCAGAAGATGAAGAAGGGCGGAAAAATTAAACTCTATGTGCCCCCGCACCTCGCGTACGGCGACGACGGCCGCCCCGGCATTCCCCCGGGTTCGACGCTGGTGTTCGATGTCGAGCTGCTCGAAATCAAGCCGGCCGGCAGTGCGCCAGCGGCGCCGCCGGCGAAGAAGTAACTCATCCGTTTTCCCCGGTGGGGCCGGCACTCCGAGCCGGCCTGGGTTTCGGCTTCGAACGCGCAAGAGCAACTCAGGCCGGCTCGGAGAGCCGGCCCCACCCTATTTTCGCGCAGCCCGCGCGTCGGCGAGGAACTCCGCGACGTCGGCGTCCTGCGTTTCCCACGAGCACATCAGCCGGTAGCCGTGCTCGCCGACAAACTTGTAGAAATGCCAGCCGCGCGCCTCCAGCGCCGCGAACAACGCCGGCGGCAGCTCCACGAAAACTCCGTTCGCCTCGACCGGCGCGACCAGCTTGAAGCCGAGCGCGGTCAATCCCTCGGCCAGCGCCCGCGCCTGGCGGTTGGCCTGCGCACCGTGCCGCAGCCAGGCGCCGTCGCGCAGCACCGCCGCCCACTGCGCCGCGGCGAAGCGCATCTTCGAGGCGAGCTGGCCGGACTGCTTGACGCGATAATCGAACTCGCGCGCGAGCTCGCGATTGAAAAACACCACGGCCTCCGTCGTGAGCAGCCCGTTTTTCGTGCCGCCGAAACAAAGCACGTCGACGCCCGCGCGCCACGTCAGATCAGCCGGCGCGACCCGCCGCTCGCTCATCGCCGCCGCGGCGTTCGCGAACCGCGCGCCATCGACGTGCACGCCGAGTCCGCGCGGGCGCGCGAACGCGGTGAGGGCGCGCAGTTCGTCCGGCGTGTAAACCGTGCCCAGCTCGGTCGACTGCGTGAGCGACAGCGCGCGAATTTTCGGGAAATGCACGCCATGGCCGCGCTGCATCACCGGCTCGAGATCGGCCGCGTGCAGCTTCGCCTGCGCGCCGGCGATCGGCAGCACCTTGCTGCCGCCGGTGAAAAACTCCGGCGCGCCGCATTCGTCGGTCTCGACGTGCGAGAGCTCGTGGCAAAGGACGGCATGGTGTCGCTGGCAGAGCGCCGCCAGCACGAGCGCGTTGGCGGCGGTGCCGTTGAAAACGAAGAACACGTCGCACTCGCGTTCGAACACCTCCGCGAACAACCGCTTCGCCTCCGCGGTGTGCGCGTCATCGCCATAGCTGGGAACGCGGCCGCGGTTCGCGGCCGACAGCGCCGCGAGCGCCTCGGGGCAGACGCCCGCCGTGTTATCGCTCGCAAATGCGTACTTGGCGGCAGTGCTCATGAAATGGTTGGCCACGCGCGGCGCGCGCGGTTCTCCTGAAGCGCACGCGATGGATCCAGCGGACGTCAACCTCTACCTCGTCGGCTTCATGGGTACCGGCAAGACCACGGTCGGGCGCGCGGTGGCCCACAAGATTGGATTCAACGCGGTGGACAGCGACCACGAGATCGAGCGGCTCCGGGGCAAAACGATTCCGGATATTTTCGCGCAAGAGGGCGAGGCGGCCTTCCGCGGGATGGAGCGCGAATTCATCGAGCGCGGTCATCCCGCCGAACGCACGCTGGTGGCGTGCGGCGGCGGCCTCGTGGTGCAGCCCGGCATGCTGGAATTGCTGAAAGCGAGAGGCATCGTGGTCTGCCTGCACGCGTCGCTGGAAACGATCCTGGCGCGGACGGCCCGGCATCGCAACCGGCCGCTGCTCGATGTCGAGGACCCGGAGCAACGCGTGCGCACACTGTATGCGGCCCGTGAACCAATCTACAAGCAATCGGGCACCGTCATCCTCACGGATTCGCGCCCGCTGCATGATGTTGTGAGCCACGTCATTCGGGCGTGGCGTCGCGACGCCGCCGACTTCGTCCGCGCGAAGAAGTGAGCCGCTCGCTTTGCCCGCCCCCTCGATCCTGTCATTCTGAGCGCTGGCGAAGAATCCAATTGGACGTCCGTTGCTCCCAGCAGCCTCGATGGTCCCACTGGATGTCAAGCCAGCCCTGCTGGGCTAGACTTCGCTGCGCTCAGAATGACAAACCATTTTGAAAACACGCCCCGGACTTCGCCGCGCTCAGAATGACCAATCAGGAAAAACAGGAGGAGCTCCGCCGCCGGCTCGAGGCCCTCGGCTTCGACGAGGTGCGGTTCGCGGCGATTCCCGCGGGCGTCACGCCGCCGCTCCGGGCGTGGCTGGACGCCGGCATGCACGCCGACATGCGGTGGATGGAACGCAGCGCGGAAAAACGGCTGAACCCGCAACTCGTCCTCCCCGACGCACGCTCCGCGATCATGCTCGGCGTGAGCTACTGGTCGCCTAAAATCGAAAATCGAGCGTCGAAAATCCAAAATCCGACCTGGGCGCGTTACGCCCTGCATCAGGATTATCATGACACGATGAAGCCGGCGCTCGTGGCGGCCGGTCGCGCGCTCGAGGCCCTGTTCGGCGTCGGCGCACCCGACTACCGGTACTACGTCGACACCGGCCCCGTGCTCGAACGCAGCTGGGCCGCGCAGGCGGGGCTGGGGTTCACCGGCAAGAACGCGATGCTCATCTCGCGGCGGCACGGCAACTGGCTGTTCCTCGCCTCGATCCTCACGCGCCTCGAATTCCAACCCGACGAGCCGGTGCGAAATCGATTTCGCGAACGCGAAGTCGGGCTGCTCTGCGGCAGTTGCACGCGCTGTCTGGACGTCTGCCCGACCCATGCGTTCGCCGCGCCGGGAGTCGTCGATGCACGCCGCTGCATCTCGTATCAGACCATTGAGAACAAGGGCGTCATCCCGCGCGAACTGCGGCGGGGCATCGGCCATCGCATCTACGGCTGCGATGCATGCCTCGAGGTCTGCCCGTGGAATCGTTTCGCCCGGCAGGGCCGCCACGTCCTGCTGTCCGCGCGGTACGATCTGGCCGAGCTCACCCTCGCCGAAATCCTCGCGTTCACGCCGGAAAGATTCGCGGCGGTGTTTCGCCGCACGCCGATCAAGCGCCTGAAGCTTGCCGGCCTCCTGCGCAACGCATGCATCGTGGCGGCCAATGTCGGCGATCCCTCGCTGCTGCCGCTGCTCGTGCCCCTCGCGGCCAATCACGCATCACCGCTGGTCCGCGCCCACGCCGTCTGGGCGGTGCAGGAACTCGGCGGCAGCGAACAGCTCGCCGTCGCCCGCGCCCGTGAAACCGATCCGATCGTGCTCGCGGAATATCCGTAGGGCGGGCTTCAGCCCGCCCTGGGCGATCTCCCCGCCTTCCGCCGCAGAGTGTAACGTATTACGTTACACTCTGCGACCAACCAACCGCCCTTGGCCGAACTCCAATGGGGCGGGCTGAAGCCCGCCCTACGCTACAGCGCACTGAACGCCTTCGAAAACACCGCCACCGCGCCGGCCGGCGGTCGCACGGGTTTTCCCTCCCGATCGATGAAGGCGTGGACCGTGAATCCGGTCGCGAGCAGCTCCTCGCCCCGTCGGACCTCGTACTCGAGCCGGATTCGCAGCAGCGGCTTCTCCCGCAGCGTGGTCACAATCGTCACCATGTCGTCGTACACGGCCGGCCGGAAATATTTCGCCCCCACTTCCAGCACGGGCAACCGGTAGCCGTCGGCCTCCAGTTGGCGATACGCGAGGCCGAGTTCTTTCAACAGCGTCGTGCGGCCAATCTCGAACCACGGCAGATAACTCCCGTGATAAACCACTCCCATCATGTCCGTCTCGGCGTAGCGGACCGTGACTTGGGCACGCGACACGATCATGGCGACTGGACGTTCACACCGGCGTCCATTGCGGGTTGAACAAGGCCTCCGCGGATTCCTTCCAGCAGTTGCGCATCGCCCACTCCCGGCCGGCGGCCCCCAGCCGCTGTCGCAGCGCCGAATCGTGAATCAGTTTCTCGAATGCCGCCGCCAGCTGCACCGGTCGGTTCGGCGGGACGAGCAATCCCGTGATGCCATCGACGACCGCCTCGGATACGCCACCGACATCATGCGCGACCACCGGCAGTCCGTGCGCGGCCGCCTCGAGGTAAACGAGCCCGAACCCCTCGACGCTGCGGTCGAGGTTCACGCTCGTCATGGCGAAGATGTCCGCGCACTCGTACACGTTCGACAGCTCCTCGTCCGGCAGATTCCCGAAGAACTTCACCGCCAGGTCGGATTGCGCCCCCGCCTGATTCCGCAGGATCGTCTCGTAGTTGCCTTTGCTTTGGCCGCCGACAATCCAGTATTCGATGCCCGAGCGGATTTCCGGCGGCAGCATCTGCAACGCCTCCAGCGTAAGGAGCTGGCCTTTCCGCGGGTGGAGCCGGCCGACCGTGAGGATGACCGTCTTCTTCTTCGGCGCCGACGGCTTCGGCCGCACCACCGCGAAATCCGAGCGCAGCGCACCCGGCGTCAGGTAGATTTTATCCGCCGCTTCCGGGAAATAAGTGAGCAGGAGCTCCTGGGTGTAGTTGCTCAACGTGCTCACGCGCGTCGCGTGCAGGATCAGCTGGCGGGCCAGCCAGCGGCGGATCGGGCTGCGCGCAAATTTCAGGATCTCCGAGCCATGGAAGGTGAGCACCAGCCGGTGCGGCCGAAACGCGTGAAAAAACTGCAGCAGCATCATCGTCAGCATCGGCCCCGGCTCCGGCAGGTAGACCGTCGCGTAACGCAAAGCGCGACGATGGCGGACGAGTTCGCACGCCAACTGCAACTGGCAGCTCAAATCGTGCGTGCCCTTCAGGGGAAGTCGCCGCAGCCGGAACGGCCAGTCGGTCTTGTCGGCGTCAGCCGGGGCGGCCTGCGCCCACACCTCGACCTTGTAGCCCAGCGTCGCCGTCGCCCGCGCGATCTCCTCCGTGAACGTCGCGATTCCACCCCGCTTCGGGTAAAACTCGTGCGTAATCAGGAAAACCGGACAGTCGGCGACCGGGTTCACGCGCGCGCTCCTTGGCGATGGACATCGGCTTCAGTCATGCAATTGCCGCGATATTGCGGGCCGCAGTCGTTACGTACGACGGTCATCGCTGGCAAGCGTCCATCGCGGTCCTGTTGCACCGCTGGATTTTATGCGCATCGACCAACCGTGCTGTCACTCCACCAGCGAAACCGGGCCGCCTTCGCCGAAATAAGGGGTTTACTTTACCGTCCCCCGTAACATAGAACGAACGGACAATGCCAGATGCCGTTTCAACCAATTCGGCGACGACGAAACCGTTACCGACCACGCCAAAACCGTTTGCTCCGGAGGACGAAGCCGCGCTGCGCGAGGCGTTGAAACGGTGCTCGCCGTCGACTTTCGAAGCTGCCGTACAATTTCGCAAGACCGGTAATCCAGAACATGTTCCGGCGGTCGTGATCGGGATTATCGAACGGTTTGTCGAACCGGACCTTCGCATGAAGCTGAAGGACGCAGACGATGATCTGCGGCTCATCGAAGACTTGGGGATCGATTCCCTGACGATGATGGAGATCGTCATTTTGGTCGAAGACGTCCTCCAGATGTCGATTAACAACGACGAATTGCGCAACCTGCGAATGGTGGGCGATGTAAAGACGTTCATCGATTGCAAGATTCGCGGGCTGCCGCTGCCGAAGCCGACCCGGTTCATTCCGATCGAGCACATCGGCGCCGTGATGCCGATTCAGCCGCCGTTCCTTTTCTTGAACGAGGCCTCGGTGAGTTCGACCGCGGCGAACGGCAAATACAAGATTTCCGGCCAGGAGTTCTTCCTGCAAGGCCACTTCAAGGACAACCCGGTGATGCCGGCGTCGATCATGCTCGAAGCCCTCGGCCAGCTGGCGGTTTTGTACTTGCTCGAGGGCGCGCCGACCGAACCGGGCAAGGTCGTGAGCGCGCAGACGATTTTCTTCACCGGCTGCGAGGGCGTCCGCGCCCACCGGGTATGCAAACCGGGCGACATCCTCACTCTGTCGATCAAGCCGAAGCGCATGAAAATGCCGCTGGCGACCTTCGAGGGCTCGATCCGCGTGGGCTCGGAAAAGGCGGTCATCGCCGAGGAGATTACGCTCACCTATGCCTTCGTGGACGCGGCGAACGCTCCCGTGCCGATCAACGGCGTCGCGCACAACGGTGACGCGATCAACGGCAAGGCGCAGGTCGCATCTTCGCCGACGCCGCTGCGCGCCGCGATCAACTCCTAGGTTTTTGCTTCGCAAAAACCGTTGTTTGCTAAATTTTCCGCCGCAGGCGGAAAATTATGCCCAGAGTCTTCATCACCGGTCTCGGATTCATCACTAGTATTGGCAATGATGTCGCGACCGTGGTTCGCAACCTCCGCGAACTGCGCCACGGTTTCGAAGTTTACCCGCCGTTCCAGAAGCCGGACATTCCGTGCAAGGTCGTCGGCACGGTCAAGGACTTCGCCACGGACTCGACGGACCCCGAAGACTGGACGTTCCCGGCGCGGTACAGGATCAAGCGGGAGCTCCTGCGCTCGATGGCGCCCAACGGGTTGTTTGCCCACTGCGCGATGCTGCAGGCGATCGACGACGCGAAACTGACCGACGCGGATATCTCCAACCCGCAGACCGGGCTGTACGCCGCGTCGGGCGGGTCACCGTTCCTGACCCACTATCATCACGAGCGGCTGCAAAAATTCGGCGTGATGCGCTGCTCGCCCCTGGGCATCGTCGCCTCGATTGTCGGCACGCTGAATTTCAACCTCGTCGCCGCATTCAGGATCCAAGGCGCGTCCTGCGGCTTTTCGTCCGCCTGCGCGTCGTCAGCCCACGGCTTGGGCTACGCGTTCGACGACCTCGTGCTGGGCCGGCAGCAGCGGATGTTCGTCGTCGGCGCGGAGGATGGCAACCTCGACGCCATCCTGCCCTTCGCCGGCATGCGGACGCTGTCGCTGCAAACGGATCCGAACATCGCCTCGCGGCCGTTCGATGCGGCTCGCGACGGGTTCGTGGCGACCGGCGGCGGCGTGGTCATGGTGCTGGAGACCGAAGACGAAGTCATCCGGCGGGGCGCGAAACCGCATGCCGAAGTGATCGGGTGGGGCCAGGCGTCCGACGGCTACAACGTGGCAATCTCGCATCCGGAGGGCAGCGGGTCGGCCGCGGCGATGACGAATGCGCTGCGATCGTCGCACGTCGCTCCGGGGGAGGTCGACTATGTCAACGCGCATGCCACTTCGACCCTGATCGGCGACGTATCCGAAGCGCGGGCACTGCGGGCCGTTTTCAAGGAGGAGACGACGCGGGTCGCCGTGAGCAGCACGAAAGCGCTGACCGGCCACGGCCTGTCGCTCGCCGGCGTGATGGAAAGCGCCTTCTGCGCGCTCGCGCTCCGCGAGGGCTTCATCCCGGGCAACGCACACCTCACGAAGGTCGACCCCGAATGCGCCGGACTCAACATTCCGCGCACGACGGAAAACCGGCAGGCCGAAATCGTGGTGAAGAACAGCAGCGGTTTCGGCGGAGCCAACGTCGCGGTGGTGTTCAAGCGCGCGATGTAGCGGCGGTCCATGACCGCCGAGCGAAAATCACCCCGTGCGCACCGGCGGTCCTAGACCGCCGCTACCAATGCCGCCCCGAATGTCCCAACGCCTCTCCAGCCTCTACCGCCACGCCTTTGTCACCGGTGCCAGCACCGGGCTGGGCCGCGCGTTCGCGGAGATGCTCGTCGCCGACGGTGTGCGCGTCTGGGGCACGTCCCGCGAAAGCAGCCGGCTGGGCGAACTCGTCGCCCGCCACGGCCCACACTTCACGCCGGTGGCGCTGGATCTCCGCGACGGCGCCGCGGCCGAGCAGACCTTTCGCGCCGCGGACCAGTCGGCGCAGTTCGATGTCGTGATCAACAACGCCGGCTACGGCGTCTTCGGGCAGTTTGCCGCGACCGATTTCGAACCCTGGCGCGAGCAAATGGAAGTGATGCTGGTGAACACGGCGCGGCTTTCGCATGCGGCGTTGCGCGCGATGCTCGCGCGGAATCGCGGCGCGCTCGTCAACATCTCGTCGCTCGCGGCGGAGTTTCCCCTGCCCTTCCAAAGTGCGTACAACGTGGCCAAGGCCGGGCTCAGCGCGTTGAACGAAAGCCTCATGCTCGAGGTCGCGGGCACCGGCGTGATCGTGCTCGACGTCCGGCCCGGCGATTACCGCACCGATTTCGAGACCTCCGTGCGCCGCCCCTCCGCCGACTTCACGCCGCGCATGGCGCGGACGTGGGCGGCTTTCGCCGCGATGATGCGCACCGGCCCCGACCCGGCCCACGCCGCCGCGGCGCTCCGCCGCGCTTTGCTGCGCCAGCGGAGCGGCACGGTCCGGACCGGGCGATTTTTTCAAGCCGTCGCCGGCCCCTTCCTCGCGCGCTTCGGCTCGCTGCCGCTGCGGCGAAGAATTCAGGCGCGTTACTACGATGCCTAGAGACAGGACCAGGGACCAAAAGACCAAGGGACCAAGAGACATGGTTCTCCGACCACTTCTTGGCATTATGGCAGGTTTATCCCTTTGACCCGCGGTCCTTAGGTCCTTTGGTCCCTTGGTCCCTTGGTCCCTTGGTCCCTTGGTCCTTTGGTCCCTTGGTCTCTTGGTCCTTTCGTCTCCTGGCCCCTTAATGCCGAAGCTTCGTATCCTCGTTCTCACGTCGAGCACCGGCGGCGGCCATGATGCGCGCGCGGAGGCGTTCGCGGAATGGTGCTTCCAGCTGTATCGCCACGATGTCGACGTGCGGATCGAGCAGATGCTCGAGAAATCGTCGGTGGTGAACCGGACCGGCGTCCGGATCTACAATCAGATCCAGCGCAGCGCACCGTGGGTGCACAAGCTCTTCTACGCGCTCGTCGAGCTGTTGAGCTACATCAACCGCAGCAACGTCCGGCTCGGCGCCGCCTACTACATCGACGTGTTGCGCGACTACAAGCCGCACCTGGTCTTCAGCGTGCACGACTGCCTCAACCGCGGGTATTTCCAGCTCGCGCGAAGAATCCTCGGCGCGGACCAGGTGCGTTGCGCGACCTACTGCGGCGAATTCTCGGGCGGCTGGGGCTATTCGCGAAACTGGATCGAGCCCACGGCCGACCTGTACATTGCGCGGACGCCGACCGCCCGGGATTACGCGGTCAAGTACGGCATTCCGGCCGATAAGGCCCGCGTCCGCGGTTACCTCATGCACCCGCGCGCCCACCTCGAGGTGTTGGGCGCGGGCGACCGCGGCGAGTTTCGCGCGAAACGCCTGGGCCTCGATCCGGAGCGCTTCACCGTGTTTCTCGCCACCGGCGGCAACGGCGCGAACAACCACTGCGATCTCCTGCCCGCCCTGTTCAAGTATCCCGACCGGGTCCAGGCCATTATCATCTGCGGCAAGAACAAGGAGACGTACAACGAACTCGTCCACTGGCGCGCGACGCACCCCGAGTTCAACTGCTACATCGAAGGCTATTCCGAAATCGTGCACCTGCTGCTGCAGGCGAGCGACGCCGTCGTCACCCGCGGGGGCACCACGACCTGTGCGAAAGCGCTCAACTTCCGGTGCCCGATCATCTTCAATGCGTTTGGCGGCATCATGCCGCAGGAGGAGCTCACGTGGAAATTCTTCCGCAACGGCGCGGCTTCGGAAAAAATCGAGGATGCCGATGACTTCGCGCGGATCATCGACACGTGGATGAAGGATCCGGCGAGCTACGCGCAGGTCCGCGAGAATTTCCTCAAGCTGCGCTACGAGGAAGACCCGACCGTCGTGATCGACGAACTCGTGGAGCTCGGCAACGAGGTCGCCCGCGCCAAAGTGCGGCGCCGGCCGTTCCCGCCGTCAAAGCCAACCGTGAGCGGCGATCTCTGAGCACTGATCGGACCACGGATCTGCCCGAAGGGTCGTCCGCTATTTCCTTCCCTCGATCCGCGCCTGAATGGGCGCGGCTACAAGAATCCCCGTAGCCGCGTCCATCAAGACGTGGCGTGCAATCCGCTTGGCCGCGACGCGCACGCCACTCTAACGTCACGGCATCTTGTCCGTGTCGTCGCCGATCATCGCGTATTTCTTCACCACGTTCCCGAAAAGCACGGAGACCTTCCTGCAGCGCGAGATCATCGCGATGAAGGCTCACGGCGTCGAGATGCGCCTCTATTCGTTTTGGGGCGGGGGCGGAACCTTTCGGGGGTTGCGGGTCGAGCGCTTCAACAAATGGCGGCTGCTGACGTTGTTCTGGCTCATCCCGTACGAGTCGTCGCGGCGGCCGGAGGTCTTGCGCCAGCTGCTCCACGGGCTGTTCACGCGGCGCGCTCCGTCGTGGCTTAATTTCTGGGAGAACATGCTCGGCGCCGGGTTCGCCTGCATTTACGCGCGCGATTTTCGGCGCCATCCGCCGTCGCTGGTTCACGCCGCGTGGGGGGGCGGGCCGGCCACCGCGGCCTGGCTGCTGTGGCGAATCGACGGCCACAAATTCACCGCCGCGGCGCACGCGTATGATATTTACGAACACGGCGGCGACTGGTGGCTGGGCGAGAAACTCGAACACGCGGCGCTCATCCACACCTCCACCGAAATGGCGCGCCGCGGGCTGCTCGAACGCCGGCTGCGGGCGGACAAGATCGTCTGCATCCGCCGCGGGCTGGATCGCCTGCCCGTGCTGAAACCGTTGCGCGCGTCGCGCTCGCCGTTGCACCTCGTCTGCGTGGCGCGGCTGGTGGAGAAAAAGGGCCTCGATCACCAGCTCCGGATCTATGCCGCGTTGCGCGATGCCCGCGTGCCGTTTGCCGCCCGGATCATCGGCGACGGGCCGCGGCGGGCCGAGCTCGAAAAACTCGCCGGCTACCTCGGCGTCGGAGCGCATCTCGCTTTCACCGGCCACCTGCCGCAACACGAGGTGTGGGAACAACTCGAGTGGGCCGACGTCCTCCTGCACACGGGCGTCATCGCGGCCAGCGGCGATCGCGATGGACTGCCGAACGTCATTCCCGAGGCGATGGCCGCCGGCGTCCTCGTCGTCACGTCGCCCGCGGCGGCCACGACGGAAGCGATCACGCAGGGCGTCACCGGCCTGGTCGCCCCCGTCGATGTGCCGTCCGACTGGGTCGCGTCATTGCGCCGGCTTTCGACCGACGATGTGTTTGCCGAGAAACTCCGTCGGGCGGCGCGCCGCTGGGTGGAGGAGAATTTCGACGCGCACAAGAACGCCGAACGTCTCTTGCGCGAATTCCAGCGGGTGATCGCGTCGCCATGATCCTCTTTGATGTCACCAAAACCCGGTCCACCCGCCACCGCTCGGGACTCACCCGCGTGGGCGGCCGGCTGCGCGAATGCCTCGGCGCCGCCGCGGCCGAGGTGGTGTGGGACGAAGGCCTGCGCCGCGTGAGCGATGGGAACCCCGTGGCGCGCCGCGCCGGCGACTGGTTCCTGACCGCTGAACTTTTCTCGGAAGCGGAACGGCCGGGGTTTTCCGCTTTTCTGGCAGACCGCCATTGCCGGACCGCCGCGATCTTCCACGACGCGATTCCGCTGAAGCTTCCCCACATCACGTGGCCGCAGAGCGTCGCGCGACATCCCGGCTATATGAAACTGCTCGCGAGCTTCGACCGCGTGTGGGCGGTGTCGGTGGCAAGCCGGGAGGAACTGCTCGGCTTCTGGCGCTGGCAGGGGCTCGCGCGCGTCCCGCCGGTGGAGGTGCTCACGCTCGGGGCGGACTTCAACGGCGAGCCGCGCGCGAGGCTTTCCGAACTGGCGCCGTCAACCCGCGGCTCGCCGGCGCCGCGGCTGCTCTGCCTCGGCATCGTCGAGCCGCGCAAGAACCAGTCTTTCCTCCTCGACGTCTGCGGGGAGCTTTGGGCCGAGGGGCGGGAATTCACCCTGGAGGTGGTCGGCCGCGTGAATCCTCATTTCGGCGCACCAATCGCCGCCCGGCTGAAGCAGCTCGCCCGCACCCGACCGGTTCATTTTCACGAAGCCGCGAGCGACGCGGCCGTCGCGAAGCTTTACCGTGCCGCCCGCGCCACGGCGCTGCCGACGATGGCCGAGGGCTGTGGGTTGCCGCTCCTGGAATCGCTTTGGCGGGGCGTGCCGTGCGTGTGCAGCGATCTGCCTTCGCTGCGCGAGAACGCCGCCGGCGGCGGATGCCTCGTCGTCACATGCAACGATCGCCCGGCGTGGAAGTCAGCCTTGCACGCCGTGATCACCGACGATGCGCTGCACGCGAAGCTCGCCTGTGAAGCGACCTCGCGCCCGCTGCCGACGTGGGCCGAAGCCGCGCAGACGCTCGCCACCGCGCTGGGGTGAGGCCCGAGGTGCCCTGGGCCGGAGTCGTGCAGTTGCGTGACACGACTCGCAACGAGCGAAGTGGAACGGTGGACGGCGACCTCCGGGCGCCGTCTGGCCGCGTCCGCCGGAAGAACGCGCCCGGAGGACGCGTTCCACCTCAAACCAACTACACACTTCCCGCTGGAACCCCAACTGATTCTGAATTGCGACCGGGGTCACCGACGCGGCTACGGTCGGGGACGCCCAGCCTACTTCGTCGTCACCGGCGTGACGGCGGCGTTCGCCGCGGCCGCCGCACTGGGCGCATTCGACGCGGGCTCTCCGGGCTTCGGTGCCGGCGCTTTCGCCTCGAGCGCCTTGATCGCGGTCTCCCGCACGACTTTGATCTCCGGCGAGTTTTGCGGAATCTCGATCTTGGTCTCCAACTTCGTGTCGGTCGCCATGTAATCCGCGGCGACGGCGGACAACAACGGCATGGCTGTCTCCATCCGACCGGCGATGCCGAGCACGCCGACCCGCACGTCCCAGATTTCCGGACCGGTCGTGCGGTCGATCCCCTGGTCCGAGTTCAATCGCGCCGAGAGTTGCAGGAAAGTTTCGCGCGCCGATGCATCGACCCGCGGCGTCTGGTCGACCCCATACGCCACTTCGATGAAGATGTCCGGCGCCACCGTGGCCGGCGGCTCGTACATCCCCTTGTTCGCGAGGGCGGCATCGACGCACGCTTTGATCACCGAAACTTGCGCGGGAACGTTGGTCACCACGGATTTCTTGGCGAGCAGCCGGTACGAGAGCCCCGCTGGCTTCGTCACCCCTGGCGCGCAAATCGCGTCCACCAGCACCTTGTGCTTCGCCACGAAGAAGTTGCCGCAACCGGTGAGCCACAGCGCCATGGCTGCACCCAGCAGCGGCCCGAGCACGCGCGAAAGACAGCCGGAGGGGTTCATGCGTTTGACGGTTCTCGTATACGCCGCGCCGTTGATTTCGCAAATCCGTCTCGCGGCTCCAGCGCGGCTCGCCGCCCCGCCGGCGCTCAATCCATTTTCACGCGCGTCCGGTAGAATGCATCGCAGCGCGCATAGATTTCCTTCGGCGAACTCATCGTCAGCGCCTCCACCGCCAGCGCGCGCGCATCGGCCATCGTCATCGAGCGAATCAGGAATTTCACCGAAGGCAGCCAGGCCGGTGACATGCTGAGGCAGTCGACGCCGAGCCCGAGCAGCAGCGGCGCGTACACCGGGTCGCCGGCCATTTCGCCGCAGACGCTCACCGGCAATTTCTGCCGGTGCGCTTCGTCGACCACGCTGCGCAGCGTGCGGAGGATCGCCGGGTGCGTCGGCTCGTAGAGGTGGGCGATCCGATCGTTCACCCGGTCAATCGCGAGCAGGTACTGGATGAGATCGTTCGTCCCGATGCTGAAAAAAGAGCACTGGCGCGCCAGCAAATCGGCCGTCTGCGCGGCGCTCGGGATCTCAATCATCGTGCCCACCTCGAGGTCCGGATCGAACGGCACGTTGCGCGCCTTGAGTTCTGTCCGGCACTCCGCCAGCACCGCGTTGGCCCGGATCAATTCCTCGGCGCCGCTGATCATCGGATACATGATCCGCACCTTGCCGTAGTTGCTGGCCATGAGGATGGCGCGCAGCTGCTCCTTGAAAATATCCTGGTGCTCGAGGCAGAACCGAATCGCGCGGAAACCCATGAAGGGGTTGTTTTCCTTCGGGAACAGGTCCGCCTTGCCCACCATCGGCTTGTCGCCGCCGACATCGAGCGTGCGAATCACCACGGGCAGCGGCGCCATCGCCTCGGCCACGGATTTGTACGCGAGAAACTGCTCCTGCTCCGACGGCCAGCGCGCGGAGTTGAGGAACAGGAACTCGGTGCGATAGAGGCCGATGCCGTCGGCATAATACGCCTTCGCCTTCGTCACCTCCTCGGCCTTTTCGATGTTCGCCATCAACGACACCGCCACGCCATCGAGCGTCACGCCCGGCTGGCGATTCACCTCGAGCAACCGCGCCTCGAACGACTTCTTCTGTTCCTGGATCTTGCCGTAGCGGAACAGCGTGCTCTCGGTCGGATTGAGAATGATGACGCCGTCGTAACCGTCGACGATGGCCCAGTCGCCGTTGTTGACGCGCTGCGTGAGATTGCGCACGCCGACCACCGAGGGGATCTTCATCGAGCGCGCGACGATCACCGCATGGCTCGTCCGGCTGCCGGTATTCATCACCAGCGCCAGCGCCGCCGACCGATCGAGCGTGGCGGATTCGGACGGCGAAATGTCGCTCGCGACCACGATCCGCTGATCCGCGAGCCGGTTGAGCGAGGTCTCCGCCTGCCCGAGCAGGTTGTGCAACACCCGCTGCGCCACATCGCGGAGATCGCCGGCGCGCTCCTTCAAGTACTCGTCGTCGATCTCGGAAAACGCCTGCACGTACCGTGACGAGATCTTGTGGAAACACGTCTCGATATTGCGGCCGGTGGACTCGAACTCCCGGATCGTCTCGCCGATCAACGCCTCGTCCTCCAGCACCATCAGGTGCGCATCGAATATCGCGGCCTCTTCCGGCCCGATGTTTCTCTCGACCTCGTTCTTGATCTTCGTGATTTGCTGCCGGGTCACCACGAGCGCGCGATCGAACCGCGCGACCTCATCGATCCGCTTTTCCGGCTCGACCTGGTAGCTCGGCACTTCGACGTCGCTCTGCACATAAACGAAAATCTGGCCGTAGGCGATCCCCTGCGAGGCAGCGATGCCTTGCACCAGGGTTTCGGTCTTCTCCCGGGGGTCCATTGATCGAGTCAGGAGTTGCTATGCAAAACAGGGTTGCGCGTCGGGCTCCGACGATAACGCGGTCCCCCGGAAACGGGTCAAATGGATTCACGCAATTCGTCCCTCTATAACGAAGGCGGAATCACCCCAGCGCGCGCGAATCGCCGCGAACAAGGTTGCCACCGCCCGATCCTCCGGCACGAACGCAAAGCAGGCGCTGCCGCTTCCGCTCATGCGCGCGTTCAGTCCGAATTCATGGCGTAGCGCCTCCAGCATTACGGGCAGCGCGATGAACTTCGCGCCCACGGGCGGCTCCATATTGTTGAAAAGCAGCGCCTCGGCCGGCGCGTCCGGCGTCGCGAGCCATTCGGCCAGCCGCCGCTCCGCCTCGGCCGCGGGCAGGTAACCGGCGGGAGCAGCCGCCGCGAGCTGCGCATACGCCCAGGGCGTAGGTACGCCAAAGGCCGGCTTGAACACCACGACCCGGCGACCGCGCAGCCGGAGCACCGCGGTCTCCGGCAGCGGCTCGACTCGCTCGCCGCGACCGCGCAGCACGACCGGATCCTGGCACAAGAATAATGGGCAATCCGAGCCGAGCTGCGCCGCCATTTCGCGCAACGGCGCCGCGTCGAGCGGCGCGCCGCAAAGTTCATTCATGGCCCGGAGAGCCGCGACCGCGTCGCTGCTGCCGCCTCCCAACCCCGCACCCATCGGGATGCGTTTCTCGAGCGTGAACCGCGCGGCCCCGGTCCAGCCCGTCCTCGCGGCAAAGGCGCGCGCGGCCTTGAGCACGAGGTTGCTTTCGTCGGCCGGGACCTCCGGGTCGTTGCAGGCCAGCGTTAATTCCAGCCCGGCGCGCGCCGGGCTGATCGTGCAGGTCAGCCGATCGCCAAAGTCGAGCTGCACCACCAGTGACACCAA
>Ga0082335_1003519_pt1 | contig 25583 bp, 19 predicted proteins | sample Subgrocontami58m_FD_72375 | JGI IMG/M metagenome (GOLD analysis project Ga0082335, IMG submission 72375) | Subsurface groundwater microbial communities from S. Glens Falls, New York, USA - GMW37 contaminated, 5.8 m (SPADES assembly) (version 2) ...
GCCACCCGCGCCGCGCCCGCGCGGCCGCCCCGGCGCCGGCGGACCGCGGCGGCGCCCCCCCCCCGGGCGGGGGGGGGCCCCCGCCTTCGCGAGCAGCGCGGGCAGAAGCTCGCGCGCCTCGCGCGCCCGCGGCAGCAAGATCCGCTGCCCGCGCACCCCCGCGCGGACCAGCGCCGCCGCCAGCGATTCCGCGACGAATTCGTCCGGCACCACGTCGGGACGCAGCCGCCACTCGGCGAGGGCTTCGGCTGTGCCCGGACCGATCGCCGCCAGCTTGAGGTGGCCGACCGCGCGCACATCCTCGCCCCGCTCGTCCAGCCGTGCGAAGAACCGGCGCACCCCGTTCGCGCTCGTGAACACCAGCCAGGCGTATTCAGAAAGCCGCAGCAGCGCCCGGTCGAGCGGCTTGGGATCGCGCGGCGGCTCGATCGCCAGCGTCGGCAGGCAAAGCACGTCCGCCCCCTGCGCCTCGAGCAGCCCGACCAGCGCGTCGGCCTGCCTCGCGGCACGCGTCACCACCACGCGCCGGCCAAGCAGCGGTAGCCGCCCGAACGCGTCCCAGCACGGCGAGGGCGCCGCATGTTTTCCCATCACCACTTCGAGCACTTCCTCCGGCGACCGCGCGGCGCAGGCCAGCCGCCCGACGTCCGCGCGCTGCACTTCCTGCCGCGCGGTCAGCGGCCGCCGCACCACCACCGCGGGCGTGCGCATCGGCACCCCCTGATGGCTCAGCGCATCCGCCAGCTCGACCAACTCCGCGCCGGTCACCGTGGTCGCCATCAGCCCCGGCACCCGCCCGCGGTGCCCCCGCAGCAAGAAGGCCGTCACGTCCGGCACCGCCTCCCGCGCCGCCGCCGGAATCCCCGCCGCCGCGATTGCGGCGAACGCGCGCGGCAACGACGGAATCGCCTCGAAGACCACCCCGGCCCGCTCCAGACGCCGCAGCAGGCCCGTGCTCCATCCGGTCGCGAACGGCTCGGCGCTCGATACCAGCACCACGTTCCACGCCGCACGCACCGCGCGCACCAGCACCTTGGCCAGCCCCGCGGGCGGCGGAGACCCGACCCGGTGGCGGCTCGCTCCCGCCGGGGCGAGCTCGAGGATCCGCTCCGGCACGCCGGGGTCATGCGCGACCAGGTGCGACTCCGCCAGGCGCCGCTGCGCGCGCACGGAGAGCAGGTCCGGGTCGCCCGGGCCGCTCCAGAGCAGGGTGATCCGCGGTTCGTCCATGCTTCGCCCTCGTGACCAGGCATAAGCCCTAATCGATGGTCGCATCCCGTCGTCGTGCTTTGCCCTTGCCCCCGCCCTTGCCCTCTCTCGTCGGGAAGCGGGCAAGGGCAGGGGCAAGGCGGTCCGTTTAGCGTCCATGCCTCGTCACGTTCGCCTTCGATCCGTACTCTGCGGATCCGCTCGCCGCGAGACCTTCCCGGTTCAAATCGGGCGCTCGACACGCGCGCGGACCAGGCCTCGCAGCCGCGAGCCATTCGTGCGCCGGCCGGCCTACACGAACCTCCCCTTCTGCATCGACTTCATCGCGGCACCCTGGTCGGGGTGGATCTCGATCAGCTTGTCGAGCTTGGTGATCGTGAAGATCTGCCGGATCGAGGGCTTGATGTTGCAGAGCCTGAGCATCCCTTTGGCCTCGTCGCACAGCTTCTTCAGGGCGACCATCTTGCCCAGGACTGCGGACGACAGGTAGTCGACATTCTGGAAATCGATGATCAGTTTGATCTTGTAGCTGTTGTTGACGAGGGCAAAGATCTCCTCGACCACGACCTTGATGACGTTCTCGTCGAGGATGCGGGAATCCAGGAAGTCGACCACCGTGACGTCGCCGACCGTCTGCGTGATCAGGCGCCCCTTCTTGGGAGTTTGGTCCACCGGTCTTTCCTCCACCGAGCGTCAGGCGCCGGAAGCGGGGGCCGACTCGTCCCCGAGCTTGCGCACCAACAGAACGCGACTTCCATGGCAGTAGTATTTCACATCATCCATGAAGCTGGTGATGATCAGCACCCCGCGACCGCCCTCGAGCAGCAGCGACTCGGGGTCGTCCGGGTCGGGCACGTCCTGGGGATCGAACCCCGGCCCCTCGTCCTCGATGCGGATCCCGACCCGGTCGTTCGACTTGTACACCGTGACGGTCACCCGCTTGTCGGGCGACATCTCGTTCCCATGCACGATGGCGTTGACCAGCACCTCGTCGACGCACAGGCGCATCCGGACTTCCTCGTCCGGATCGCGGAAGACCGAGTTCCTCGACATCACCCCCAGCAGCTCGTCGAGGGTGCTTGCCTTCACCTGGAGGTCGCTCGGGATGATCTTCTGGAAGATCACCTCGCCGAATCCGGGCGGGACCTCGCCGGCGAACTCGAGCTGGATGCTCATTCCCCTTCCCCCCCCGCGCCTATCCCAACGCCTTCACGACCAGCATCGTGATGTCGTCGCGCTGCGTCACCGGGCCGCAATAGGCCTTGACGTCTTCGTAGATCGACTTCATGAGGTCGTCCGCGCCATGTCCCAGGCCGGCGCGGGTCCGTTCGCGCAGCCGATCGCGGCCGTAGGACTCGTTGTCGGAGTTCATCGCCTCCCAGACCCCGTCGGTCATGCACAGCAACAGGTCGCCCGGGCGCAGCGCCGGCGTGGTCGCCTTCGGGAACTCCGTGTCCTCCAACAGCCCGAGGGGTAGCCCCGTGCTGTCCAGTTCCAGGAAGGCCCCGGTCGCGCGCTGGTACAGGAACGGCGGATCGTGGCCGGCGCTCGTGTAGGTGAACTCGCCCGAGGCCGTATCGAGAATGCCGAGGAACAGAGTCACGAAGGAGCCCGAGTCCATGTCGTCGACCAGCAGGTTGTTGAGCCGGAACAGCACCTCGTCCGGGTCGTGGTAGGTCTGGCACAGGCTGCGCAGGAAGGCCCGGGTGGTTGCCATGATGAGGGACGGGCCGACGCCGTGGCCGGAGACGTCGCCGATCACGATCACCAGCTTCCCACTGGGCACGATGATGGTGTCGAAGTAGTCGCCGCCGGTCTCGTCCGCGGGCTGGGTCCAGCCTTTCACCTCCCAGCCCGGGAGGGCGGGGAACGCGCGCGGCAGCAGGCGTCGCTGGATCGCCTGGGCGATCTGCAGCGACTGCTGGATCATCTGCTTCTCGACATAGTGCTTGACCAGCCGGGCGTTGTTGAGCGCGACCGCGGCATGCGAGCCGAGCGCCAGGAGCAGCGACTCGTCGTATTTGGAAAAGACGCCGCCGTCGCGCTTGTTCAGCACCTGGACCACGCCGATCACCTTGTCCTCGTGGGTCAGGAGCGGCGCGCAGAGGATGGAGTTCGTGCGGTACCCGGTCTGGCGGTCGACCTCCTTGTTGAACCGGCTGTCGGCGTAGGCGTCCTTGATGTTCACGACTTCCTTCGTGGCGGCCACGTAGCCGGCGATCCCTTTGCCGCTGGCCACCCGGATCTCCTTCACTTCCGACTTCTGGGCGATCTTGCTGACCAGGTCGCCGGTGGGCTCGTCGATCGTGAAGAGCGTGCCGCGGTCCGCCTCCATGACCCGTACGGTCTCCCGGATGATGAGGTCGAGGAGCCGGTCGAAGTCGTGCTCCACCGTCAGTGCCTTGGACACGTCGAGCAGAGTCTCGAGGTCCCTCATCCGCTTGTTGATGTCGGTGAGCTGGAGCAGCTTGCTCTCTTGGGCCATGTCGACCTCGGACGTGGGAGTGGGAGCCGCAGCGCGGATTGTAGCACGGGGTCGGCGAGGGTCAAGGCCCCGGTGGTGGCGGAAGAGCCCGCGGCCGGGAGCGCGGGACGGGTCACTTCGTGTCGCGGCTGATGCGGGTCCAGAAGTAGTTGACGACCTTGAGGTCGCGCTCGGCGTCCGCCCTGCGCTCCGGGAACCAGTCGTGCAGGTATTGGAAGAGGCTCCGGCACAGCTTGATCACCCGCTCGCCGTCGGCGCGGATCGCCACCATGTGCTCCGGCAGGCCGCGCTCCGCCTCGTCCTTGAGCCGCGCGAGCTCGCTCACCGAGCGGTCGAGGTAGAGATCGATGAGCCGTTTGACGTTGCGCAGCGCCTCGGCGCGGACCTCGCCCCGTCCCGCTTCGCGGGCGGTCAGGTACTTCCCGCCGGCGTCCTGGATATCCTCGAAGCACTCGAATCGCATCCCCTCGGCAAGAGCCGCGAGCGCACCCGCGGAGCCCTGAAAGGCGCGTTTGAGGTCCTCCGGGAAGGCGGCCTCGGCTTCGGCCAGCTTCAGCACGGTGGAGTGGGAATCGGGCTGGTCGCGCAAGCAGATCGCCATCAGCTTGGCCTTGAGCGCGAGCGGGAAGGTGGTGATCGGCGCGCCGGTCAGGCGGGCGATGTCGAGGTCGACCGCCGCGCGAAAGGACGCGCGCTGGGCGTTCACCACGCGCGCGTAGTGCCAGGCGCCCGCTTCCTTCGATTCGGGGGCGGCGCGGAGAATGGCCAGGCCGAGGGCGGGCCAGCCGCGCTGCTCCGCGATCACCGCGGCCCGGTGCAGCTTCTTGTAGGCGAAGATCGTCTTCTGCGGGACGGCAGGGCCGGCCGGTGGGGAGTGCTTGTCGCCGACGTCGGGCACCCCGCCGTTGCGCGGGAAATCGGCGAAGGTGGCGGGCACGGACTTGTCGTCGCGGAACACCTCGAAGTGCAGGTGGGGCATGGTGGAGAAGCCGGTGTTGCCGCTCAGCGCGATCGTCTCTCCCTGGAGGACGAACTCGCCCTCGCGGACCAGACTGGCATTCTTCGCCAGGTGGAAGTAGAAGGCGACGGTGCCGTCGGTGTGGCGCACCCGCACCTCGTTGGCGTCGTTCTCGAAGCGGCGATCGCCCGAGCCGATGTTGCTGTTGGTGCGGACCTGGACCACCACCCCGCTGCGCGCGGCCACCACCAGGGTCCCGATCGGGACCTGGTAGTCCCAGGCGAAGTGCCGCTGGTGGCTGAAGCTGCCGAAGTTCCCCTGGGAGATGGTCGCGCCCGGCTGCACCGGGCAGCGGTATTCGGCCTCGCTCACCGGAACGGCGATCGATTTCCAGTCGACCACCGTCTCCTCGGCGAGGACGGGGACGAGGAGGAAGGCGAGGCCGGCGGCGAGGGCGGTACGGCGCATGATGCGACGATCATATCCGGCGGTCTGCCGGGGGGCAAAGGGAACCCGGTCTCGATCCGCCGCGGTTGCGTCCCGCCCCTCCGGACGGTAGCCCGGACGATACCCGGTACCGCCAGGCGGGTTCAGCAGTCGTCCGGCCGCGGCCGCCTCCGGCGCGGATTCGCGGCCGCTGGTACTCTGGATGATCAGCGCGTTTACACGGCTGCAAATGGGCTTTACTATGCTGGCTGCGCGGCGCCAGTCTTCCGTGCCGACGTCGGCCTCCCCTCCCTGCGCAACTCCTGATTGTCGCGATGGATCCTCCGCGCGGCTGCGGCGGTGCCGGCGCGGCGCGGTGCACCGGGCACGGGCTTTGCTTTTCTGTGGTCCGTGCGATGACGCACCGGACATCTCGAGATAGAATCGAAGATGCCCACTGCAAGGGAAACCCAATCCCGAAAAGGAGAGTATCCATGAAGCGCAGCGAAACGATCCTGCTGGCCACGTTCGGCGCGGTGATGCTGACTCTGGGCGTGCTCGTGACCGGCATCTTCCATCCGGCCCCGGCGATGGCGGGGACGGCCGACAGCGGACCGGGCGTGGTCGCGGTAACCGGCCTGAGCTCGAGCAATCAGGAGGTGCTGTACCTGTTCGACGGCGAGACCAAGAAGCTGGCGGTTTACCAGGTGAACGCCAGCGGAAGGCTGACGATGCTGGCCATGCGCGACACCACGTTCGACCTCAAGCCGCAGGAGTACGGCAAGAACGAGCCCTCGGTGAAAGACCTCAAGGATCTATGGAAGAAGCACCAGGAGCAGACCCGGACCGGAGCCGAGGAACCCGACGAGAAGGACATGAAGGACCCGAAGGACACCAAGAACTAGACCCAGAACCCGCGGATTTCGCGATCATCGAGCGGCCCGGACGCATGTCCGGGCCGCTTTGCTTTTCGCGCGGCGCGCGAGACGCACGGATTGCGCGACGCACGCTGGGGTTGACACCGTTCGCAGTTGTTGCCCGAAAATCGCGAGCCGACGCACCACTCTGCCGAACCTCGCTCTCCCGCGTGGCTTCCGGAGGCACTTGACGGCGGCTCGGAACCGACGAAATCGCTCGGGGCTTACTCCGCGGCGCCGGAGGCTTACTCCGCGGCATCGGAGGGTTACTCCGCGGCGCCGGAGGGTTACTCCGCGGCGCCGGAGGCTTACTCCGCGGCATCGGAGGGTTACTCCGCGGCGCCGAAGGGCTACTCCGCGGCGCCGGAGGGCTACTCCGCGGCGCCGGAGGCATACTCCGCGGCGCCGGAGGGTTACTCCGCGGCGCCGGAGGCTTACTCCGCGGCGCCGGAGGGTTACTCCGCGGCACCGGAGGCTTGCTCGGCGGCGTAGGGGGCTCACTCCGCGGCGTAGGGGGCTCACTCCGCGGCGTTTGCGGGTCCTCCGGCGGGCGCGGGTGCAAGATCGGTCTCGCGCGCTGGTGCCCGTGATCGCGATCCGTGGACCGTGCCCGTGCGCCTGGGTCGCTGCGCATCTTGACCTCCACCCCCCCGCCCCGGTAGGCTCGGAGTCGCGCATTTGGAGGTCTCCATCGCCGAGCTCTACGCCGGACTCGGCTACCGGCTCGCCGTCCATTTCTTCCGCAAGGCCGGCGAACTCATGGAGAGCGGCCGGTTCCCGGAGGGAATCCGGTATTGCCGGACCGGGCTGCAGGTGCTCGGCCGGCCGTGGATCGACGAGCCGGGTCTCGCCTACCTCGACCACTCCGGCGACCGCATCGTCGAAGCCGACCTCCGGGAAAAAAGGGGCGATTGCCGGGCCGCGTACGGCTTCCTCCGGAGCGCGTTCGTCCACCGCTGCGAGTGCTACTTCGGATGGATGCGCACGCGGGGCATCGAGAAGGTGATGGAACGCTGACCGATCCGGACCGATCCCCCGCCCAGGTCGCTCGCACGACCGCTCTCCACATGCAGGGAGGCCGACCATGACCGCACGCGTCGTTCTGGCCACCGCCCTTCTCCTGTCGATGTTCCCCGCCGGCACTGCCGCCGACATCGTCCACACCCGGGACGGCTTGACCCTGGAAGGGAAGATCGTCGAGGAGACCGACCAGACCCTCGTGATCGAGCTGGTCCGCTCTTTTGGAGCGGTGCGGATGAAGTTCGGCAAGGGGGAGGTCACGGTGGTGCGCGGACCGTCCCCGCAAGAGGAGTACCGCGACCGGGCGGCCGCTGTCGCCGACAAGAACCTGCCGGGCCATCTCGACCTGGCGCAGTGGTGCTTCAAGAAATCCCTGAAGGAGCAGGGGGACTATCACCTGGTCCACGTGGTGACGGACGGGAGGGGAAGCCGCGAGGCGCAGGAGGCGCAGCGGATTCTCCTCCAACACGGCTACCGCGAATACCCGGATCGGGGATGGCTCAACGAGCGGCAATTCTGGGAGTCGAAGGGATACCAGCGCTGGAAGGACGCCTGGGTGACGCCGGAGTACCTGCGCGCGGACGCGGAGGTGGACCGGCTGGAGGCCGAGATGGAGCAGGCGGGCGAGCGGGCGCGCTACGAGAAGATGAGCCAGGCGGAGGCGAGCGCGGAGCTGGCGAGGCTCCAGGGCCAGGTGGGCCGACTCCAGCGTGAGAAGGTGAAGCGGACCGCGGAGGCGCAGCTGCACGAGGCGCTGTCCGTGGCTTCCTCGATCGGGAGCGGGGCGACGGTGGTAGGGCCGCTCGGGGGTACGTCGACCGTCACGAACCCGGCGGCGACGAGGGCGGCGGAGGACGAGGCGAACAAGTCCCGCCAGGCCGACGCCGCCGCCGCGGCGGCCGATCGGCAGCTCGGCCACGCGGAGGGGCAGATCGAGTACCTCACCAAACGCCTCGCCCGGTCGGGGATCGCGGCCGAGGACTGGCAAGACCGGCAGTCGGAGCTCCGCCGAAGTCTCCTCAAGGCCGAACTGGTGCGGGCGAAGGAGAAGATCCGGATGAAGATCGCCCTGGGGCGGGACGGGCTGCCGGACTGAGTACCGCGCCCCGGAGAAGGGTGCCCAGTATCCGAAGGCGATTCTGGCCGCCGGCGAGGCGCGACGACGACGCGATGCCAAGAGCATCGCGGAGAATCAAGCCGCGAGAGGCAAGCTGCGAGGACCGCCCAGGCGGGCGGTCCGGGAGCAGCGCGACAGAAGAGGGCGCCCAGTCGGGTGGTCCGGAGGCGGCGCGATAGAAGAGGGGAGCAAGGAAGCAGGGGGCCAGAAGCGCCGAGCAGACTGGGCACAATTTTCCGGGGTGCGGTACTTAGCGCCGCGGTGTCTCCCAGCCCGCATCACCGTCCCGCCACACGGCCCGGCGAGAGGCACGAGGGTTGCGATTGCTCCGGCGGGGACGAAGCCCATACGACAGGCCGGTTCTCCAGGGGTCCCAGGTCTCACCCAGGGAGGGGCTTTCGCCATGTCGTCGCAACCCGCCGTGGTACCCTTCGTCGAGCCGGGTCCGGTCGACTTCCGCAGCGCGCCGTTCCTGGTCATCTGGGAGGCGACCCGTGCGTGCGACCTGAAGTGCGTCCATTGCCGCGCCGAGGCCCTGCCCCTGCGTCATTCCAAGGAGTTGACCCGGGAAGACGTGGGCGGGCTGATCGCCCAAGTGCGGGAGCTCGGGAACCCCCTCTTCGTCATCACCGGTGGGGACCCGCTGAAACGGGACGACATCTTCGACATCGTGCGTGACGCGGCGAACGCCGGGCTCCGCGTGGCAATGACCCCTTCGGGAACGCCGCTGCTCACCGCCGAGGCGATCCAGTGCCTGCGGAACGCCGGTCTCGCCCGATTGGCCGTGTCGCTCGACGGTTCGGGTCCGGCGGTGCACGACGCCTTTCGCCAGGTCGACGGGTCGTTCGACGTCACCGTCGCGGCGATCCGCACTGCGCGCGGCATCGGCCTTCCGGTGCAGATCAATACCACCGTCTCGACTCGGAACGTGGACGACCTGAGCCGGATCGCGGCGCTCATCGTGGAACTCGACATCGTGCTCTGGTCGGTCTTCTTCCTGGTGCCGACGGGTCGTGGAGAGCGGTCGGACGTCCTCTCCGCCGCGGAGCACGAAGCCGTCTTTCATCGGCTGTACGACCTTTCGAAGAGGATGCCCTACGACATCAAGACGACGGCCGCACAGCACTACCGGCGGGTCGTTCTCCAGCGACGGCGCAAGGAGGCGGCCGCACGTGCGGCGCGCGGGCTTCCGGCCGAGGAAAGCCGGTCAGGCGCAACGGGAGGCCGGGGCAGATCGGCGATGGCACCGGGGCTGGAGACCGGGGGATGGCGGGCGTCCGGACCGGGCGACGCCTCCATCGGACGCGCGGCCATGGGGGTGAACGACGGGAACGGCATGATCTTCGTCGACCATATCGGCCAGATCTGCCCGAGCGGCTTCCTGCCCATCGTCGTCGGCGACGTACGCCGCGACCGTCTCGCAGATGTGTACCGGAACCATCCGGTGCTGCGGCAGCTCCGCGAGCCGTCCGGCTACGGCGGCAAGTGCGGATCCTGCGACTTCCGCGACCTGTGTGGCGGCTCGCGCTCGCGGGCCTTCGCTCTGACGGGCGATTACCTGGCGAGCGATCCATCCTGCTGCTACCGGCCGCCGAAGCCGAGGATCGGCCTCTAGCCCGGGCTAATAGTCTTGTCCCCACTTGCGACCCGTACCCGCCACCCCCGGTGCAGCGAAGGTCAGGGCGCGGCGCGCTTGCCCGCACCGGCCGCCGCAACCGCGGCTCCCGCGGCGAACAGCAGGACCGCCGCGACATTGAGCAGCCCGCCGAACTGCCGCCCCGGCATCCACCCGACGAGGTCGCCGCCGACGCGCACGAGCAGCGAGAGGTTCAGGAGCGCAAGCGGGAGGTAGAAGAACGGCCGGTAGGGAAGCGGGAACCCGGTCACTGCGGGCAGGATGATGGGGGCGTGGCCGAAGATCATCGGCAGCACGAATCCGACGAAACACGAGTGCAACACCGCGTCGTAGTGCGGGCCTGGCAGGGTCCCGCCGAGCACCAGCGCAAGCGTCCCACCACCGACCAACCACCCGATCCCGGACAGCAGGCACACGGCGACGTAGCGGGGAAGCCCCCGCGAGCGCATCGTCCGCCGCGCCAAATCGTAGCGCGCGAGCCAGGCGCCGAGGCCGGCCATGGCCAGGCCGGTCGCGCGCGTCCCGCCGTCCCACCAGACCAGGGACGCGAGCAGCCCCAGCAGAAACGCCGCAATGCAGGCCGCGAAGACGACGCGCGCGGCGGGCGGAGCGGGCGCGATCCGGTTCATCTCCAGGCGCTCGCCGGCGACGACGAGGACGGGGAACGCCGCCCACCAGAGCACGAAGCGATGGATCGGTTCGCCCGCAAGCCAGAGCGCGTCGGCGACCGCCAGCGCGGCCACGCCCGCGGCCATGATGGTCGAGGGCAATCCGCGCCAGAGCCGCGCCTGCCGCACCGCGACGGCGAGCAGCGCGAAGGCTCCGGCGAGCAGCAGGCAACCGCCCAAGGCGGATCGGGGAGCCGCGATCAGCACCAGCGCCCCGACGCCGGAGAGGACCGGTGCCGCGAACGCCCACCGACGACCCAGCGCAACCGCGCGCTCGACCCCGATCAACGTGCCGAGAAACCCGGCGACCATCAGCGGACCGTGCGCCGCCGTCGCCAACCGCGCCCACACGGGCAACTCCCAGCCGAGCCGGACCAGGCCGAGCCAGAGCCCGGCCATCAGCGCCAGGCCACCGGGGAGGAGTAAGGGCCACACGCGCCGGGTCCGCGGGTGGAACGTCGCCGCCCTCGATTCGGGCGCGGCGCGCAACGTCGGCATCTCGCTCCTCCCGGCGGGCGGCCCGGCATCCGGAGCCCCGCGCCTCGTCCGGGATCCTGTGCGCGCGGTCATCCCGGGCCGCGGTCGCCACGTCGGCGATGGGAATGCAACCCGCGTGCCGGCGAGAATGGGAGGATCTCAGGCGCTCGGCGCGGGTGCAGGAGTCCGCAGGTCCAGCCACCGGCCCAACGAGGTCCATGCCCCGGGCTCCTGCGGCAGGGCGAAGGAGACCCGCGCTCGGTGTCGCGCCAGTCGGCGCCCCAGGATGGCCAACGTGCGCCGCGTCGCCGCCGTGCCCTCCGCCACGATCACCTCGATGCGCGCGTCGGTCGACTGCAGACGGGCGAGCATCGCCGCGGCCAGCGCCTTCGCCGCGGCGCGATCGAGCGCCCCTTCCACTCGCAGCACGGTGGTGCGGAGGGCCCGCTCCATGCGCAGCTTCAGCGTTCCCATGCTCTCCGCGAACACGCTCCCCGACGCGCACCGATACTCGTTGCGCTGGAGCGGGGGGTGCTGGAAACGGTCGTGACCCAGCGTGAACTTCGTCCACGCAGCCGCGGCCGGCGCCAGGAAGGACAGGCACCGCGCCGCCAGCCCAGGCTTCCCCAGAGCCCCCTCGATCTCCGCCTGCAGCCGCGCGACCGCCTCGGGAGTCGGACCCTGACGCCGCGCCAGGGCGAGAATCGGATAGCCCCGCCGGATCTCCTCGGCCCACCGCTCGGCCTTCGCGCGCAAGTACGGAACGGAGGAGTCGTGCCAGCGCTTCCAGCCCTCCAGCCACACCCCCAGCGAGCGCACCACCGACGGACCCAGCACCCGAAAGTCGGTCTCGTAGCACTCCCGCTGCAGCGATTCGATCTCGGCCGCCGCTAGCGTGGGATGACGAACCATGGCCGTGAACCCGTCGCACTTGCGGTAGTAGCGCTCGGGGTCGCGCAGCAACTCAGGGGCCATGCGACCTTCCGCCAGGACCCGTTCGTAGAACGGCGTACCCGGCGTCGGCCCATAGATGAGGAACTGCGACAGGGTGGGCCGGAGCTCGAGCAAACCCGCCAACTCCTCGCGCACCACTTCCGGGGTCTGGTAGTCGAAGCCGAGGATCATCGACGCCAGCACGCTGATTCCGTGCGCGCGGAAGTCGCGCATCAGGTCGGCCACCGCCCGGCCCTGTTGCTTGGGGTATCCGGATCGCGTCCCCTCGTAGCCGATCCACACGCCGTCGATGCCGGTCTCCAACAGTTCCTGCGGGCTCAACCGGCTGAGCGCCTTCACCGTCGCGAAGGCGAAGATCGAGAGCGGGGTCCCGCGCGCCAGCACGAGTTCGCGCAGCCGCGCGGCGCGCTCCGGGTTCACCAGGAAGTCCTCGTCCAGGATCGTGAAGCTCATCCGCGGGTGGATCTCGAGGTAGCGCTCGATCACGCGGAAGACGTCATCCCCGGTCGGAAGCAGCCGAATGTGCCGGCGCCGGAAGAAGTGCGACGTACAACAGAAGTCGCACCCGTGCGGGCAGCCGAGCCCCGCGAAGATCATTCCCGTCCGCCCCACCGGGACCGAGGCGACGCGCAGGGTGCTGAAGATCAGCGGATGATCGTACGGCATGGACCGAGGCGGCTCGCCGAGCAGCGCGCGGAAGAAGCCGACGCCCTCGCCGCGGCAGACGTGGTCCGACCAGGGGGCGAGCGTGGCGTCGTCCAGGACCGTGCCGTAGCCGCCGAGGACGATGCGCGCGAGCGGAGCGTGCCGACGCACCAGCTCGACCGTTTCCTTCATGCGGTGGAACGTCGCCAGCACGAAGGACACGCCAACGTACTCCGGGCCCCGGCGCAGCTCGCGCACGAGCTCGGCGTGCGAGGGATAGTGGAGGACCAGCGCGGGCGCATCCAGGTTCGCCGCGATGTAGTCGAGCCCGAAGGTCAGATGGGTGGCGCGCGGGCTGAAGACACCCTGAGCCTGGGTCACCTGCCCGTGGAGCAACTCGTAGCCCACGCTCGGAGAATCGCCGTGCGCGGCACCGAGGGGACGACAGATGCTGGTCAACAGGACGCGGGGGCGGACCAAGCGGGCTCCAGGATCTCAGCGGCGACCGTGAACGCGGGGCGCCACGGCGACTCGGGCCTCGCCTCGTAGCGGCGGACCTCCAGCAACTAGCCCCGTCGCCCGCTCGAGGGATTTTGCCGCTATAGCGCAAATCGAAGGCCAGCCGCGCCAGGAGTGAAGGAATCGGCTGGCCGTGAGTGAGGGATTCGCTGCGGAAACCGTCCCGCCGCCGCAAGAGTGCGAACTGCGGGCGGCACGCGCATTCGGACGCGGTGCCAGCGAAGGCGGGCCGACCGACCATCGCCCGCGTCCCCTGCGCGCAAAATTCCCTCGCGACCTGCGCAGGATCCCGCATGCCGCACAATTCCGTCTGCCGTGGAAATCGCCCGTGATCGCGCGGAGCCTTCCCCCGATCCACGGATTTCTTCAGAATCGGCGGACGGTTCCCCTTCCATCAGGAAGTTTCCGCAGGTTCCGACCGGGTTTCGGGGACGATTCCCTCCCCGACGATGATCTCCTCCGCACCGCGACGTGGCGTGGGACTTGCTTCCGTGGCGGGAACCGCGCGCGATCGCCCACCTCGGACCACAAATCCGCGGACCGTGCGCGTTGAATTCGACCGACCCCACCCGAGGGAGGAGTGTCTGCGATGAGAGCCCAGCCGCGCTGCGCGAGTCCTGCCGGCCGATCCCGGTTCCGGGTGCTTCCCCTGCTCGCAGTCGCGGGAGCGCTCAGCGTCTCGATCGCCGGAACGGCGATCGGCGAGCCGGAAGCGGCGCCTGCACCGACCCCGCAGTTGCTCCAACGCGGCGCGGCGCTGTACACGCAACATTGCGCGGCCTGCCATGGCGAGACCGGTCGCGGCGACGGGAAAGCGGCGTACTTGGTGTATCCGAAGCCCCGCGACTTCACGCTCACGCGCTTCCGGCTGGTGTCCGCGGACAACAAGGTCGCCAGCGTGTCGGACCTCTTCGCCACCATCACCCGCGGCATGCCGGGGTCCGCCATGCCCGGCTGGGGCCACTTCTCCGAGGCGGACCGCTGGGCCCTCGCCTACCAGGTCCGGGCCCTGACGCGCGACGGCAAGGCGGCGCGATTGGTGGCGGAGGACGGGGTCGATCCCGCGGTGGCCGCGAAGGTCGCCGAGCGGCTGACCACGCCGGGCGCTCCCGTGGCCGTGCCTCCCGAGCCTCCGGTGACTCCCGAGGCGCTCGAGCGCGGCAAGCGCATCTACACCGAATCGTGCGTGTCCTGCCATGACGTGGACGGGCGCGGGCTCAAGAAGCGCGATCTCAAGGACGACAACGAGTTCCCCATCTTCGCCCGCGACTTCACCCGGGGCGTCTTCAAGGGCGGCACGACCGGTGCGGACCTCGCGCATCGGCTCCTCGCCGGCATGCCCGGCACGCCCATGCCCTCCTACCGCGAGAACATCCCGAAGGGCGACGACCTGTGGGCCCTGATCCACTACGTCCAGTCGATGATCGTCCCGGGTGCGCAGGAGCGGGTGCTCCAGCGCCAGATCTCGCTGCGCGCCGTGCGCGTCTCGGAGGAGCAGGTCCTTTTCGACCCCACCAGCCCGGTGTGGCAGAAGATGCCGGCGACGTTCGTGCCGCTCATGCCCCTGTGGTGGCGCGACGACCGGGTCGAGGGCGTCGAAGTGCGCGCGGCGCGCAACGCCCTACAGGTGGCGTTCCAGCTCACTTGGACCGACACCACGCGCAACGAGTTGACCATCGCGCAGGACGCCTTCAGCGATGGCGCCGCGCTCCAGTTCTCGCCCAGCGCGGATCCGCCGTTCTTCGGCATGGGCGCGCGCAGCGAGCCGGTGAACATCTGGAGCTGGAAAGCAGCCTGGGAGAACGACCTGGCGTCCTTCCGCGACGTGCAGGAAGGCCATCCCGACATGGTCGTCGACCGCTACCAGTCGCTGCAGGACCCGCCGCTCGGCCGGCACTCGCCCGTGGGTGAATTCCCCACCGGGATGCACGACCCGACCTGGCTGACCGGCTGGGGGGCGGGAAACGTCGTGTCGCACCCCAAGCGCGTCTCTTCGGTCGAGGACCTGAATGCCCAGGGCTTCAGCACGCTGACCAACCAGGGGAAGGGCGCCCAGAGCGTGTTCGGCCGCGCGCGCTGGGACAGCGGGACCTGGCGGGTCGTCTTCGTGCGCGAGTTGGCCGCCTCCGAGGCCCCCGACGTGATTTTCCGCCCGGGCGGATCGATGAATATCGGCTTCGCGGTCTGGAACGGTGCCGCCAGCGACCGCAACGGCCAGAAATCCGTCACCATCTGGCATCGCCTCGCGATCGACGAGTAACCCGCGCGCGCGCGGATGGTTCCCCAAGGACGCGCTGAGGAGACAAGGCCCATGAGCCGACCGGACCATCTCTCCCGTCGGGATTTCCTGCGCAGCGCCCTGCTGGTCGGGGGCGGCGCCGCCGCCGCCACCGGACTGGGGCTGGACCTCTGGGCCTTCGACGTCGCGGACGAGTTCGCCAACCCCCTGGCGGCGTACCCGAATCGGGAGTGGGAGAAGATCTACCGCGACCAGTACCGCTACGACTCCGCCTTCTCGTGGGTCTGCTCGCCCAACGACACGCACGCGTGCCGCGTCCTGGCCCAGGTGCGCAACGGCGTGATCGTGCGCATGGCGGCGCAGTACGACTACCAGAACTACGCCGACCTGTACGGCAACAAGGCCACCGCCAACTGGAACCCGCGCCAGTGCGCCAAGGGCTACACCTTCCACCGCCTCGTCTACGGCCCCTACCGGCTCAAGTACCCGATGGTGCGCAAGGGCTGGAAGCGCTGGGCGGAGGACGGTTTCCCCTACCTCACCCCGGAGCTGCGCACCCGCTACAAGTTCGACTCGCGCGGCTCGGACACGTTCATGCGGATCGAGTGGGAAGAGTCGTTCAGCCTGATCGCGCGCGGCTACATCGCCATCGCCCGCCACTACAGCGGGCCCGAGGCCGCGCAGCGGCTCCTCGACGAAGGCTACGCCAAGGAGATGGTCGACGAGATGGGCGGCGCCGGAACGCGCACGCTCAAGTTCCGCGGCGGCATGGGCCTGCTCGGCGTCATCGGCAAGTACGGCGCCTACCGCCTCAACAACTCCATGGCCCTGCTCGACGTCTTCGTCCGGGGCGTGAAGCCCGAGGAGGCCAAGGCCGGCCGCAACTGGTCCAACTACACCTGGCACGGCGACCAGGCGCCCGGCCATCCCTGGGTCCACGGTCTGCAGACGTCGGACTGCGACTTCAACGACCTGCGCTCGTCCAAGCTGATCATCATGGACGGCAAGAACCTGGTCGAGAACAAGCTGACCGACTCGCACTGGTTCATCGAGTGCATGGAGCGCGGCGCCAAGATCGTCGTCATCGCGCCCGAGTACGGCCCGCCGTCGACCAAGGCCGACTATTGGATCTCGATCCGCCCCCAAACCGACGCCGCCCTGTTCCTCGGCATCACCCGCGTGATGATGGACCGCGGCTGGTACGACGAGGCGTTCGTGAAGCGCTTCACCGACTTCCCCCTGCTCGTGCGCACCGACACGCTCCAGCGCCTGCGCGCGCACGAGGTCATCCCCGGCTACAAGAGCGACCTGTCCGCGGAAGGCCCGAGCTGCAAGATCCAGGGCTTCACCGAAAAGCAGCACGCGAAGCTCGGCGACTACGTGGTGTGGGACAAGACCTCCGGCGGCCCGCGCGCGCTCACCCGCGACGACGTCGGCGGCCGCATGACCGACAAGGGGATCGACCCGTCCCTCGCAGGCAAGTACACCGTCAAGATCGACGGCAAGGACGTCGAGGTGATGACGCTCTGGGACATGTACCAGGTCCACCTCAAGGACTACGACCTCGACACCGTCGCCGAGATCACCGGCGTCGCCAAGGAGACCATCGAACGCCTGGCGCAGGACATCGCGACGATCAAGCCGGTGGCCATCCACCAGGGCGAGGGCATCAATCACTGGTTCCACGCCACCGAGGCCAACCGCGCGGTGTATCTGCCGCTCATGCTGACCGGGAACATCGGCAAGCCGGGTACCGGCGCCCACACCTGGGCGGGAAACTACAAGGCCGCCATCTTCCAGGGCTCGCCCTGGACCGGACCCGGCTTCAAGGGGTGGGTCGCCGAGGACCCGTTCGCGCCGAACCTGGACGAGAACGCCCACGGCCGCGACATCCAGGCCCACTCCTACGGCAAGGACGAGGAGCCGGCCTACTGGAACCACGGCGACCAGCCGCTGATCGTCGAGACGCCCAAGTACGGCCGCAAGGTCTTCACCGGCAAGACCCACATGCCCACGCCCACCAAGGCCCTCTTCTTCTCCAACGTCAACCTCTTCAACAACGCCAAGCACGCGTACGACATGTTCAAGAACGTCAACCCGAAGATCGACATGATCATCACCGCGGACATCGGCGTGACCTCATCGGTCGAGTACTCGGACTTCGCGCTCCCGGCGAACACCTGGGTCGAATTCCAGGACCTCGAGGTCACCGCTTCCTGCTCCAACCCGTTCCTGCAGATCTGGAAGGGCGGCATCAAGCCGGTCTTCGACTCCAAGGACGACCTCGCCATCCTCGCGGGGATCGCCCACGCGCTGTGCGCGCAGACCGGCGACCACCGCTTCTGCGACATGTTCCGCTTCGAGCTCGACGGCAAGCGGCACGTCTACATCCAGCGCCTGCTCGACTCCTCCACCACCACCGCCGGGTTCAAGCTCGCCGACATCATGGCCGGCAAGTACGGCCCTCCGGGCGGCGCGCTGCTCAACTTCCGCACTTACCCGCGCATCCCGTTCTGGGAGCAGGTGCACGACGACCAGCCCTTCTTCACCGACACCGGGCGCATGCACGCCTACGCCGACATCCCCGAGGCGATCGAGTACGGCGAGAACTTCATCGTCCACCGCGAAGGGACGGAGGCGACCCCCTACCTGCCCAACGCGATCGTCAGCACCAACCCGTTCATCCGCCCCGACGACTACGGCATCCTGCCCTCGGCGGAACACTGGGACGATCGCACGGTGCGCAACATCAAACTGGCGTGGAGCGAGGTGAAGGCGTCGAAGAACTTCCTCTGGGAGAAGGGCTTCCGCTTCTGGCTGCTCACCCCGAAGACGCGCCACCGGGTGCACTCCTCGTGGAGCGCGGTCGACTGGCACCTGATCTGGGACTCGAACTTCGGCGACCCGTACCGGATCGACAAGCGCACGCCGGGCGTGGGCGAGCACCAGATGCACATCAATCCGCAGGCGGCGCGCGACCTGCACATCCACGACGGCGACTACGTGTGGGTCGACGCCAACCCGGCGGACCGCCCGTATCGGGGCTGGAAGCCGGACGATCCTTTCTACAAGGTGGCGCGCTGCATGGTGCGTGCGGTCTACAACCCCGGCTACCCGTACAACATCGTGATGATGAAGCACGCGCCATACATTGCCACGGAGCGCACGGTGAAGGCGCACGAGACCCGCGAAGACGGCCGCGCGCTTTCCGAGGACACCGGCTACCAGGCCAACTTCCGCTACGGCTCGCACCAGAGCTGCACGCGCAACTGGCACATGCCGATGCACCAGACCGACACGCTGTTCCACAAGGCGAAGGTGGCGATGGCCTTCCTCTTCGGCGGCGAGGCCGACAACCACGCGATCAACACCGTGCCGAAGGAGGCTCTCGTGCGCGTCACCAAGGCCGAGGACGGCGGGCTGGGCGGCAAGGGCGTGTGGGCGACGGCGACCACGGGAAAGACGCCCGACGCCGAGGACGACGTGATGAAGCGCTACCTGGCGGGCGGCTTCGTCGAGCAGGAGTAGCGAACATGCCCCTTCACGAGCCGGACGACACCGATCCCATGGAACTGGTCGGCGTGCGCCTGCCCGCGGCTTCCGACGAGTCCACCCGCACCATGGCGGAGTGCTTCGTCGAGGAGTTCGCGCGACTCGGGTACGACCAGCACGCGATCCTGGAGCTGTTCCGCAATCCGGAGTACGCGGCGGCCCACGACGCGCTGCGCGTGCTCGGCGAGACTCATATCGCGGAGCTGGCCGAGGCCTACTCCCGCGCGTTCCGCACCTGGCGCGAGATGCCGAAGGCGTTCGAGGTCTGAGGAGGAGCACCATGCCGCAAGTCTACAACTGGCAGCTCGGCCGCCCGATGTCCTATCCGTACGAAGAGCACCACCCGGATCATCAATTTGCCTTCGTGATGAACATCAACCGCTGCATCGCCTGCCAGACCTGCACGATGGCCTGCCGGTCGACCTGGACCTTCTCCAAGGGCCAGGAGCACATGTGGTGGAACAACGTGGAGACCAAGCCGTACGGCGGCTACCCGCGTCACTGGGACATCAAGATCCTCGACCTGCTCGCGCAGACCGATCCCGGTCCGCGCGCGTGGGCCGGCGCGCCCGGCGACGACCCGAAGCAGCCGTACGGCACGTTCGAAGGCAAGACCATCTTCGAGGCGGCCGAGAAGAACGTAGGTCCCGCCGGCCCGCAGCGGGTGCTGGGGTACCTGCCCACCGACGAGGACTGGCGCACGCCCAACCTGTACGAGGATGTCCCGGGGGGGAGCGAGAAGGGCGTGTCGATGAAGTTCACCCGCAAGGTCGAGGAGTTGCCGACGCACTCGACCTGGTTCTTCTACCTGGCACGCATCTGCAACCATTGCACCTACCCCGCCTGCCTCGCCGCCTGCCCGCGCAACGCGCTCTACAAGCGGCCGGAGGACGGCATCGTCCTCATCGATCAATCGCGCTGCCGCGGCTACCGCAAGTGCGTCGAGGCCTGCCCCTACAAGAAGTCCATGTACCGCCCGACCACCCGGGTCTCCGAGAAGTGCATCGCCTGCTACCCGCGCATCGAGGGGCGCGACCAGGAGACGCAGGGGCACCCGATGGAGACCCGCTGCATGGCCTCCTGCATCGGCCAGATCCGCATGCAGGGGCTGGTGAAGCTCGCCAAGGACGGCTCCTGGGAGGAGGACCGCTGGCACCCGCTCTACTACCTGGTCAAGGTTGCGCGCGTCGCACTTCCCCTCTACCCCCAGTTCGGGACCGGGCCCAACGGATACTACATGCCGCCGCGCTGGGTGCCGCGGCCCTACCTGCGCCAAATGTTCGGCCCCGGCGTGGACCAGGCGATCGAGCGGTACATGGTTCCGGATCGCGAGCTGCTCGCGGTCCTGCAGCTCTTCCGCAAGACCAACCGGATCATCTACCGCTACAAGATCGAGGAAGGGCCGAAGGTCTTCGAGACCGAGATCCACGGGCGCAAGTTCGAGCAGTGGGACGACACGGTGATCGGCTACGGCAAGAACGGCGAGGAACTGGTGCGCACGAACGTGAACGAGCCACTGCACGTGCGGCCGGGCGTGCACCAGAACTCGATCTGAGGTTCATTGCCGCGCAGGGTCCTACGATCCGCGAGGATCTTCGCGCTGCGGCATGATTGATTCTCGTGCTTGTGATCGTCATCGTTCTCGACGCGCGCGTGGCCCCCGATCGAGTACGATGACGGTTGTCGCAAGTCCGACGATGTCGGGGGCGGCGCCTCCCATGCCTCGCCGCGATCCATCGCGGGGTTGGCATTGGGATTTGCGCGGACAGCCGCCCCGCGCCCGGTTTGCGGTGGAACCGCCCCGTGTGGAGGAGTTACGAGATGGACGGCCGACCGGACCCGCTTGCCGAAGAGAGCCGGGCGCTGGCGCGCGCGGTTGCGTACGCCTTCCTGTCCGCCGCATACCGCTACCCGGACGACCCGGCGGCGGCGGGGCTGAGGCGGCTGGCGGACGCCGTGCCGGAGAGCCTGGCGCTCCTGTCGGACTTCGGCGAAGACGCCGGCCGCCGGTTTGCCGAGTTGGTCCGCATGGCCGGGTCGTTGGAGTCGCGGGAGGCCGAGCACACGCGCGTCTTCGGCCACGCCCCCGAGGGGAAGTGTCCGCCGTACGAGGGCCTGTACGGCGACACGGAAGAGGGACTGCAGATGCCGCACGAGCTGAGCGACCTCATGGCGTTCTACCGCGCGTTCGGCCTGGAGTTGAGCCCCCGGGCCCGCGAGCGAGTGGACTTCGTGGCGGTGGAGAGCGAGTTCCTCGCGTTCCTGTGCCGCAAGCAGGCGTACGCGGAGGAGGTCCAGGACGCGGCGCTCGCAGCCATCAGCGTCGACGCGCAACGGAAATTCCTCCGCGATCACCTGGGCCGCTGGGTGCCGGCGTTCGCCCGGCGCGTGATCCAGCAGGCGGGCGGCGGGTTCTTCCGCGACTTGGCGCACTTCACGCTCGCGTTCGTGCTCGACGAGTGCCGCCGTCTCGGCGTGCAGCCGGGGGCGGATCATCTGCGGATGCGGGTGGCCGTGCCCGAGCGCGACGCCTGCTTCGACTGCCCGCACGCGGTCGGCTCCGCCGAGCCGGCCGCGGGTGCGGCGTTTCCGGTGTAGCCATGCACTTCGAGATCGATCCCCGACTGGTGGAAGACGTCGTCTTCCTGGAGGCGCATCGCCGCGAAGCCGCCGGCGACGGCGCCCTCGCGCTCGCGGTCCACGCCCAGGCCGACCGCCTCTACGAGCAGGCCTGGCCGGACAACGACGCGCGGGACCTGGCGTTCCGCGACGTCCATGCCGCGTTCTTCCGCGACCTCGGCTTCGAGCGGGCGATCACGGAGGTCCTCGCCGGGTATGCGCTGCTGCGCGCCGGGCTGGCCCAGCTTTCCCTGCTCTTGGCCCTGCGCCGGCGCGACGAGTCAGCGGAGCTGTTCGTCCGACCCGAGGAAGGCGACCCCGCACGCCCGCACCGGACCGCCGTGGTGCACGTGCGCGCGGAGACGGTGCTCGACGCCGATCGCCTGCGCTCGTGGTTGCGCCGGGAGCTCCACCACGTGCAGGACATGGTGGATCCCGCGTTCGGATACCGGCCGAGCCTGGGCGAAGTGGGCGACTCGCCGGGGCGGGCCGATCTGGTGCGCGACCGGTATCGCGTCCTGTGGGACGCGTGGATCGATGCACGGCTCGGCGGCGAACAGGCCGCGGCGATCGCCGGGGAGATGGCGCGCGCGTTCCGCGGCCTCTCGGACGAAACGCGCGAGGAAGTGCGGCGGACGGTCTACGACGCGCGAGCCATGACCCACGCGCGGCTGCTCGACCTGGCAGGGACGGGGCTGGCCGCAGCCTCGCCGGGAGAAGCGCAGGCGACGGTGGAAGTGCCGGGCGCACAGTCGGCTCCGCGCGCGTGAGCGGCGGTCGCGTCCTTGACGACCTTGCGTCCGTTGTCAGTCGTCGGCTCCGCATGCGTGAGCGGCGGCTGGCCCGTACCATGGCATCGCGGTCACGGGGTTCGCGGCGCAATTCCAGTCATGCAAACATGCGCTCGGTTGCGTCGCGTCGCGTCGCGCCTCGCGGCGCCGCCCCGGCGCTCTGCGAGTCGGATGACACCTCGATTTCGCAGCCGCAGGCGGGCGGGACGGCGGGACGGGACCGGCCTTGAATCTCCCCCTCGGCGCGAGTATGGTGCCCGGATGATCTGCGCCTGCATCGCCGAGCCCGACACGAAAAGCGCCCTCGCGCGCATGGCGGAGACGCGCCGCTGGGCCGAACTGTTCGAGATCCGACTAGACGGGATGGCCCGGCCCGACCTGGCGCGTCTCTTCGCCCCCGGCCCGCGGCCGACCATCGCCACCTGCCGGCGGGTGGGGGAGGGGGGCGCCTGGCGCGGCTCCGAGCGCCGCCGTCTGGCGCTCCTGCGAGCCGCCGCCAAGGTCGGGGCCGACTTCGTCGACATCGAGCGGGACGCGGCGCGGTCGCTCGGGCCCATTTTCGGTGCGCGACGCATCGTGTCGTATCACGACTTCGCGGGCATGCCCGCCGACCTGCCCGGGTTGGCGCGGTCGCTCTGGGCGCTCGAGGCCGACGTGATCAAGATCGCCGCCGTCCCGCGCGGATTCGCCGACGCGCTCGCCCTGCTCGAGCTGCCCGAACGCTGCCGCCGGCCCGCCGTGGTCCTTGGCATGGGCGCCGCCGGGCTGCCCACCCGCGCGCTCCTGCCCCTCTTCTCCGGCGCCTGGACCTGCGCCGCCGCGGCCGTCGGGCGCGAGACCGCTCCGGGCCAGCCGACCGCGCGCGAGCTCGTGGAGCGCTACCGGTACCGTCGCCTCGACGAGCACACCGCCCTCTTCGGAGTGGTCGGCGATCCGGTCGGCCACAGCGTCGGACCGGGGCTCTTCAACCGCCTTTTCGCCCGCCTCGGGACCAACGCGATCTACCTGCCGTTCCTCTGCCGCGACCGGGCCGACCTCGCGGCGCTCCTGCGCCTGCCCGCGGTTCAGGGCCTGAGCGTGACGATCCCGCACAAGGAACTCGCCCTGCGCGTGGTGGACGCGGCCTCGCCCGCCGCGACCGCGATCGGCGCCGCCAACACCCTCGTTCGCACCGGCGGGAAGGCTCCGCCCCGCGGCCATCGCACGGCCCGCCGGGATCGCTGGTACGCGGAGAACACCGACGAGCCCGCGGTCGCCGATTCGATCGTGCGGCTTGCCGCCCTCGCCGGCCTGCCCTCTCCCTCCGGGCTCGACGCCCTGGTGCTCGGGGCCGGGGGCGCCGCGCGGGCCGCAGTGCACGCCCTGCGCCGGCTCGGCTGCCGGATCGCGGTCTCAGGCCGAACCGGCGCCCGGGCGCGCGCCCTCGCCCGCGGGCTCGGCGTCGCCTTCGCCCCCTGGTCCTCCCTGGCCGACCGCCGTCCCGACCTGCTGGTCAACGCCACCCCGGTCGGCATGTCGCCGCGGACCGACGCGATCCCGCTCCCGCCCGCGATGATCCGACCCGGGATGCTCGTGCTCGACCTCGTCTACACCCCGCCCGAGACCCGATGGGTGCGCGAAGCCCGGAAACGCGGGGCCTTCGCCCTCGGGGGGTTCGACATGTTCGTCGACCAGGCCGCGCTCCAGGCGGAACTCTTCACCGGGGTGAAGCCGGACCGGCGGCGCCTCGAGCGCTGGGTGCGCGAAGCCCTGCGCGCGCGCTGAGGTCCCGGTACCGGCCACCGGAGATCGCTGGCCCGATCGATGCCTATCCGGTTGCTTGCCAAACTGCGTTGGCCGGTTGTCGGACCAGTGCTGTTCGACGCGCGGGCGTCCTCGTGCTCGTAATCGTTCTCGTTCTCGACGGAGCACCCACGAAGCGATACGACCACGAGGCGCTACTGCTATCGGCCGGCCCGGACCACGTCGAGTACCCGTGGGTCGCGGCTGCGCAGGAGCCGCAGGAAGGCGTGCGCCAGGGTCGTGTCGAACTGCGAGCCCGCGCCCTGCTCGATCTCGTGCCGGGCCGCGCTCACCGACATCGCCTCGCGATAGGGCCTGCGCGAGGTCATCGCGTCGAAGGCGTCGGCCACCGAGGTGATGCGCGCGAGCAACGGGATCGCGTCCCCCTTCAGGCCGTCGGGATAGCCGGTGCCGTCGACGCGCTCGTGGTGGCTGCGCACGATGGGCAGGCCGTCGCAGAAGGCGCGCACGGGGGCGAGAATCTCCGCACCGACCTCGACGTGGCGCGCCATCTCCCGGCGCTCGACCCGCGTGAGCCGGCCGCGCTTGAGCAGGATACGGTCCGGCACCCCGACCTTGCCGACGTCGTGCAGCGGGCAGACCTGGCGCAAGAGGTTGAGGTCGCGCGCGCCGAGCCCGATCTCGGCGGCGAGGAGCAATGCGACGCGGGTCACCCGTTCGCTGTGGCCGACGGTGTAGGCGTCCTTCGACTCGAGCGCTTTGGCGAGCGCGAACAGCGAGTGGATCGAATCGGCGTACTGGTGCGCGTGGTCGATGGCGATCGCCGCCTGGGCGCCGATCGCGGTCACCAGCTGGATCTCCTCGCGCCGGTGGATGCGCGGGCGGTGCCAGTAGCACGTCAGGCCCCCGAGCACGGTGTCGCGGAACTCGAGGGGGATCGCCAGCAGCGAGCGCAACCGCCGGGTGTGCGCCAGATCGCGGAACAGGAACGGGCTCTGTTGCAGGTCGGTCACCGGGTATGGCCGGCGCTCGGCGATCGCGCGACCGATGCAGCTCTCGCCGATCTCGAGCGTGTCGAACCCGGGAGGGAAGTCGCCGTCCATGCCGGAGACCCCGGCGAGCCGCAGCAGCCCTCCGTTGAGGAGCCGCAGGGTCACGACGTCGGCGGATATCAGCCGCCGGGCGGTGTCGAGGATGCGCTGGATCACGTCGCTGAAGGCGAGCGAGGACCCGATCGCGCTGCCGATCTCGGCGAATGCGGCCACGTGGTCCGTCGCCGGGGGCGCGCCCGCCGGCCAGGTTTTCCGCTGCATCGATTTCGTCCTCGGTGTCGGGCCGGCCCCGTTCGGAGGCCGGCCTGGCGCGGCCTGGCGCGGTTTCGTGGCCGTGCGCTCAGTACCGGCCCCCGCAGACAACTGGCCCATCTGCTCGGCGCTATTGGTCGCCAGCTTCGTTGCTCCCCTCTTCTATCGCGCCGCCTCCCGACCGGGCGCCCTCTTCTGTCGCGCTGCTTCCGGACCGCCCGCCTGGCGCCCTCTTCTGTCGCGCTGCTTCCGGACCGCCCGCCTGGCGCCCTCTTCTGTCGCGCTGCTTCCGGACCGCCCGCCT
>Ga0082335_1003520_pt1 | contig 25582 bp, 20 predicted proteins | sample Subgrocontami58m_FD_72375 | JGI IMG/M metagenome (GOLD analysis project Ga0082335, IMG submission 72375) | Subsurface groundwater microbial communities from S. Glens Falls, New York, USA - GMW37 contaminated, 5.8 m (SPADES assembly) (version 2) ...
GAGGAAGATGCCGACGAAGCCGAACGCGAGTATGCCGCCGAACACGCCGAGCAGCACCAGCACGAACGGCAGGCTCGCGCTGCGGCTGATCAGCCAGGGCTTCACGACATTGTCGATGCCGCTCACCACGAAAAACCCCCACACCGCCATGAACACGGCCCAGCCGGGCTGGTCCTGGTAAAACAGCCAGACCGTGGCGCCGATCCAAAGTGCCGGCGGCCCCGCGGGCACGATGGACAGGAAAAAAGTGGCGAAGCCCAGAATCAGTGCGCCGGGCACGCCGGCGATGAGAAAGCCGATGACCGCCGCAATGCCTTGGGCGAGTCCCGTGCCGACGATGCCGTAGATCACGGCGTTGACGGTGCTGCCGGCGATCTCCAGCAGGCGGTCGGTCTGGTCGCCGGCGAGACGGTTGATGCCGTTGCGCAGCGCCTGCGCCAGCACCGCGCCGTCGCGGTAAAAGAAGAACCCGATGAAGGCGATCAGCGCGAACTGCAGCACGCCCTCGCCGACGATGATGCCGGCCTGCACCAGCACCGCGCGCGCCGGCCCCGCGATCCCTTTCCACGCTTCGGCGAGCTTCGCCTTGCTCCCCGCCATCTCGCGCCAGCCGGAGTCCAGCCACTCGCCCGCGAGCGGAATCGAGGCGACCCAGTCCGGGGGCCCCGGCAGCCCCTCGGCAATCGTTTCGCGCAGTTTTTCGACCAGATAAGGAACCTGGTCCACGGAAGTCGCCGCGATCAGCGCCAGCGGCAACACCAGTACGAGGAGGATCAGCAGGGTCATGGCGAGCGCGGCGGGCCCGCGCCGGCCCCCGAGCCTGCGCTCGATCCACTCGTAGACCGGCCAGGTCGAAAAGCACAGGATCGCGGCCGACAGCAGCGCCGCGAGGAAGGGCTTGAGCACCATCAGGCAGCCGATCACCAACGCCGTGATGGCGACGATACGGATGATCTGCTCAAGGCGTTTATCCATCTGGCGCTTCCGGAGCTGCTGCCAATTCCATCGAGGTCATCAATGATAGTGTGACTTGTCCGCGCCCGGTGCGCTCAACCTCGGAGTGGCAGGTCGACCGCGATTTCGCTCATCGCGAATTCAGTGGTGCGGACTTTTCCGTCCGGTTCCGGCGAAGCTCACTTCAACCGAACCCCCGCACCCTGTCAAGCCGGATGGGGCCGGGTGCTAAAATGCGTTCCTTTCCAGGCGTCCGAGTCCCGTGCAAACCCATATCATCGACGGCAATGCGATCGCGCGCGACATCCGCGGCGAATTGCGCACGCGCATCGAGGCATTGAAATCCGCCGGCGTGACGCCCGGGCTTGCAGTGGTGCTGGTCGGCGAGAATCCGGCCTCGCGCGTCTATGTTCGCAACAAGGGACGGGCCTGCGCCGACGTCGGTCTGCGCTCGGAGCAGCACGACATGCCCGGCACGTCCACCGAGGCCGAGGTGCTGGAACGGGTGCGCCGGCTCAACGCCGATCCGCGCATCCACGGCATCCTGGTGCAGCTGCCGCTGCCCGGGCACATCTCAGGCGAGCGCGTGCTGCACGCGATCGCGCCCGAGAAGGACGTGGACGGGTTTCATCCCTTCAACGTGGGCCTGCTCGCCACCGGCCATCCGCTGTTCGCGCCCTGCACGCCGGCCGGCGTGATGAAGATGCTCGATCGCGAGGGCATCGACCCGCTGGGACGCCACGCCGTGGTGGTCGGCCGCAGCAACATCGTCGGCAAGCCGATGGCCCTGTTGCTGCTGCAGCGAAACGCCACCGTCACCATCTGCCACTCCAAGACGCCGGACCTGGGCGCGGTGACCCGGCAGGCCGACATCCTCGTCGTGGCCATCGGCCGCGCAAGAGCGGTCACCGGCGACATGGTCAAGCCCGGCGCCGTGGTGATCGACGTCGGCATCAACCGCCTTCCGGACGGCAAGCTCGCCGGCGACGTGGATTTCCAGAGCGTGCTCGGTCGCGCTTCCCATTTGACGCCCGTCCCGGGAGGCGTGGGCCCGATGACGATCGCCATGCTGCTCGTCAACACGCTGACCGCGGCCGAACGCGCCCTCACGGAAAACCTGCACTCATCGAGAAACAAGCCGACCCCATGACGACCGCACTGCTCCTGATCGACATCCAGAACGACTATTTCCCCGGCGGCAAGATGGCGCTGGAGCGCATGGAGGAGGCCGCGGCAAGCGCGCGGATGCTGCTCGATGCCTTTCGCGAGCGCGGAATGCCGGTGCTCCACCTGCGCCACCTTTCGGTGCGCCCCGGCTCGACCTTCTTCGTTCCCGGCACCAAGGGTGCGGACATCAGCGCGCTGGTCGGCCCCGCCGCCGCCGAAAAAGTGATCGAGAAGAATTTTCCGAACGGCTTCCGCGGCACCAAGCTCTTCGACGAGCTGCGCGCGGCCGGAGTCGACAGTCTCGTGATCGCCGGCGCAATGAGCCACATGTGCGTCGATGCCACGGTGCGCGCCGCCTTCGACCTGGGATTCCGCTGCACCGTCGCCGAGGACGCCTGTGCGACCCGCACCCTCGAATTCAACGGCGCAACCCTCCCCGCGAACCAGGTGCACGGAGCCTTCATGGCGGCGCTGCGCGTGCCCTACGCGAGCGTCGTGCGCGCGCGCGAGGCCATCGCTGCGCTCAACCACTGATGCTGATGAATCCGCTGCTGGATTTCTCCGGCCTGCCGCGCTTCTCGGCGATCACGCCCGAGCACGTCACGCCCGCCGTCGATGCGCTGCTGGAGGAAAACCGCGCGCTGATCGCGCGCCTCACCGAGCCGGCGACGAAGGCCACCTGGGAGGATTTCGTGCAGCCGCTCGAGGACGCGAACGAGCGGCTCGGCCGCGCCTGGGGCGTGGTCGGCCACCTGCACGGCGTCGACGACAGCCCCGCGATCCGCGAGGCCTACAACGCCAACCTGCCCGAGGTGACGCAGTACTACACCGAGCTGGCGCAGAACCTTGCGCTCTACGACAAGTTCAAGGCGCTCGCCGCCTCGCCGCGGTTCGCGGATCTCACCGCTGCGCAACGCAGGATCGTCGCGAACGAGCTGCGCGACTTCCGCCTGGGCGGCGCGGAACTGCCGTCCGAGCAGAAGCAGCGTTTCGGGGAGATCCAGCAGGAGCTGTCCGCGCTGTCGGCGAAGTTCTCCGAGAACCTGCTCGATGCGACCAACGCGTACACGATCGTGCTCGAGCGCGAAGGCGAGGTCGCTGGCATTCCGCCCGACGTGCTGCAGGCCGCGCGCGAGGCCGCCGAAAAGGACGGAAAAGCGGGCTGGAGATTCACGCTGCACGCGCCTTCCTACGTGCCGGTCATGCAGTACGCCGGGTACCGTCCGCTGCGCGAGCAGCTTTACCGCGCGCATGTCACGCGCGCGAGCGAGTTCGGCAGGCCCGAATGGGACAATACGCCGCTCATCGCGCGCGAGCTGAAGCTGCGCCGCGAGGCCGCACGGCTGCTCGGCTACGCCGACTACGCGGAGGTGTCGCTGGTGCCGAAGATGGCGCAGTCCCCCGCCGAAGTGCTGGCCTTCCTCGAGGACCTGGCGCAGAAGGCGCTGCCCTTCGCGCGCCGCGACTGGGCCGAGCTGTGCGCGTTCGCGAAAAGCGATCTCGGGCTGGAGGCGCCCGAGGCCTGGGACATCGCCTTCGCCTCGGAGGGGCTGCGCCAGAAGCGCTACGCGTTTTCCGACCAGGAGGTGAAGCAGTACTTCCCCGAGCACAAGGTGCTCGAAGGCATGTTCCGCGTGGTCGAGACGATCTACGGCATCCGCATCGAGCCCGACAGCGCCGAGACCTGGAATCCGGACGTGCGCTTCTTCCGCATCGTCGACCCCGCGGGTCCGAGGAACGGGGACGAACGCGCGGTCCCTCTGGGCCGGTTCTATCTCGACCCCTACGCGCGCGAAACCAAGCGCGGCGGGGCGTGGATGGACGAGGCCATTTCGCGCCGCCGCCGCGGCGACGCGGTGCAGGCGCCGGTCGCCTACCTGGTGTGCAACTTCTCGCGGCCCCCGAGCGCCCGGGACGCGGAGGACGCGACCGCGGCGCCGGGCGCGAAACCCGCGCTGCTGACGCACGACGAGGTGATCACGCTGTTCCACGAATTCGGCCACGGGTTGCATCACCTGCTCTCGCGCGTGGATTACCTCGGCGTCTCGGGCATTCACGGCGTGGAGTGGGACGCGGTGGAGCTGCCCTCGCAGTTCATGGAGAATTTCTGCTGGGAATGGGACGTGCTGCGCCACATGACCGCGCACGTCGACACCGGCGAGCCGCTGCCGCGCGCACTGTTCGACAAGATGGTGGCGGCGAAGAACTTCCAGAGCGGAATGCAGACGGTGCGCCAGCTCGAGTTCTCGCTGTTCGACATGCACCTGCACCACGACTTCGATCCGGATGGCGCGAAGACGCCCCTGGAGCTGCTGGAGGAGATCCGCTCGCGGGTCGCCGTCGCGATCCCCCCGGCGTACAACCGCTTTCCGAACAACTTCTCCCACATTTTCGCCGGCGGCTACTGCGCCGGCTACTACAGCTACAAGTGGGCCGAGGTGCTCTCGGCGGACGCCTTCAGCCTGTTCGAGGAGAACGCGGGGGGCGCGCAGGGCGTGCTCGATTCGCGCACCGGGGCGCGCTTTCGCGACGAAGTCCTCGCGGTGGGTGGCAGCCGCCCGGCGATCGAGTCGTTCCGCGCGTTCCGCGGCCGCGAGCCCAGGGTCGATGCCCTGCTGCGGCACAATGGCATGGTCGAAGTCCGCTAGCGGGGCTCCGGGTGCAGAGACGTTACCCGACCTACTCGGTTGTCCAAGATTTTGGGTTTGTATAGGTCTCCCGATTTTGCGCAGTTGCGAATTCGCAACTGCGCAAAATCGGGAGATTTGGGACAGCAAACCACCGCAGGCTGTTTCGTTGCGGCCGTGTCGGCTTAGGCCTTGCCTGCGACGCGCTTGATCTCCGAATCCGGCTGTCTCGGGGAGCGCCTCCTCCGAGGCAGTTCGATGACCCGGCCCTGCTTCTTGAGGTCCTCCACCAGCGCAGCGCGGGCGCGTTGCTCGGCACGCGTCTGTCTTGCACCGGTCACCCAGGTGACCCAGTCATGAAGGCGGACGAGCTCCTTCTGGGCGAGCATCAGCTCCTTCTCGGCGATGCCGCGCTTGATCTGGAGCAACTGCTTGAGCTCCGCCGAATCGGCCTTCTGACGCATTTCGCGACACGCGTGCACCTCGAACTCCGCCCAATGTTGCCGTGACAATGCGCCGGCGAGGTCGGACAGCGCCGAAAGGTATTGGGCCGTGCGGTGTGGCCGTGCCAGTTCTACGTTGGCGAGGGCATCGCGGAGAAGTGTTTCGAGCAATGCGAAATGGTCCATAAATCAACTCCTCGGCTTAGGTAATGGTCCTTTTGGAGCAGGCGTGGGGCTTTTCCGGTTGGTCTTTGCACTATCGGCCGTTGACGAGGAATCTTTAGCCCCTCGTCATGCGAGTGTTTCGCATTCGAAACCGCCGCTGCTGATATGATTGCCGGAGCCGAGTAGCCGGGAAAGCCAGCATGAAGACGTGGGTCATCGCCCTGGCGCTCGCGGGAATCACCGGGGCGCAAGCGCAGCAGCTGTACCGCTGGGTCGACAAGGACGGCCGGGTGCATTACACGCAGCAGCCTCCGCCTGCCGCCGAGGCGCGGGAGGTGCAACGCAAGAACCTCTCGCCCAGCGTGGGCGGAACGGGCACCGTGCCCTACGCGACGCAGCTCGCCGCCAGGAATTATCCCGTGACCTTGTACAGCTCGCCCGATTGCGGGCCGCCCTGCCAGTCTGCGAGGGAATCCCTTGCGAAGCGCGGCATCCCGTACAAGGAAGTCACCGTCGCCGACGAAATGTCGATCGCGGAATTGAAGCGCGTCTCGGGCAAGTCACAGGTCCCGACGCTGCTCGTCGGCAACCAGCCGCTGTCGGGATTCGAAGCCGAAGGCTGGAAGAACGCGCTCGATATCGCGGGCTATCCCGCAAGCGCGCCGCCGATCCGCGAGCAGGCGAAAGTCGGGGGGCCGCAGAAGGCGCTGCCTCCGGTGAAGCTCTACACCAGCGCACAGTGCGGCGGCCTGTGCGACGAGGCGCGCAAGGTGCTCGCGGCCCGCCGCGTTCCCTTCCAGGAGGTGGAGGTCTCGTTCGACGCGCCCGAGACGCTCGAAGAACTGAAGCGCGTTTCCGGCGGAGAGACCGTGCCCGTGCTGGTCGTGGGTGGGCGGCTGCAACGCGGATTCGACTCGGCGACCTACCACAACCTGCTCGAGGCAGCCGGCTTCTCGCGTGCAGCTGAGGCGGGCATGGGCCAGGGGGTGAAGCGCTAAGTTTCCTCTACTCGCAACATAAAAGTCGACCGCTTTACGCTCGCAATCAGAAATGTGCGGCGTCAACTATCTTGTCTGTCCGACCAAGATGATTGTCACACGCCACAAGGGTAGGACTTGTGCAAGCACGTCAGATCAGATTTCTTGCGGCTGATTTCCCGTTGCCAAGTTGCCGCAAAGCCATCATCGCCCGAACAATGGCACCAATGTAGTCCCGCGATCTAGATTGGTCACATAACCCGGCGGAGAGAGCTATTCTCTTTTCGCGTCGTATTGAATAGCGAGATTGGCGAGAAGGTAAGCGGTTGCCTCGTCGTGTCCCATATCGCAAATTTCGGCGTGACCATCGTCAGCTTTTTCGGGTGGCGTCGTCACGGGGGTGTGCAGAATGCGAAGGACTCTGCCCGGCGGCTTGCTTTTTTCCCGTACTTCTCGCAGCGTACGTTCCACATTCAGTACGCCAAACTTGTCCTTCGGGTCTACTCGTCGAATTTATCTCTCTCCGAAGTGCTTTTGAAGCGCAACTAGGCGTTCCGCTACCGTCCCTGCCCCGTATTTTTCAAGCCAATTTACAGAAAGGCACTCCTCACTCTTCCGGAGCTGAAAATTGCCAGGACCAATGAATTTGCCGTCGAATAGAAACCGCTTTTCACAATGTCTTACTACGTGATCCTCCGCCGGAATTGGATCGCCAGTCATTTGACAATCGAGTCAATGACTTCGTGGCGTTCAAGCTTTTTACGAAGATTGCCAATGCTCGTCGATCCGGAGTCAATATCCAGTTCGCCTTCTATTGTATTTGCGAGGTAATACTGCACCCTTCCACTCGGAAGAAAGTAAACGTCCAGTGTTCCAAATCGTTCATGCATCCATCTGGCGACGATTTCTCCAGAAACCGTAGGAGCCAACATGGGCCTAGAGATGGTCGGGTTTGCCTCCAGAAATGAAATGAGGGAGCCAACCGAGCTTTCCGACAACTTGATTGCTTCTTCCTCATCCTGCTCCAAATCTATTGCCATCTCCACTAGTCGCTGCGCCAGTGCCGTCGCGTATGGAAGCTTGCTGGTCGTTAGAAGAAACTGAACATGGTCTTCTATTGACCGTTGTCCCTCGACGATGGCTGTATCGCCATGCTTGGTGAGCGCAGACGATGCAACATTGTCCAACGGTACGTCGCAGTTCGTAGTGAGAAAACCCGACCCGACTTTTGCACTTCCCCATTGGATTTTGCGGATCGGGGCATTTGCCCAGAATTCGCGTACTGGCAAGCGCGTCGCGTCGTTTCGAGCGGAAGCAATGTCTACACTCTCAACCTCATAATTTTCTACGAGAATCGCCTTAAGTAGGCCAGCGTTCCGCTGAGATACAGGTATAGTCGCGTTAAAGAAGAAGGCGGATGTTCCAGATGTAGGAGCGTACTTTACAATGCAATCATCCGCGCTTTCTGCTTCTTCGTCGTAGAAATCCGTACCCGCAGTACCTTTGGGCAAGACGTTTGCCCTTCTCCTGATCGAGACGCCGATCAATCTCATCATCGCGTCGTCGCTCATGTCTCTCGCTCCCAAAGATTCGTCTGTGCCTCGACAGTAGTTAGATCTGTAAATCCGTAAACTATCGATTCGTGGGCCACGTCGAACCAAGACGCAAGATCGCGCAATGATGTTGTCGCTCCAATTCCTTTGGCTGACATCTCTAGGCGGAGGGCCTGAGTGCTGTCAGTGAGGCGTTTCACTTGAACGAGCCGTGCCGTAAGAGTGCCCATTTCCTCAGGCAATGCGAATGTGGAAGTCCACGAGATTCCTTTAGGTCTTTCAAGAAACCTTTGACCTGTCTCACCCTCTGGCCTCCATTGGAAGTCCGGAAAGATTTTCTCAGTGTCGCTTAACGATTTCCACGCTACGCCTTGGGGGATGTGGTTGATATATGAGAGCTCGCATTGCCCAGCTTTGGGTTCAGGTAGGCCTTGTTCGCTCAAGAATTCAGTGAATAGCGATAACCAGCGATTGAAGGCAACGAGTATTGTTGTGTACCTCGGGTAGATGTCATCATCGTTCAATTTGCGCCAATTGAAATAGAAGCAGTCTCCCTGGAGCTGAAGAAGTTCAGTCTTAGCTGTCGACAGCAGCCAAACGCGCGGAAGGGGGAGTCCAGAGACGCCATCTAGCCATCGAGGTTCACCACCTATTCCCACCAATGGAGCGGCGTGCTGCGCAAGGGGAAAATCGCCGATAACCTTCTTCCAGAATAGTCCGACGTGAGTTATCAAGAACTCCGAAATTGCGTGATCGAACAGCACGCCCATCGTGACTTCGGTGATTGGAGGTTTCCCGTAACTGGGCAATTTGCGCTGAGTCGACGAGAGTGCCGACGGGAGACGGGTTGCTCTCTTGGGCAAAGTGGACGTAGTTGCCGTCGGGGCGTGGGGTGCTCTTTTGGTTGCCATCACGTAGTGGTTAGGGCGTGATTCGAAGTTGTGCGCAGGAGAAAATATTGATTCTCAGGACCGAAAGGGTCTCAGCGCGGCATGCGTGGGTGAAATGGCTCAATGCGCAGAATGGGGAAATTGAGCCGCCGCGCCACTTGTCTAGTGCATCTAGAGCCCATCGTTGGCCCTGTTGTAGGTTCCTGATTGTTAGAACATGCCAGAAGAATACCATCGGTGTCCGCGTTCCGCTTGACGCCCGCCTGCACTGATCATCTAACCCTGATTACGGAGCTTCGGACAAGAAATATTGTAGACCGCCTCCAGACGGCGAAATTCCTGCGGTTCAAAGCCGCAAGTCTGCCGCCTTATGCCCTTATCGCTTTGCAATCAGATCGGCCACGCGGCAGCCGTCGTAGAGGGACCGCTCATCGGAGCGTAGTTGAATGGGCGTGGAAATTCCCGCTTCGCGACAGTGGCGGCGTGCGTGCTAAAGGCGTGCCACCGAGCCTAATTCGGACAGGCTATCATTCCATTTTGAAGCATCTGTGGACTTACGATATCGCCATCCATACGTGCACCAAATTACTCAGTAACGATTTATCCGTTAATTAACAGAATCTTAGCCTGACTGTGAAAATCGCGACCTGGAACGTCAACTCGCTCAAGGTCCGTCTTCCGCACCTGCTCGACTGGCTGGCGAAACGGTCGCCCGACGTCGTGTGCCTGCAGGAAACCAAGACGGAGGATGCGAATTTTCCCGAAGCGCTGATCGGCTCCGCGGGATATCGGTGCGCGTTCGCCGGCCAGAAGACCTATAACGGCGTCGCGATCCTTTCGCGGATCCCGCTCGAAGACGTGCAGCGCGGCATTCCCGGATTCGAGGACGCGCAGCAGCGCGTCGTTTCCGCCACCGTGTCAGGCACGCGCGTGGTCTGCGCATACGTACCGAACGGCCAGTCGGTGGGTTCGGAGAAATACGAATACAAGCTGAAGTGGCTCGCTGCGTTCCGGGCCTGGCTGCGGGAAGAGCTCGAGCACCATGCCCGCTTGGTCGCGCTGGGCGATTACAACGTCGCCCCCGAAGACCGCGACGTACACGATCCCAAGGCCTGGGAAGGCCAAGTGCTGTGCAGCGAACCGGAGCGGCAGGCGTTCCGCCGCCTGCTCGATCTCGGCCTCAAGGACGGCTTCCGGCTGTTCGATCAACCCGAGAAGTCGTTCACCTGGTGGGACTACAGGATGGGCGCGTTCCGCCGCAACCTGGGGCTGCGGATCGACCACATCCTGCTGTCGCCCGAGCTTGCGGCCCTCTGCTCGGGCTGCGTCATCGACCTCGAGCCGCGCAGGCTCGAGCGGCCCTCCGATCACGCGCCGGTCATCGTCGAAGTCGACGCCTGACGTCTCAGTCGATCAGGTCGTATGCCGGCAGCGTGAGGAACTCGACGTACTGATCGTCGGTGGTGATGCGCTCGAAAAGCTTCGCCCCCTCCGCGTACTTGCCCGAGGCATACGCCGCCTCGCCCAGATGGGTCTTGACCTTGGGCAGCTCATCGGCGAGCAGCTCGCGGAACAGCTCCTTGGTCACCTTGCGGCCGTCGACGAGCACGCCTTTTGGCGAACGGATCCACTGCCAGATCTGCGAGCGCGAGATCTCCGCGGTCGCCGCGTCTTCCATCAGGTTGAACACCGGCACGCAGCCGTTGCCCGCAAGCCAGGCGCCGAGATACTGGATGCCCACCGAGATGTTGTTGCGAAGCCCTGCTTCGGTGATCGGCTTCTCGGGCTGGAAGTCGAGCAGGTCCTTCGCCGCATAGCTCACGTCCGGCAGCTGCTTGCCGTACTGGTTGGGCTGCGGCATGTACCTGTCGAAAACCTCCTTCGCGATCGGCACCAGGCCCGGATGCGCGACCCAGGTGCCGTCGCAGCCGTCGTTGACTTCGCGCAGCTTGTCCTGGCGGACCTTCTCGAGCGCCGCCTCGTTCGCGAGCGGGTCGTTCTTGATCGGGATCTGCGCGGCCATGCCTCCCATGGCCGGCGCGCCGCGGCGGTGGCAGGTCTTGACGAGGGTCAGAGCGTAGGCGCGCAGGAACGGCGCGGTCATGGTCACCTGGCCACGATCGGCGAGACAGAAATCCTTGTTCGAGCGGAATTTCTTGATGCAAGAGAAGATGTAGTCCCAGCGGCCGATGTTCAGGCCGGCGGAGTGCTGCTTCAGCTCCCAGAGGATCTCGTTCATCTCGAACGCGGCGAGCACGGTCTCGATCAGCACCGTGCCCTTGATCGAGCCCTGCGGCACACCGAGCTCGTTCTGCGCCATCACGAAGATGTCGTTCCACAGCCGCGCCTCGAGATGCGATTCCATCTTGGGCAGATAGAAGTACGGCCCCGTGCCGCGCGCAAGCAGTTCCCTGGCGTTGTGGAAGAAGTACAGCGCGAAGTCGAAGATGCTGCCCGAGACCTGCTTGCTGTCGATCACGACGTGCTTCTCGTTGAGGTGCCACCCGCGCGGGCGCGGGATCAGCACGGCCACCCGCTCGGCGAGCCGGTACTGCTTGCCCCCCTGCTCGAACGCAATCGTGCGCCTCACCGCGTCGCGCAGGTTGATCTGGCCGTCGATGATGTTGAACCAGGTCGGACAGTTGGCGTCCTCGAAGTCGGCCATGAAGGTGGAGGCGCCCGAGTTGAGCGCGTTGATCACCATCTTGCGGTCGGTCGGTCCGGTGATCTCGACGCGCCGGTCGAGCATGTCCTTGGGCTGCGGAGCGATCGTCCAGACGGAGTTGCGGATCTGGGCCGTCTCCGGGAGAAAATCGGGAAGCATTCCCGAGTCGAACCCCTTCTGCCGCTCCGCCCTGCGGGCGAGCAATTCCTGCCGGCGCGCCTCGAACTGGCGATGAAGCTTGGCGACGAACGCGACCGCCTCCGGCGTGAGGATGCTCGAAAACTCGGGGGTGACGCGGCCGCTGATTTCCACGCCGCCGGGGTAGGACATGCCCATGATCTTGCTCCCAGGAAGAATCGCCGAAACGGATTGCCGAAACGGAAAAGAGGGCGATTGTACCCGCTGCGGGCCGTCCGCCAAACCATTTCGCATCGTGAAATGCGGCCGGCCGCGGCGCATCACGCCGCCGGCGGGTCACTCCGGTGGCGCGTCCTTGTCCTGGAGGCCGAGCTCGGCGACCTTGCGCGTGATGGTGTTGCGGCCGATGCCGAGCAGGTTCGCCGCTTCGATGCGCCGCCCGCCCGTGTGGGCGAGCGCCTTCCCGATCAGCGTTCTCTCGAATCGCTTCGACAGCGTGTCCATGATCGCCGATTCGCCGCGCGCGAGCATGCGGTCGACCTCGCGCGCGAGCGCGGCGAGCCAGTCGGACTCGGCGACGGGCGTCTCGTCGCGCAGCTCCGGCGGAAGGTCTCCCACCTCGATCACCTGCGTCGGCGCCATCACCGTGAGCCAGTGGCAGATGTTCTCGATCTGGCGCACGTTGCCGGGGAAGCTCTGGCCGCACAGATAGGCCATCGCGGCATCCGACAGGCGCTTGGGCTCGACGCCGAGGTCGCGCGCGGACTTGGCGAGGAAATATCTCGCGAGCAGCGGAATGTCCTCGCGCCGCTCGCGCAGGTTGGGAAGGCGCAGCCGTATGACGTTCAGCCGATGGTAGAGGTCCTCGCGAAACAGTCCTTCCTTCACCCGAGCCTCCAGGTCCTGGTGCGTCGCCGCGATCACGCGCACGTTGGCCCGGATCGGCTGATGGCCCCCGACGCGGTAGAAGGTCCCGTCCGACAGCACGCGCAGGAGGCGCGTCTGAAGGTCGGCCGGCATGTCGCCGATCTCGTCCAGGAACAGCGTTCCGCTTTCGGCCTGCTCGAAGCGCCCGCGCCGCATCGTCTGCGCGCCGGTGAACGCGCCGCGCTCGTGGCCGAAGAGCTCCGACTCGAGCAGGTCCTTGGGCATTGCCGCGGTGTTGATCGCGATGAAGGATTTCGCCGCGCGCGGGCTGTGGCGATGCAGCGCGCGCGCCACCAGCTCCTTTCCGGTGCCCGATTCGCCCGTGATCAGCACCGTCGCCGAGGACTGCGAAAGCCGGCCGATGGCACGGAACACTTCCTGCATCGACTGCGCCTGCCCCAGGATCTCGGGGGATCCCTGCTCGGTCTCTTCCTCCTGCTCCTCCCGCAGCGACTCGTCCAGGGCGCGCCGGATGAGATCAACCGCCTGGTCAACGTCGAAAGGCTTGGGCAGGTACTCGAACGCGCCGCCCTGAAACGCCGCCACCGCCGACTCGAGGTCCGAATACGCGGTCATGACGATCACCGGCAGGTTGGGATGGCGCTCCTTCACCTTCTGCAGCAGCTCCAGGCCCGAGGTCCCGGGCATGCGGATGTCCGACACCAGCACCTGGGGCGCCCCGGCATCGAGCTCGGCGAGCGCGTCGCCGGCCTGCGCGAAGGTCTTGAACGGAATGCCTTCGCGCGTGAGCGCCTTCTCGAACACCCAGCGGATGGAGCGGTCGTCGTCTACTACCCAAACAGGCTTCATCGCAGTCCTATTGCAGCGGCAACACAATGCAGAAGCAGGTCCGTCCGGGCTGGCTATCCACCTCGATCACGCCGTGGTGATGCTGGACGAACGTCTGCGCCAGCGTGAGACCCAGCCCCGTCCCGCCCTCGCGGCCCGACACCAGCGGATAGAAGATCCTGTCGCGTATCGCCGCCGGAATCCCGGGACCGTTGTCCACCACTTGCAATTCTAGTGCCAGCTTGTGGCTGGTCTTGGCGAGCGTCACCTGCCGGGCGACGCGGGTGCGCAGTTCGATCACGCCGCGCCCGTTCATCGCCTGCGCTGCGTTGCGCGCCACGTTGAGCGCCGCCTGGATGAGCTGCTCGCGGTCCCCTTGCAGCTCGGGCAGGCTCGTGTCGTAGTCCCGCTTGATCTGTATCCCCTCGGGAAACTCGGCGAGGATCAGGGCACGCACGCGCTCGCACACCTCGTGTATGTTCACCGATCCCACGTGCGGCCTCCGGTGCGGCGTCAGCAGCCTGTCCATGAGGAGCTGCAGGCGGTCGGCCTCCTTGATGATGACCTGAGTGTATTCGCGCAGGTCGGGCCGATCCAGTTCGCGCTCGAGCAATTGCGCCGAGCCGCGAATGCCGCCGAGCGGATTCTTGATTTCGTGAACGAGATTGCGGATGAGCTCGCGGTTCGCCTCGTGCTGGGTCAGGCGCTGGGCTTCGCGTTCGATGCGAAGCTGCTGCTCGATGTGCCGGAATTCGATCAGCAGGGCCGCGTCGCCCGCTTCCACCGGCGTGACCACGCAGCTCAGGTGCAGCGGCTCGTGCGCGATGCGCGTCAGGGTCAGGTCCGGGTCGACGAAGCCCCGCGTATCGGCGAGCGCACCCAGGAGCTTCTCTCCGAACTCCCTTCCGTCGGCGAAGAGCTCCACGAACGGCTGGGCGCTCACGTTTCGCTGGCTGAGCTCGAACAGCGTCTCCGCGGCGGGATTCAGGTACACGGTCCTCAGGGAATCGTCGAGCACGGCGACCGCCGTGGTCAGCAGGTCGAGTCCCGGGAAACCGGCAGAGGTCATTGCGATGGCCTTCGGGATGGGCGGCGCGGCGGCACCGTTACGGTGCGCCCGGGAGGCTTCGCTGGCCCATCGCGGAGCGAGGAGACCAGGGAAATCCCGAACAAGCTTGAGTTCTGTCGCGAGGCAGCGAAGCTGGACGAGCGAGGGAAAACCGGATCAAGGACCTGTGACAATCGGGCTGTGCGGTGACGCTGGCGGTTTGAGTGATTGAGAGGTTCCCTAGCGCAGGTTGCCCAGTTCGCGCCTCAACGAAACGATGTTCTGTTCCTGCCGGTCGATCTCGTCCAGATACGGCTTGAGGCGGTCGGCCGCGCGGTTCCCGCCACCGGGGACGGACGTCTGTTCGGAGAGCTTCTGCCGTGCGTCCGTCAAGCGCTTCTGCGCGGCGTCCAGCTCCTCCTGGAGGATCTTGCGGCGCGTTTCGTCGCGGGCCTTCTGGGTTCCGCCGTCCACTTTCGCACCCGGGGCGGGCGCGGCGGTGGGCGGAGGCCGCTGTGCGGGAACCACCGAAACCTCCCGGCTGACGACCGTGCATTTCTTTCCGGACATCTCCTCCTTGACGTTCGTGTAGGTCGAACGCCCGCCGCCGTCGACGCAGCGGTAGGTCACGCTCTGCGCGAGCGCATGCCCGGCGCTCGCGAACGCCATCGCTGCTGCAAGGAAATACATCTCCCGGGACATCGGGTGAATGTACCTCGGCGAAAAGTTTAAGTCTAGGCAAAAATCTCCATGATTCCAAATGAAAAACGGACGAGACACCCGCGTCGGCGCCCCGCCCGTTCGATGTGCCGCCCCGGTCAGCTGCTGTAATACATGTCGAATTCCACCGGATGGGTCGTCATGCGGAAGCGCGTGACCTCCTCCATCTTGAGCGCGATGTAGGCGTCGATCATTTCGTCGGAGAACACCCCGCCCTTGGTCAGGAATGCGCGGCCCTTGTCGAGGTAGTCGAGCGCCTGGTCGAGCGAACTGCACACGTTCGGCACCTTTTTCGCCTGCGAGGGCGGGAGGTCGTACAGGTTCTTGTCGATCGGATCGCCCGGGTGAATCTTGTTCTGCACGCCGTCCAGGCCCGCCATCAGCATCGCCGCGAACGCGAGATACGGATTGGTCGTCGGATCCGGGAAGCGCACCTCGACGCGGCGCGCCTTGGGATTCGAGACGTACGGTATGCGGCAGGCGGCGGAGCGGTTGCGCGCGGAATACGCGAGATTGATCGGCGCCTCGAATCCCGGCACCAGGCGCTTGTACGAATTGGTTCCGGGATTGGTGATCGCGTTGAGCGCGCGCGCATGCTTGATGATGCCGCCGATGTAATGCAGCGCGAACTCCGACAATCCCGAGTAGCCGTTGCCGGCAAACAGGTTCTTTCCTTCCTTCCACACCGACTGGTGCACGTGCATGCCCGACCCGTTGTCGCCGACGATGGGCTTGGGCATAAAGGTGGCGGTCTTGCCGTACGAATGGGCGACGTTCCAGACCGTGTACTTGAGGATCTGCATCCAGTCGGCGCGCTTCACCAGCGCCTCGAACTTGGTGCCGATCTCGTTCTGGCCGGCCGCAGCGACCTCGTGGTGATGCACCTCGACCTCGACGCCCTGCTGCTCCAGCGCGAGGCACATGGCGTCGCGGATGTCCTGCAGCGAATCGATCGGCGGGACGGGGAAGTAGCCGCCCTTGACGGGCGCCCGGTGGCCCATGTTGCCGCCTTCGAATTCCTCGCCGGAGGACCAGGGCGCTTCCTCGGACTTGATCTTGACGGAGCAGCCGGACATGTCGATGTTCCAGGTGACGCCGTCGAAGATGAAGAATTCCGGCTCGGGTCCGAAATAGGCGGTGTCGCCGAGGCCGGAGGACTTCAGATACGCCTCGGCGCGCTTCGCGATGGTGCGGGGATCGCGGTCGTAGCCCTTCATGTCGGAGGGCTCGAGCACGTCGCAGGTGAGGTTTAGCACGGGCTCGTCGGTGAACGGGTCCATGCGCGCGGTGTCCGGATCGGGCATGAGCAGCATGTCCGATGCCTCGATGCCTTTCCAGCCCGCTATGGACGATCCGTCGAAGGCATGGCCGCTTTCGAACTTGTCCATGTTGAACATCTTGGACGGGACGGTCACGTGCTGTTCCTTGCCCCGGGTATCGGTGAACCGCAGGTCGACGAACTTGACCTCCTTGTCCTTGATCATTTTCAGTACATCGTTTGCTGACATGGCCATGCAAAAATCTCCTTCAAGGTTTGTCTAGATTGTCAAAAGCGAGCTCGAAGCCCGAAAATGAGAGGTGGAACAGCAGTATCCGTGCCATCAGGCCCTGGAGAAGCAGGCCATTGTGCCATAAGGGACTCGATATTGCCCCCGAGCCGGGGCTTGCGCCGATTTGGTGCACGCAGCGAGATTTGTGCACCATCTTAGTGCTCACCGGCGGCGGAAGCAGGCTCCGACTATAATTTGCGTTCTTGTCGGCGAGGACGATGGATTCTGTCGAGGAAGTCCTGGCGCGCGCGAAACAGCGGGCGCGGGAGCTCAATCTTTCCTATGCGGGAGCGCTGCTGCCCGAGGAAGCCTATGCGCTGCAACAGGCGGTTCCCGGTGCGGCCATGGTCGATGTTCGAACCCAGGCCGAGTGGTACTGGGTGGGGCGCGTGCCCGGCGCCGCGATGATCGAGTGGACGACCTTTCCCGGTGGCACTCGCAACCCCGATTTTCTCGCCCAGCTCCGGTCAGCGGTCCCGCCGACGAACGCGCCGGTGATGTTCATCTGCCGCTCCGGCCAGCGTTCGCACCACGCAGCCGCCCTGGCGACCGAGGCGGGCTACGCGAACTGCTTCAACGTCCTGGAGGGTTTCGAGGGCGACCGCGATCAGCGCAACCACCGCAACAGCGTCAACGGCTGGCGGGTGGCAGGACTGCCCTGGGAGCAGGGATGAGCGGAGGATTCGGGCGATGACGTTTCCCGCGCTGTTCGTCTCGCACGGCCCGCCGAACCTGCTACTTCACGCGAGCCCGACGCGCGAGTTCCTTGCCGGCCTGGGCGAGCGGATCGGCAGGCCGCGCGCCGTCGTCGCGATCTCGGCGCACTGGGAAGCGCGCACCCCGACGGTCAACGCGACGGCCGCGCCGAAGACCATCCACGACTTCTTCGGCTTCGAGCCCCCGCTCTACGAAATGAGTTACCCCGCGCCGGGGGCGACCGAGCTGGCGCAGGACGTGGCGCGCCGCCTGGAAGCCGCCGGGATGCGCGTCGCCCGCGATACGACGCGGGGACTGGACCACGGGGTGTGGGTGCCGCTCAAGCTCATGTATCCCGACGCCGGCGTTCCGCTCACGCAGGTCTCCGTGCAGCCGTTCGAATCGACCCAGCATCATTACCTGATCGGACAGAGCCTGCGCGAGCTGCGTGAGGACGGCGTTCTCATCCTCGGTTCGGGCAATGCCACTCACAACCTGCGCGCGATGATGCCCGAGGGGGCCGAGCCGCCGGACTGGGTCCAGACCTTCGCCGGCTGGCTGCGCCGCGCGATCGCCTCGGGCGACACCGGCGAGCTTCTCGAGTATCGCGACACCGCGCCGTTCGCCGAAAAGAACCACCCCACCGAAGAGCACTTCCTGCCGCTGTTCGTCCCGCTCGGGGCCGGAACGCCCGGCACGCCGGGGCGGCTCATCCATTCGAGCTACATGAACGGCGTGCTCGCGATGGACGCCTACGCTTTCGACTAGCCCCCGGTCCAGTCCACGGCGCCGGTGTAGGCGGTGATCAGTACGATCGCGCCGAACGCGATCCGGTACCACGCGAACAATGTGAAGTCGTGCGTTGAAATATAGCGCAGCAGCCAGCGCACGCACAGGAACGCCGAGGCGAACGCCGCGGCGAAGCCGACGCCGAACATGCCCAGATCACCCGCGGAGAACAGCTCGCGGTGCTTGACGAACTCGTAGACGCTCGCCGCGAACAACACCGGAATCGCGAGGAAGAACGAGAACTCGGTCGCCGCACGGCGCGACAGGCCGAAGAACAGGCCGCCGATGATCGTGGCGCCGGCGCGCGAGGCACCGGGAATCAGCGCGAAGCACTGCGCGATGCCGACCTTCAGCGCGTCGCTCCAGCGCATCTCGTCCACCGACTGCACCGTGATTCGGTGCTCGCGGCGCTCGGCCCAGAGGATGGCGAGGCCGCCGACGACGAAGGCGAGCGCGACCGGTACCGGCTTGAACAGCACCAGCTTGATCGACTTGCCGAAGGCGAGCCCGAGCACCGCGATCGGCACGAAGGCGATGAGAAGGTTCATCGCGAATCGCTGCGCCGCGCGCTCGGAGGCGAGCCCCGCGAGCGCCGCGCCGAGCTTCGCCCGGTACTCCCAGCACACCGCGAGAATGGCGCCGCACTGGATCATGATCTCGAACATCTTGCCCTTCTCATCATTGAAATCGAGCAAGTCGCCGGCGAGGATCAGGTGGCCGGTCGAGGAGACCGGCAGGAACTCGGTCAGGCCCTCGACGATTCCGAGGATCAGGGCCTTGACCAGCAGTGCGACGTCCAATTGAATACTCCGGGAGCAGGCGGCAGTTCATGCTGCCGCGCGCAGTGTAGCCGATATGCCCCGTCGCGGCAGCCGCCAGAGTCGCCCGGGAGCCGCGCGCTTTCTGCCAGGCGGGACGGAATGGAAGTCGATTGAACGGATTCGTCATCTCTTGGTAGTCTTCGCAGTTGCGATGGCGTGGTCACCAAGCTGTCTCACTTCGAGGAGGGGCTATGAGAACAAGGACGATACCGATCCTGCTGGCCGCACTGCTTGCGGTCATGGCGCGCCCGGCGTTCGCGCAGGATTCCGCGCAGAAGATTCTGGATTACCGGGGGCCGGACCGAGGCGAGCGCCTCGTCGCCGCGGCGAAGAAGGAAGGCGTGGTCAATCTCTACACGTCGATCAACGCCGAGGACGTGAAGCGCCTGAGCGCCGCATTCGAAGCCAAGTATGGAGTGAAAGTCAGCGTCTGGCGGTCGCGAAGCGAGAACGTCGTTCAGCGCACGCTGGCCGAGGCCAAGGCTGAGCGGCACGTCGTCGATGCGATCGAAACCAACGGACCGGAGCTCGAGTCGCTGGCGCGGGAAAAGGTGCTGACGACTTTCTTCACCCCGTTCGCCGGGGAGCTGGTGCAGGATGCGATTCCCCGCCACCGCCTGTATTTCCCGACGCGGTTCAACGTGTTCGTGCAGGCCTACAACACCAGGTTGATCAAGAAAGACGAATTGCCGAAAACCTACGAGGATCTGCTCAAGCCGGAATGGAAAGGCAAGCTCGGCATCGAGCAGTCCGACATCGACTGGATGGCCGAGCTGATCCATCACTGGGGCGAGAAGCGCGCGCTCGATTTCTTCCGCGGGATCGGCGCGCAGGATCTGCAGAAGCGCAAGGGGCACATCGTTCTCGCCAACATGGTCGCCGCCGGCGAAGTGCCCCTGGCGTTGACGGTCTACAGCTTCGAGATCGACCACCTGCAGCGCAAGCAGGCGCCGATCGCGATGCTGGCGCTAGACCCGGTCATCGCGAAGCCAAACGGGGTCGCGATCGCCGGGCGCGCGCCGCATCCCAACGCGGCGCTGCTGTTCGCCGAGTTCATGCTCACCGACGCCCAGAAGCTGTTCAGCGAACACGGCTCTGTACCGGCGAACACCCGGACGAAGAGTCCGATCGAGGGAACCAAGCTGGTCGTTCTCGATCCGGCCAGGGTCATCGATGGATGGGACAGGTGGAGCAGGCTCTGGGACCAATACGTCACCAAGACCGGAAAGTGACGGGATAAGTGACGGGATGAAAGCGGGCGGCAGCTCGCGCTGCCGCCCGCAGTCCGGCCGATTGCGATCGGCGCGGCGCCTTTAGGCTTTTTGATAGATCTCGGCGCCCTTCTTCACGAACTCGACCGCCTTCTCCTCCATGCCCTTCTTGAGTGCCTCTTCCCCCGAAATTCCCTGCCTCTCCGCGTACTCGCGCACGTCCTGGGTGATCTTCATCGAGCAGAAATGCGGGCCGCACATGGAGCAGAAGTGCGCCACCTTCGCGCCCTCCTGCGGCAGCGTCGCATCGTGGAACTCGCGCGCGGTGTCCGGATCCAGCCCCAGGTTGAACTGGTCCTCCCAGCGGAACTCGAAGCGCGCCTTCGAGACCGCGTTGTCGCGGATCTGCGCGCCGGGATGGCCCTTGGCGAGGTCCGCGGCGTGCGCGGCGATCTTGTAGGCGATGATGCCGTCCTTGACGTCCTTCTTGTCCGGCAGCCCGAGGTGCTCCTTGGGCGTGACGTAGCACAGCATCGCCGTGCCGTACCAGCCGATCATGGCCGCGCCGATCGCGCTGGTGATGTGATCGTAGCCCGGGGCGATGTCGGTGGTGAGCGGCCCCAGGGTGTAGAACGGCGCCTCGTGGCACAGCTCGAGCTGCAGGTCCATGTTCTCCTTGATGAGGTGCATGGGCACGTGCCCCGGCCCCTCGATCATCACCTGCACGTCGTGGCGCCAGGCGATCTCCGTCAGCTCGCCGAGCGTCCTCAGTTCGCCCAGCTGCGCCTCGTCGTTGGCGTCGTAGCCCGAGCCCGGGCGCAGCCCGTCGCCGAGGGAGAACGCGACGTCGTAGGTGGCCATGATCTCGCAGATGTCCTCGAAACGCGTGTAGAGGAAGCTCTCCTGGTGGTGCGCGAGGCACCACTTCGCCATGATCGAGCCGCCGCGCGAAACGATTCCGGTCATGCGCTTGGCGGTGAGCGGGATGTAGCGCAGCAGCACCCCGGCGTGGATGGTGAAGTAGTCCACGCCCTGCTCGCACTGCTCGATCAGCGTGTCGCGATAGATCTCCCAGGTGAGCTCCTCGGCGCGGCCGTCCACCTTCTCCAGCGCCTGGTAGATCGGCACGGTGCCGATCGGCACGGGCGAATTGCGGATGATCCACTCGCGGGTCTCGTGGATGTGCTTGCCGGTGGAGAGGTCCATGACCGTGTCGCCGCCCCAGCGGATCGCCCAGGTCATCTTCTCCACCTCCTCGGCGATGCCCGAGGAGACCGCCGAGTTGCCGATGTTGGCGTTGATCTTCACCAGGAAATTGCGCCCGATCGCCATCGGCTCGGACTCGGGATGGTTGACGTTGGCGGGGATGATGGCGCGCCCGCGCGCCACCTCGTCGCGAACGAATTCGGGCGTGATCACGCGCGGCGTCGCCGCGCCGAAGGACTGGCCGGGGTGCTGGCGCCGCAGCATCTCCGAGTGCAGCTCCAGGCGCTGGTTCTCGCGGACGGCGACGAACTCCATCTCCGGGGTGATCATGCCGCGCCGCGCATAGTGCATCTGCGAGACGTTCGCGCCGGGCTTCGCACGCCGCGGCCTGCGCTTCAGGTTGAAGCGCAGCTCGGCGAGCGCGGGATCGCGCATTGCGCTTTCGGCGCGCTCCAGGCCGTAGGCCGAGCTCGGGCGCGCCAGCTCCTCGGTGTCGCCGCGCTCCTCGATCCAGCGCGCGCGCAAGGCGGGCAGGCCCGAGCGGATGTCGATCCGCGCCTGCGGGTCGGTGTACGGGCCCGAGGTGTCGTAGACGTAGATCGGGGGATTCTTCTCGACGGCCGCGCTTCCGAGCCCGTGCAACGGCGTGTCCGCCTGCGAGATCTCGCGCATCGGAACGCGGATGTCGGGCCGCGAACCCTGCACGTAGACCTTCTTCGAGTTCGGCAACGGCTTCACCGCCGCGTCGTCGACGTGCGCGGTGGCTGCTAGAAACTTGGGATTGGCGACCATGGCTTGCTCCTCGATTCATGCTGCCATGGAAGGGAAGGCGTCGGCGCCCAACGCGTCCCTCCGGCGGCATTATCCGCATCAGGTTCCAAGGGTCTTTCTCACCCGTCCGGCCCGCCGGACAGGACCCCTGCGTTGAAGTTTCCAAGTTACTCCAAAGCGTGCCCGGGCGCAACGTCGAGCGCGGCGCAAAGCCTTACGGCCAGCATTGTCAACGCCTACCGCTCCCGGATCGTTGCTCGATGCAGAAACTTGCGCGCCAGAATGCCCACCGCACGCGACTCCCATCTTCCCGGTCACACGCTTCACGTGATCCAGCGCGGATACCGCCGCGCGGCGTGCTTCTTCGACGACCGGGATCGCCTGGCCTATCTGCATTGGCTCGCACGCTATGCGGAGCGCACCGGCTGCGCCGTGCACGCCTACGTGCTGATGGGCAACCACGTGCACATGCTCCTGACGCCGTCGCGCGCGGACGGCGTCTCGTGCCTGCTGCGCTCGCTCGGCGAGCGCTACACGCGCTACTTCAGCGAGGTCCACGAGCATGCCGCAACGCTGTGGGAGGACCGCGCCGAGGCGCGGCCGGTCTACCCCAGGCAATACCTGCTCGGCTGCATGCGCTACATCGAATCGAACCCCGTCCGGGCCGGTCTGGTCGCCCGGCCCGACCAATACCGCTGGTCGAGCTTTCGCTCGAATGCGCTGGGGTGCGCGGATGCCCTGGTCAAGCCGCACGCATTCTACTGCGCCCTTGGCCGAACCCAGGCGTCCCGTCAGGCCGCGTACCGGGCGCTGTTTTATGGCGGCGATGCGGTTCGTGCGCTCCGTTCACGCGCGCGAGGGGCGTAATCGGCCCGGTCTCTTGTCACCCGGGTGTTGACGGGATGGACAAGGATTTTTGGGTTTAGACAAGTCTCGCCATTTGGCGCAGTTGCAACTTCGCAACTGCGCCAAATGGCGAGAGCAGGGATGTCAAACCCCGGCACCCTCCCGCCCGCTCACGCAACGAATTCCCTCCAGGGAATCGCCTGCACCCCCGGGGCGAGGGCACGCGAGCCCTCGGGCCACCGCGGCGGCCGGTACACGAGCTGCATTTCCACCGGGCGGCGCGCGCCGGGACGCCTCCGGAAGGCCCCCGCAAGCCTGCGCATCGGCGCAGCCATGTCCGGGGTCACCGTGCGCGAGGCCTTGGCTTCGACGAGCCGCACCGTGCCGCTTTTCCCGGGAACGACGAAGTCGACTTCGAGTCCCTGCTGGTCGCGAAAGTAATAAATTTCGCGACGGCGGCCGGCGTTGACCTGGGCCTTGACCACTTCCGATGCGATGAAGCCTTCGAACAGAGGGCCCAGGAACGGCGACTTCTCCAGCTCGGCGGCGGTCTCGATCCCGAGCAGGTGACAGGCAAGACCGGAATCGGCGATATAGACCTTGGGCGATTTGATCAGGCGCTTGCCGAGGTTCTCGAACCACGGCGGCACGATCAGGATCTGCCCCGTGGCTTCGAGGATGCTCAGCCATTTCCCGATGCCCGGTACGCTCATGCCGAGCGGCGCGGCCAGGTCCGACTTGTTGAGCACCTGTGCGTGCCGGGTCGCCAGCAGCGAGACGAAGCGGCGAAACACGGAAAGATCCTGAACGGCGCTGATGGCGCGCACGTCGCGCTCCAGATAGGTCTGGAGGTAGGAGCTGAACCAGAGCGTGGCGACGCCGGGCCGCGCCAGCACTTCCGGAAAGCCGCCGCGCAGCAGGCCGACCTTCGCGGTTTCCCGCACCGACATGGGCAGGAGCTGGAGCACTGCCGCCCGCCCCGCCATGGATTCGGTCACATTGCGCATCAAGCCGGCTTCCTGCGATCCGGTCAGGAACCACTGCCCCGTGCGCCGCGGCGCGCGGTCGATGCGGCTGCGCACATGGTTGAAGACCTCGGGCACGTTCTGGATCTCATCCAGTATGGCGGGCGGTCTCACGCCGTCGAGAAAACCCTGCGGGTCGTTCCGGAAGCGCGCCACCACGTCGGGGTCCTCGAACAGGTGATAGCTGGCCCCGGGATAGAGATGCCTGAGCAGCCAGGTCTTCCCCACCCGGCGCGGGCCGGTGAGGACGATGGCCGGAAAGACCTTGGCGGCCCTCGCGAGGTGCGCTTCCAGTTGCCGGGGTACGTGGCGCATGGTGTGAGTATTCTAAACTGGCAGTTTAAAAACCTCAATAACCGGGCCGGCACTGCCGGAATCAAGCAGGTTGCCACTTCTTGGCACCCACCCATCTCGCCATTTTGGGAAGTTGCAACTTCGCAACTTCCCAAAGTGGCGAGACATTGATAAACCCAAAGTCTTCGTCCGGCCTCGCTCCGGCCGAAACCCTGCGCGGCCCCACGCCCGGATGTATCATTGTTCCGTACAGGCCGTCGTGCGCGCCGCCACACGCGGGCACGAACCGGTCCCGATACGCAGCCCCGGACGATCGAAGAACCCATTCCCCTCCAATTCGAGACTAGGAGAAACCTTCATGAGCACCCGCAATCGCCGCGAATTCCTGAAGCGCTCCGCCGCCGTGACGGCCGCCGCCGCTGCAACCGGCCTCGCCGGCTTCCCGGCCATCGTCCGCGGGCAGTCCGGGCCGATCAGGATCGGCGTGCTGCACCCGGTGACCGGGGCGCTCGCCTACTCCGGCGGGCTGTCGCGCCTCGGCGCGCAGATCGCGATCGACGAGATCAACAAGGCGGGCGGCATCAAGTCCCTGGGCGGGGCGAAGATCGAGGTGGTGCTGGGCGACGCGCAATCCAACCCCGCCGTCGGCGTCTCGGAAGTCGAGAAAATGAACCAGCAGGGCGTCTCGGCGGTGGTCGGCGCCTATGCGAGCGCCATCTGCCTCGCCACCACGCAGGCGGCGGCCAAGTACAACATCCCGCACCTGGTCGACGTCGGGGTGGCCGACCAGATCGTCGAGCGCGGCCTGAAGAACACGTTCCGCTTCGCGCCGGGCTACCGCACCGTGTCGCAGGAGGCGATGAAGTACCTCCACATCATGAACACCCTGGCGCGCAAGCCCGCGCGCACCGTGATGATCATCCACGAAGAATCGCTGTTCGGAACCGGAACGGCGAACCTGCTCGCGCGCGAGCTGCCCGGCATGGGCTACGAGGTCAAGGAAGTCATCAAGCACGCCAACCCGACGCGCGACTTCAACAACATCGTGCTGCGCATGAAGGCGGTCAACCCCGACATCGTGATCCCCGCGAACTACTACAACGAATACGCGCTGCTGGTGCGCACCATGAAGCAGCAGGGCGTCGCGCCCAAGGCGATCTTTTCGGTGCTGGGCGGCGCGGCCTCCTCGTACAAGTTCGTCAAGGAATTCCCCGACGTCGCCAACGGCATCATCGACTGCAACCACTGGTTCAACCCGAAGGACAAGCGCGCCGCGGTACTGCGCAAGAAGGTGGAGGCGATGAAAGGCC
>Ga0082335_1003521_pt1 | contig 25580 bp, 20 predicted proteins | sample Subgrocontami58m_FD_72375 | JGI IMG/M metagenome (GOLD analysis project Ga0082335, IMG submission 72375) | Subsurface groundwater microbial communities from S. Glens Falls, New York, USA - GMW37 contaminated, 5.8 m (SPADES assembly) (version 2) ...
GTAAAACGCGCTGCTTGTAGAAGGAAACATACTTTTTGTTTGTTTTCCGCCCCCCCCCTGCCATAACTGCCTTTGTGATATGTTCATCCTTGAATATCTTGATGAGTTTGCCTATTTGAGCAACACCTATCCAATAAAGTTTATCTACGTATTGTTCAATTTCTGGCGATGTCTCATTGAAAATTCCAACAGCAATGATGGGGACTTTATTTTCCCGCGCCCCTTTGGCAAACAATATCGGGAATCGGCCGTTTCCCGCTATCAATCCGAGTTTTTCCATAAAATTATTTTGTAATAGTTCAGCTACCCTAGACAGGATGAACATGATAATTGTTTTATCCTGTATATCCTGTCAGAAATTAATTTATATCATGTCTATCCTGTTATCTTGTCAAATCTTTTTCCTCATCAACTTGTTTGCTAACTTTACGTACTCCGCGGTAAGTTATCTCGTTCTTCTAATTGTTTTATCCTTTTTTCAAGTGTTTTAATATGTTCTCTCATTTCGGGGAGTTTTTCGATGATCACATAACATCGGCGCATACGCTGAATGGGGAGCGCGGGTGTACCCAGATAAGTTTCATTGTCCGGGATGTCATGCGCTACTCCAGAATATCCTCCAACGGTAACGTTGTCGCCAATCTTAATATGTCCAACAAGTCCAACTCCGCCGGCAAGGGTAACGTGCTTACCAACCTTTGTTGAGCCTGCAATGCCTACCTGGGATACAATTAAGGAATTTTCACCGATCTCGACGTTGTGTGAAATAACAACCTGGCTGTCGATCTTTGTTCCCTTTCGGATAATCGTTTCACCCAGAGCGGCGCGGTTAATTGTTGTATTTGCGCCAATATCCACGTCATCTTCAATTATGGCAATACCAACTTGTGGAATTTTATAATAATTTTGGCCATCCGGCGCGTATCCGAAACCGTTGCTGCCAATGACGGTATTACTGTGGATGGCCACTCGATTGCCGATTACCGTATCATTATAAATCACTGCATTTGGATAAATAATGGTATCGTCACCAATGGTACAGTGATCTCCGATATATACGCATGGATATATAACCACGCGATTACCGATGCGTGTGTTTTCACCTATGGTGGCATACGCATGGATAGAAACATCTTTTCCAATGATTGCTGTTTTGCCGATCCTGGCCGAATCGTCGATACCTTTTGTGTATGTGGGCTTTTTGTACATCAGGAGTTCTACCAGTTTTGCAAAAGCAAGGTAGGGGTTTTTGCATACCAGGAGATTCCTTTTTATATCCTTTAATTTTGGGGAAACAATAATAGCAGAGGCATTGGTCTGGTGGATTTTCTTCGTATATTTTTCATTGGATATAAAAGTAATATACCCCTCCTGTGCATCGTCAATGCTCATAACCCCCTTTATTTTTAAGGTGGGGTTTCCAACAACCGTACCACCGACGTGTTCAGCGAGTTCTTTTAAGGTTTTTTCCATGTGAACTTTATCTAAAACTATCGCTTCCAATTATATTTATGCTGCCTTCGGCAACAACTTTTAAGCTCCCCTCTAGAAAGAGGGGCTGGGGGTGTGTTGCGGCAAACTTACACACCCCTTTATCGTTCGACTGAGCGCTCACGACGAAGTCCCCTCTTTTTAGAGGGGAATCACAAAAGATTGAAATTCCTAATCCTTAAATTAGGTAACTACGTAAACCACAGATTTCGCAGATTACACAAATTTTGCATCAATTGATTTCATATATTATTCGTATTTTGTATCTGGGCAATTTGCGGCTTAGATTGTTTTTTAATCGGTATTTTACCATAAGACACAGTTTCACACGAGGTTGTTTTCGTCACAAGACGCACAAGGAACAAGGTGACTATTAAGAGACCCCATCCAAGTACCCCGGTAACCACCTTGCTGTCGCCGAAAAGCCACCTAAGGTTTGTTCCCACGTGGTCGAATAATAAGATATTGGTCTTAATGAGAACTATCCAGCCTGCATGAAGCCCTATAGCAAAATAGAGGGAATTTGTCCTAAGACAGGCGTATGACAGCACCACGCCGACAAGGAAAATACCAACCAAGGTGGGGAACATGGTAGTGAAATTTATTAATAAATTTGCGAAGGATTGGTAAATTACCTCGAAACCAATAAACGGTTGAAAACCTGGAGATACCAGGAGTTTAACCCTGAAGAAGTGTAATAAAGAATAGAACAGGCTGCTGGCACACACTGCAGATATGGTATGCATATTATGCAAAAAGCTTTGAAAGATAAATCCCCTGAAGAATATTTCCTCGATACATCCAACAAGACCTGCGATTAGCAAAATTTTGAATAGCTGAAAGAATAAGTCTCCAAGAGATTTTGCATCAACCTGTAAGATTTTGGTGCCCGTAATGAACAGGAAGGAGGTGTACAGGATAAATATCCCGGTGCTCAGGAAGAAGCCCATCTGCAAATGTTCCCACCATCCCGTGGTGTGTTTTATGCCAATTGTTGAAAGGGAGTTGATCATCAGCGGTTTTCTGAACAAGAAAATAATGAGGATGGTAACGCCCAGGATGATACGCCGCATAACCTTCCCAAAATCATAACTCCCGTGCTTATAGTTAAGCAGGTCGGCCATCAAAGCGCTCTGTGGTATCAGCATGTCAGCGGCTATCTTTATGAGAGGTGCAAGCAGACTGCTTACGCATAATATGAGTAAGAATAAGAGGAGTATTTTCTTATATTGCTTTAAATTATGAAATGAAATCATGGTGAAATGATAGTGTCGTAAAAAGGAGTTGTCAACTGAAAATAGTTCGGGTTTCTTTCGGGAACATACATGACAATAGGGTAACGAGGAAATAGAAGCATATTTTTTACTATTAGGTGCTTAATAAAAATATTTTGACATTTTTAGCAAAATAATGTAGCGCCGATCCCTTGTGGTCGGCCAATGGCTGGGGATAAACCACCCGCGCTACGTATTCTTTTTTGCTCGGATTAAATTCAAATGTATGGATTTTCCAAAGAACTAAATTGTTACATAGATATAAGGCATTGCTTACCTCACCCTCCCCTAACCCCTTCCATCAAGGGCTTATCTTTACCCACATCTTTTTCAGTCCTTTAAGGACTGTCGATAATAGGCAGGCAATTTATTGCCTGTGCTTTAATAATATAAAAATTAGTCCCGTAGGGACGATTGAATTGTACCTTAGGGGGTGTAATAATATAAGTGTTACATAATGAACCTATAATTCAAGCTATATCAATGAAAATACTAGGCAAGATGTTAATGTTGTTCTATTACACCCCCTTAATCTTTATCCCCACATATATTTTTCATCAAAATCACGGTATGAATAAGAATGTTTATATTAAGTATTTGCCATAAGACACTCCTTTTTCAATCGTCCCTATGGGACTTAAATCATCGATCAAACCTAAAACAGGCAATAAATTGCCTGCCTACTACCATTTACTCCTTACGGAGTGCGAAGGGTAAAACAACTACACTTTTACGTCCCTCTCATTAAAGATGTGGGTAAAGATAAGCATCAAGGGAGGGGAAGCTGCTTCGTATATCCACAGAAAAGCCTGAAAAAACCAAATTGCAATGTACATTTACTTTCAAAAATGGTAAAAATTCTTATAATGCAACCCCCAAAAACTCTCATTTTTATGAAATATAAATGTATGAGTGAAGAAATACTTGAAAAATACTGTCAATTCATTCTGAACAAGTATGAGCATATTCGCTCCCTTGATGAACACGTTCCTTTAACTATGAAGGACTACATGCCGCTTCAGTTGGGGGAAGAAAGGGAGAGACTGGATGACAAAAGACGAGGTGAACGAGAAGATAGAAAGGAGTACCATGAAGATTTCAGGGTATGGAGGGAGGAACACACCGCACATAAGGAATATTCACTTACGCCGGTAGAAGTCTGGAAGGCTGTCAAAAATAAAAAGATTGTTGTCAAAGGAGACCCGGGAAGCGGCAAAACCACCCTGACTCAGTATATTGCTTACACACTCTGTACACAAAAACTCAAAGACAAAACAGGTTCATCTCAAGATTCAACACCAAGAACAATTCCCACAGATTTACTACCCCTTGTTATTGACCTGAAGGACTGGGCAGGCAAATCGCTTTCCTTATCTGAATATTATATAAGGCATGTCTTAAAAGATAGTGGATTAGAAAAAGAGATTAAACCGCTGATTGATGAATGGCTCACATCGGGAAGATGCATCATCCTCTTTGATGGCTTAGATGAGGTAACACAGGAAAGGAAATCTCTCATTCACTCATTGCAAAATCTTACAAGCGGGGTATATAGAAATTGTCATTTTGTGGTAACAACACGTATTGTCGGTTATAGCAACGAACTCTCTGGCTGGCAGCATTACGAGGTCATGTCCTTGAAAGATGAACATATCAAGAATTATGTCCAAAGCTATCTCAAGGATACACCCACAGATTTCCTTACTGCATTAAAAAATACACCTCAGATGTCGCCTTTTTCCAGGAATCCATTGCTTCTCCACGTACTCTGTTTTGTATTTAAAAGACAGAGACTTAGGCTGCCAACCCAGAGGATTGAGCTTTATCATCAGGCAGTTCATGAGATGCTAAAGCTAAGAAATCCTGCGATTCCTGAGTCAGTAAAAGAGAATGTCTTAAAAGAGATAGCCATTTATTTCCTCGAGGGCAAGGAGATATTTGAAGAAGATTTTTTAAGGAAAATACTGCGTGGGTTTTTGAAAAAAGATGGTGAACGCTATAATGAGGATGCCGTACTGAAGGAGATTGTAGAGAAAAGCGGTCTTTTGTGCCGATTTGGCGACGGACGTTATATCTTTTTACATCTCACCTTTCAGGAATATATGGCTGGTTGCTATATAGCGGAAAAGATAGAAAACCCATTGCAATTCCTTGAACCCATCTTATTCAATTCAAGATTCCGTGAGGTAATAAGGCATACTGCGGGCATGTTAGGCAGCGCAGAGGATATTATACAGTTCGTTGAATTCGTATTAGAGCAAAAACCACTGTGTCATGATATTCTTCATCAGCCGTTACTGCTGGCAGGTCTCTGTATTGCCGACGTCCCAGAAGATAAAGTAAATTCTGCTTTAGAAGAATTGGGGAAACAAATATTAAGCAAGCTCTGGGAATTATGGCGTAAAACACAATATGACAATCTTCGAGATAATATTAGTCGTATATTTACAACAAATATAGGATGTAAATGGGCAAGAATCATAATTAACAACCTCCTGAATGAACTGGGGGATAAGGATTCAAGCGTAAGACAGCACGCAGCCGAGGCGCTGGGCAAACTTGGTTGTGCTGATACCGATGTTATTCAAGCGCTTCTGAATGCAATGGGGGATAAGGATTCAAGGGTAAGGGCGGACGCAGTTGGGGCGCTGGGCAAACTTGGTCGTGCTGATACCGATGTTATTCAAGCGCTTCTGAATGCATTGATGGATGAGGATTTAAGCGTATGGTAGCACGCAGTCGAGGTGCTGGACGAACTAGGTCGTGCTGACCCTGAAGTTAATCAAGCCCTCTTGAATGCACTGAAGGATGAGAATTCAAGGGTAAGGGGGAGCGCAGCCGAGGTGCTGGGCAATCTGGGTCGTGCTGACCCTGAAGTTATTCAAGCCCTCCTGAATGCACTGAGGGGTGAGGATTCATGGGTAAGGGTGCGTGTAGCTTGGGCACTGGGCGAACTGGGCCGTGCTGATACCGAAGTTATTCAAGCGCTTCTGAATGCATTGATGGATGAGGCTCCAGGGGTAAGGAAGAGCGCAGCTGGGGTGCTGGGCGAACTGGGTCGTGCTGACCCTGAAGTTATTCAAGCCCTCCTGAAGGCACTGAGGGATGAGAATTTATTTACAAGGGAGTATGCAGCTTGGATGCTGGGCAAACTGGGCCGTGCTAACCCCGAAGTTATTCAAGCCCTCTTGAGTGAACTGAGAGATGAGGATTCAGAGGTAAGGCGGGACGTAGCCTGGGTGCTGGGCGAACTGGGTCGTGCTAACCCTGAAGTTATTCAAGCCCTCCTGAAGGCACTGGGTGGTGAGGACTCAGGGGTAAGGGAGAGCGCAGCCGGGGCGCTGGGCAATCTGGGTCGTGCTGATTCTGAAGTTATTCAAGCCCTCCTTAATGCACTGAGGGATGAGGATTCATCATGGGTAAGGGTGCGTGTAGCTTGGGTGCTGTGCAAACTGGGCCGTGCTGACCCTGAAGTTATTCAAGCCCTCCTGAATGCATTGAGGGATGAGGATTTATCATGGGTAAGGGTGCGTGTAGCTTGGATGCTGGGCAATCTGGGTCGTGCTGACCCTGAAGTTATTCAAGCCCTCTTGAGGGCGCTGGTGGATAAGGATTCAGGGGTAAGGGAGAGCGCAGCCCTGGCGCTGGGCAATCTGGGTCGTGCTGGCCCTGAAGTTATTCAAGCCCTCTTGAATGCACTGAGGGATGAGGCTCCAGGGGTAAGGAAGAGCGCAGCCTGGGTGCTGGACAATCTCGGTCTTGCTGGTAACAATGTTATTCAATCACTTCGTAAAGCTTTGAGAAAGAAATCTTTGGAAGTAGGCGAATGGAATAATATCTACTTGGCGTTACAGCGCTTAGTGGATATAAAGCTCCGTGAGGGATACGTCACATTGTCCTCAGATAAAGATAAAATAGTTTTGCCAGTTAAGGTAGCGGAAAGCTCGGAAAGCAAGGATATACATGATGAAGAAGCACAGCGTTTATTAAAATTTATATCAGGCTTTAAAGAACCTCCCGGTGAACAATCTGGTGATACTCAAAATGATCCCCAAATTATGAGGATAATAGGATTCATAGAAGGTAAATTACAGAATGCTCAAGTGCCTCTTAAAATTCTTGATTATGGCTGCGGGAAGGGAACTCTGATAAACGAACTCAAAAATATTAGCCAATTTATGAACGGTGAACATGAATATATTGGAGTAAATCATAATTCGACAAAAGGTGCAGAAGAACAAGCGAGGAAGTGCGATTTCTATAATCGGCAGGTGAAACCACGCTTTTTTACTACCAAAGCATTTGAAGGGATGAAGAAGCCAATAAAAGTTGACTTAGTATTTAAAAGGAATGTAACACACGAGATTCCTTTAAAGGAGATTGGTAGAAGGTTTCACTATATTCTGAGATCGCTTAAGGTAGGTGGTGTATTGTACCTCTTAGATATGTGCGTGCTTCCAAAGGCGGAATTTAAGAGTGTTACCTGGGAAAAAGAGGATTTCAAACAATTTTTTAGCATCAAAGGTTTGGAGATAGTAGCAGATACTAACGAGTCAAGAAGCGGTATACCTTTGGTGGTGGCGACTATTACAAAACGTTCGGAAGAAATGCCTTCCAAAAAAGAATTGTTAGAACGTGCCGTAGAACTCTTTAACTCGAAGAAATTAAGGATAAAAAAAGCATTAGAGTTATACGAAAAAAGTAAAGACAATGAAAAAGCAACATGGTATGTTTTTCTACAACATCAATTTGCAAATATCCAAAGGCATCTCGACGAAGTTTCAAAAGAAGTAAAAACATAATGCAATTTAATGAGATTACTCATTACCTTCGGGAAGGCTTATTTCTGGTCAAATTGCCTTTGAAGCCATTTTGCGTGTCGTCCCGTATACTTTTCATACAACTCCTTGCGTATGTGTGTAATTCAAAGAGTTTTATCGAGTCCAGAATGTGAATTTATTCCAAAATCGCTTACAGGTTTGTCTTTTTTATTATATTGACTAGGCATGCATATTTAGCAATATTACTTCACTTGTTTTTTGACAGGATTTATCTGCCACAAAGTTGCTAAGACACAAGGTTAGCAGGCTGGGTGAAGTAACCTGTCCTCGTCCAGATTGCCATAGGTTAAAATAAAAGTTATTCTATATCATGGGTATTTCATGCTCTTTCCTGACGTCATATAAGGGAATGCCATGAATCCTGTAAAACCAACAAGGAGCAAGTACGGATGAGCAATCAAACACACTCTAAACCTGCCTTTACGGTTAAAGGGGTCGATATGCTTCATTTGGCAAAATAGTTACATTTATCGACATTTTCTCTTTACAAAGATAATAAAACTATGTTTAAAATAAGGGAAAAGAAAATGGGAAAAATATCAAAAAGCAAATTAAGATTACTTAAAAAGTATTTTTTTGAAAACCCAAAGGTATCAATGGCTTTTCTTTTTGGCTCCCAGGTTAGAGGACAAGCTCTTTTTGATTCTGATGTTGATATTGCAGTATATTTTAAACTACAGGAAAGAAGGCTGGAATGGGAAGAGATAGGAGAGTATCCTGGGGTAACCGAAATCTGGACAGAAACCGAAAAAATACTGGGAGAAAATGTTGATATCCTGGTTTTAAACAAGGCTCCGAGTCTTATTGCCTTTGATGCCTTGAGCACGGCTATACCCCTTGTGATTAAGGACGGTATGCTGTATTTAAGATTTTTATTATTTATCAGTTCCGCTGCTATGGATTTTAAAGAATTTATAGAAGATTACTGGCAAATCGAACAACGTTCAACTTCATTAAGTGATTTTGATAAAACAAGTTTGTGAAAAAGAATTTTTTGCTTTGATTGCAAAAAATGGGTTAATTACATGTAAGACAAGAACTCGACATAGGAATGAAACATCTTGGTTTAAAGGTTGACCAATAAAAAAAGAAAAAAATTATTACATTAGAAGTAATCACTAATTCCACGTCACACTCATCATTAAATATTCCTCAATTATAATCATATCTTTTTTTGTTTTATACTTCCATCGTGGTTTGTTTGATGCCATTTGTAGCTTGTTGAATTGTGTTGACTCACCTTATATATTTAGCTATATTACTTCACTTGTTTTTTAACAGGATATGTCTGCTGCAAAGTCACTAAGACACAATGTTAGCAGGCTGGGTGAAGCAACCGGTCCTCGACCAGATTGCCAGAGGTCAGAGGATGGAGTCTGGAAGCAAAGCGGCATAATAAAAAATGTAAAATTCTGATTGAAACAGAAAGTTTGGTTAATATGAAACAAAAAAAGCCCTGGGGAGGGCGGTTTACAAAGCAGACAGCGGCATCGGTGGAGTCATTTACTGAGTCGATTTCCTTTGACTGGCGGCTCTATAAATACGATATCGAAGGGAGTATCGCCCACGCGATGATGCTTGCCAGGTGCAAGCTGATTACTGAAAAAGAGAAGGCATCGATCGTTAAGGGTCTCAATGAAATTCTCTCAGAAATTCAGGACGGAAAGTTCGAGTTCAAAGAGGCTCTCGAAGACGTACACATGAATATCGAATTGGCTTTGATTGAGCGGATTGGTGAGACCGGCAAAAAGCTTCATACCGCCCGAAGCCGAAACGACCAGGTTGCCCTTGACCTGCGGCTCTGGACTCGCGATCAAATTCAGGAAATGATAAACCTTCTGGCAAAGTTGCAAGGAGAATTGGTAAAGAAGTGTAAAGAGCATTTTGGCCTTATTATGCCTGGTTTCACTCACCTTCAACATGCCCAGCCTGTCCTGTTATCACACTATCTGCTGGCATACGTCGAGATGCTTGAGCGAGACAAAACGCGACTCCGGGATTGTTGTGTCCGACTTAACAAATCACCATTAGGCGCTTGTGCCCTCGCCGGCACGACACTTCCAACAGATCCGCTGCATACGGCAAAATTACTGGGCTTTCAAGGAGTTTGTGAGAACAGTATGGATGCCGTGAGCGACAGGGATTTTTGTATTGAGTATGCATTCTGCCTTTCCTCAATTGCTATGCACATGTCACGACTCTGTGAGGAGTGGATTATCTGGTGCAACGATGAGGTTAAGTTTATCGAAATTAGTGATGCCTATTGCACGGGTTCGAGCATTATGCCGCAAAAAAAGAATCCCGATGTGCTGGAGTTGATTCGGGGTAAAAGCGGGCGAGTGTTCGGACATTTGACATCTTTGCTCACTCTACTCAAGGGACTGCCATTGAGCTATAATCGGGACATGCAGGAAGATAAGGTGGCGATATTTGATGCTTCAGATACCGTTCAAAGTTCATTATCGATACTGGCAGAGCTTGTGGCGAATACGAGTTTTAACGGCGAAAGGATGATGCTGGCTTGTGAGAAGGGTTTTATCGATGCTACTGCGCTTGCAGAGTACCTTGTCAAAAAGGGCGTACCGTTCCGTAAGGCGCATGAAATTGTAGGGAATATCGTGCGGGAGTGTATAAGGGCGCATTGCAGGCTGGAGGATTTGCAATTGGAGGGTTTCAAGGCGTTCTCTTCAGTTATTGAAAAGGATGTCTATAAAGCGCTGGGTGTAGAAAACTGTATAAAGAATTATAAAAGTTACGGTTCTACAGCGCCGCAGTTTGTTAAAAAACGTATTGCGTATTGGGAAAAGAAACTGAGCAACAGTTTACCACGGAAGAACGCACATTAGCACGGAGTAAATAGATTTTGAGTAATAGTTCACCGTAGGAAAAAGATTTGACAAGATAACAGGATAGACATGATATAAATTAATTTCTGACAGGATTAACAGGATAATCAGGATGAATTAAGGTAGCTTTTATCATGTTAATCCTGTTCATCCTGTCTAAGGTAGCTGAACTATTACGATTTTGAAAGGGTGAATAGTCAATGGATGCTTTTGAGTACAGAGACAAGACGCTATTTTGCGAGGATGTAAGGATCGACGATATTATTTCACAGGTAGGCACACCTGCCTATATTTACAGCAAGAATGCGATTCTTGCACAATATCATGAGCTGGAGACAGCGTTCCAGGATGTCGATACCACGATCTGTTTTTCTGTCAAATCTAACTCAAGCCTCTCTATTTGTAAAATTTTGGCAGAGGAGGGATCGGGTTTTGATGTGGTTTCAGGTGGTGAGTTGTTTCGTGCTATCAAGGCCGGCGGAGATCCGTCAAGGATTGTATTTGCCGGTGTTGGAAAGATGGACAGGGAGATAAAGTATGCCCTTGAGAACGACATCTTTATGTTTAATGTAGAATCTGTGGCAGAACTTGAACACATTAATAAACTGGCTGGAGAGGCTGATAAAACACCAAGAGTAGCCTTGCGGATAAATCCTGACATCGATGCAAAAACTCATGCAAAGACTACCACGGGAAAAAAGGAAAACAAATTCGGAATAGACCTTTCTGAGGCTGAAAAGATTATTAGGCAATCTGCACGATATTCGAATGTTGACCTGTGCGGATTACATGTGCATCTGGGTTCGCCTATTTATACGGTTGATCCCTATGTGCATGCCCTCAGGAAGATTTTGGCGTTAATTCAAAATTGCAGAAATGAGGGTTTTGACATTGAATACATGAACATAGGCGGCGGCTATTGTATTTCGTATACAGGAGAAAAAGTCATACGGCCAAAAGACTATGCATCGAAAATTCTTCCGCTGGTGAAGGAGATGCAATGCAATCTGATTATGGAGCCGGGACGGTTTATCATTGGGAATTCCGGGGTCTTGATTTCTCGGGTGATTTATACAAAGGAGACAGTACACGGGAAGAAGTTTGTTATCTGTGATGCCGCTATGAATGATTTGATACGCCCTGCCCTGTATGATGCCTTCCACAGGATATGGCCGGTAAATACGAGTATAAAGATGCCAGAGGTGGAAAATCCTGATAAAACAGCGGTAAAGAAAGGTATGGAATTGGTTGATATCGTTGGTCCGGTTTGCGAAAGCAGTGATACCTTTGCCACCTATAGGGCATTGCCGAAGGTAAAAGAAGGGGATTTGTTAGCCATATTTAGCGCCGGCGCCTATGGCTTTACGATGAGTTCCAGTTACAATTCCCGCCCGCGCCCGTGTGAAGTGCTGGTGGATGGAGACCAGTTTCGTATCATTAGAAAACGTGAGACGTATGAAGATTTGGTGAGAGGCGAGGATTTGTAGTAGTTCGGCTCACCGCAAAGACGCAAAGATCGCAAAGCGTTGCATAATTATTAAAAATTTACAGTGTTGAGGTAAGATGGCAAAATATTATCCGATACTCCTGAATATTCAGGATAAGAAGTGTTTGGTGGTTGGCGGTGGTAACGTTGCCTGGCGTAAGGTGTGCAGTTTAAAAGATGCGGGTGCGCGGGTAACGGTGTTGTCTCCTGAATTTTGTCCTGAAATGGGAAAAGAACCAGGGATTGAAAGGATTCAGCAGAAATATGAAGAAGGGTTTCTGAATGGGGTGTTGGTTGTAGTTGCCTCTACGGATGATGAAGAGGTAAACAAAAAGGTTTATTATGATGCGGTGAAGATGGGTATTCTGGTAAATGTAGTCGACAGGCCGGAATTTTGTTCGTTCATAGTGCCGGCAACCATTAGCCGGGGTGATCTGAGCATCAGTATATCAACCGGTGGGGCAAGTCCAGCGCTGGCGCGGAATATCAGAGAGAGTCTGGAAAAACAGTTTGGGGATGAATATGGTGAATTTGCAAAACTCTTATCAGAAACGAGGCGAAAGATACTTTCTGAGATTTCTGATGAATCGATAAGACGTGATATTTTGCAACGTATCGCAGGGCTTGACATGCTTGAGATTGTTAAGCAGAAGGGTATAGCTGAGGCGGAAAAGAAGATTTTAGGGATTATTTCTGAAAAAATTCACCGCAAAAGCCTGCCCTCATGAAAATGGGGGACGCAAAGGAATGCCTGGGGTGATAAAAAATGGAATGTGTGTTCTTCTTGCTGTGCGACGGTTTGGACTGATGCAAAATTCTTAAGGAGAAATAAATCGACAACATCTACAGACTTCTTTTCCCTTGCAAGATTTTTTGCGAGTTGATAAGATAAAAGTAAATGTAATGTGAGATGTAAGATTGTTAAATCCTTTGGTACTGGTTTGTCCAGGTTAGGAGCTTGAATGGCTGAAAAGACTGTTACTCAGAGAATAGACCTTAATGAATTAAAATCAGGTGGTTTCATAAAACAAACTCAAAAAGACCTTTTTACCGTCCGACTGAAGGTGCCTGGCGGAAGGATTACACCGGAAAAGCTGACGAAGGTTGCAGAAGTTGCGAAGAAGTATAGCAGAATGGGATACTGCCATCTGAGCTTCAGGCAGTCGGTAGAAATTATTGGTGTACATATTGATGACTTTGATGCCGTAGTGAAGGAATTGGCTACGGTGGGACAAAAGGTTGCATCTTGCGGCCCAAGAGTCAGGGTACCCACGGCATGCGGAGGCTGTGAGTATAACCCTAATGGAATTATGGATGCGCAATCCAAGGCATTGGAGGTTGATGATAAGCATTTTGGCACACCCTGCCATCATAAGTTTAAAATGAGTTTTTCAGGTTGTCCGATTGATTGTGCGAGGACAAGGGGGATGGATTTGGGGTTTCAGGGTGTGGTGTATCCTGTATGGAGCAAAGATTTATGCAATGGATGTACCTTGTGTGCAAAGGCCTGCCAGGAAGGCGCAATTGTATCGGATAAAGAAGGAAGGCCGATGTTTGACGAATCTAAGTGTGTGTATTGCGGTGATTGTATCAGGGCGTGTCCAACAGACGCCTGGAAGGATAAGAAGAAGGGTTGGCTGGTGCGTACCGGCGGGAAACATGGAAGACATCCGCGTGAGGCGGATCTGGTGGCCAATTTCCTGCCAGATAGTAAGGTCAACGATTTTATATCTGCAACCCTGAAATGGTATAAAGAGAACGGTAAGCCGAAGGAAAGAATCGGTACTGTAATAGACCGTGTAGGCTTGGATAAGTTTAAAAAAGAAGTTGCTAGCGCATTCGTAAAGACCTAACTTGGACGAGCCGGAATCAAACAGAGACTGAGTTGCCATTTTAGATTTACGATTTTCTCAATCTCAAATCGTAATTCGTAAATCGTAAATTTTTGCTAAAAGTGTCAAAATATTTTTTGTAAGATACTAATGAGTGTCTTATCAGTGAAAATTTGACAATTGCTGGCAAGCTATTTTCACGGCATTCGGATAAAAAAATACAGAAGAAGTATCCAACAACAAACAATCCCGATAATGAAGGACAAAAAAAAATTCGTCATATTTGCTCATAGCGGCACATATGATAAGCTGTATCAGATCATTACTTTGGCCATTACTGCAGCCTCAATGGGAAAGGAAACGTATATTTTCCTCTTCTTCTGGGCGTTGAGAAGATTTGTGAATGACGAGTTTGATGTCAAAAAATTATCCGATGAGTTTGGCGAAGAGGGCGGCCGATTGTCAAAACGTATGCAGGAGATTAATCCGGTCTCTCTCAAAGAGATACTTAATGAAGTAAGAGGGATGGGGAATTTAAAGGTCTATGCATGCACGGCGGCTGTGAAATTGATGGAATTGGAAGAAGCTAAGGTTAAGTCCAGGGTAGATGATATCCTCGGATTAACTACTCTTTTAGAAATAGCCGATGGTGCAGAAACACAGTTATTTATATAATGGATAAAAGGTAGAGTCGTGGCAGGTACGGTAACAAAAAATTCGAAGTGCATATCAAAGCGGATCTCCAAAAGCTCAATTTCTGATAGGATTGGGAATACCCCTCTTTTAAGGATCAATAGAATTACCAGCGTGTTAAAGGATAGGGATGTAGAAATATATGCCAAGGCTGAGTGGTTCAATCCAGGAGGCTCTGTTAAGGACCGTCCTGCATTGAGGATGATAGAAGACGCTGAAAAATCGGGGAGATTAAACCGGGACAAAATTATTGTGGATTCCACATCAGGAAATACAGGTATTGCTTATGCGCTCATTGGAGCTTCGAAGGGATACAAAGTAACCTTGGTAATGCCTCAAAACGTCAGTGAGGAACGGAAGAGGATTGTGCGTGCCTTTGGAGCGAAGATTGTGTTTACTGATTCTTTACTGGGTTCGGATGGCGCTATGATAGAGGCGAAGAGGCTTGTAGAAGAAGAGCCTTCAAAGTATTTTTATGCCGATCAGTACAATAATCCTTCAAATTGGAAGGCACATTACGAAACTACCGGCGTGGAGATATGGGAGCAAACGGGAGGGGAGATAACCCATTTTATTGCATGTCTGGGGACAAGCGGCACTCTTATGGGAACAGGAAGGCGACTGAAGGAATATAATCCTGATATTCAGGTGATTTCGGTTGAACCATCAACTCCCATTCATGGATTGGAAGGTATGAAACAGATGTCTACTTCGATTGTCCCTGGTATATATGACGATCATTTTCCGGATAGAAAAATGATGGTGGAAACGGAAGATGCCTATACAGCCGTCAAACGTCTTGCCGCTGAAGAGGGGTTTTTTGTTGGTTATTCTTCAGGTGCGGCATTAGTGGCATCATTGAAAGTGGCGGGTGAAATTGACAGAGGTTTGATTGTCACGATCTTCCCTGACAGGGGAGATCGTTATCTGAGCACGAGTTTTTGGGCAGACGTGTAAAAAAGATTTATAAAAATATCGAGGAGTTAGACATTGCTGGGTATTGATAGTCATAAGCTTTATTTTATAAAGGAACTGGTAAAAAAAAGTTATCCTCTCGAATGTTGTGGGCTTTTAATCGGTACAAATACCTCAGAAAAAATGGTAGTTGAAGTCTGTCCTGTACAAAACAAAAATTTTGAAAGGGCTCATGACAGATACGTGATAGAGAAAAGTGATTTTGAAAAAGTTGATAAAGAAGCGGTAAAAAAAGGTCTTCAAGTTATTGGCGTTTATCATTCCCATCCTGATCATCCCGCAATTCCCTCTGTATATGATACTGAACATGCATGTTCTTGGTTCTCATATATAATTGTTGCTATTGAAAAGGGTGAAAAAATCGATATAAAATCGTGGATTTTTAATGAAGGAAAGAAGCAGTTCGAAGAAGAAGAAATAAAAGCGTGCTGAAGTGCTGACGTGGTACCTCCTGTTGCGCCGGGGGTGTTTAAAAACATGGATTTCAAAAATTTATAAAATTATTTTTGTTGGGGAATTTTACAAATGGTAGAAGATGAAAAGCTTGTTCCTGACGACTGTATTGATTTAAGAGGAGTACTCTGCCCGATTAATTTTGTGAAGACAAAGTTAAAACTTGAAATGATGGATTCGGGTCAGGTTTTAGAGGTAATATTGGATGATGGGGAGGCTATTAGGAGTGTTCCGAGGAGTGTGAAGGAAGAAGGTCATAAGATAGTGAAAGTAGAGAACATGGAAGGCGCTTATCGTCTATTGATAAAAAAAGCATGAAAGTATATTATAGTTATAGTAAAATATACTTGACTTTTTTCATCGATAAATATAATATGCGCATCCTATAAGTTGTGTGCAAGAAATAACCGTATTATGCATAATAAATAATTTAAAAATACTAAAGAATAAGGGTTTAAGTGGGAGGTCGTGTCATGGAAGCGAAAGATAAAAATAAGTGCTGTACATCTGAAAAAGAGGGGGGAATTTGGTTTACCGTTTCACGGAGAAATTTTCTGACATTAGCAGGATGGGCAATGTTTTTTGCCACATTAGGGGCGTATTTATCACAAATTCTCGGATACAAGGGTTTCTTTTATCCTAAGGTACTTTTTGAGCCTTCGCCACGATTTACTGTCGGGAATCCAAAGACTTTTCCTGAAAATTCTGTGACTACATTGAAATCAAGGAAAATATTTGTTGTGCATGATGGCAATAGTTTTAAGGCCATTTCTGTCGTGTGTCAACATTTGGGATGTGCGGTAGAATTTTCGAAGGAAAAGAATATTTTTGAATGTCCGTGTCACGGAAGTAAATATTATCGAAACGGTGTGAACTTTGCCGGACCTGCTCCAAGACCTTTAAGTCATTTTGAAATTGTTCTTGATGATGCTGGTAAGCTGGTTGTTGACACAAGCAAAATAGTACCTCTTGAAACAGAGTTAATTGTTTAATTTATCCTCTATAGATCTTATTTAGAGAAGGTTTGTGTGTTTATGGGACAGACGACTATACCTAAAAAAGGAGTAAGGGCACTTCTCGATCTGGATTGGTTACAACAAAATATTCGTTGCCAGCATCGATGTCCAGCCCATATGGATGTGCCTGGTTATATCCGCTTAATAAGCCAGGGTAAATACGTAGAATCTTACAAATTGATGAAAGAAACCAATCCGTTCCCCGCCGTTTGTGGATATATTTGTCCACACCCCTGTGAATCCAAATGTAAACGTGGTGATTTTGACAGACCTGTAGCGATAGATGCCTTAAAGCGATTCGTTACGGATTATATTTACAAGAACAAGATAAAACTTCCTCCTCCAAAAGTAGCAGAGAAAGAGGAAAAGATTGCCATTGTTGGCGCTGGTCCTGCAGGACTAGCGGCTGCAAATGACCTTGCGGGAATGGGGTACAAAGTGACGGTATTTGAAAAGGAATCCCAGGTTGGTGGTATGATGATGTGGGCGATTCCTTCCTATAGATTACCGCGTGAGCAAATAATGTTTGATGTGAGCCACATTCTGGCACGTGGTGTAGAGATAAAGACAAACACCCCCATTGGAAAACCAGGAAAGACAATTTCTGACTTATTAAAAGATGGATATAAATCTGTATTTCTCGCGGTGGGCGCACAAAAGGGGAAGAGGCTGGAGATTCCAGGTGAAGAGGGGACACAAGGTGTTATGGATTGCCTGGAATTTTTGAAAAATGTGAATGCCGGTGATATGAGAAGTCCAGGTAAAAAAGTAGCGGTGATTGGTGGGGGAAATTCGGCTATTGATGCGGCCAGGACGGCGCAGAGGCTGAGTCCTGAAGTGTATATTGTTTATAGGAGGACACGGGAAGAGATGCCTGCCCTGTCATGGGAAATAGAAGAGGCAGAGCATGAGGGTGTCAAATTCCATTATTTAGCAGCGCCTGTCAGGGTTTTAACCGATAACGGAAAGGTTAAGGGTCTGGAATGTATTAAAATGAAAATGGGTAAGCCTGATAGTAGCGGTAGAAGGAGGCCAGAACCAGTTCCTAATTCCGAATTTACCATTGAGACGGATTGTATTATTACTGCAATCAGCCAAGAATCCGACTTGAAATTCCTTGGAGACAATCATGGATTAGAAGTTACTAAATGGGGAACGATTGCAGTGGATGAAACCCTTATGACAAATAAGAAGGGTATTTTTGCGGGTGGCGACGTGACGTTGGGTCCTAGTACAGTAATTGAGTGTATCGCTCTTGGGCATTTAGCTGCAAAATCTATAGATAGTTATATAAGAGGAGAAGAAATTCAAAAACCGAAGAAAAAAGTTTGGGTTACCCTTTTAGATGATAATGAATTTAACTTGAGAGAAGAAAATTACGATGCAATCCCCCGCGAAAAAATGCAAATGTTACCTGTGGTGGACAGACAGGGCACCTTTAATCTGGTAGAGCTTGGGCTTGTTGAATCTCAGGCAAAAACCGAGGCTTTGCGTTGCCTTAAATGTGATCTTAATATTAATGTCGAGACGAACGAATGCGTTCTTTGCGGCCGATGCAGTATGGTGTGTCCCGTTGGGGCGTTAAAGCAAGTTGACGTCTCTGATGAGAGCAAAGCGTATCAGCCTTATGTGAGCAAAGATGGTATTGTAATAAAATATACTGATATGTGTATTCGATGTGGAAATTGTAAGGATTGTCCTGTAAATGTAATATCCTTAAAGCGTGTGCTTTGGAAACCCAATGAGGAAATTAATAAAACGATAGAAGAAACGGAGGAATAGGAGTATAAAATTTAATTATGTGGGGAGGAAATAGCTTAAAATGTAATGTGGAGAAAGGGATATTCAAATGAAATTAATTCCGGATTTAATAAAGAAAATTACGGACAATGAAATTTGGAAGTCTGTATTTCGCCACGGTTACACGGATACCCCCAGAAACAGGGTTCTTCAAATCATAAGTAACGTATGGTTACATTTGCACCCGGCTAAGGTACGGGAACATGGCACAAAGATTCGTTTTACTTGGTGTATGGGAGGAATTACATTTTTTATATTCCTTTTTGAAACGATAACAGGAATCCTGTTAATGTTTTATTATGTTCCTGACGTTAATAGAGCGTATGCAGATATGGTTGATTTGATGTACGTGGTACCGTTTGGCAGATTTTTGAGAAATTCTCACCGATGGGGTGCACATGCTATGGTGATCACGGTGAGTATTCACATGCTTCGAGTGTTTTTGACAGGTTCGTATAAGCCACCCAGGCAGTTCAACTGGGTAATAGGTGTGATCTTATTGGTTCTCACACTTCTATTAAGTTTTACTGGATATCTGTTGCCCTGGGATCAGTTGGGATATTGGGCTATTACTGTTGGTACGAATATGGCGCGTGCAACGCCATTTTTAGGCCAAGAAGGACCTTTTGCTTATATATTGGGCATGCGGGCAGATAACGATATCCGTTTTGCTTTGCTGGGAGGGACAACAATAGGAGCTCCTGCTTTATTGCGTGCATATGTGTGGCATTGTATTGCAATACCTGTGATAGCTTCTGGATTGATGATGATGCATTTTTGGAGAGTGCGTAAAGACGGTGGTATTTCTGGTCCGTTATAGAAGATTTGACATTGTTCTTATAGGATTTATTGAAGATATTTCTGAGGAGTGGATCCATGGAAGTAAGGGCGGAAAGTAAAGGACTGGTAGAATTTAAAGACGATAGGGTTTTTACATGGCCCACCCTGGTAGCAAAGGAATTCCTTGCTGCAATTTTTGTTACGGTGGGGTTGCTTTTTTATTCGTATGTTGTAGATGCTCCGCTTAGGGAATTGTCGAATCCAGGGCAAGCCGAGAATCCAGCTAAAGCCCCGTGGTATTTTTTAGGCTTACAAGAGGCTTTAGTCTATTTTGATCCTTGGTTTGCCGGTGTTGTACTTCCTAGTCTTATTATCGTTGGTTTGATACTTATTCCATATTTAGATATTAATCCTAAAGGGAATGGTTACTATACTTTTAAAGAAAGAAAGTTTGCTGTATCAGTATTTGTTCTTGGCTACATCTATTGGTATGTCTTGGTATATATTGGGACAGCACTCAGAGGGCCTTTCTGGGCATTTTTCTGGCCTTGGGAAAAATGGACGCATGACTTTCCCACACCTCCACCATTGCATAATATGCCATTGCCGCTAGGGATAATTCTTATGATGGGGTTCTATTTTGTTGGTTTGGTACTTCCTGCGATGATTAATCGGGACTTTTTTAATAAGCTGGGTATTGTCAGGTACGTGCTTACTATGGGGTTGCTTTTGACTATGATAGGCACAGTAATTAAGATGGTTTTAAGGCTTTCATTTAGTATAAAATACATTATTGCTACGCCTTGGATCAATATATAGTTGATTTAAGGATACTTAATTGTGAGTATTTCCAGAACAGGTGAATTATGAGCATACAAAGGTTGATTTTTTTCGTTTTGAGCGCCTTGTTTTTTATAGGCTCTTCAATGTGGATTAAGGATGAATTTAGTCCAAAGTGGATAAAATATCAGAAGGAGTATTATAAAGAACAGGCGATAAAAGTTGAAAAGGAGTATGCTGCTGCCTCCTCTATAAAAGAAAAAGAGCTATTGGGTAAACGTCTTGCATCTTTGAAGAGACCTGTATATGAAGTCAAGCAGATACTCCTAAAAGGTGATTATAGTTGGGATAAAGGGCAAAATGGTGATAAAGTAGATCGGTGTATAACCTGTCATATCGACGAGGAAAAACTAAAGGCAAAACACCCTAACGCAAAAGAATTTCCCTTTGATATATATGGATGCGCGGTATGCCATGGTGGAATTGGAAGGGCGTTAAACGAAGAAGTGGCTCATGAAGGGATATATTACCATAAGAGACAAATGGAGCAAAGATTAGTTGCGGCTGAACCACTGTTTGAATTTTGGAGTGAATTGGCAAACCTGACGCCTGATGAAAGCGATCCAAATCTAAGAGTGGAAATGGGAGATTTTAAAAAGTACAGTATTACAGGTGATAAGGCGATTTATGTGGGAAGTCAAAAATGTCTCAGGTGCCATATAGGCTTGACTTCTCCCCATGTAGAAAGATGGCAAAGGATAAAGTTTAAAACTTTTGAACGTGTGAAAGAAGCTCCTGATTATATTGCAGGTAACGAGGGATATCGTAAGACATGTCTAAAATGTCATACAACAGGTTACGATGAAACCACAGGAAGATATTCAGAAGAAGGGGTTACCTGTGAGGCTTGTCATGGCGCTGGAGAAGTTTTTGCCTATTTCATGGACATTGGGAAGGCGCCAGAAGGTCAAAAAATAGCCAAAGTTGGTACATTTGGGACGCCGTATAATATTTGCGGTCCTTGTCACCATACTCGTAACCATGAGATGCGTCTCAAATTTTTCCAGGAAAGAGGTGGTGGCGACGAATGGTTTTTCCCTCAGCATACGACTCCATATAAGACAGGTTTAACTGAAAAAGGTGATGCTTCAAAATCGTTGCCAAAAATTTACTAGAAGAATTTAGGCTGATTCTTCATGAGAAATATAGTGAAATTTATGTTATTACATAGCATATGCTGTTTTTAAGGGGAGGAGGCAAAAAATGAAATTGTTAAAACTGGGCGCGATTTTACTCGCCGCCCCTTTAATGTGGAGTTTGCAGACTGGCAGCGTTAAGGCGCAGTCTGAAGTAGAGCTTAAAGAGATGCAGAAAAAGGCTATGAGCTATTACGATATCTTGTATCCTAATGATACATTGAAAGATTGGTTTACAACGAATGTCGGATTGGAGAAAGGTGCCGGGCCATGGCAGAATCTCTATAAACCCGTACCGTTGCAAATGTACTGGTTTCCAGTGAGACATTATGTAAAGCCTGATGGGACATACTATGACCAGCTATTGGAAAAATACAAACCAACTGATTGTGTGAAATGTCATGAAGAAGTAACCCCTGGAGCTGTGAATGATTGGAAAGATTCTACCCATGCTAACCCAAAGAAAAACCCAAGGTTTGCAGAAAAAACACAACAAATAGAAAAATTGCTGGGCAGAGAGATTAAGGAAGTTTCCTGTAGCGATTGCCACGGGAAGGACCATAAAGAACTGCATATGCCGACGCCAGCAACCTGCGGAGAATGTCACCCTCAACAAACAACAGAGTTTATGTCAGAAGCTGAGCGTGGTCGTCCTAACCACATTGAAGGTCTGGCAGCGAATGTGATCCCACCTTGGTATCCAGAGATGTTTCGTAGAGGTTACCCGGCAGCACAGTTTGGCTGCGATCTTTGTCATGCAACAGATCGATGCAACATTTGCCATACAAGACATAAATTTTCAGCTGCAGAAGGTAGAAGACCAGAGGCCTGCATGAGTTGCCACATGGGTTTTGACCATCCTGACGCAGAGTCGTATGGCGAGTCGAAGATGGGCTATATATATCACATGGAAGGTGAACATTGGGATTGGGAAAAACCATTAGCTGAGGTAGTACCCGGGAAGGATTATAGAACGCCGACCTGTCAGTTCTGCCATTTTGATCAGGGGGATGGTAAATTTGCACATAACCCTGTAACGAAGGGTGTATGGAGAATGGGGACTGTTCCACCCAAAGGGATAGACTACAAGTCATCATTAAAGGATTATCCTTTTGGCATAAATCTTCCGCCTATGAACTATAATCTTGATGTGTATTCTCCTGAGAATAAAAAGAGGTCAGAGCAGTGGGTGTCTGTTTGCAGCAAATGCCACAGCCCGAGATTTGCCAGGTTATATAGGGAAAACTTAAATGATTTTATGTTTGAAATGTGGAGATTGCAGGATAGGGCACAGTTAATAGTGGATGATATTGCAGCAAATGATGAGTTTGATGTTCCTATAAAACAAAGAGATATCTTCCCATTAGGTGACATACTTGCCGATGCATTAGGGCCAGGATTATTGGGAGACGCCGTTTATAAGGCTTTTAAAACAACCGGAGGAAAAGTACCTGTTGTTGGCCCAATTCTGGGATTGTATGGGTTGTTTATGACAGGTAAGAATAACCCTTCAGAGATTGAAATTACTTATGCTAATATGTGGTTTGGAGATAAAGCACATGCCTATAAAGGTGCTGCCCACGGTCAGCAGGATATAACATGGTGGTATGGCGCTGCTAAGGTGTATCAGGGTATTAACATACTGGAAAGCCAGGCCATTGCGTTAAAGAGAGGAAAGAAGGTTGATCAACTTATTGCAGCAAAGGAAAGAAAAGGTATTGCGGGCATGGTAGGAAGTATTGTTGGAGTTGTTGCTGTCGTGATGATTGGTGCTGCAATGTGGAGAAAGAGAAGAGGGAGTCGACATTAATAAATGTCGTTTTCAATTCAGAACATAAAAAAAAGGCATCTGTTTTCAGATGCCTTTTTTGTTGGTAAATTATTTTAATCGATTATAAATATCGGAGAAGTGCATGTTAAACGATATCAGAAAATATGTTTTGGGTTCATTGCAATTTGGCGCATTTCCATATCATTTTATAAGTGATAGTGAAGCTTATAAGAATTCTAAGGTTGTGATCATGGGAGTGCCTTTTGATGGAACCGCTACGTATCAAACTGGGACAAAAATGGGTCCAAATGCGATATTGAATGCATCTGTGAATGTAGAGCCGTATGATGAAGAATTAGGTGAAATATATACGGTTGGAATATTTACCGTAGGGACTCTCAATGTAGAAGAAATACATACTGACCCGAAAAAGGTAATTGAAGCAGTTTATCACGCAAGTAAATGGATTGTAAAAGATAATAAATTTCTGGTAACGTTGGGTGGAGAGCATTCTATTTCACAAGGGGCGATAAAGGCATATAAAGAAAAATATAAGAGATTATCAGTTCTTCAACTGGACGCACATCTTGATTTGATGGAACAATTTGGCGGAACACGCTATAGTCACGCGAGTGTATCAAGGAGGGTGGTAGAAGACTTGAGATGTAAAGTAACCAGTTTTGGTGTAAGGGTGGTATCAAGGGAAGAACATAAATTTTTCAAAAAGCACAAGGACGAGGTATCGATATTTTTTGCAAAAGATATCCACGATAACGATTCCTGGCACGATGAAGCCCTAGAGACCTTAGAAGATCACGTATATATTACTTTGGATGTGGATGGCTTAGACCCGTCCATTATGCCTGCAACCGGCACACCTGTTCCGGGTGGTTTGGGATGGTATCGGGTGATAAATTTTCTGCGTAAGGTATATAAAGAAAGAAAGGTGGTGGGGTTTGATGTCGTGGAGTTGAAGCCAAATCCTGGGAATGAAGCTCCAAATTTTTTGTCTGCTAACCTTGTGTATAAAAACATTGGGTTTTATAAAAAGTATACTGTTTTATCATAACTAAAGCTTAATGATAAAGAACAAGGGCACATACCTTTTCGCCATATTATTTTTGGTACCCTCCTTTGTTTTTGCTGAAACCTCTTATGATTTATCTCCAGATTTAAAACTTTCCATAGAAAATCACTTACGGCTTTCAGGGAATACATTGGGGAATAATCTTGACCTGAATAGTGATAAAAGTGATGGTGTTACCTATATGGGATATACTTATGATACGAAGTTTAATATTACATATAAAGAGTTTTTAACTTCTTTTATAAAATTAGAAAGTAACGGGCCTTTTGACTTTGATGCTCCAATTGTATCTGACAGAAAAATCAACACACTTTTTGGAGAAGTCGATAATTATAGCATGCCTGAGATAATTCCACGGGTTGAAGAATATTGGATAGATTCAGTAGTTATTAATTTACCGCTAAAATTTAAGATAGGTCAGTACCCGAATCAGGTCGGGAACGGTTATGCCCTTGGAGGATACTATGAGAATTATGGCGCCAGTATTTATAGTACCAATGAGAATTTTCAATGGAGGGTATATTATGCAAAACCCGATTTAGAGAATAAAATTATTCTAGGACCGCAAGTACCGCAAGAAAGGGCATTGGGTGTGGAATATGACTCAAATGCCCATTTTATGAGTTTTGATACTATGATCAAATGGGGTGATCATTCATTTCAACCTTATGTAGGATTATTGCATGACACGACACCGAGCACAAGCAGGGTTAATACGTATCCATTCCCGGTAAATGAGGATAATTTAGGAACTATCGGCATTGATACTGATATGGATTTTGACAAGTTAAATGTTGGATTTGAAGTGGCAAAGAATTTTGGTAATGCAAATGTTATTGGGGATGGTTCCGATATTGTTCATAAAGGATATATGGCATATGCGGATGTCTCATATAGTTTCGAAAAAATTACTCCCAGGTCGAAATTACTTATTAGTTCCGGCAACAAGATGGATAGTAAAGACGTGTTAAGCGGTAAATTTAATTCTCATAGTAATAACAGCTTCTCTGTCTATTCTCCAACAAATGCAAACCTCTCAGATACCATTTATCCTGCTGCTTATGGACCCTATTTAGCAACCGGTGGTGGCTATGCCCTGAATTACGGTGTTGCAAGGCCCAGTGCTTTTGGTGATACATATCAACTGAATGATCTTATCTTACCCAATATGGGAGTTGATTTACAGGTAACAGAAAAATGGTCAGTATCATTCGATTATTGGTATCTGAGGAGTTTTGAGCATGCCGTAGGAATACTTA
>Ga0082335_1003522_pt1 | contig 25579 bp, 23 predicted proteins | sample Subgrocontami58m_FD_72375 | JGI IMG/M metagenome (GOLD analysis project Ga0082335, IMG submission 72375) | Subsurface groundwater microbial communities from S. Glens Falls, New York, USA - GMW37 contaminated, 5.8 m (SPADES assembly) (version 2) ...
AGACGGATCGACATGAGATCGGGAAGACTCCAGGGCATGGTCACCTCCTGCCATGCCTATGGCGGATCCAACCTCACCTATCAACCCGGTCTAATCCTCACCTATCAACCCGGTCTGTACCTTCTTTGTGGCCCTCCGTGCTCCTCCGTGTCTCTGTGATGAAATCCCCTCTTCCCCCTTCCCACATTGGCGCTGCACTGGCGTCGAGTGCAACATTCGGACACCCTTCCGCGTTCGAAGGTGAGCCCAAGATCCGAGGAGCCCCCCATGCGTTTTCGCGCGATGTTCGCATTCGCCGTCCTTGCCGCTGCCTGCTCGCAAGAGCCTGCGCACCAGGCCACAGCAAACGCCACCGTTGATCCGCACACCGGGCATGTCATGGAGGTGTCCGGTGCGGCGGTCGCTGATCCGATGTCCACCGCCCAGGGCACGGCTGGAATCCCGGCTGGTGCGGCGGACGCGGCAGCGCGGCTCGCCGCCTCCACGCGCCACGGCGAGTGGGTCAAGGTGGCCTGGGAGCGCGGCTCTGCCGACTCGCTGATGGCATGGGTGGTGTATCCCGAGTCGAAGAAGAAGGCCCCGGTGGTCGTGGTGATCCACGAGATCTTCGGGCTCTCCACCTGGGTGCGTGGAGTCGCCGATCAACTGGCTGCCGATGGGTTCATCGCTATTGCTCCTGACCTGCTGTCGCGGGTGCGCGGCGGTCCTTCGTCCGACGAGCTGCGCAGTGACAGTGCCAACAAGCTGATTCGCGGCGTCAACGTGGCGGAGATGAACCGCGGTGTGGCCGCTGTCGCCAAGTATGGCATGTCGCTCCCAGCCGCTGGCAAGAAGTACGGCGTGGTGGGTTACTGCTGGGGTGGCTCAGCCTCCTTCAATCACGCCGTCTTCAACAACAAAGGACTCGGCGCTGCCGTGGTTTACTACGGCACGTCAGCCCACCGGGACTCCATGCCCAAGATCCAGGTCCCGGTGCTCGGCCTGTACGGCGGCAACGACGCCCGTGTGAACGCGACCATCGGGTGGGCCGACACGACCATGAAGGCGCTCGACAAGAGCTACACCTACAGCATCTTCGATGGCGCCGGACACGGCTTCCTTCGCGCGCAGGATCAGCCGATGAATCTCGAAGCGGCCAAGAAGGCGTGGCCGCAGACGATCGCGTTCTTCCGGCAGCACCTGAAGTAGGTTCGCGGGAGTTCCTCCTCACAACGTCGCTGGGAGCCTCAGGGGACGGGGGACGGGTTTCTTAATCACAGAGACACGGAGGAGCACAAAGGGCCACAGAGGACGACAACGGCAACTTCTTGGGGGAACGGCGCGCGCCACGCAAATAGTCGCGTGGCGCACTGTCTTTAGACGAAGGTGTTGCAGTTCTCCGTGGCCCTCTGTGCTCCTCTGTGTCTCTGTGATGAACAACCTCGTCCCCCCTGTGCAACGAGGACTGCCGTCAGTGCTCGGTACCGTCCGTGAACCGCTCGCGCTCGGCCATCGCGTAGACGAGCAGCCACTCAGGCCAGTTGCCGGAGAGGTCGAAGAAGTCATCGAAGTAGGTCAGGCCACGGGCTTCGAGGTCCTCGATCACCCCTGCCAGGCCGGCCGCGTCATACACCGGACCTACGGCCACGAGGTCGCCCTCCACCCGGAACTCCTCGTCCGTCAGGTGTAGTGCCATGTCGAAGTCGGCACGCGCCAGCGCGTGCTGTTCGAAGGCCCGCTTGCGAATGAGCAGCGTGGGAGCGCTGTGCGAGAGCTTGAGCGGCATGGCGGTTGGGCAAGACGTGGAGGGAACCCGTAGGCGCGGACCGCACCCTGGGACCCGGATACTTGATAGCGGGTTTGCGGCGTGAGGGCAACTTCGTTCTGCGCCTGACCGTGCTATACTGTCCTTTCATCCCATGCCAAGCGAATCCTCGTTCGACGTGATTGTGATCGGCGGCGGCCACGCGGGCGCTGAAGCCGCCGTGGCGGCAGCGCGACTGGGCTGTCGCGTGGCGCTCGTCACGAGCGCCCTCGAGACAATCGGACAGATGTCGTGCAATCCCGCCATTGGCGGTGTGGCCAAGGGCACGGTGGTACGCGAGGTGGACGCCCTGGGCGGCGTCATGGGACGAGCCACCGACCGCGCCACGATCCAGTTTCGCATGCTCAATCGCGGCAAGGGGCCGGCGGTCTGGGCGCCGCGCGCCCAAGCCGACCGTGGCTTGTATCGCCGTGCCGTGCGCGCCCTTGTCGAGGCACACCAGAACATCACGCTCGTTCAGGGAACCGTGGCGCGCCTGCTCATTGAGCACGGCCGGGTGACGGGTGTCGAGACGCTCGACGAGCGCCGAATGGGCACGCGTGCGGTCGTGGTAACCACCGGCACCTTTGGGCGCGGGAAGATTCACATCGGCACCACGACCCAGCTTGCCGGCGGCCGCGCAGGCGAGGCGGCAACGACCCACCTCGCCGAGCAGCTGGCCGATATCGGACTCGAGGTACGGCGATTCAAGACAGGCACTCCACCGCGCATTGATGGACGGAGCGTGGACTACACGAAGTGCGAACCGCAGCAGAGCGAGTTGGCCGATTTCAATTATCGGTGGTCGCACTTCCAGACGGAGGACGGAGGACGGAGGACGGTAGGTGGAGTCACGACGCTTCCGCAGGTGCCGTGCTACATCACCTACGCGGGCGCCGAGGTGAAGGCGCTCGTCGCGGATTCGATTGAACTATCGGCGATGTACGGCGGCTCGATTGATTCGCGGGGACCGCGCTACTGTCCGAGCATCGAGGACAAGATCGTGCGTTTCCCCGACGCGGAACGGCACCAGATCTTCCTCGAGCCCGAAGGCCTCGATACGCATGAACTCTATGTGAATGGCCTCTCCACCTCGCTCCCCGCGGACGTGCAGCTGGCCATGCTGCGTGCGGTGCCCGGGCTGGAACAGGTGCAGATGACGCGCGCCGGGTACGCCATCGAATACGACTACTATCCGCCGACGCAGCTCGATCCGACGCTCGCCGTTCGGCAGATCGAGGGACTGTACCTGGCCGGGCAGATCAATGGCACCACGGGATACGAGGAGGCGGCCGGGCAGGGACTCGTCGCCGGGCTTAACGCCGCGCTCGCGGTCACGAGCCGCCCGTCGCTCATCCTTGGGCGCGACACCTCCTACGTCGCCGTGCTCATCGATGATATCGTGACGCGAGGCGTGGACGAGCCCTACCGCCTGTTCACGTCGCGCTCCGAGTTCCGGCTCACTGTGCGCCAGGACAATGCCTTGCGACGGCTTTCGCAGATTGGCCTGACGCTTGGCATCTACGATGACGACGAGCGTCGCGCCATCGAGGCGCGCCTCAACGACGAGGATCGGGCATCGCAGTTGGCAACGACCACGAGTGTACGGCCCGAGCAGGTGCGGCCACTCCTCGAACGCCTGGGCTCGGCGCCCATTCCGCACTCGGTGAAGATCAGCGAGATCGCGCGGCGGCAGGAAGTTCCGCTGGCCGCGCTGTTCGAGGCCGCAGGATTGGACGATGCGCCGGTGGGCGAGGCTGTCGTCACGGCCGAACTCGAGATCAAGTACGCAGGGTACTTCGTGCGCGAACGGGATGCCGCGGACCGGCTGCGTCGCATGGGCGATTTCCTGCTCGCCGCCGAGCTTCCGTATGCCGACATGAAATCGCTGTCCACGGAAGCCCGGCAGAAGCTTGCGCATCGGCGCCCGCCGTCGCTGGCGATGGCCGCGCGCATTCCCGGAGTGAGCCCGGCCGACCTGCAGAACCTCGTGCTCGAGGCGGAGCGCTGGCGTCGCGCGCGGGGTGCCGCGACGGCGGGCCTGGTATGAGCATCCGGTGATGCCAACCACGGAATCACCTGCCGACGCGGTGATGGCGTCTCGCGTCTGGCCGGCGCGCGCCGCGGCGCTGACGCTGGTGTTGCTGGGGTTCCTGCCGCTGGCCGCGTGGATTCCGAGCAAGCTCGAGATGCCGGATCTGGATGTGCAACTGCGGGACTGGGCCACCGGATCCCTCCTGACGCTGGGCATCGGCGCGCTTGCCTGGATGCTTTCGCAACGTGCCACCCCGCCGCTCGATCGCATGCCCGGCGGTCTCGCGCAGACGACCTCCCCGGCGCACCCGCACCTCCCGGCGGGTGTCTATTTAGTAGCACTGTGCTCGTTATTACTGTACGCACTGGTCGCGGTGACGATCTTCTCGCGCCGACCGCTGCTCATTGACGAGGTCGTGCAGCTCTGGCAGGCGCAGCGCTTCGCCGAAGGGCGGCTGTGGGTGCCAACGCCCGTCCATCGCGAGTTCTTCTCGTTCCTCCATCTCGTCGATGTGGGCGACCGGGTGTACTCCCAGTTCCCCGCGGGCGGGCCGTTCATGCTATGGCTCGGCGTGCTCGCTGGAGCGCCGTGGCTGGTGGGCCCGGTGTGTGGCGCCCTCAGTGTTCTGCTTTTCGCGCGTCTTGCGCGCGCCGCCGAGCCAGGGGCCAGCGACCGTTGGGTGCTCGGCGCCTCGGTGTTGTACGCCCTCACGCCGTTTGGCGTCTTCATGTTCGGTTCGCATATGAACCACGTCACGGCGCTGCTGTGGATCCTCGTTGCGGTGGTGTCGCTCGCGACGCTGGTGCGGGCGGATCCAGAACAGCACGCTGTCGACGGTGCCGGACATCATGCGGCCGCAGGTGTTGGGAATCACGCAGTCGCAGGTGCTCGGCATTACGCCGCCGAAGGTGCTGACCAGCCCGCACACGGGCGCGTCGCCGCACTCCCGGCGCTGGGACTTGGCCTCGGCTTGGGAGCGGCCGCCACCATCCGCCCGCTCGACGCATTCGCCTTCGCCTTGCCGGCGGCAATCTGGCTGGTGGTTCGCGCCGGACGCTCACCACGGCGCTGGATGGAGAACGTGATTGCCGGAATCGGCGTCGCCGTGCCCTTCCTGGCGATGCTGTATGTCAACGTGCAGACGACCGGCCATCCGCTGAAGTTCGGGTACGAGGTGCTGTGGGGCGCGTCGCACGGCCTCGGATTCCATGAGGCCCCCTGGGGCGAGTCGCATACACCGTTGCGGGGACTCGCACTGGCCTCGCTATATCAGTGGCGGCTGCAGACCTACTTGTTCGAAACACCGTTTCCGTCGCTGCTGCTTCCCGTCGCCGGACTCTGGTTCACGCAACGGGTCACGGTGCTGGACCGCTACCTGTTGGCTGCGAGCGCGCTCCTCGTGGTCCTGTATTTCCTCTACTGGCACGACGGGCTGTTTCTCGGCCCGCGTTTCATGCTGCCCCTGCTGCCCGTATTGGTGCTCTGGTGCGCCCGCATTCCACGCATCACCAGAGCGCGGGTGCAGTCCGTGCATTTGCGCCGGGCGTTGGCCGCTGCGCTGGGCTTCGCGGTGGTTGGGGCGGTGATCTTCAACCTTCCGGTTCGCATCGCCACGTACCGGGCGGGATTCACGTCGATGCGCGTGGACTATGCGCAGGCGGCAGAGCGTGCGGGCGTGCGCAATGCGCTGGTCTTCGTGCGGGAGAGCTGGGGAGCCCAGTTACTGGTGCGCTTGTGGGCGCTCGACGTCGCGCGCCCCCTCGCCGAGACCCTGTACCGGCACACGGATAGCTGCAACCTGGAGACGGAGATCACGGACCTCGAACAACGTGGCGTGCGCGGTGCAGCCGCCGAGCAGCAGCTCACCGCGCTGCTGGCGCGCGATTCGGCATTCGCGATACAGAGCGCGCTGTCGCCCGATCCCACGGAGCGCGTGCGTCCCGGTGTGCGGTACAGCGCCGTGTGTCTCCGGCGCATTGAGCAAGACCGCGCCGGGTTCCTGCACTACGTGCCACTCCGGCTCATCACGACCGGCGGCAACGTCTATGCGCGCGACCTGCACGCGCGCGATTCGTTGCTGCTTGTCGAGTATCCCGAGCGACCGGTTTACCTGCTGACACGTGCCGGAATCCGGGTGGATGACGCGCCGCTCTTTATCCCGCTCCAGCGGGATTCGCTCGTTGCGGCGTGGCGGATGGGGCGCTGACGTCGGTCGTCATGCGAGGGGTGAAGGGGCGTCTTCATCAGGGTGAAGGGGCTTCTTCATCACAGAGACACGGAGGATCACGGAGGGCCACGGAGGACTACAACTGCTACTGCTTGGAGGAACGGCAAGCGCCACGCAGCATCTGCGTGGCGTGATGGTTTTAACCCCAGTAATTGCAGTCCTCTGTGGCCCTCCGTGTTGCTCTGTGTCTCTGTGTTGAAAAGGCCTACACTCCCAAACCTGAGTTTTGGCGGGGTGGAGTCCCGCGCACGATATTGCGGGAAGCCTCGGGTCCGGACGAAACCACCCCGGTGTGCAAGTTGTCGCCGCGTGCGCGTCTCCCTCAGAGGATTCAGCCGGGCTGGCCGGGCCGCCTGGAATCCGTTTTTTAGTCGCATTGTGATACTAAATAAGCCTTGGTTCACGAGACGGAGGACGCCATGATCCGCAGTGTTCGTTTCACCGCTTCCGCAGTCGTGGTACTCGCCTTGGCCTTGCCGCTGACGCGAGCTACCGGGCAGCAGGCTCCCTCGGCAGTTCCGCAGGTGATTACTGCGGGGCGGGGCGAGGTCGACATAAAGCCTGACCGTGTTCGAATGGAGTTCGGCGTTGAAACACGTGCCGCATCGGCAGCGGCGGCGGCGGCTGAGAACAGCAGGCGTCAGCGCGCCGTGCTGGACACGTTGCTGAAGCTCGGTGTTGCCCAGGACCAGATTCAGACGGCCAATCTTCAGGTAACGCCCGAGATGGTCTACCCAGGGCAGGGCCAGCCTCCTAAGGTCTCTGGCTACGTAGCTAGGAACTCCGTGCGGGTCGAGGTGCTCAAGCTCGAACAGGCCGGGGTGCTGGTGGACGCCGCCCTGACCAGGGGTGCCACGAACATCATGGGGTTGCAGTTCTACTCATCGCGGGCGGCGGAAGCGCGCCGCGAGGCCCTGATCAGAGCGGTGAAGGCAGCTCGGCTCGATGCCGAGGCAATGGCCATGGCTGCCGGGTACCAACTGGGCGCGCTGATAGAGATCTCGAGCGGCGGACCGTCTGATGGTCCTGTTCCGATGGCCATGGAGATGGTGCGGTCAGCCCGACTGTCTGCGAGTGCTGAACCGACGCCGGTGAATCCAGGCGAACTGAAGGTGGTGGAGACGGTCTCGGTGCGCTGGGCGGTAAAGCAATAGTCCGCTACGCGTCTGTGGCGAGAGGGGAAGGAGGGACGAGGTCTTCATCACAGAGACACGGAGAAGCACGGAGAGCCACAGAGGACGGCAACTGCCACTTCTTGGAGGAACTGCAAGCGCCACGCGACAACCGCGTGGCGCTCTTTGTCTTTACCTCAAGTCATGTCTGTTCTCTGTGGCCCTCCGTGCTCCTCTGTGTCTCTGTGACAAAGACCCCCTCTCCCTGTTCCACGTGGAACATTTGAACTGGCAATTGTGGCGGCGGGAGGCCAATATTCGGCCTCCCGTTCCTTATTCGCGCACCCCAGCTGGAGCTGCCTGATCTTGGCTAGAATCATCGCCATCGCCAACCAGAAGGGCGGAGTAGGCAAGACCACGACCGCCGTGAACCTGGCCGCCAGTCTTGCCGCCGCCGAGCAGCGGGTGTTGCTCGTGGACGGCGACCCACAGGGAAACGCTACCAGCGGGATCGGGCTCACGCGCGACGATGTTCGGTTGACGACATACGACGTCCTCCTCGACCCATCGACAATCGATGAGGCAATCCTGCCTGAGGTTCAGTTCAAGTTCCTCAGTGTCCTTCCCGCGACGCCAGATCTGGCGGGCGCCGAGGTGGAGCTGGTAGAGAAGGAGGACCGCGATCTCTCCATGCGGCGCGCGCTCGAGCGGGTTGCTGACAACTTCGATTTCGTCCTGATCGACTGCCCGCCTTCGCTGGGGCTGATCACGCTCAACATGCTCGCGGCGGCGGATGCGGTTCTCATTCCGCTGCAGTGCGAGTATTACGCACTCGAGGGATTGAGCCAACTGCTCAACACCGTAAATCGTGTCCAGCAGGGCGTGAACCCTTCACTTGGAATCGACGGCGTCGTCTTGACGATGTACGATGCGCGCTTGAATCTCTCGCGCCAGGTCGCTGCCGATGCTCGCGAGTACTTCGGGTCCAAGGTCTTCCAGAATGTCGTGCCCCGGAATGTTCGCCTCGCTGAGGCTCCGAGCTTTGGGAAACCGATCATCGTGTACGACCTGGCTTCGGTTGGTGCCAAGGCATACATGGGCGTTGCTAGAGAGTTGATAGAGCGCACAGCCGCAGAATCAACAGTCAACTAAGGTATTTTTGCGACATAATAGCGACATCATTAAATCATTATAAAATCATATGGCCGAAAAACCACGCTTGGGTAGAGGGCTCGAGGCACTTCTGTCGAGTCGACCCGCTTCGCGATCTGATTCGCCTCCCGCGCCCGGAGAACGCGGTGGGTTGCGGAAAGTCGCGATGGCACAAATCCGGCCGAATCCGATGCAACCGAGAAAGGAGTTCCGGGAAGATGAACTCGCCGATCTTGAGGCGAGTCTTCGCGTCAACGGGCTCATTCAGCCGGTGACCGTTCGACCATCACCAACGGGAGCCGGCTATGAACTCATCGCCGGGGAGCGCCGCTTTCGCGCGGCGCAACGGCTCAACTGGACGGAGATTCCAGCGATTGTCCGTGACGTCGGAGACAAGGAACTGCTGACGCTTGCGCTGGTCGAGAATCTGCAGCGCACGGATCTCAATCCGATTGAAGAAGCCGAAGGGTATCAGCAGCTGATGTCGTCCTACTCTCTCACTCAACAGGAAACGGCGGACATCGTCGGCAAGGATCGTTCGACCGTTGCCAACATGCTGCGCCTGCTTGGCCTTCCCGCCTCTGTTCGCCGGCAGGTGCGCGAGGGTGCGCTCTCGCTCGGCCATGCACGCGCGCTGCTCGCACTGGGCGACGACATTCGCATTGCGGACCTGGCCAAGATCGTGATTGCGGAAGGGCTGAGCGTTCGTGCGGTGGAACAGCGCGTACGCGAGACAACAGGCGGTCGCACCGGAGGAGCACGAAAGCCCACCGCAACGTCTGGTGATGCGCGGCCGGCCGAGGCCCGTCGTATCGAAGAGCAGCTGCGCCGGAAATTCCAGACGGATGTGAAGCTGACGCTGTCCGGCGAGGCGCAGGGCCAGATTAGCCTCTCGTTCTACAGCAACGAGGATCTGTCCCGACTGCTCGAGTTGCTGTTGGGGAACGCCGAGAGAGGCATTGCATGACCGTTCCGGAGCGTGACCCCGGCACGCAGGAACACGGCAACGTCTTTGGGCGCGGCTGGGGGAACATGTTCATTCATGTGCAGCGAGAGACCGGCCTTGCGCACCGCACGATGGTGATTCGTCCCTGGCAGGTACAGGCGTTGCGCCTGGTTGCCTCGAAGTGGTTCGCCGCGGTGCTCACTGTGGCCGTTCTGAGCTGGGGATATTTTGCATTCCAGACCGCGCGTGTGCCGTTCCTGACGCAGCGCATCACGCACCTTGAACGGGACGCCGCGAAGATCGACACGCTGCAGGCGACGCTGGAGCAGTTGCAGCGTCGGTATACCCAGGTGCAACAGATGTTGAGCGCGTCGGCGCGCAGCACTGCGCCGGCCCCCGCAAAGGAAGCGAACCCGGCTGGGGCGGCGCGCAAGGCGCCGACCAATGCGTCGGTTCAGGATTCCGCCAAGGCGGTTCCTGCGAAGGCTCCTCCTGCCAAGGAGGCTCCTGCCAAGGCACCGGCCAACACCGCAACCAAGGTTCCGCCGATTGCCTTTTTCACCACGGAGCACACGGAGAACGGCGGAGGGCCACGGAGGTACGACAAAGGCCATGGTTAAAGTCCTCGCGCCACGCATCACACCGCGTGCCTCCTATAGTTCTTCATGGAAGTATCGTCCTTCGTGGCCCTCGTTATTCCTCCGTGAACTCCGTGGTGAAGGAAGACAGCGCTGCCGCCTCGTCGCTTGAGCACAAGAGAACGCACTCACACTGCATCGTGACCCGCTGAGGGATATTCCATGGCACTCCTGAGAAAAGACGGAGACAAGAACGAGACCCGGGGCGGCGCCGTGGAGGCCGCACTTTCGATCATCGCAGCCGGCATGCGCATCACCGGCGATATAGAGACGAACGGCACGCTGAAGGTGGACGGTCGTATCGAGGGCTCCGTGCTCGGCGCACGCCAGATGATGCTAGGTCGTAATGGCACCATTCAAGGAAACGTCCATGCCGGAGAGGTAGTCGTCGGCGGCCTGGTGGATGGTGCGATCGTTGCCGACGAACGGCTGGAGCTCCAGGGATCAGCAGTCGTCAACGGCGACATCGACACCAAATCCATCGTGGTGCTTGAAGGCGCGCGCATCAACGGCACGGTCCGAATGCAAGAAATCCGATTGCTTGGCGAGGTTGGGGGCGCGGATCGCCAAGCGGCATCGGCGGGCTAGAACCACGAGTTGATCACGGTCACGACGCGGCTTGAGTTATCAACACAGAGAACTCATGGTGGTCATTTGTTTGCAGTGTACTCCTAACCAGTTGTTAATAAACGTTTTATAGATGATCATACTGTCTCGCTTCCTCTTCCGGGTTCTTGTTTTCAACATCGTTGTTGGAAGTCTCGCTGCGTGTTCGCCGGCAAAGAACTCCAGCGGTGATCAGGCGGGTGGAGAGCGTTTCTCCGTTGCACTGCTTACACCTGGACCGATCTCTGACCAGTCGTGGAATGGCGGAGCCTACGAAGGCTTGATGCGCATCCGCGATTCGCTCGGCGCGCAGGTGAGTCACATCCAGACAAAGACACCCGCGGAGTTCGAGGAGAACTTCCGACAGTACGGCGCTTCAGGATATGCGCTGGTCTTCGGTCATGGCTTCGAGTTCCAGGACGCGGCAGCGCGCGTCGGTCCCTCATTTCCAAAGACCGTGTACGTCACCACTGGTGGCACGCGCACCAGCGCCAACGTCGCGGCCATGTCGTTCGCCTTCGAGGAGCCGTCGTACCTCGCGGGTATCATTGCCGCGAGCGTCAGCACGTCGGGCATCATTGGATGCATCGGCGGTACGGAATTGCCACCGGTCAAGTCTGGCTTCGCCGCATTCGTGCAGGGCGTGCATGCGGTGAAACCCACGGCACGTGTCGTCATCGCGTACCTCGGCAACTGGGATGACGCCAGTGCCGGAAAGGAGCAAGCCCTTGCCCAAATCGCCCAGGGGGTTGATGTCATCTACCAGAACGCTGACGCGGCAGGACTGGGCATCTTTCAAGCCGCCAAGGAGTCGAAGGGCGTCTACATCATCGGCTCCAATTCCAACCAGAACCACGTCGCTCCCATGGTCACCCTGGGTTCCGTTGTCATCGACCTTCCCAGCGCATTCATGTCCATCGCGCGCGAGGTCAAGAACGGCGTCTTCGCCCCTCGCGTTCACGTGCTCGACACGCGCAGCGGCGTGATGCAATGGGTCCTGAATCCGTCGATGAAGCCGGTGGTGCCACCCCAGATACTGCAGCTGGTGGATTCCGTGGAACGCCAGATGCGGGACGGCACCTTCGCGTCGCCATGGCCGTCCCGCATGCCGGAGGACAGGTGAATTCCGCCGCCGAACTCGCGCGAGTTGCCAACGACTTGCTGCGCTGCCGCGAAACGCCGGATTACTCGGCGGCGCTCAACGGCCTGCAGGTGGACAACCGCGCCGCCATTACGCGCATCGCCGCTGCGGTGGACTGCTCGCAACGGACCATCCGCGGCGCCATCGACGCCGGCGCCAACCTGCTCGTTGTGCACCACGGGCTCTTCTGGGGCGGCCTGCAGCCGCTGACCGGGACGCACCTGGAACGTGTGCGCGCGCTGTTGGAGCACGACGTGGCGCTCTACGCCGCGCACCTGCCGCTCGATGCGCACGAGAGCATGGGCAACTCGCACCTGCTCGCCCGTGCGCTTGGCCTCGAGCCCGCCGGCGGCTTCGCGCGATACCAGACGATTTTCTGCGGCGTGCAGGGAACGTCAGACATGGAGACCGACGTGCTGGTGGCGGCCTGCGACCGCTTCGCACGCACGCACGGCGGCCGGGCGATTGCCTCACCGCATCCCGGTACACACCGGACGCGGCGATGGGGGGTGGTGACCGGCGCCGGCATCTCCGTGGACACGCTGCGCGAAGCGGTGGAACTCGGCCTCGACACGGTCATCACCGGCGAGGGGCCGCACTGGAGTGCCGTCGATGCCGAAGAGAAGGGGCTCGTAATCGTGTACGCGGGACACTACGCCACCGAGACCCTCGGTGTGCAGGCGCTTGCCGCGTGGATGGCGGCGCAAGCCGGTGTGCCGTGGAACTTCGTGGAAGCGCCCACCGGACTGTGAGCGACAGCGCCCTTGCCCTCGAAGCGATCGACAAGCGGTTCGGCGAGGTGCAGGCGCTTCGCGGCGCGTCGCTGACCGTTCGCCGAGGGACGCTGCACGCGGTGCTGGGAGAGAATGGCGCCGGCAAGACCACCCTGATGCGCATTGCCTTCGGCCTGATGCCCGCCGACGCGGGCAGCGTGCGCATCGACGGTACCCCAGTCACGCTGGCCTCCGGCGCCGACGCGATCCGTCGTGGCCTTGGCATGGTGCATCAGCACTTCACGCTCGTCCCCGCCATGACTGCGGCCGAGAACATCGCGCTGGGTGGACGTGGTCGGCTCGAGCTGCGCGCCGTCGCCGAGCGCGTGCACGCGCTCGGCGAGCGCACCGGACTGCGCGTGGATCCGTCGGCACGTGTTGCCTCGCTCGGTGTGGGTGCGCAGCAGCGCGTGGAGATCCTCAAGGCCCTCTACAGCAACGCTCGCGTCCTGATCCTGGACGAGCCGACCGCGGTGCTCACGCCGCCAGAGTCCGAGGAGTTGTTCGCGTGGCTCCGGCGCTTCGTCGCCGAGGGCGGCACCGTTGTGCTGGTCACGCACAAGCTGCGGGAGGCGTTGGCCGTCGCCGACGACGTGACGGTGCTGCGTCGTGGGGAGTGCGTACTCACGGCCCCGGCGGCGCATCTCGACATGATTGCCCTGGTGCGGGCGGTTACCGGCGACGAGGCCACGGAACCGTTCTCGATGCCTGACATCGAGGCCAGGGCAGGGTCTCCACCCCCCACCATTCCGCGGACGCGGAACCGCGGCCCATGCGTCGCTCGACTAGCCGGCGTCAGTGCGCGAGATGCGCGCGGCGTGGAGCGTGTGCGCGAGGTGACGGTCGACTGCTTTGCCGGAGAGATCATCGGGCTCGCCGGCGTTGAGGGATCGGGGGTCCATGAACTCCTGCGCCTGCTCGCGGGTCGGCTGGCGCCGAGCGGTGGCGTGGCGACGCTGCCGCCACGCATCGGCTTCATCCCCGAGGATCGACTGCGCGATGCGGTGATCGAGGAATTCACACTGACCGAAAACGTCGCACTGCGCGGTGCGGGCAGGCGCCGCGGACGCATGCCGTGGCCCGCCTTGGCATCGCTGACCGCCGGACTCATGGAACGACATGACGTGCGTGCGCCGTCACCGGCCACGCGCGCGGGGGCGCTCTCCGGCGGCAACCAGCAGAAGTTCGTCGTGGGTCGCGAACTCGATGAGCACCCGACGCTGGTCGTGGCCGAGAACCCGGTGCGTGGCCTCGACATTCGCGCCACGACCCATGTGCTCCGCGAGCTCGCCTGCAGCGCCGAGGCGGGAAGCGCCGTGGTCTTCTACTCGGCGGACATTGACGAGCTGCTGCCGCTCGCCGACCGGATGCTTGTTGTCTTCGCTGGTCGCGTTCGCGAAGTGCCGGTGGAGCGCACGGCGGTGGCGAATGCGTTGGTGGGAGCCGCGTGATGACGACGCGCCCCGATGCGACCGGTTCCGATATCGTGCGGCCTGATGGCGTACGTCCTGCTGCCGCGCGTCCCGACGCTCGTTGGGTCATCACCGCGGCTACCGGCGTGGTGATCATCCTGGCGGTACTCGGCATCCTCATGGCCGGTGGCTACGACACGCCGCGTGCGCTCGCGGCACTCTGGAACGGCGCGTTTGGAAGTCCGTATGCGTTGTTCTCGGCCACCTTGGTGCGAGCAACACCATTGCTGTTCGTGGGACTGGCCGTCGGCATCGCGTTTCGCGCCGGCGTGTTGAACATCGGCGCGGAAGGGCAGTTGCTCGCCGGCGCGGCGGCGGCGGTTGCGGTTGGGCTCGCTGTGGGGGCGTTTCCAAGTCTCGTCGCCTTGCCGTTGGTGCTCGGCGCCGGCGCATTGGCCGGCAGCGCGTGGGCGGGCATCGCAGGGTGGCTGAAGCTGCGCTTTGGCGTCCTCGAGGTGATCAGCACACTGATGTTGAATTTCGTCGCAGCGTATCTCGTGTCATGGCTGGTGCGCGGCCCGCTGCAGGAACCAACCCGCGTGTACCCGCAGACGGTTGAACTTGCGCCGTCGGTGCATCTGCCCGCGTTGATCACCGGACACCGCCTGCACCTCGGGCTGCTGCTGGCCATTGGCCTGGCGGTGGCGACGTGGTGGTTCCTGACGCACACGGCCGCGGGGTTCCGCGTGCGCGCGGTGGGTGCCGGAATCGGCGCCGCGCGCAGTGCAGGCGGAATTAACCCGTCGCGAACGACGGCGCTCGTCTTCCTGGCGAGCGGTGCGCTCGCCGGCCTGGGCGGCGCGAGTGAGGCAACGGGCGTGACGTTTGCACTGTACGAGGGCATTTCGCCCGGGTACGGGTACAGTGCCATCGCCGTGGCGCTGCTCGCACGGCTGCATCCGTTGGCCATCATGCTGTCGGCGCTGCTGTTTGGCGCCCTGGAGGCCGGAGCCGCTGCCATGCAGCGCGATGCAAACGTTCCGTCGGTGCTTGCCTCCGTAGTGGAGGCGCTGATCGTTCTCGGCGTGCTGGCGTTCGACCACACTCGCGCGCGCGGACGGTACACATGAGCATCGACGCCGGGGAGTTCCTGCAGGCCTCGGTGCGCACGGCAACGCCGCTCGCACTGGCGGCGTATGGCGAACTTGTGGTGGAGCGCTCGGGCGTCATCAACCTCGGCCTTGAGGGGGCGATGATTGCCGGTGCCTTTGGCGCGCTTGTTGGTGCCGGCGCGGGCGGTGTGGGCGCCGGGTTTGCCGTGGCGGTGCTGGCAGGATGCGCGGCGGCAGCCGTCATGGCGCTAGTCGTCCTGTGGCTACGCGCTGACGCCGTCATCGCCGGCACGGCGGTGACGCTGCTGGCGCTGGGCCTCACCGGCACGCTGTACCGGGCGGTGTACGGTGCGCAGGGCGCTGCGCTGTCCGTGCCGACGATCTCGCCGGTCGCCATTCCGTGGTTGTCGCACCTTCCGTTGCTCGGCCGCGCCCTGTTCGAACAGCCCGTGATGACCTACGTGCTGTACGTGATCGCCGGTTCGCTGGGGTGGTGGCTGATGCGCACGCATGCGGGGCTGGCCTTGCGAGCCACCGGAGAGCGGCCCGTGGCGGCGTTCGCGGCTGGCATCTCTCCGGTACGCGTACGTGCCCTGGCGTTGCTGTTCGGCGGCGCGATGGGCGGGCTCGCCGGTGGTGTGCTCGTGTTGGCGCAGGTGGGCACGTTTGCAGAGGGCATGTCGGCCGGGCGCGGCTTCATTGCCATCGCCATTGTGGTGCTCGGGCGCTGGTCAGCACTTGGGGTGGCGGGCGCGGCGTTGTTGTTTGGCGCCGCCAGCCAGCTGCAGTACGTCTTCCAGTCGCTGGGCTGGCCGGTACCGTATCAGCTGTTCCTCGCGCTGCCCTACGTGCTCACCCTGCTGGTGCTCGCCGGCACACAGCGCCGGGCTGCCGCTCCCGCAGCGCTCGGAACTGCGCTGACTGAGGATGCGCGATAGGGAGGGGGGACGGGGTTTTTCATCACAGAGACACAGAGAAGCACGGAGGGCCACAGAGGACTGCAAAATCGAGGGTGAAAGACACCACGCCACGCTGATCTCAGCGTGGCGTTCGCAGTTTCCCCAAGAAGTTGTTGTGGTCGTCCTTTGTGGCCCTCTGTGCTCCTCCATGTCTCTGTGATGAAGAACCCCGTCCCCTTCACCCCTCCTGCGGAGGCAAGAAGGGCCCGCCGAGATCGAAGTGCCACGCATCGCGCTTGATGCCGGTGGCGGGATCCTTGAGCGGCTTGAACTGCAGGCGTTCGAGGGGAAAGCGGATCTCCGCGGCAACCGCCAGGAGCCATGCGCGATCGGTCGACACCAGATGCGCCATGGCACGCCCCTTCCAGACGTGGCGATGCAGCCACAAGCCGCCTGCCATGGCGTGCATCATTCCCTCGCGGCGGCGTTCAAACTCACGCCACGGAACAACGTCTGGCCAGCGCGGCTGCGGAATTCCTACTGACAGCCGATCAACCCTTCGACGGTCGCTGGCGTTTGCGCCGGCACGTTGCCCTGATAGAGCGCGCAGGTCAGCGGGTACGACGCCGGGTGCGTGGCGATAGCCGACCATCCGGACCCCGTCGCCTCGGTGATCGTGAGAATCACGCCCGGGGACTTGCTGTATGCGAGCAACGCATCATCCGAGGCGTAGATCGAAAGGTCGTAGAAATACGCTTCCTGGGCCGTGGCCAGATTGCGCAGGTCCGACTTGAGCGCCGCCGCATTGGCCTTTCCCTTCGTGTTCTGGAACTTCGGAATTGCGATGGCCGCAAGAATCCCGATGATCACGACCACGATGAGCAGTTCGATCAGGGTGAATCCGCGACGGTTGGATTTCATGCTCGATGGGCTCGGAAGCAGGACGCGAAACGTGTCGTGCGGCACAGGAAACGGAGAATCCGTTCTTCCTGCCATGGACTGACCTCTCCTCGATCTCGCAACGCCGGGGCCACGCCGGCCCCCAATCCACAAACGTATATATAACAACGGGTTGCCCGGCAAGGGACCGAAACGCCTCACATACAGGTGTGACTCGTTTCGCCTAGACCCTCGCAAGCTGCGACAATTTGTCCGTCACGCCTTGCAGTCCAGCCAGTTGTCCCCGACACCGATATCCACCACCAACGGCACGTCCAGTTCCACCGCGGTCGTCATCTCGCGCTCCACCAGGACACGCACTGCTTCGATCTCGTCCGGGGGCACTTCGAAGACCAATTCGTCGTGCACTTGCAGCAGCATCGAAGCCGCCATCCCTGAAGCCGCCAATGCATCGTGGACGTGGATCATTGCCACCTTGATGAGGTCGGCCGCCGATCCTTGAATGGGGGAGTTCTGCGCGGTGCGTTCACCGAACGCCCGGATATTGAAGTTGCGGTCCTGCAATTCGGGGATGTAGCGCCGCCGACGGAAGATGGTCTCCACGTAGCCGCGCTGCTTGGCCTGCGCCACGGTGCTGTCGAGGAAGGCCCGCACGCCGGCGAATCGCTCGAAGTACATGTCAATGAAATCCCGCGCCTCGGTGTGTTCGATCTTGAGCTGCCGCGAGAGCGAGTGCGCACCCTGCCCGTAGATCGTGGCGAAGTTGATTGTCTTGGCGCGCGCGCGCATCTCAGAGGTCACGGCAGACAGTGGCACGCCAAAGATCACCGACGCCGTCTGGCGATGAATGTCGCCGCCCGCCTTGAACGCCGAGACAAACGCCGGATCGCGTGACAGGTGCGCGAGCAGGCGGAGTTCGATCTGCGAATAGTCGGCGGCCAGCAACTTCCAGCCGCTTCGCGGCACGAACCCGCGGCGAATGGCACGGCCCAGCTCCCGTCGGATAGGGATGTTCTGGAGGTTCGGGTCCGACGACGAGAGCCGTCCCGTGCTGGCGACCGTCTGGTTGAACGACGTGTGCAGGCGCCCGGTCTTGGGATTCACGAGCGCCGGCAGGGTGTCGAGGTACGTGTTCTCGAGTTTGCTCAGCTCGCGATACTCCATGAGCAGCAGGGGCAGGGCATGCCCCTCGTCGGCCAGCTCCTGAAGCACCGAGGCGTCGGTGGACGGTCCGGTGGCCGTCTTCTTCTTCACCGGCAATCCGAGTTTCCCGAAGAGGATTTCCCGCAGCTTGGGATTGGAGTTGATGTTGAACTCCTCGCCGGCGGCATCGTAGATCTGCCGCTCCACGGCGCCGCGTTCCCGCGCGAAGCGTTCCTTGAGCGACGCGAACCACTGCAGGTCGATGGTGATCCCCGCCCATTCCATGTCGGCGAGCACGGTGATAAGCGGCAGTTCCATGTCGGCCAACAGCGCCGTCAGCGCATGCTCTTCGAGGCGCGGCGCGAAGACGGCGCGCAACTGCAGGACGATGTCACTGTCGGCGCATGAGTAGTCCCGCGCGGCCTCAATAGGGACTTCGTCGAATGCGATGGCGTTCTTGCCCTTGCCGCACACCTCGCTGTAGTCGGTCATCGATCGGCCGAGGAACTCCAGCGCGAGCGCGTCGATGGCATGCGACCGTCGCCCCGGATCGTGCACATAACTCGCCAGCATCGAGTCGAAATCGAGACCGCGCAGTGTCACCCCGGCGCGCCGTAGCACCAGCAGGTCATACTTGGCGTTGTGCGCCGTCTTCTTCACCGCCGGATCTTCCAGCAGGGCGCACAGCGGTGTGACCTCCGCACTGAGCAGCGGGGGAAGGTTGCGAATCCCGACGGCGGCCGGCGGTGGCGCCGCGTCGCCCAGATCGAGGTCTCCCTGCCCGGCACGCGTGCCGCGGTGCGCAAACGGCAGGTAGTACGCCTCGCCCGGCGCCACGGCGATGGAGATGGAAACCAGGTTCGCGCGGTGCGGCGTCACCACCGGCGGGGCTCCGGCGTCGAGTACGGTTTCGGTATCAACGGCGATGCTCCCCACCTCGCGGCAGCGCGCGACCAGCCGTCGAAGCGCGGGCACGGTGTCGACCGTGAGGTAGCGTGCTTCGGGTGCCGGCGTGGCCGCGCGCGTCGCGGACTCCACCGCCTCCCCCGATCCGGCGTCGGCGCCGGCATCCGGGGCACCGCCGGAAGCAGCGCGCGACACGGGTGTCGTGTCTCCGGCTGCCGCCGCCTGGGCTCCCGCCTTGCGCGCCGCGGTGGTGAATTCCAGCTGCACGAAGAGGTCGCGCAGCCGTGTCCAGTCGGGCGTATCAAGGGTGAGCGCGCCAAGGTCCAGCGTCAGCGGCAAATCGTCGCGAATTGTTACTAATTGCTTCGAGAGCACGCCGTTGGCACCGTGCTCGCGCAGGGCGTTGCGCGATCGCGTGGGCTCCACCTCGTCCACATGGGCCAGCATGTTCTCGAGGGGGCCCCACTTGGCGATGAGTTCCGTGGCGCCCTTGTCGCCGATTCCCTTGACCCCGGGGACGTTGTCCGACGAGTCGCCCTTGAGCGCCAGGAAGTCGATCACCCGTTCGGCGGGGACGCCGAGGCGCTCCGAGATGTTCCCTGTGTCATACCACTTCTCCGTCGTCTGGCCGGGTCGGCCATGCCACGGGTTGAGGATCCACACCTTCGGGCGGACGAGCTGCGCGAAGTCCTTGTCGCCCGACACGATCACCACGTTCACGCCAGCCTCGGCCGCCTGGAGAGCCAGCGTTCCGATGACGTCGTCGGCCTCGTAGCCCTCGAGCGACAGCACGGGAATGTGGTAGCCCTCCAGCAGCTGCTCCACCCGTGTGACGCCCTCGTCAAAATCCACCTGCAGTTCCGGCTCCAGCCGTTCGCGCGTCGCCTTGTACGCCGGGTACAGCTCATGGCGAAACGAGAGTCCCTTGTCGTGGACCCAGCCGAGATATTCCGGCTTGTGTTTCTCGATGAGGCGCGCGATGAAATCGTTGGTGCCGCGCGCAATCGAGGTGTTCTCGCCACGGCTGCTGCGCAGCGGCTGCTGGCCCAGGGCGAAGAACGCGCGGTAGATCAGCGCATAACCGTCAACGAGAAAGAGGCGGGGCGCCTGCGGTAGCGACATGCGTCAAAGTTGGATGGCGGATCGGGGGAATACCAGCCGAAACGATCGCGGCCGCCTGTCCGGAAGGGGAAGGCGGCCGTGGCGCAGTGCGCGGTGCTTTCGGCTGGCTGCCGTCAGACTCGCATGACGCTCGAGGCAGCGAGACCCTTGTCCCCGGTCTTTACCTCGAACTCGACGGCCTGGCCCTCGGCGAGGGTTTTGAACCCGTCCATCTGAATAGCCGAGAAATGCACGAAGACATCCTCTCCGCCATCCTGCTCGATGAACCCGTAGCCCTTCGCGTCATTGAACCACTTCACCTTCCCCTTCATCATTGCCGCCTCCTGCGCCCCTGTGAACCATGCGCGTCTCAGCCAGCAGGGCAGCCGGCCCGCGTAATTGTCTTACGACCGCCGGGAGTGGGTGTCAAGGCGAGGGGGGACGGGGGACGGGAGTTTAATCACAGAGACACGGAGGAGCGCGGAGGGCCACGGAGTACTGCAAAGGCAACTGCTTGGGGGAACTGCGCGCGCCACGCCGAGATCGGCGTGGCGCGATGTCGTTACCCAAGAAGTTGTAGTCCTCCGTGGCCCTCTGTGCTCCTCCGTGCTCCTCCGTGTCTCTGTGATGAAAAACCCCTTCACCCTCACCGATTTACGCGACGCTGCCACTGGGCCTGGAACTCCATCTCACCAGAGCTGGTGAGCCTCCAGCGGTCGAATCCCGTCTGATCGTAGAAGACGAATTGCGCGTTCAGTCGCCGATACTCCCACACTTGCGACCGGCCGCGATTGCCGATGCCGGCAAGTCCCTGGTCGTAGATCTGGTCGGGCTCGCCGAGTCCGAGCAGCACCTTGCCACGATCGGTCAGCCATCCCGGGGTCCCTTCCTCCCTGAAGCGAGTGGTCACGACCAACAGGCGCGAGAAGTAGTCGACCAAGTCCTCGTTGATCGGGGTGACGGGATCGGAATCGGTCACCTTCACAAACGTCGTCCATGCTGCGGGGCGGGCCTCTGCCTCCGTGTCGCGCAGCTGCTTGATGCGATACGGCGATGCAAACCAGCGAAGATAGACCAGCATGTCGTCGAACTTCGCGACGGGGAGTCCTTCGCCGAACGTGATGAAGACCGGGGCGCGCGTGGTATCCGCCATGCCGGTCGGCCATATCGAGATGATCGAGACGCCGATCCCGATCCGCGCAACCGGCACGGAAGCGGCGCCGCTGAACAGGTCGCCGCGACGCGGGAGAGAGAGGGTGTCCCGCCAGAGCACGCGCCCAAGGTCGTTGCGCGCTTCAATCGAGAGCGGGAGCCGGCTACCGTCGCCGTAGCCTTCCACGTAGAGCACGACCGCCGTGTCGCGACCGAAGACGGCGGTCGCCCGGGGATTGCCCACGAGTTCTGCCACCGCCGCGCGGGAACGCCGGGGCACGACCTGCAGATATGGAACGGGTGTCGAGAGCGTCCCGGGAGCACCGAGTTGCGGCACGGCCAGCAGCATTTCCTGTGTGCTCATGCGACCATTGGCATCATCGCGCACCGATACGGCTAGTGCGTATTGGCCTGGCGCGAGCACGAACCCCTGCTGGAAGACGACGCTCTCGTCGATGCGGCTCGTTTCCTTGTACGATGCCACGCGAACCGCCTCGTGCGCGCTCACCTCGCGCACGACCGTGCCCGCCTGCCGTAGCGTGACACTGACCGAATAGCCGGCAACAAAACGGTCGTTGTCGCGCACGAACGACAACGAGGCGTTCGCAAGCGACAGCCCAAGCGTAACGTCGGTCGAGTCCTGGGTTGCGGTAGCGAGGTATGAGACCGCGCCGATGAAGGGAAGCGGAGCGCCGGCTGACAGGAAGCCCATCTGCGTGTAGAGCCGAGCGGCATCAAACTCTGGCCCGGCGCTGACCGTGCGCGGTGGTGCTGTTCCGGAGGTGCGCGGAGCAACGCCGCCCTCTGGTGGCTTGGATCGCCCCCCACAGGCCGCGAGAGTGGCGAGCCCGAAGGCGCCCCCGACGCGGAGAAAACCCTTCAGCGATCGAGACAGAGTCGGCATGGTGTTTCCATTACCCCGAAAGTGGGACCAATATCACAGCTTTTCCTTGCCAGCACCGTCGCTCGCCGTTAGGTTCGCCGCGTGGCTCGCGACCCCCTCGTCGGCACGACCGTTGCCGGATACCTCCTGCTTGACCGTGTTGGAGAAGGTGGCACAGCCACCGTCTACAAGGCCGAGCACCCAGAACACGGTTCCGTTGCCGTAAAGGTACTGCGCGAACGCCTGCGCCAGGACCGGACGGCGGTCGCCCGCTTCGTCCGCGAGGCCACGTTTGGCACGCGGGTTATACACCCCAAGGTGGTGCGGACGATTGAGACGGGCCAGTCTCCCGAAGGCCTGCACTTCCTGGCCATCGAGTGGGCCCCCGGCGAGATCCTTGAAGGATACGCCAAGAAGAACGCCCCGCTCGCGCCGGATGAAGTCGCCACGATCATCCAGCAGATCGCGGAGGCAGTGAACGCCGCCCATGAGGCGGGCATTGTACACCGGGATCTGAAGCCAGAAAACCTGATGTACGATCCGTCGACGCGTGGCGTGAAATTGCTCGACTTTGGCATTGCAACAGCCACGGATGTCTCGGCTGATGAACGGCTTACGCGTGCCGGGTTCTTCGTGGGAACGCTGATGTACGTGGCCCCCGAGGCCTTGTCCGGCGAGATCGTCACCCCGGCTGCCGACCAGTACAGCCTGGCGACCATCTCCTACTTGCTCCTGACCGGCGCCCTGCCGTACACAGCGCGCACTCCGCGTGAGATGTTCACGCAACTGCTGTCTCAGCCCCCCCTCCAGCTCAACAAGGCGAAGCCTGGGTTGATGTACTCCCCCGCCGTCGAGCAGGTGGTGATGAAGGGGCTCGAGCGTCCGCCGCAGTCCCGTTACGCCGACGTGATGTCCTTTTCGCGCGCCCTGCAGGACGTGCTGCTCGCCCCCGACGCGCTCGGTGGGCCGGAGAGCGGCGGGTTCCTCGGGAAGATGAAGGGGCTGTTTCGGCGGGACTGAGCGAGGGGTAAAGGGATTTTTCATCACAGAGACACGGAGGAGCACGGAGGGCCACAGAGGACTACAACTGCTACTGCTTGTGGGAACAGCGAGCGCCACGCGATTGCCTGTGTGGCGCGATGTCATTACGCAAGAAGTTGCAGTCCTCTGTGGCCCTCCGTGCTCCTCCATGTCTCTGTGATGAAAAAGCCCCTTCACCCCTCACCCTGTCTGGTGCGGCCCCACCAGATCGAGCGGCAGCCAAACGGTGAACGTGGCGCCGGCGCCTAGTTCGCTCTCCACCGTGATGTCGCCGCCCAGCAAGCGTGCCAGCCGACGGGAGATCGAGAGTCCCAGGCCCGTGCCCCGGCGCATGGAATCGCCCCGAGGGCCGGCATTCACCTGCTCGAACTCCTCGAAGATCCGCTCGTGATCGCGTTCGGCGATCCCTGCGCCGGTATCGCTGACCTGCAAGGCCACGAACGCCCCTCCTTCGGCCAGTAGTGGGCGGCGGCGCGTTCGCCCGGCCACCTGTGCTACCTCGCCCTCGGGCACGCGCACGGCCCGCACCGTGATGGTTCCCGACTCGGTGAACTTGATGGCATTGCCCAACAGGTTCACCAGGATCTGGCGCAGGTGGGTGGGGTCGGTATCGACCTTGGACAGCGTGGCCGGTACCGCTATGCTGAACGCGAGCCCCTTTTCATTCAGCAGGCTCTCCACCTCGCTGGCGACGTCGATAACGAAGGCCCTGAGGTTGAGCGCTTCCGTGGAGACTTCAAGGCGCCCAGCCGCCAGCTTTGACAGATCGAGGATCTGGTCGACCAATTCGCGGAGGTGGTTCGCCGACGACTCGATGCGTTCCACGGGACCAACCTGCCGCGGCGCGAGATCTCCGTACGCCCCGTCTCGCAACAAGTCGATGAACCCCACGACGGCAGCCAACGGCGTGCGCAGTTCATGCGACACGTTGGCCAGGAATTCGCTCTTCGCCCGATTTGCCCGCAACAGTTCGGCAGACAGCCGCTCGAGTTCGTCCGACCGATCCGCGATACGGCGGGCCTGCGTACGCTCCTGAACGAGCGCTATGACAAGCGCGGAGAGCGCGCCAAGGGCACACACCCACAGGATGATCCGGTCGCGGCGCAGCTCCGACGCGGGGGTGGGTTCGGCGTCCACGCGGCCCGCATGGCGTGCCAAGTGATCACCGACGACAAGGCCGACCACGACGCAGACGACCACCAAGGCGAGCGCCAGCAACGAGAGACGCCGGCCCTGACGCCGCACCGGCATTGACCGCTCGTTCACGCGTCCGTAACCTCCGCCTTATGGACTCTCACGCGATGCTCGTTCAAATGCTCGCCACGCGCTCGGCGCGACGCGGCACCTTTACCTTGGCTTCCGGACGCCAGTCAGACCTGTACATCGACGCTCGGCTGACTACGATGAGTCCTGACGGGCTCGCCATCATCGGCCCTCTTGCCCTCGAACGCATGCGTGCCCGGGGCTGGGCACCGGACGCGGTGGGCGGCCTGACCCTTGGCGCGGACCCTGTATCATACGCGATCGCCCATTCCAGCGCGCTTGCCAAGACCCCGCTTCGTGCATTCACCGTGCGGAAGGAAGCGAAGACGCACGGAACGGGCAAGGTGATCGAGGGGCCCTTTCAGTCCGGCGACAAGGTCGTGGTGATCGAGGACGTGATCACCACGGGCGGCTCCGCACTCAAGGCCGCTGAAGCGATTCGCGCCGCTGGAGGCGTGATAGTAGGCGTGCTCGCGGTGGTGGATCGCGAGGAAGGGGGGCGAGAGGCGCTCGAAGCCGCCGGGTTCGCGGTGGAGTCCCTCGCCGGGTCTCGGGAGATCGTCGCGGCGATGGGTAGCTGACCTCTTTCACCACGGAGCTCACGGAGGAAGACGGAGGGCCACGGAGTACTGCAACTTCGTGGGGGAACAGCGAGCGCCACGCCGAGATTAGCGTGGCGCGATGTCTTTAACCCTAGTCTTCGCAGCACTCTGTGGCCTTCCGTTTTCCTCCGTGTGCTCCGTGGTGAAAAAGGCCAGCGTCCTTCACAAAACGAAGCGCCGCACGCCGTTGACGAGCTTCATGACGTTGAAGTTGATCAACAGGCCGCGATTGAATCGTCCTGCGCGGAGATATGTGAGCACCTGTGCACAATGAACCGGGTGAATAGCTTCGACCGCCTTCACCTCGACAACCAACTCTCCCTCAATCAACAAGTCCACGCGGAGTAGCCCGTCAAGCGTTGTCCCTTTGTACTGGATTGGCATCAGAACTTCACTCGCGAAGCTGATGTTCCTGGCGACGAGCTCGTGCTCCAGAGCTGCAACATAGGCAGTCTCCAGAAGTCCGGGCCCGAGGTGTCGGTGCACCTCGACGGCAGCACCGATCACACGCTCCGTGAGGGCGTCTGGAACAAGCTTGATATCGAAGCTGGTCATTTTGGCTGAGATTGGAGCGTCGAGTAGGCCTTCTTCACCACGGAGCACACGGAGAACGGCTGAGGGCCACGGAGGAGGTACAGACCGGGTTGATAGGTGAGGATTAGACCGGGTTGATAGGTGAGGTTGGATCCGCCATAGGCATGGCAGGAGGTGACCATGCCCTGGAGTCTTCCCGATCTCATGTCGATCCGTCT
>Ga0082335_1003523_pt1 | contig 25578 bp, 27 predicted proteins | sample Subgrocontami58m_FD_72375 | JGI IMG/M metagenome (GOLD analysis project Ga0082335, IMG submission 72375) | Subsurface groundwater microbial communities from S. Glens Falls, New York, USA - GMW37 contaminated, 5.8 m (SPADES assembly) (version 2) ...
ACGCCATATTTGAGGCACTTCGGACACCTTTTTTACAAGTCATTTGAATTAGTTATTGGTTTTTTCAATTCAGTATTACACAAAATGCGTTTTTCAGCCCCACCAAATTGTCCATTAACTCCAAATTCTCAAGAATTTGAGAATAGAAAACACAACCCTGTGCGAGACCACGAAAAATGGTTGCGGCTCGGACCTATCGAGGTCCGAGCCGCATGCGTTACTTTGCGTTGTTTGTGCTTGTGTCGGGAGTCGCTCCTTCCTGTTCGATCTTCCACACGTCCAGCTCCCACATGCCCTTCGCGAGAACGTAGGACGCGTCGTTGAGGTGGAGGAAGATCTCCGCATTCCAACCCTCGTCGGAGCCATCGTTGAAGTGATGCTTCACGGTAACAATGTGCTCGGCATCATGCCACTCCGTGATAGCATCGTGGTCAAACCGGTGGAGCACCTCCAGCGAAACAACGCCGTTCTTTGTGGCGCGTTCGAACCGGTAGCGCCGCGCGTAAAGCTCCGACCAGTCCACGTACCCTAGCGTCTGCTTCTTGAGGTATGCGTAGCATTCCTCGTTGAGATGCCGGTATCTGTCCGACATGACGTAGCCATCGTCGAATCGGACCCCGAAGAACTTCTCGTGCAGATCGGCGTCCCACATGAGGCGCACGACGCTGAGGTCATCATACATCGCTGCGATGCGCCATCCCTTGTCGCCGTCGTGGCAATCCTCTGCCGGCGTGAGCGCGGCCGCGACGGCCTTGTGGTTCTCGTCCACGTTTGCGGACACGTCCGCAATCGCCGCGTACTGCGACTGGAGGCCGCGCGCCATCCCATCCAACCGCTGCTGAAGCTTCGCCTCCCTCCTCAGCCCGACGAAGATCAGCCCGGCGCACATGGCAACCGCCGCGAAGGCCCAGTAGATCCCCATGCGACGCATGTCGCCCGACAGGAAGTTCACGTACCGCCAGATGCTCTTGCATTCCTCATCCGTGCGCACCATCGGCGCGGTGGGAATCACGGGCTTGGCCTCCACGGGCTTGTCCTGACCCGCGAGATGCGGAGTGTTCTTACCGAACATGGCTCCTCCTACAAAAAAGAGGTTTTTACGGATTCCGATACTACAACTATTATATCCCTTTGCGGATAAAAAGCAAGCGTCCCGGACTCCGAAGAGTACGGGACGCGAGACGAGTTGCTTACTTCGCGAATGAGGCGCTTCCCCAGTCGAACTTCTCCTCGTCCGAGGGGCGGGTGGCGAGCTCCACGCGCTTTTTTGCCTCGTTGTACCACAAATACGGGCAGAGCGCGGGCTTGCAGGTGGAGCCCGGCGCGTCAATGCCGAACCCCTGCTGCACCGTGTCCGGATATTCACGATGGATCGCGAGGATCTCGGCTGCGTTCGCGAGCACGCACCCGTCGTGCGCCAACCAAGGCCTGCACCAGACGACGCTCTCCCCCATGCCCCGCGAGGCAGCGCCGTCGTCGGTGCCGTAACGCCAGTACACCGACCCCTCCGGCACCTTCTCAATATCGCGGATTTCCACGTCCACGAGGTTCGTGACGCCGAGCAGTTGGCACTGCGTCGCGATGGGTACGAGTGAGGCGCTCACCACGAGTACGGGGTAGTCCGTGGATTCCGGAAGCGGCACGAGCTTTGCGAAGTCATCCACGGTCATCTTGAGAATGGTCGGGAAGCCGCACTTCATGAGCTTCCGCACCTGCTCGGCACGGATGGACTCCTGCGTCTTCATCGGCGGGTCCTCGGCGCGCGCGACAAGACAAAAACCGAGCAACATGATCCCAGCAATGATCGCGGCAAAAGCCGTGGTCAACAGACATGCGTTGCGATTCATGATCGCCTCCCTACAACGAAAAACACACTGGGAACAGTATACCAAAAATGCAAGAAAATGCAACCAGCGGAAAGATTGCTTCCCCCGCATTGCGGGGTCGCAATGACATTTTTTAACTGATAACTTTCAGAAATTCCTCTTCGCCGATGGTCGGTACTCCGAGTTTTTTGGCTTGCGCGAATTTTGAGCCGGGTGCTTCGCCCACCACCACATATGAGGTATTTTTAGAAACGGATTCGTTGACATCGCCACCGGCCGCGCGGATTTTTTCTTTCGCCTGCTCACGACTCATTGTTTCCAGCGTTCCGGTCAAAACAAAAGTTTTCCCTGAAAACTTTTGTTGTCCGATGTCCGATGACCGATGTTCGATGACCACGCCGGTTTTTGCGAGCTTTTCTACAAACTTTACATTGCGCGGCTCGTGGAACCAGCCGTAAATGCTTTGCGCGACTTTCGGGCCGATGTCGGAGACTTCCTGGAGTTTTTCAAGGGAGAGGGAGAGGAAAAATTGCAGCACGCCGCTTATGGTAGCCCTTCGACTCGTCCCGATTGCTATCGGAACTCGCTCAGGGAATAATTTATTCATTATAAATTGCGCAAGCGCGCGCGCGGTTTCTTCGCCCACGTGCAAAATGCCTAAACTGTAGATAAAGCGATCAAGCGGAATTTTTTTGCGTAATATAATTTCTTCAACGAGATTTTCCGCGGATTTTTCGCCGAACCGTTCCAGCGCTTCAATGTCGCCTTTTTGCACTGTAAAGATATCCGCGGCGTCGGTGATCAGCCCCTCGTCAAGCAACCGATCAATGATTTTTGGACCGACACCTTCTATGTTAAAGGCGTTCTGACTCACGAAATGATACAGCCCTTCGCGCAACCGCGCGCCGCAATGCGGATTGGAACACCGGTGCGCCACGCCGTCACGAATGACTTTGGAGCCATCAACGGGGCACTTACTCGGCATTGCAAACGTCAATTCTCTTCCTGTGCGCATTTCCTTCAAGACCTTGGTCACCTGCGGGATGACATCACCCGCGCGGCTCACAATCACCGTGTCCCCGATTTTTAAGCCCAACCGGTCAATTTCGTCCATATTATGCAGCGTCGCGTGCGTAATGGTGACGCCACCCACGTTCACCGGCCGCATTTCGGCAACCGGAGTTAAGGCGCCGGTGCGGCCCACGTTCACTATAATTTTTTCAACAACCGTTGTCGCCTCGCGCGGCGAAAACTTATACGCCATAGCGGCGCGCGGAGCTTTACCGATGACCGCGCCATCCTCAAATGTTTTATTGTCGTTCACGATGACGACGATACCATCAATTTCATACGCAAGTTTCTCGCGGTGCTTTGCCCAATAATCGCGGAATTCAAAAACGCTGCCTAGCGTTGCCGCGGCTTTGTTGTCCGGATTTGTTTTGAAGCCGAACGATTTCAGCGCCGCGTGTTCTTCTTCGTGCGTTTTAAACCCTTCGACGTAGCTCAGGGGGTAAGAGGAAACAATATCATATTGAAACGAGTCAAGTTTGCGCGACGCCATTACTTTCGGGTCAAGCTGACGGATGGAGCCGGCGGCAAAATTACGCGGGTTCGCGTATGTTTTTTCGCCTTTCTCTTCCTGTTCCTTATTGATGCGCGCAAATTCTTTTTTTGTTAAAAATATTTCGCCACGTACAACTAAGCGCTTCGGCGGATTTCCTTCGAGCCGCAACGGAATTGCCTCCACTGTGCGGATATTTTGCGTGACATCCTCCCCCACCAAGCCATCGCCGCGCGTGCCGCCACGCACAAACACACCGTCAACGTATTCAAGCTCAATCGCCAGGCCGTCAATTTTCAATTCGCAATAAAATGTCCGACTGTTTTCCGGAACTTTATGCCCCAAGTAATTTTCCAGACGCGTGAGCCAATCATGCATATCTTGCTCCGAAAACGCGTCGTTAAACGAAAGCATCGGCTTTTCGTGGCGCAGTTTTTCAAATCCTTTGAGTGGTTCGCCCCCCACGCGCTGCGTGGGAGAATCCGCCGTCATGAATTCCGGAAATTGATTTTCAAGATCAAACAGTTCTTTTTTCAATGCATCCAAGGCACCCTCGGAAATCTCCTGCTTATCCAGCACATGATAAAGATACCGATGATGGTGAATCACCTTTTTCAACTGCTCAATGCGGGCTTTGGCGGCCGCTTTATCCATGCATTTATTATAGATGAATGAAGCCCTTCGACAAGCTCAGGGAGTAAGCGTGCTAGTGGCTTGAGCTATTACTCAAACGCCGCAAAAAGCAGCTCAAACGCACGAGCGATTTTTTTGCGGCCGTCGGCGTAGCCGGTGGATTTCACCGATTCCCCGCCGGGATTCATTTTTGTTTCAAAAATAGCGTTATTCGCGAGCGTCGGAGGCGGTTCTCCGCACCGCGCGGGCGCGGTGCCAGGATCCGCGCAGCGAAAATGCTTGTATAACTCCCACTCCACTCCCGTGTCCGCCGCGAATATGGCGCGCGTTGAATCACTCGCCGCAGTTGCGAGGCGTAACTGCGTAAGCGTTAAATATCCCGAAATCGCGGTGATGGCCAAAAACACGCCGGAGAGAATCACGACAGCCATGAGCATCACCTGTCCGTCTTCACGTTTCATCTTTAGAACTGATATTGGGGGGAAAGTACGGAGGGTTTCGCGGTCGGCGACGCGATAAACGTCGGGAGAATTCCCTTGGACTGCAGCCATAATGCAATAAGGTACGTGATACCGAACGCGACGAGCGACCACACGATAATCACCGTCCCTTCTTTGCGGTGCTCCGGTTCCATCGCCAGCGCGATACCATAAATCAACCCCACGACGGCATTCATAAACCCGGCAACGATCCCGATCCAAAACCACTTCCGGTACAGTAAAAATTTGTCTTCCATATTTTTATTACGACTTTTTATTTTATTTATAATGCAAGATTGCTTCGCTTCGCTCGCAATGACAGCCCCCCATTCACTACCTACGGATTTACTTCGTGCAGACCCGGACGCGCAACGTTCACCGTTGTTTGCGTTGTCGTTGATCCGCTAGGGTTCGTGCAGCGCAAGGTGTAGGTGGTGTTGCTCGTCGGCGCCACATCTTTTGTTCCCGTTGGCGCCGCAACAGTTGCGCCGTCAAGGGTGCACTCATCAACTTTTGCGCAGCTCCACCCGAGCCGCGTGGTTTCTCCGCGGACAATATGGTCGGGATTCGCGCCAAAAGTACATGACGGCCGGCAATCCGCTGTTGTGGCAGATAGCGGAGCGGAATCCGCGCTTCCCGTATTCCCTACCGCGCGCACCACATAGTTGTATCGCGTGTTTTGCTGAAGGCCGCTGTCCGTAAACTCGGTTTGGGCGGCGGGAATATCTGCCGCAACCGGCACACCATCGCGAATGACGTGGTACTTCTCGGCGTTTACGGTTGCGACAGTAAGCGTCAGCGCGGTGCACTGCGCGGATTTTACTGTTACTGTCGCGCTCGGCGCCGTTAAGCAGGCAGTAGTCACAACCGGCAATACGTTAGAATTTCCGGTCGCGGATCCTTGATGCGGCGCTATACTATACTGATAGGTTGTCACATCGGTGAGTCCCGTATCATTGTATACCGTCTCGTCAGCAGGAATACCGGATGCGATAACCGCGCCATCGCGAAGCACGTCGTAGGAATCCGTGTTGGAGAACGTTGTTGAAAGCGTCGCGTAGTTACACCCCACCGCGGCCGCGCTCACAATTGCCGCCGGCGTTGCAGGTATGGCGCAGGACGTTGGATCAAGCGAACCCACGCGGAATGGCCCCGCAAAAACGGCGCCCTGATAAAACGGGCCCGTTGCGGCGCGACATTGTTCTATACCGCCGCCATTACTTCTACAACTCTGATAGAGATAAAACGGAAACATGGGGAATGTTACCGGCGCCCCTTGGGTGACACTCAAAAACTTGTCCGCTAATGCAACCGGCGCCCCTCCACCGGCAGGATTTACATTTGGAAACACCCGCAAAACTTTCGCCGCGTAAATGTCATATGTATTTTCGGAGGCGGATTGGTCCAATACGCGGCATTCGCCCGTAGCCGAACATACATCGCCATAGCGCAGCAACTGTAACGGCGCACCCTCCACCGTGGCGCCGGATAAGTATTGCGCGTAGCTCCCGCTATCGCTTTCGATATATGCACGATTCGGCCGCGCCGGCGGATAAAAATCCGCGCAATGGGAGCCGCTATAATAGTATGCGCAATTTTGACCGCCGGCGTCAGCAAGGTGTGCGTATTGCGCGCTGGGCATTCCAGCGCCCGCATCATAGAACCCGCTGCCCAATGCCGTGCGCGTATCGTTGCCTGCCAAGCTTGTCATCCAGTTCGCCAGTTTGAAATTGATTGCAACCTGACTTTCTCCGGCAATATTCATTGCGTTTGAAAACCGATACAACGCGACCCGGTCGTTGGGGTTCGCGCTCCCCGGATCGGAATCGTAAAATTGAATACCGTTATCCGTGGCGCAACTCCCCGCCGCATTTACCACGATGGCAAAAGGATTGTCCGAGCTCCCACCGCAAATCAACCCGGTGCCGCACGCAACTCCCGTAGTTATTGAGGCGGCTGAAAGTCCGCCAAAAGAAGTAATAGCGCCGCATATCGGACAAAATCCCAAAAAAGCCAACCCTGCGCCGCCGGTTAAAAGAACCAGCGCGGTCGTCACGATCGCGGCAACCAGCGTCCATAACCAACTAGAAATACTTGCCTCGGCTACTTTTATGCTCAACGAAAACGTCGCGACTACAATAATCAAAAACCAGATAAATAACGGGGAACGAAACATATATATATTATAGCACTATGGCGTGTCCAAAAGCCGCGGCGTGACGGTTGTTTGCACCGCGGTTGTTACGCCCGCAATGTCGCGGCCCACGGCGCCCACCGACATCGCAATCGTGACCTTCGGCTGGAGATTGTCGCTTTTTGTTTCGCCCCTTAACACAAAACGAAGGGCGGCCACCAATGCTGTATTCGCGGTGATCGGAGTAAACACTCCGGCGCCGCTCCGCTTTTCAACGCGGCCATTGTTTAACCGATACACGGTTTCCAATCCGGCACGGTCGTTGAAATGCAGTTCGCTCGGTCCGGCAAGTGAAAAATCCGTACCAACGCGGATGTCGCGCGCCATCTGCTCCAGCGCAAATGAGGCGGTGTCATTGGCGGCCATGAGGCGTAGTGTCGCGCGCTCCGTCCGCAATGCTTCAATAAACGCCCCGCTTATAATAGAGAGCACAATCAAGAACAGCCCAACGGCGATGAGGAGCTCTACGATCGTGAATCCATTGGAGTAATCGCGAACCTGCCTACCGGCAGGCAGGTAACGCGAATGAAAAGGCAAAATAACGCGAATGGGGTGCTGGTGTTTCATTTTTCTTTATCTTATTTCTTACTTCCTACGTCTTACTTCTTACTACGGGCATCCCGGGATTCCGGGCGTGCAGCGCCAGTTCATCACGTGATCTTCCACGTCCACCGATGAAGAAATGCCGCGCGAGGTCCAACGCACCACGGAACGCACACCCATTTCTTCAATCGGCGAGCCGATGGGACTAATGTGAATGGTACGCAGAAATGCCGTTTCGGCGCCGGCGTCGTAGCCATACAACACGCCGTCAAAACGCAATGGCCGATCGGCACGAGGAGTGAGCGCTCCGTCGTTGTAATCCATTTCATACTCCCCTGCTGTTGACGGGAGCCCTTCGTTCCACGCAACGCCGCGCAAAAAGTTAGTGGCGACAAGATTGCGCGCCAGCTCAACGCCTTCCGCGGCAAGACCCGCGGCAATGTAACGCTCCGCAACCACGCGCTGCAACCCCAACGAACGCGTGAGCAGTGTAAATAGCGCCAAGAGCCCGACGGTCGCGATGGAAATCGCAATCACCGCTTCAACGAGGGCGATACCCTGTTGGGAGACATAAGACGTAGGAGGTAAGAAGTAAGAAGTGCGGCGAGGCATATTTTAAGGATAGCACAGCGAAAATTCCAAATATCTAATTTCAAATTTCTAATAAATGTCTAATGATTTAAATGCTCCCTTCCTTAATTTGGAATTTGATATTTGAAATTGGAAATTTTCGCGCTATTCTTCCACTTGGCCGTAGTCGTTCACGGTCACGGTGCTTACCGAGGATCCGTCAGGCGTAGCAATCGCAACGCGCAGTTGGCCGACAGTACCCGAAACACCGTTACGGACAATGCGCGGATCCGGAGGGATGAATAAAATATCGCCCATAAAGTCGGCGGCGCCGGCGTTGCCGAACTCAATGCCGGTATCCAACGTAAAAAATTCCACGTCTTCATCGTTTTTGCCGTCGCCGTTTGAATCTTTATTCACGTCATACACACCGTTCGCGCGCATCGCCGGGTTCGGGTCGTTGCAATCCCCATTCCCCGCCGTATCACGCCAGAGCACATAGCGCCGCGCCGGATGTTCATTCGCAAACACATGAATGCCGTAGCCGCATTCCGGCGGATCATACTGATACGTCGCAACCGCAAGCGACCGTGCGCGGTACATCATCGCAATAAACTCGCTTTTATTTTTCAATATTTTAATTTGCGCGCTTCCGGCGCGCGAGTATCCGATGAACAGCGCGGAGAGTAGCGCCATGACGCTGACGGACACGATGACCTCGATGAGCGTGAAGCCCGAGCAAAAGCGTATAGCGTATAGCGTATAGCGTATAGCACCGCACGATGCTTTTTTGCTTCTTTGCTTCTTTGCTTCTTTGCTTATCATATAATGTTAAAAAAATTAAAATACCACTGCGCAATGTCATATCCGAAAAACACCACGAACGTTGCTCCAAGCACGATAAACGGACCAAAGGGCACTGCGTCCTTCAACGACTTTGTTCCGGCAAGAAGTAAGCGCACGCTGTAGAGCGATCCGAAAATAAAGGCAAAAACGATGACGAGGGCGATGTCCGGCCAACCAAACAGTATTCCCAGCGCCGCCGCGAGCTTCAAATCCCCCAACCCCATCCCGCGGCCACGCGTCGCGGCGATGATGACGCCGAAGAAACCCGCGCCGATAAGCGCGCCGACCGCGCTGTTTACAAACACATTGCCGCGGAAACCGGCGAGCAACGCGTAGTTTCCTAAAAATGTTCCGTAGGTCGTGTCAAACTTGTCGTACCAAAAAAGAATTCCCGCGCGCGCCATGCCCAGCGCCACGAGCATCCAATTTAACCCGTTTGGAATAATAAAGAGCTGTATATCAATGAGCGCAATAAGCAGAAAAACGAGCAGCGCAAGCGTCCAAATAGCGATGAGCGCGTAGTACCAGATAAGCGTGCCGTTGCGGAGAAGTAAGTGCGCGAGACCGAAATGATCATTAAAATACAGCGGTAAAAGGAAAATAAACCCCGAGATAAGCTCCACAATCGGGTACCGGAATGAGAGCGGGTGGCGGCAGTAGCGGCATTTCGCGCGCAAGAGGAGAAAACTCAACAGTGGAATCAAATCATGCGAGCGCAGTTGCGTGTTGCACGAAAGACAATGCGAACGTCCGCCTATTGAACGAAAATTAAACACGCCCCGCTCGGGGTCGTAGCGCAAGGCGACAACGTTTAAAAAACTGCCGATGGCGAGACCAAAAAGAAAAAGTAAGGCGTACATGTATGTTTGGTCATTGCGAGAGCCCCGATTTTGGTCGGGGCTCGCGGCAATCTTACATTATCGTGAGATTCCTGCCTGCCGGCAGGCAGGGCTTCGCCCCGCCCGGCGGGCCTCGCAATGACAACTTGCCTAAAACTGCACGCAGTAGAAGGGATCGCTGCAATCCTGCCCAAACACCGTTCCATCCACGTCATCGTTCAACACCGGGTTTGCCGGGTCTTCAAGCTGTGACCGGAGCATGTAGCTTTGTGGTCCCGGACCTTGCACCGGCCCCGGCGCATAGACGTACGATCGCGAAGCGCCCAACGGGTCGTCCGAAATCTTTGACACGCCGATGGATGCGCCTACCAACGCAGTCTCCAATGCGCTCCAGCTGTTCACCACCGGATAGGCGTTGTTTTTGGTGTAGAATAGCTCCAGCGCGTTTTGCGTCTGGCGCAAATCAGCAACACGGCGCGCATCGCGGCCTCTCGCGCGGAACGAACCCAACCCCACAAGCACAATGGATGCCAAGAGTCCGATGATCGCAACAACGATCAGGACTTCAATAAGCGTAAAACCTGATTTTTTATTTTGCATAACAATTTGAAAGCAAAACTCGACCTTTCGCGAACTATAATTTTTCGCAGTTCATAACATACATTATATACTATACCAGAATCTGTTCAACAATTCCTGTCGTAATTCATAGGAATTCGCGTGCGACAAAACTCCGAGGTACGACTGCAACGATCGCTCAAGCGATAACCTTGAGAGTTGTCCCGCATGATATTCAGCGATGCGGCAATCAAGTTTCGTGAACATCCGATGCTTTGTTTTCGTGCGCAGCAGCAGATGATGCGGAAAAATAATATATCCGAGAAAATCCACTCCTTGATACAACGTACGAATCTCAACCTTTTTCGGATGAAGCTGCAGCATGAGCTTATCTTTAAGAAACGCGCGTATGGGTGGCAACAACTCTTCCAAATACGTTTTGCTTTCAGCAACGACAACGAAATCATCGGTATAGCGCGCATAATGTTTCACATGGAGTACGTGCTTCATGAACCGGTCAAACTCATTCATGTAAACATTGGCGAACAATTGCGACGTGAGATTGCCGATAGGTACTCCTTTCCGCTCAAAAAGCGTTGTGTACGACGACGCAAAACTCTCCACAACCCCCGTGAGCAGCCACAGCGCATCGGCATCTTTGATACGTTTTGCCAAAATGGAGAGTAACAGTATATGATCCACGTTATCAAAAAATTTTCGTATGTCGCACTTTAACATAACGCATGGGCGCGTGCCATTTCGACTGACGCTGCGCGACATTCTTTCCAATGCCTCAATGCCTTTGTGCATTCCGAGACCGACGCGACACGAAAAAGAAGTGGGAATAAACGTTGGTTCAAGGACTGGGTTGATCACGGCAACAATGGCGTGGTGAAGAACGCGATCGCGCACGGTCGCTTTGTGGATGTGCCGCTGTTTCGGGTCGCTGATATAGAAACCCTCGTACGCGCCATGTCTATAAGTTTTGTCATGCAGTTCGCGTGAGAGCCGGAAGACATTCTCCTCCAGGTTCCGCTCAAACGCCAATACGTCAGGTTTGCGTTGTTTTCCCTGCTTGAATTCCGTCCATGCCGCAAAAAGATTTTCGGGGGCAATAATCTTATTAAAGAGGTCGTAATAGGTCTTCATACCAAATATATGATTAACGACTTTGATATCCCAATCTTTAAGAAAGCGTACGAGCTCTACAAAACGTTCTACGGTTATCGGACGCTGGTGCCCAAGGTTGACCGCTACACCATTTGGCAGCGATCGGAATCAGTCATTTTAGAGGTACTGGAAGGCGTGCTCATTGCCAGTCAGACGATCGGAAATGAAAAACTTGAAGCGCTGCAGCGGACAAGCGTCAAACTGAACCTCCTGCGCGTCTTTGTGCGGCTAATGAAAGAAACAAAAGCGATCGACAACAAGCGATACATCGCGCTTGAAGCGATGATAGACGAAATCGGCCGCATGCTCGGCGGCTGGATCCGCTCCACAAAAGAGAGGTAAGGAGAATGCCCCCGCTAAGCGGGGGGCATTCTCGCCTTAATGAGGAGCGACTTCGGGAGGAACCCGGACGCGGAGCCGAAGTTCTCGTTGGCATTGGACACCTCGTTCGTGTCGAACTTCACCCTGTCGTCGTTGAAGTTGAGGCACGGGGCGTGGCCGAACTGCCCGTCCGCGTCGGATTTTGCCTTTTATCCATCCGTGGCACCGGACCTCGAAACGCGCTGTTTCATACAAGGAAACGCGCGCTTTTCGGACCTGTATTTTACTCGGCGGCAGCCCCGCAGAGGCGGGGTTCCTGCGCCAGACAAAGGCAAGCAGTAGCTCATCAATACAACACGCTCTTGGAAACCGTAATCTCCAAGACTCTGGTTGCTCTCTTCCTTGAAGAGCGAGTTCGGCGACGGCGATCCGTAAACCGCCGTACATGAACCTGATCTCATAATTAGTATACAAAATAAAATGAAAGAAGGGGTCACCCACGGCTGTGGATAACCCCTTCGAAAAAAATCCGGCGGACTCAAGGACCAAATGACAACAAGTCAAAAGGTCCCCGCCTGCGCCGAGGCTTCGGCGGGCAGGCAAGGTCTCAAGCGTCGAAGCTCGAGAACTACTGCGGGAGGAACCCGGACGCGGAGCCGAAGAGCCCGTAGGCACAGGACACCCCGTCCGCGCCGAACTTCACCCTGCCGACGAGGAAGTAGAGGCACGGGGCGTGGCCGAACTGCCCGTCCGCGCCGGAGCTGTACTCGTCACCGGGGAGATCCACGTGGAGCTGCTCCCACTGCACGAGCCGTTCGGGATGCGTAAGCAGCATGGTCCCTCCGATGAAGGACCCGAGTCCGAACTCGTTCGGCGCGTAGACCATACGCGTCCGGCGCGTCGAGCAACCCCGATGCATGAGTCCGAACTGCCCCGGGATGAGCAGCACATCTCCCTTCTGGTAATCGCCGATCATCCGGAGCGCCTCGGCCGTCCGATCCGAGAGCTTGAGATACTTCGGCCCGGTCACGCCCTTCCGGTAGTTGTAGAGGTTGCGCGTCGCGCCGATGACCTCCAGGATCTTCTCCACGGCATCGTTGTAGGTTGTCGCGACCTTCTCGTGCTTCGGGACAACGAACCATCCCTCGGCACCCTGCGGCAACCCGGGCAAGTCCTTGGAAAGGCCGAGCACCGAGCTGACGTCGAGGCCGGGGAAGTGCTTGGAGAGCACGATGAGCTGCTCCGTGATCGGCTTCACGGCGTACCCCGAGGGATACCCGTAGTTAGACTTCACCTCCTCACCCGCGAAGAACGGGCAGGCAGTGACGGTCGCGGCCGCCGAGGACACCGGCCTCTCCTCCGCGATGAGCTGCAGGTTCTTGGCGACAAACCCCGGATCCAGCGTGCCCTCCATGACCCTGCGCTGGACTTCCCACTGACGCCGGGCAACCACACCAAGGGCATCGTCGGCGACAACATGCGTCGTCATGTGACGATCTCCTTTGCTACGGATCACCCGAAAAGCGCTCGGGTAGCGACTTGCCTCACGCAATATGAAGCGAGCGTTTTGGAAACTATGTCATAGCGGCCAAGACGCTCGCCTCATTCCCTTATGAACTGTGATAAGGATAGCAGATAAGTCTTATCTTGTCAATTGCTTGACATTTTACAAGAACTTCGCTATATTTAGAGCGTTCTTTTACATCTTATTATATCGCAAATGAGGCGAGCATGGAGCGCGTCACTGGCCGGTGCGCTGCATACTCGTCTCATGTTAAGAGACGATACGCGGCTGGGCGTTTCCAGCCAACACCAAATGGAGGATGATGACGATGTCGAAACCGACATTGATCACGTCCCGGGACCCGAAGGGTCTGCACTTCATCGGCCTCTGCGAGGCGGCATACAACGGGGCGAAGCTCGACGACGAGTGCGCCCAGCAGCTGAACGAGCGTGGCGGCGAGTTCCAGGATGGGCTGAAAAAGCTCATCGCGGAGTTCTCGACGACCAACCAGTTCGCCGACGAGGAGACGGCTTCCGACTACACCTACCCGAAGGAGTACAGGGGGCCGAGGCCGATCGGAAAGCAGGTGAGCGTGCTTGCGAAACTGCTCGACCTCTCGCCCGACCTCACGAACGCGTACGTCGGCAAGGTGCTGCCGACGCTCGCGCTTCCCGAGGGCGCCGAGGGATGGTTCGCCATTCCTTCGGTGGATGCTTTGGCCAAGAAGCACTTCCCGGAGGTGAGCGGTTCGGCCGAGCGGTACTGCCGCGCCGTGGAGCTCATCCACGCGAAGATCGCGCACGCGCGTCCGTTCTACAACTGGCGCGAGGGCGAGATCAACCCGGCGCATTTGCGGGTTCACCCCCGCACGGCGCACGCGATGGACGTCATCCTCGAGACCCAGAAGGGTGAGATCCTGATCGTCGCGGCCCAGCTGGGGCTTCGTCACCGCGGCCATTCCACGCGCAGAGCCCGTAAGGTCTTTGCGAGGAGCGAGTTCGGCCTGGGAAGCGTCGCCGGCTGCTCCATCATCCTTACTCACCCGAAGCGGATCGTCTGCTTCGATGAGCTGGGCATGGATCTCCCCGGTGACGAGTACAGCTCCGGCGCGGGCGGGCAGTTCGGCCACGCCCCGTGCCTCGACTTCTACGACGACGGGGTGGGGTTCGGCGCGGGCGAGGTGTCCGATGCCGACGGGAGCTTCGGCTCCGCGTCCGGGTTCCTCCCGCAGTAGTTCTCGAGCTTCGACGCTTGAGACCTTGCCTGCCCGCCGAAGCCTCGGCGCAGGCGGGGACCTTTTGACTTGTTGTCATTTGGTCCTTGAGTCCGCCGGATTTTTTTCGAAGGGGTTATCCACAGCCGTGGGTGACCCCTTCTTTCATTGCTATGTTGAGATTGGCTAAAATGTAAGGTTGTCTCCCTACGGGAGATCTGCCGTAGGCATGACTTCGGCTTCCCTGCCTGCCGGCAGGCAGGCTCGCAATGACGAACCCGCTAAAACGCCCGCACCAAACTGTAGAGCGGCAAGAGGAGTGAGGCAAAGAGCAGTCCGGTCAAGACGCCAACCACCACCATCAGCGCCGGCTGGATGAGTTCCACGAGATTGGTGACCAAGTCATCCACCTCGCGCGTGTAAAACGTGGCAAGGCGCTTCAACATATCGTCTAATTTTCCCGTGGACTCGCCTACTGCGATCATCTGACTCACAATTGCCGGAAAATATGTTTCGTTTTTCTCAAGCGTCGCGGACATGAGTTCGCCTCTACGGATTCCCGCCGCCGCTTCCTTCAATGCCTCACGGTACACATCGCTCCCAATGGTGTCCGCGCTGATTTCAATCGCCTGCGCGATGGGAATGCCCCCGCGGATCAGCACGTTCACCGCCTCCGCAAACCGTGCGACGTAGGTTTTCACAAACAACTGCCCAAAGACCGGCAGCTTCACGCTGACTTGGTCAATCACAATTTTCCCCTCGCGGCTCCGCGCATAGTCCACAATCATGGCAATAAATATGACGGCGACAATCACGACCGCAAACCACCAGTTGGCAAGGAAATTCCCCGCACCGATGAGTATGCGCGTCGGGAGCGGCAACTGCACGCCGGATTCTTCAAAAATGGGGCCGATCTGCGGGAACACGACGCCGATAAGAATACCCGCGACCACCACAAACAGCCCCACGACAAACGCCGGGTAAATAAGCGCGTTCTTCACTTTTGAGCGCAGGAGGTGTTCTTTCTCCAAATAGTCCGCCAAAAAACCCATCACTTCTTCAACTCTACCCGTTACTTCCGCCGAGCGCACCAGGTTCACGTAAAAAATATCAAACACGTTGCCGTGGCGGCCCAACGCCTGCGAGAGCGACAACCCCGCGTCAATGTCCGACGATATTTCGAAAATCGTTTCACGAAGAATCGGGTTACTCGTCTGCCGGTATAAACTTTTGAGCGTATCGCCGAGCGGAATCTCCGCTTCCAGCATTGTTGAGAATTGCCGCGTAAAAATAGCGACGTCCAGCAGCTTCACGCGCCGGAAATAGTCCGCGATATTCGTCAAAAATGTGGCAGCATGCTCCGCCTCAATGCTCAACACGTAGAGATCGTGGCCGGAAAGCATCTGGAATGCCGCCTCACGGCTGCTGGATTCCACATAGCCCATCTGCATCTCGCCTGATTTTGTACGGGCGCTGTATTGGTACTTCATAAAAGCGTTTAGCGGTTAGGGTATAGCGGTTAGGGTATAGCGGCGGCGTTCCCCTCTAAACCCTAAACGCTACACGCTAAACGCTGTTCCTAAATTCGCTGCAACAGTATCCGCAGCTCCGACGGATTCTGCGAGTAGGTTTCCGCGACTTCCGGCGTGATCATCCGCTGACGCACAAGATTCACGAGCGATCGATTTAAGCTGACCATCCCCTCCTGCATACTTGTTTCAATTACCAAATCAATCTGGTAGCTTTTCCGTTCGCGGATGAGATTGCGTATGGCGGAGTTCACGATCATGATTTCGCACGCCGGGACTCGCCCACCGTCCACCTTGCTCACCAGCCGCTCGGAGACAATGGCGACGAGCGTCGCCGCCAACTGCGAGGTCACCTGGCCCTGCTGCTCCGCGGGGAAGGTGTCAATGATGCGGTCAATGGTTTGCGAAGCGGAGTTTGTATGCAGCGTTGAAAACACCAAGTGTCCGGTTTCCGCGGCGGTAAGGGCGGTGGAAAACGATATGTGGTCGCGCATTTCGCCGATCATCACAACGTCCGGGTCTTGGCGCAACAGCGAACGGAGCGCGCGGTGGAACGTGGGGGTGTCCAACTTTACTTCGCGCTGGGAGATGATGGCGCGGTCTTGTTCAAAAATATATTCAATCGGGTCTTCAATCGTGATAATGTGGTCCATGCGCGTGTGGTTGACTTCATCGGTCATCGCGGCGATGGTGGTTGATTTGCCGTGTCCGGCGGGACCGACGACCAGAATGAAACCCTGCGAAAGTTTAGTGAAGTCGTGCAGAATCGGCGGCAGGTTCAGCTCTTCAATCGTTTGAATCTTTGTGGGGATTAAGCGCAACGCCGCCGCCAAAAATCCGCGCTGCGAATATACATTCACGCGAAAACGCGCCTTGTCTTCAAAGGCATACGCGAAGTCAATTTCTTTTTCTTCCTCAAGCTGCTTCTTTTGCTCGGGGGTGAGGAGCGCCATGATGAGTCCCGTGGCCTCCTCCGGCGTGACGACGGGTTCTTTTTGGAGCGGAATGAGCACGCCATCAACCCGGATGATGGGCTTGCGGCCGACGGCGATATGCAAATCCGACGCGTTCTGTGTCGCGGTGGTCAATAATAATTCGTTCAGTTTTTGTTGGTGTTCGGTCATACAAAAGAGCGTTTAGCGGTTAGGGTTCAGCGTTGAGGTTGCCCGAAACAGTAGCTATGTTATTCTCCCTAAACGCTTATCGCTAAACGCTATACCCTGATTATATCATTCTTCACTCGTCTCACGAAGCACTTCCTCCATTGCCACGAGGCCCTGCAGGGCTTTGACCACACCGTCCTGGCGCATCGTCACCATCCCCTGCCGGCGCGCTTCCTCGGCAACTTTGCTTTCGGTTACTCCGCTCGTGGTCACTTCCCCCAACTCGCGCGTCATCTCCAGCATTTCAAAAAGCGCCACGCGCCCTTCAACGCCCTTGCCGTTGCATGCGGGGCACCCGGGCGAATGATAAATGTTATATCCTCCTTTTTCCGGCAAGAGTTTTTTTATGGCTGCCGGAAGCCGGTCCACCTCTTTCTTGATCTCCGCGAGCAATTCGTCGGGCGGAGTGCTTTCCACTTTGCACTTCTGGCACAGGCGCGCCACCAGCCGCTGCGCAAGCATGATGTTCAACGCAGACGGCAGCAAGAACGCGTCCACCTTCATGTCAATGAGGCGCGGGATAACGCTCAACGCATTGTTCGTGTGGAGCGTTGAGAGCACCACATGGCCGGTCAAGGCCGCGTGCACGGCAAGCGCCGCGGTTTCATTGTCGCGGATTTCGCCGACCATGACGATGTCCGGATCCTGCCGCAAAATCTGCCGGAGGCCAGAGGCAAAATCATATCCGATCTCCGGACGCACCTGCGATTGATTCAAACCGTCTACCACATACTCCACCGGGTCTTCCAAGCTCACGATATTCGCCTCCTCGCTGTTTAAAATCTGCAGCAGCGCGTAGAGCGTTGTTGTTTTTCCGGAGCCCGTGGGGCCGGTAATCAGCACCATGCCGAAGGGTTTCTGAATGGCGCGGCGAATTTTTTCTTCCACCATAGGAAGCATGCCTATGTCGCTCAAGGTTTTGAGCCCCACCGTGGGGTCCAGCACGCGAATAGCAACCTTTTCGCCTGTCGGCGTCGGAAACGTGGACACGCGGAAATCAATGTCGCGGCCGAACAATTCCGAACGGAAACGCCCGTCCTGCGGAATACGCGTTTCGTCAATCTTCAGCTCTGACAGCACCTTCACACGCGAAATGATCGGCTGATGGAGAGCCAATGGCAACGACGTCGCCTCCTGCAGCCGTCCGTCAACGCGATAACGGATGCGCAAACGCGAACGCTGCGGCTCAATGTGGATGTCCGAGGCGCCGATGTTCACGGCTTCCTTAATAAGAGACGCGACAATTTTAATAACCGGCGCCTCTTCCGCCACGCGCGTGACCGTTTCTTCCAGCTGCACGACGCGGCCGATCGTTTCACCGCCCTTCAACTTCAACCCTTTCACCGCCTCCTGGATTTCGTTCGCAAACGGCGCGTAGCGGCGCAGGCCCGCATCAAGATCGCTTTTGGTGATGAGGTACACGCCCAAGCTCACCTTGTTTTGTTTTCCGATAAACCGCAGGGCTTCCTGCGCCGCAGTGTCGTCGGGATTCAACATCCCGACAATCAGCAGATTTTTCTCCTGCCCGATGGGCAAAATTTTGTACCCGCGCGCGGTCTCCTCCGGAACCATTTTCAAGACCTCATCGCTGATGCTTCCTGCCTCCACCGCTTTGTACGGCACGCCCACAATGCGGCTTTTCACTTTTGCCAATTCCGGCTCGGCCACAATTTTCCGCTCAACAATAATACTCTCCGCGTCTTTTTGGAGCGACGATGATTCGCGAAGCACGCTCACAAGCGCGTCTTGCGTCAGGAGTCCGGCATCGGCAAGAGATTTAAGTAAAAGTTTAGAGTCCATTGTTAAAACGGCAAAAAGGGATTCTGCCTCCCTTGCGTCCCCACGCCCAACAATCCCGTGTAACTGCGGAGCGTCCGGAAATCTTTGCTGTTGATGACGGTTGTCGGATCTACTTCAATGAACGACAGTTGATTGGCGCTCTGGAGCGGCGCGGGGACAAGCACTTCAATGGCCGGCGCCGGCGAGAAGAAGAGGTAGAACGCGCCCACGACAATCGCGGCGATAATAAACAGCGTCGCGATAATCGCGAACCACGGGATGCTTTTTTGTTTTTCGGGAACGATGAAGGGCATGTTTTTATTGACCGGCTTGATAATAGGCGTCAATGAGCAACGCGAAGGAAAGCGTGTCCGGGCTTTTCGGCACCGCTTCCACTTTTGCTTCCACCAGATCCATGAGCCGCAAGTTGGTTTCCACGCCCTGCAAAAATCCTTTAAGCCCCGCGTATGAGCCGAGCAATTTTACGGACACGCGCATGCGGCCCAGCCCTTTTAGCCCCTCCATGTTCGCCAATGGTTTATCCACCGGCAGGAGCTGCGTGTTTAATTCCTGCACGGCTACGCTGTTACCCGAGGCGATCGCGGAAAGCTGCGCCACCACAAACGAAGCATTGGGTTCGAACGGAAGCGTGGTGGAAATGGCATCCTGAATTTTTGCTTTGCCCTGATACTGCGCGACAAGGTCATTCACCTTCGCAATGATGCGCTGCTGGTCGTCGTACAACTTTGACTTTGCTGCGAGCTCGCCGCGCATGTTATTCACGCTCGCGTACAACGGCTGCAAAAACGCGGCGTATACCACGAGCGCCGCGACAAAACATGCCGCGCTGCCGAATAAGCTCAAGATGCGTTTAGTAGAAGGTCTCATGGGAAGCGTTTAGCGGTTAGGGTTTAGCGTTTAGTGACAGGCTCGGGATTAATCTCTGAAGATCTCCGGACGAAGCGTTGCTGAAATGCGGAAACGCACGCGGCCCTCGGTAGTACGCGATTCGTTTAACAAATACGATTCAACATCCGATGATTGGCGGACGGCTTCCAGCTGCTCACCCAATGTTTCGTAACGGTCGGTCAATCCCTCAAGCGTCACCACGTGGCGCACCGCGTCAATGCCAAGATTTGTGTAGACAACTTTTGCGTTCGTTGTTTTTTCCAAAAACGCGGGTACCTTGCTTGCGACGACGTGTTTATCCAATAGCCCTTTCAAATTCACGATCTGCGAATAAAAACGGAAAAGATTTGCCTGGTCTTTTTCGGGCACCGCCTCGGCAAGTGACTTCAAGCCGGCATTTACCGTGTCCAGTTTTCCGGCAACAAATGGCTCGTACCCGGCGCGTACACCCACGTACCCCGCGACCGCGGTTGAAAGCAAAATGACGGAGAATAAAAAAATCTTCCACGGCACGCCGGGTCCGGTGTCGCTATTCGGTAACGTATTGTTATTTTGTAAGAGCTCTGGCATCGTACACAAAAGCGTTCAGCGGTTAGGGTTTAGCGATTAGGGCGCATGCTTGCTTGCGACATGTTCATGATCACTGTGACCCTAAACGCTAACCGCTGAACGCTATTTACTTCATCACAGCTCCTTTTGTCCCAACCCTATCGCCACCGAAAGTACCGGCCCCAAGTCCCCTAAAAATGGCGCCATGCGCATAGGGTAGGTGATATGCGCGAACGGTTCCGCGTGCGCAACGCCCAATCCGGTTTCTTTCGCGATGTAACGGTCAAGACCGGGCAAGTTCGCGCTTGCGCCGGAAAGGATGATGCGTGAAACGGCTATTTTATACAGCGTTTCATAATTTTTCTTTACACGCATTCCTTCATTTATTATAACATCTACCATGGGCTGCAGCAGTGTGAATAACTCATACTCTCCCGCCGCTCCGGTCAAGCCCCGGTGCCGCTTCATTTCTTCCGCGCGGCGGTTGCCGAGTTTCAGCCCCGTCGCGACGGTTTGCGTAAGCGTCGCCCCCGCAAAATCCGTCTGCCCGGCGAATTTCATAAATCCCCCCTCGGCGACAACAATGGTCGTTGAACGCGAACCGATGTCGTAAATAAGCGATGGGCCGGTGGTGCCAATCGTTAAAGCGCGCGCCAAGCTCACGCCCTCAACTTCCAGCGCCAGGAGGTTCAGCCCCGCGCGTTTGAAAATGTTCTGGTAACGGCTGATGACTTCGTTCGGCACCGAGATGAGCAGCACCTGCTGCAACACGCGGCCGTCGGCGTCGCGCCGCTCCCCCACTTTTTGCCAGTCCAGTTTCACCTCAGTGATGGGCATCGGCACATACTGCTTTGCCTGCAGCTGCATGGAACTTGCCAATTCTTCATCCGAAAGTGTCGGCACCTCAATGAGCGTCGTAAATGCGGCAAATGACGGAAGCGCGGCAATCACCGGATGCGCGGGAATGCCGCTTTCTTTCATGAGCGCCCGGATATATTTCGCCACCGTCTCCTCCTGCAGTTTCAACGTGCTTGTTTGAAACGCCTCGTTCGCGCGCTCTAAATAATCAAAACTTTCCAGGTAGCCGTAATTCAAAAGCTCCGCGCCTGTTTTGCCGCGCTTCATCTCCACAATTTTTAATGACGTGGTGCCGATGTCCACGCCAAGGTAGGTGCGGTCGCTGAATATGTTTTTGAGGAAATCAAACATGGGGGGGCAAGGGCTCAAGTATTTAGTATTGAGTATCTGGTATCTAGTATGGGGACGGGGAGCGAAAGCGTGCTTATACTAGATACTAAATACTTGATACTCTATACACGTTACAGCATACTCCCAGTATATCACACATGAAATTACCCTCTCTCGCAGCAATAAAAGACATGGTGCTGGATGTTCTTTTCCCGCCGCTGTGCTTTGCGTGCGAGAAAAATCTGTTGCCGGAAGAAAAAGCGCAAAACGTTTGCCGTGTGTGCCTTGGCAGCATCGCGTTGTTTGACACGCTGTTTTGTGCTGTCTGCGGCGCACGGTTGCCGGGTAATGCTAAAATCTGTCATCCCGCCGCCCAATACATGCTTGCAAGCGCCGCGTCGTACCGCAACGACGCAGTGCAAAAACTCATTTGGCGTTTGAAATACGGAAAACTGCGCGCTGCCGCCGTGCCGCTTGCGGGGCTTCTCGCACAATATCTTACGGCGCTTGATTACCATTTTTTGGGATTCACCATTGTACCCGTGCCGCTCCACGCCGACCGACTAGAGGAACGCGGCTTCAACCAAGCCGAGCTTTTGGCGCAGAGCGTTGCCGCACATCTGCAACTGCCGCTCGTAACGGACGCGCTCACACGCGTCAAAGCAACCCCAGCGCAGGCAAAGATGCGCGACCGCGCGGAGCGCAGCGCGAACCTTGAAGGCGCGTTTGCCGTTGACCCGCACGGCACCGCAGTCGCCGGAAAAAACATCTTACTCGTTGATGATGTGTTTACCACGGGCGCAACCATCAGCGAAGCCGTGAAGACATTGCGCATCGCGGGCGCAAAAACGATAATCGCCCTGACCGTAGCCAGGGCGATCTAACGCCTTCCCTAATTTACCATTCACGCCGACGCTTCTTGCCTCGCCTGCCACTCCCGGCGAATGTACCGGTTGTCGGCGCGTAATACCTCCATCGGAGCGCCCACTTCCCGCTATTCTTCTTGATGAAGTAGCAGCTGTCCAGTACCCCTCGTCCGCGGATGTCGCAGAGTGTCTCGGGATGCATCCGCATGATCTTTCCCTTCCAAAAGACCAGCGCGAAGAGCATTCCGAGTATCAGCCCCGCCGACGCGAACAGCGCTTCACGTTCATACCCCACGCAACAGTCAACGACAGCCCCGACCACGGCGAAGGACACGCCGCAGACGAGCATCGTTCCCATGAGGTTGATCACCCTCATGGCCTTGAAGAATGCCGGCATGATGTCCTCCTACACTTGGAACCAGACATTCTCGCGAACGCGCACGAGGAGTTTCTCCTCCTCACGCCGCTCGCGACGCATCGTCATGATACGCCGTACCGCGAACAAGACGACACCGCCGAGAAGCACCGTGGTGTAGGCGATGAAGTAGATTTCGCCCGCTATCGGCTTCCACCCGATCTCGCTCCTCCCGATCGCCCACCCGATCCGAAGGAAGACGAACTCCACGACGCACACCGGGACACCCACCGCGAGCGCTTTGCCGCAACGCACGAGCGTCACGCAGCACAGCGCAACCAGTACACGCATCCAGTCCATCATGAGCAGCTCCTTTGCAAACATGTGAATCCGACACTGCTAGCTATATTATCACAAAAATATTTTTGATGCAACCGCTGCATAAATCCTTATACCCTCATTCGTGAGAATGAGAGAATGATAGCGGACGAAGTAAGCTCGGTATTGCGACGGAGTATCGTTTTGCGCTATGCTATCGGTGTACAAAGAATGTCCGCTCTTGCTTTGATTTACTCGTACATTAACATGTGGTATACTGGATGAATGAGTGAGGATTATAAGAGACACCCGAATACCAAATGCGCAGTCTGTGGCATATTGATTTATCGAAGACCTGTTCAAATATTAGCTAGCAAGGGGCGGGCGTATTGTAGTCAAGCTTGCTACGGCAAATCATGCAGAAAAGAAGAACCCTGCACTGTTTGCGGAACATTAATTTTAGCCAGCGCCAACAAAAAAACCTGCAGCCGAGCTTGCGCAAATACACATCGAGCCGGCATTCGATACAAAATCAACAGCCCGCGCGACAAGGTTAAAAACCAAAAAGCTCTGAAAATTAGGCTGCTCAATGTCAGAGGAAAAAAATGCGAGAGATGCGGCTACAACAAGTATGAAGTTTTAGTGGTTCACCACAAAGATAGAAATAGAAACCATAATGAGCTTGACAACCTGGAGCTCATTTGTCCGAATTGTCACGGTGAAGAACATTATCTAAAAAATAGCTGGCTAAGGAATAAGTAAGCGCATCGCATGGAGGGGTGCTCCGAATGGTAAGGAACTGGTTTTGAAAACCAGCGCCCCGCAAGGGGCTTGTGGGTTCGAGTCCCACCCCCTCCGCCAATTTTCACTTTTTGTGAAATCGTAAGAAACAGCCTCGGCGCAAAGCGCCTCGGCATGGTATTTTTCCGCAATTTTGAAGGCATTTTTGAAATCCAAAACCAAAGTGCGGTCGGCAATGCGGAAGTTCGAACCAATCTTTTTTAGAAAATCCCGAATCCGTTCGGGATTTTCTTGTTGAGCGTATTTTTCGGCTTGGTTGGCGTCTTTTAGAAAGGCAATGGCAAGTTCGAACCGATTATTGCTCTTTCGCCCAAAAGCGGTGATTTTTTCTTCCAAATCTTTTTTAGCGAGAATGAGCTTGTACTTTTTGGCGGCATATTCCGCTTGCGACAAATTGCCGTCCAGTTGTAAATCAAGCAAACGATCAAGTTTTGTTTCTATCTCCACAAGCTCATTTCTCGCTTTTTGGGCGAAAGAGCTTTCCGCTTGGGCAAGTTTAATTTTTTCGTTTTCGAAAAAATTAATTGAGGCGTTTGCCCAAGCAGAAGACAAAGAAACTTTTTTGATTTCCTCTTTTATTTGAGAAGTGATGGCGTCCTCTCTGGCATACCTTTGCGAACAAGGATTTTTCCGTTTAGTACATCGCAAATAGTTATGACCTTTTTGCGTTTCGGTGGTAATGAAACAGCCACATTCTCCGCAACGGAAAAATCCTCTAAAAATGTATGGTTTTAGTTTTGGTGATTTTGGTTTGCTCTTGTTCGCCATCACTTCTTGAACGGAATCAAAAAGTTTCTTTGTGATAATCGGTTCATGCTTTCCGTCATACAATTCGCCGTTATATTCAATCATGCCGTAGTAGATTTTATTTTTCAGCATGTATTGATAATTTGAGACGGAAAGCATTTTGCCTTTCTTGCCAACCAAGCCAATGGAATTGATAATCTTTCGGATTTGGGCGAGGGGGTATTCGCCAGTTGAGTACATTTCAAAAGCCCGCTTGATATACTTTGCCTTTTCTTTGTCCACGGCGATACAGCGGGCATTTTTGTCGTTCATATAGCCAAGTGGTGCCCAAGCGGGCCATATTCCATTTCGCAATTTCTGGCGAATACCCCTCTTTATATTTTCCGAAAGATTATCAATGTAGTATTTTGATTGCCCAAAAGCTATGGACAACATAAATTTTCCCTGCGGTGTCGGATAAAACCAAAAAGTAGGAAATTTTAGCGTGGTGATTTTTCCAGTATCTACGAGATAAATTATTCGTCCGCCGTCTATGGAATTACGAGCCAAGCGGTCGGGATGCCACGCTAAAATTCCCTCGGCTTCATTTTTCTCTATGCTTGCTATCATGTCGTTAAAAATCTCACGCCCCGGCTCTTTGGCGGTTTTGCTCTCCACAAATTCACGGACGATATTCAGGTTTTCTTTTTTGGCGTATTCTCGCAATTCAAACATTTGCGCTTCAATACTCAAAACCTGCCTTTCGGGTTCGTCCGTGGATTTACGAGCATAGAGAAAAATCTTTTTGGTTTGTAAATTTATGTTGTCCATATTGTTTTGAAATTAGTTTTTGGGCAATCAAAGAAAAATACGCTCAACCTTTCGCTGAAAGCGAAAGAAAAAAGATTGGTTTGCAAAATTTCATTTTGCCCGTGCTTCGCACGGCGAACTTCCGCATTGCCGACCGCACTTTGTTTTTGGATTTCAAAAATGCCTTCAAAATTGCGGAAAAATACCATGCCGAGGCGCTTTGCGCCGAGGCTGTTTCTTACGATTTCACAAAAAGTGAAAATTGGCGGTGTTTTTTGATTGATGTTCGAACTTTTTTTACGCAAAATCACCACTAACGAAGCCAGCC
>Ga0082335_1003524_pt1 | contig 25577 bp, 21 predicted proteins | sample Subgrocontami58m_FD_72375 | JGI IMG/M metagenome (GOLD analysis project Ga0082335, IMG submission 72375) | Subsurface groundwater microbial communities from S. Glens Falls, New York, USA - GMW37 contaminated, 5.8 m (SPADES assembly) (version 2) ...
CGCCGCCGGGGAGACGGTGCACAGCGCGCAAGGCAGCCTCTATGAAACCAACGCCGCGTTCTCGCGCCTGCAGCAGCAGATTCAGCACGTACGCGAGAACCGCCAGCGGATCGAAAACCAGCTGTCGGCATTGAGCAGCCAGCTCGAACAGGGCGAAGCGCAGCTGCAGGCGCAGCATGCGAGCCGCGACGAATGGCAGCGCGAGCTGCGGCAGGCGCAGCAAGCAGCCTATACCTGCCAGATTGCGGTCGCCGCCGAGAGGACCCGGCTGCCGGTGGCGGATCAGGCGTATCGCGACATTCAGGACCTGCGCGATGCGCTGCAACAGGAGGTGACGGCCAACGCGCAGGCGCTGCAACTCGAGCAGACGCGCTGCGAACACGCACTGAAAATCCTGGCGCAGCTGGCGCAACGCGAGCAGCGGTTGCGCGAAGAGCAGACAGCGCTTGCGCCGCCCGACGATCTTGAACTCGAGCGCCTGCGCACCGAACTCGCGGCACTCGAGGCGCAGCAGCGCGACGAGCGCAGCCGGCTGGAGGCCGAAGAGGCGCGAATTCCGCAACTGGAGCAGGCGCTGCGGGAGCAGGGTATGGCGGTCGATGCGGCTGCCCAGCAGGTGACTACGCTCGAGGCGCGCATCGTTGCGCTCCAGCAGGTGCAGGACCGTATTGCGCGCAGTGAAAAGATGCAGGGCTGGCTGGATACGCACGGTCTCAGTGCGGCGCGCCGCCTGTGGCAGGACATCGAAATCGAGGCGGGCTGGGAAGACGCGCTGGAAGCGGTGTTGCGCGAGCGCTTGAACGGCATAGGCCTGGTCAGTCTCGAACAGGCTACGCCCTGGCTTAGCGACCTGCCGCCGGGGAAAATGACGGTATATACCGCCGAGCGGGGAAATACGCCGGCGCCGGTCGCGGTAGCTGGACTCGAGCCGCTGGCGGCATATGTGCGTTGCAAGAATGCGGCCGCTGCCGGCGCACTCTACGACTGGCTGCATCAGGTGTATATCGTCAAAGACCGCAACGAGGGCCTCGCGCGCCGCGAGCAGTTGCCGGTCGGCGCGTTGCTGGTTTCCGGGGACGGACACGTGTTCACGCGCCACAGCGTGAGCTTTCACGCGCCGGATTCGGAATTGCACGGGGTATTGTCACGCCAGCGCGAGATCGAGCAGCTGGCGGCGCCGCTGGCCGTGGAACAGGCGCGCCTTGCTACTCTCAGGAGCGAGTTGGCGGCGGCTGAAGCCGAATCCGATCAGCGCAAGGCCGCCCTCAATGCCTTGCGCGTTTCGGTGGAGGAGTTGCAGCAGGCGCAGCACGCGGCCCAGCTCGCGATACTCAAGCTCTCGGAGCAGGCCCAGCGCGTGACCCAGCGCGGCGAACAGATAGCTGCTGAGCTGGCGGAAATAGACGCCCAGTCGGGACACGAACGGGCACAGCACGACACTGCGCAGGCCAGTTCCACGCAGCTGGATAACCGTCGCGCCGAATTGCAGGCGCAACTTGCCACCGCGGTAGCCCAACATGCGCAGGCCGAGGCCGCGCTCGAAAGCCAGCGCCATGCGCAGCAGCAGGCCGAACACGCCGCCCAGGAAGCGGCATTCCACCTCAAGAGTTGTGTGGCGAAGCTCGGCGAGATCGACAACGCGATCAGGCTGATCGTCGACAACGTCAACGCGGTCCGAACCGGTATCGCGCAACACGAGCAGGAACTCGGCGGGCTCGACGAGACGCCGCTCAATGCCGAACTCGATCAGGTAATGGTACTGCGCACCGGGAAGGAACGGGCACTGGCGGCGGCGCGCGACGCGCTCGAGGCTACGGAAACCGAACTACGCCAGAGCGAACAGGAACGGCTGACGATAGAACAGAACCTGCATCCGATCCGCGAGAAGATCGGGGAGGTCAGGCTCAAGGAACAGGAAGCGCGGCTTACCGAAGAACAGTTCGCGCAGCAGCTCGCCGAGGCCGGTGCCGACGAGCAGGAGCTGCTGCAGCAGGCCGAAAAAGGCAAGCGCTCGGGTGCGCTGCAGACCGATATCGCGCGGCTCGCGGGCGAAATCAGCGCGCTGGGCGCCGTCAACCTCGCCGCGCTCGAGGAACTGGAAACGGCGCAGAGCCGCAAGAATTATCTCGATTCGCAGTCGCTGGACCTGAATCAGGCGCTCACCACGCTCGAGGACGCCATCCGTCGCATCGACCGCGAGACCCGCGAGCGGCTGCTGCACACGTTCGAGGAGGTCAACCGCCACTTCGGTGTATTGTTCCCGTCGCTGTTTGGCGGCGGCCAGGCCAAACTGTTGCTGACCGGCGAGGAGATCCTCGACTCCGGCGTGCAGGTGATTGCCCAGCCGCCGGGCAAGAAGAACAGCTCGATTCATCTGCTGTCGGGCGGCGAGAAGGCGCTCACCGCGCTGTCGCTGGTATTCGCGTTGTTTCAGCTCAACCCCGCCCCGTTCTGCCTGCTCGATGAGGTCGATGCGCCGCTGGATGACACCAACACGGAACGTTTCTGCGATCTGGTCAGGAAGATGTCGGCCAACTCGCAGTTCCTGTTTATCAGCCATAATAAGATCACGATGGAAATCGCCAGCCAGCTGATCGGCATCACGATGCAGGAAGCCGGCGTATCCCGCGTGGTTGCGGTCGATATCGAAGAGGCGATGAGACTCGCTGAAGAAGCGGCATAGCCATGGGCGATCTGCAGATCAGTCTGCTGGTGATAGGCGTATTGGCGGTTGCGGCCGTCTATCTGTTTAACTGGTGGCAGGAACGCCAGTTCCGGCGCCGTTCCGAACAGGCCTTCGCGCGCGAGCATGAGGATGTGCTGCTGGAGAGCGCGCCCGGGCGCGACGCGGACCCGGTCCAGCGGATGGAGCCGAAGATAGCAGCCGAATCTGCTGCCAGGCCGGGGGCTACGCGCGGGGCGGTCAAATCCACGGCTTCGGCCGTGCCTGACCCGATCATCGACTACGTAGTGGAGGTCAGTCTCCAGATCGCCACTGATGGCATGGATCTCCACGACGAACTGCTGGCGCTGGCCACCGGCTGGGGCAAGCCGGTGCTGGTCGCCGGTTACGACCGCGTCAGCGACGCCTGGCATGCGGCCGGCGGCGGCAGGCAGTATTCGCAACTGCGTTTTGCACTCCAGATGTCGAATCGCGCCGGCTGCGTCGAGCAGGCCCAGCTGACTTCGTTTCGCGACACCGTGGCCAGGTGGGCTGGGCGCAATCAGGGCGAAGCCAGATCTACGGATGTCGCGGAAGCCCACGCCATGGCCGTGCAGCTCGATCGTTTTTGCGCCGATGTCGACATCGCCATCGGCATCAACGTGGTGGCGCGCGAAGGCAGCCCGTTTTCCGGCACGAAAATCCGTGCGCTGGCGGAAGCGGCGGGCCTCAAACTCGAACCGGAGGGCGTGTTCGTCGCCTGCGGGGAGCGGGGGGATGCGCGGTTCACCCTCGACAATCATGAGCCGATGCCGTTCATGCCGGAGCAGATGAAAACGCTCTTTACGGGCGGAATCACGTTCCTGCTCGACGTGCCGCGCGTCGATGCCGCGATGCAGGCGTTCGACACGATGTTCGAGACCGCGAGGAGTTTTGCGGCGTCGCTCGACGGCAATCTGGTCGATGACAACCGTCACCCGCTGTCCGAGGGCGCGATCGGCACCATCCGCCAGCGGCTGAAAGGCATACTCGCGAAGATGGATGCCGCGCAGATCGCCGCGGGGGGGGCGCGGGCGCGGCGTCTGTTTTCCTGAACCGGATGGCCGTGCCGCACTCCATCGCGGCGCGCGTTGAGCAACTGCGCGCGGAGCTCGAGCAGCACAATTATCATTATTACGTGCTCGACAGCCCGCTGATTCCGGATGCCGAGTACGATCGCCTGTTCCGCGAACTGCAGGAACTGGAGCAAAAGCATCCTCAGCTCGTCACTCCCGAATCGCCGACCCAGCGCGTCGGCGCCGCAGTTCAAACCGATTTCGCGCCAGTGGCGCACGCAACACCAATGTTGTCGCTCAACAATGCGTTCGAGGAGGAAGCGGTCGTTGCTTTCGACCGCCGCGTACGCGAGGCACTGGAGGCGGCATGCGTTGATTACGCAGCAGAGCCCAAGTTCGACGGCCTCGCGGTCAGCCTCGCTTACGAGCGCGGCGTACTGACGACCGGCGCCACGCGCGGTGACGGCTACACCGGCGAGGATGTCACCGCCAACGTGCGCACGATCCGCGCGATTCCGCTCAGGCTGCGCGGGCCGCATCCGCCCGCATGGCTCGAGGTGCGGGGCGAGGTGCTGATGCTGAAAGCCGATTTCGAGCGCCTCAACTGCGCGCAGTCCGCGCAGGGAGAAAAGGCGTTCGTCAATCCGCGCAACGCGGCGGCAGGATCGCTGCGCCAGCTCGACCCGCGCATCACGGCGGCGCGGCCGCTTGCCTTCTTTGCCTACGGCATCGGCGGAACCGATTACGGCAAGCTGCAACGTCATTCGCAAATGCTCGACTGGCTTGCCGGGCTGGGCTTCCCCGTTACTGCCGAGCGCCAGGTGGTCACGGGGATTGCGGGTCTGCTCGATTATTACCGCGCCATCGGCCAGCGGCGCGGACAACTGCCGTTTGACATCGACGGGGTGGTCTACAAGGTCAATGACCTTGCTGCCCAGAATACCCTTGGTTTCGTGTCGCGTGCGCCACGTTTCGCGATCGCGCACAAGTTTCCCGCCGAGGAAGCCGTCACGGTCGTCGAGGGCATCGATGTGCAGGTCGGGCGCACCGGAGCGCTGACACCGGTCGCACGCCTGCGGCCGGTATTCGTCGGTGGCGTCACCGTCACCAATGCGACGCTGCATAACGAGGATGAAGTGCAGCGCAAGGACATACGCGCCGGCGATACCGTGGTGGTGCGCCGTGCCGGCGATGTGATTCCCGAGGTCGTGCGGGTCATCGAGTCCAAACGCCCGCCGCACGCCCGCCGTTTCATGCTGCCCGCGCGCTGTCCGGTCTGCGGCTCAGCGGTGCACAGGCTTGCGGATGAGGCCATCGCGCGCTGCACCGCCGGATTGTTTTGTCCCGCGCAGCGCAAGCAGGCATTGCTGCATTTTGCCAGCCGGCGCGCGATGGACATCGAGGGGCTGGGCGAGAAGCTCGTCGAGCAGCTGGTCGATAAAGGGAGCGTGCGCACGCCGGCTGATTTGTACAAGCTCGACAGGGCCGGACTGGCTGCGCTCGAACGCATGGCGGAAAAATCCGCAGGCAACCTGCTTGCGGCGATCGGGAAAAGCAGGCAGACGACGCTCGCGCGTTTCATTTTCGCACTCGGCATCCGCAACGTCGGGGAAAGCACCGCCCGGGACCTGGCACGTTGTTTCGGCAGCATCGAGCGCCTGGCGGCGGCCGACGCGGAAACATTGCGGCAAGTGCCGGACGTGGGCCCGGTGGTGGCGCAGAGCATTGCGGGGTTCTTCGCCGAATCACACAACCGCGAGGTGATCGGGCAACTGCTGGCGGCTGGCGTCAGTTTCGCTGAAACCGCACCGCAGCGGCTCGATACCGCGAGTCCGGTTTACGGCAAAACATTTGTGCTGACCGGAACGCTCCCGCACCTGAAACGCGACGCAGTGCAGCAGAGAATCCGCGACCGCGGGGGCAAGGTCAGCGCGGGCGTCTCGAAACAGACCGATTATGTAGTGGCGGGGGCGGAACCCGGCAGCAAATATGACAAGGCAGTGGAACTTGGAATTACAATACTCGATGAAGCGGGCTTGCTGAAATTACTGGAGCGATAAGGACATCATGAGCATCATCACCAAAGCGGTATTTCCGGTGGCGGGGATGGGGACGCGGTTTCTGCCGGCCACCAAGGCGAGTCCCAAGGAAATGCTGCCGGTGGTCGACAAGCCGCTGATCCAGTACGCGGTCGAAGAAGCGGTCGCCGCCGGCATCACCGAGCTGGTATTCATCACCGGCCGCGGCAAGCGCGCGATCGAGGACCATTTCGACAAGGCGTTCGAAGTCGAGAGCGAACTCAAGGCACGCGGCAAGCACGACATGCTCGCGATGGTCCGGCACGTGGTGCCGTCTGATGTCAAATGCATCTATGTGCGCCAGCAACAGGCGCTCGGGCTCGGTCACGCGGTATTGTGCGCGCTGCCGGTAGTGGGGGATCACCCGTTCGCCGTGATACTCGCCGACGATTTGATCGACGCCGGGCTGCCGGTGATGAAGCAGATGGCCGGCGCGTTTCGCGATGAACGCTGCACGCTGCTCGGCGTGCAGAAAGTGGCGCGCGCCGATACCGCGCAATACGGCATCATCAAGCCCGGCGGCCACCATGGCAATCTGCATGAAGTGACGGGAATCGTCGAGAAGCCGATGCCGCGCGCGGCCCCGTCGACGCTCGCCGTGGTCGGCCGCTACATCCTGACGCCGCGCATTTTCCATCACCTGCAGCGGGTGCGGCCGGGTGCCGGCGGCGAAATCCAGCTGACCGACGGCATCGCGGCGCTGCTGAAAGAGGAGCGGGTGCTCGGCTACCAGTTCGACGGTGTGCGCTATGATTGTGGCAGCAAACTCGGCTATCTCAAGGCGAACGTCGCGTACGGACTCAAGCATCCCGAGGTGGCGCGCGAGTTTGCAGCCTATCTGTCCGGATTGCGGCGCAGCCGGCGCCGTTGATGATGCTGGCGCCGGAACAAGCCTGGCGGGTTCTCGACTCCGCCGAACAGGTGTGTTCAGCCGCCACCGTGGCGGAGGCGGTAAAACGCATTGCAGCTGAGATTACGCGTGCGCTCGCTGATGATTATCCGTTGGTGTTGAGCGTGATGGGCGGGGCGGTCGTGTTCACCGGTCAGTTGCTGCCGCTGCTCAGGTTCCCGCTCGACTATGATTATTTGCATCTGACGCGTTACGGCAATGCGACGACCGGCGGCCGCATTGAATGGAAAGTCTTCCCGCGCGACGGGATCGCCGGGCGGGTAGTGCTGGTGGTGGACGATATCCTCGACGAGGGATACACCATGGCTGCAATCCGCACGCGCGTTCTCGCCGCCGGGGCACGGCGGTTTTGCTGCGCGGTATTCGCCGACAAGGATATCGGCAGACCCAAACCGGTTACCGCGGATTTCGTCGCGGTCAAGCTTCCCAACCGCTACGTGTTCGGCTTCGGTATGGATGTCAAAGGCGCGTGGCGCAATCTGCCCGGGATATACGCGGTGAAAGAACCATGCTAGCGATCATCGGCGGCAGCGGCCTGACGCGGCTCGCGAATCTGGAAGTGTCCCGGCGCGAGGTGGTGCGCACGCCCTGTGGCGAGCCGTCGGGCGCGCTCACTTTCGGCAGCGTCGCAGGCTGTGAAGTGGTGTTTCTTGCGCGCCACGGTTACGGTCACACCATCCCGCCGCATCAGGTCAACTACCGCGCGAATATCTGGGCGCTGCACGCGCAAGGCGTGAAAAATGTGATCGCGGTGGCAGCGGTTGGCGGTATCAGGGACGACCTCGCGCCGGGCGCGCTGGTGGTTCCGGACCAGATCATCGACTATACCCATGGCCGCGCGGCAACTTTTTTCACGGGCGGCGACAGTGGCGTGCGTCACATCGATTTCACGCAGCCCTATTGCCAGAGGTTGCGCGCAGCCTGCCTCACGGCCGCACAACAGGCGGGAGAAACGCTGCTCGACGGGGGCGTCTATGCCGCAACCCAGGGGCCGCGGCTGGAAACCGCAGCCGAGATCGACCGCCTCGAGCGCGACGGCGCGGACATGGTCGGCATGACCGGCATGCCGGAAGCGGCACTCGCCAGCGAAATCGGCCTGTGCTATGCAACGCTCGCGGTCGTGTCGAACCGCGCCGCGGGGCGGGCCGGGGGCGCGGGAATCAGCATGTCTGATATTGCCGCGGTGCTCGAGCCGGCGATGGGCCGGGTGCGTTCGGTGCTGGCAAAGCTGGTGGTTTTCAATGACGGTTAGAGCGGTGCTCAAAATGGGCGACCCGCGGCTGCTCGAGCGCGCGCGTGCGGTAGAGCGGTTCGACGTGCCCGAGTTGCACGCATTGCTCGCCGATATGCGCGACACCATGCAGGCGTTCGACGGAGCCGGATTGGCAGCGCCGCAGATCGGCGTCGGTTTGCAGGTGGTCGTTTTCGGCGTCGAACATAACCCGCGTTATCCCGATGCCGAAGCGGTGCCGCATACCGTGCTGATCAATCCGGTTTTGACGCCGTTAGGCGACGCGATCGAAGAGGACTGGGAAGGCTGCCTGTCGGTGCCCGGCTTGCGCGGAATGGTGCCGCGGTACGCGCGGTTGCGCTATCAGGGCCGCGATGAATTTGGCAACGCAATCGACCGCAGCGTGGAGGGCTTTCACGCGCGCGTGGTGCAGCACGAATGCGATCATCTGATCGGCGTACTGTATCCGATGCGCATCCGCGACTTCAACCGGTTCGGCTACACGGAGGTGCTGTTTCCCGATCAGGCACCGCCAGAGGAGTGAAGGGTGATCCCCCTCACCCCGACCCTCTCCCCCAGTGATGGGGGAGAGGGAGTATCTGCTCTTTCAGCCCTGTAACTGCTGCACCAAATCGCTTTCGAGCTTCACCACGGTCCTGGCATCGTTGAGTGCCGCGCCGTTAATCAGGAACACATCCTCCGCGCGCTCGCCGAGCGTGTTGATCCTGGCGGCGTACAGATTGATGCCGTATTTGACGAGGCAGCGCGCCACGCGTGACAGCAGCCCCGGCCGGTCTCCGGCAATGATCTGCAGCACTTTGTAGGCGCCGCGCTCGTCCGGCTCGATGCTGATTTCGGGCGTGATCGGAAAATGCTTGAGTTGGCGGCTGACGCGTCCCTGCGCCGGCGCATCAAGCGGAGTCTGCAGCAGCAGACGCTGCCCCAGCTCGTACTCGATATAGCCGACCATGTCGCGGTACTGCGGATTCTCGTGGTAGGGATCGTTGATCTGGAAACTGTCGAGCGCGTAACCGTGGCGCGTGGTGTAGATCTTGGCGTCCATGATCGAATAGCTGCTGCGCTCGAAAAAGCTGCAGATGCGCGCAAAGAGGTCCTTCTGGTCGCGCACATAGATCATGACCTGGAGGCCTTCGCCGGCCGGCGACAGCCTTGCCTTGACCACTGGCTTTGGCGTATCGACGCGGTAATTGAGCAGGCGCGTGTGCCAGGCGATTTCGTCAGGTTCGTGGCGCAGGAAGTATGAGACGTCGAGCTGCGCCCACAGTTTTTCGTGCGCCTGCTCGCTGATCGCATACAGCCGGAGTTTCGCTTTCGCCGCGTCCTGCCGCTGTTGCAGATTGCTGTCGGGCGAGCGCGTGTCGCCGCTCAGGCGCCGGCGTGTCGCCATGAACAGGTCTTCGAGCAACTTGCCTTTCCACGCGTTCCAGACTTTGGGGCTGGTGCCCCGGATATCGGCAACGGTCAGCAGATACAGCGCGACGAGATGCCGGTCGTCCCCGACCCTGGCCGCGAAGGCGCTGATCACCTCCGGGTCCGACAAATCCTGCTTTTGGGCCGTCATCGACAGGGTGAGATGGTTTTCGACCAGCCACCCGACGAGTTCCACGGCATCGCGCGCCAGTCCGTGGGCGCGGCAAAAACGCACGGCATCAACGCGGCCAAGCGTCGAATGATCACCGCCGCGGCCCTTGGCGATATCGTGAAACAGCCCCGCGAGGTAAAGCAGCTCCGGATGCCCGAAGTCACTCATCAGGCGGCTGCACAGCGGAAACTCGTGCGCGAGTTCGGGCACCGCGAAGCGCCGCAGGTTGCGCACCACCTTGAGGATGTGCTCGTCGACCGTGTAGACGTGGTACAGATCATGTTGCATCTGCCCGACGATGCGGCCGAACGCGGGTATGTAGCGGCCGAGCATTCCGTACTGGTTCATGCGCGTGAGCGCGCGCAGCACGCGCGTCGGGCTGCGCAGGATCTGCATGAACATCTCGCGATTTGCCGGATTGGCGCGAAACGCGGGGTTGATCTGACTGCCGGCACGCGATAATGCCCGCAGCGTCCCTGCGCTCATGCCCTTGAGTTCGTGGTGCTGCTGCAGCAGCACAATCGCTTCCAGCATTGCGCCGGGCTGGCGCCGGAACAACCCTTCCTCGTTCGCCTCGAGCAGCTCGTTGCGGATCCGGAAGCGGGCGTTTATTTTCCGCCCCGCCGCGGCGCGTGACGGAAAAATCAGCGTCCCCAGATTCTGCAGGACCACGGTATTGAGCTGGCTGATTTCCTTGGCGGTGCGGTAGAAACGCTGCATCAGATGCTCGCTGGCCCGGCGGTGCGCGGTGTCGTGCAGCCCCATCTGCAGCGCGAGCGCGGTCTGCACGTCGAACACCAGCCGTTCTTCGCGCCGCCGCGCGAGATAGTGGAGGCGAATGCGCAGGTTCTGCAGGAAAGATTCGTGCTGCCGCAACTGCACGGCTTCGCGGCGGGTGATAATGTCCCGGGCTACCAGATCGCGCCACGCGGCACCGATGCCCGCGGCCTTCGCGATCCAGAGAATGTTGTGCAGGTCGCGCAGCCCCCCCGCGGTTTCCTTGATGTTGGGCTCGAGGTTGGTATCGCGGTAGCGCTCATGCCGCTGCTCCTGCTCGAGCTGCTTGGCCTTGCAAAACTGCTGCGCATCGAGCGCATGCGCGAATTCTTTTTCGAAGTGCCGGAACTGCTTGCGATCGCCGGTCAGCAGGCGCGCTTCGAGCAGGCTCGTCTGCACGGTGATGTCCTGCGCCGCCAACGCGACGCATTCCGCTATCGTGCGGACACTGTGGCCCACTTCGAGCCCGATATCCCACAGCATCCCGACAAACTGCTCGAGTTTGGGCGTCTGCCCCGGAGCGGACGCGCACGGCAGCAAAATCAGCAGATCGATGTCCGAATTGGGAAACAGCTGGCCGCGGCCATAGCCGCCGACCGCAACCAGCGTGAGCGCCGGCGGCATCTCGAGGTGCTCCCATACCGCTTTGAGCTGGCCATCGATCAGCACGCGCAGCCGCCGCAGCAGTTCGGGGGCCGAACGATTCTCGAGGTAGCGCGCTTGCAGCGCCCGGCGCTGTTCGTCGAGACGCGTCTTCCACCGCGCGCTCAGCGGTTGCGATGCGGCAAGGGCTGCGCCCGGCGCCTGCAGTACGCTAGCCATGCCGCGCCAGGAAATCCGGCGGTGCCGGCGCGCCCGCGGACCGCGTCAGCACCTCGAATCCGCCGGCGGTGACGAGCACCGTATGCTCCCATTGCGCCGACAGGCTGTGGTCCTTGGTGACGATGGTCCAGCCGTCCGCGAGCTGGCGGATATCGGCGCGCCCGGCATTGATCATCGGCTCGACGGTGAAGGTCATGCCGGCTTCGAGCGCCAGGCCGGTGCCGGGGCGCCCGTAGTGCAGTACCTGCGGTTCCTCATGGAATTTGCGCCCGATACCGTGGCCGCAGAATTCGCGCACCACGCTGCAGCCGTGGTTTTCGGCCCAGGTCTGGATCGCGTGTCCGATATCGCCCAGCCGCGCACCGGCGCGCACCACGGCGATCCCGCGCCACATGCATTCGTAGGTGATCTCGCACAGCCGGCGAGCCTGCACCGATGGCTGGCCGACGTAGTACATGCGGCTGGTGTCGCCGTGATAACCGTCCTTGATCACGGTGACGTCGATATTGATGATGTCGCCGGCCTTGAGCTTTTTGTCTCCCGGGACGCCGTGGCACACCACGTGGTTGACCGAGGTGCAGACCGATTTCGGGTAGGGCGTATACCCCGGCGGCGCGTAGTTGAGCGGGGCCGGCACCGTACGCTGAACGTTCACCATGTAATCGTGGCAAAGGCGGTCGATTTCATCGGTGGTAACTCCGGCCTTGACATGCGGGGCGATGAAATCGAGCACTTCCGCGGCGAGCTGCCCCGCGACGCGCATTTTTGCGGCTTCTTCTGCGGACTTGACGGCGACGGTCATGGCGGGGGGCGAGCGATACACGGCTTGGTTGTCCAGGAAGTCAAAAAGATGCGGATTCTATGCCAATTCCCGACCGATTCCTAACCACATTGCCGCGGATGCGCTCGGGCGCGGTGCCGGCAGCGGCGCGGTCAAAGCGGACGGGTTGAGCGAAAATCATTAAAGATGATATAATTACCCGACGGTTCGAGACAAGCGCTTTAGGTTTTTTTCGGCCGCAAATTCGCACATCCGCCATACATAGTCAGGGTGACTCGGTAACGAGTGTATGCCGGCGGATGGAGGCTTAACCCTAACTGGAGACAATATGGCAACTAGCATGCGTGAAATGCTGGAGTGTGGGGTCCATTTCGGACACCAAACCCGCTACTGGCACCCCAAAATGGCCCCGTTCATTTTCGGCCATCGCAATAAAATCCACATCATCAACCTCGAAAAGACGCTGGCGCTCTATCTCGACGCGCTCAAGTTCGTACGCCAGTTGACCGCCAACAAGGGCGCGATTCTGTTTGTCGGGACCAAGCGCCAGGCCCGCGAAATCATCAAGGAGGAAGCGCTGCGCTGCGGCGCGCCTTATGTCGATCACCGGTGGCTCGGCGGCATGCTGACCAATTACAAGACGGTCAAGCAGTCGATCAAGCGCCTGAAGGAGATGGAGGCAATGGTCGAGGACGGTTCGCTCGACAAGCTGGCCAAGAAAGAAGCGCTCAATTATCAGCGCGAAGTGGTCAAGCTCGAGCGCAGCCTGGGCGGCATCAAGGATCTGAACGGCATGCCGGACGCGCTGTTCGTGATCGACGTCGGCTACCACAAAGGCGCGATTGCCGAAGCGAAAAAGCTCGGCATTCCGATCATTGCGGTGGTGGATACCAATCACAACCCGGAAGGGGTGGATTATGTCATTCCCGGCAACGACGACTCGAGCCGTGCGATCAGGCTTTATGCGCGCGGCGTTGCCGATGCGGTGCTGGAAGGCCGCAGCCAGGTTGTGGAAGGAATAGTCAGCGACGAGGAATTCGTCGAGGTCGAGGACGCCGCGACACCCGCGGCGTGACGGGGCACCCAACCGGAAAAGGGGCTCTGGCCCCTTTTTTTTAAGTTTTTGGAGCAATAATGGCGGCAATCACTGCGGGGATGGTCAAGGAACTGCGCGAGGCGACGGGCCTTGGCATGATGGAATGCAAGAAGGCGCTCACTGAAGCTGACGGCGATATGAAAAAGGCCGTGGAACTGCTGCGCATCAGGAGCGGCGCCAAGGCGAGCCGCGTGGCAGGGCGTATCGCTGCCGAGGGCGCGGTCAGCGTGTTTATCGCCGCCGACGGAAAAACGGGCGCGCTGGCCGAGGTCAACTGCGAGACCGACTTCGTGGCCAAGGACCCGAATTTCGCGGCGTTTGTGAAAACGGTGGCGCAGGCGGCGGCCACTACCGGCACGGCCGGCGTCGACGCGCTGCTGCAAGCAACTGGCGCCAGCGGACAAACGATGGAAGCAGTACGCCAGGGGCTCGTTATGAAGCTCGGCGAGAACATCAGCGTACGGCGCGCCGTGCGGGTTGCCGCCAAAGGCCGGCTCGCGCATTACCTGCACGGGAACCGGATCGGTGTGCTGGTCGATTACGAAGGCGGCGACGAGCAACTCGGCCGCGACCTTGCGATGCACATTGCGGCGAGCAAACCGATGTGCGTGGCCGGGGAGCAGGTGCCCCCGGAAAGCATTGCCAGAGAGCGCGCAATTTACACGGCGCAGGCGCAGGAAAGCGGCAAGCCCGCCAATATCGTCGCCAAAATGGTCGAAGGCCGCATCGCCAAGTATCTGGCGGAGGTGGCGCTGCTCGGCCAGCCGTTCGTCAAGAACCCCGAAGAGACGGTCGAGAAATTGCTGCGGGGCCAGCGCGCCAAAGTTCATGCGTTCCACCTGGTTATCGTGGGCGAAGGCCTCGAAAAGAAGAAAGACGATTTCGTCGCGGAGGTCATGGCGCAGGCGGGAGGCGCCTAGATGGCGGACGCGCCGGCCTATAAGCGCATTCTGCTCAAGCTCAGCGGCGAGGCGCTGATGGGCGAGGACAGCTACGGCATCAACCGGCCTACGATCGAGCGTATAGTCTCGGAAATCGACGGCGTGGCGAGTCTCGGGGTCGAGATCGCGGTGGTGATCGGCGGCGGCAATATTTTCCGGGGCGTGGCGCCGGCCGCGGCCGGCATGGATCGCGCCACGGCCGACTATATGGGAATGCTCGCGACCGTGATGAACGCGCTGGCGCTGCAGGACGCGATGCACCGGGTCAAACTCGTCGCCCGCGTCCAGTCGGCGCTCAATATCGAACAGGTCGTCGAGCCTTACATCCGCGGCAAGGCCATGCGCTATCTCGAGGAAGGCAAGATTGTCATTTTTGCCGGGGGCACCGGCAACCCGTTTTTCACCACCGATACGGCGGCGGCGCTGCGCGGCATGGAAATGAATGTCGAGCTGGTGTTGAAGGCAACCAAGGTCGACGGCGTCTATACCGAGGACCCGAAGACGCATGCCGATGCGATGCGCTACAAGAGCATCACCTTCGACGAGGCGATCATCAGGAATCTGAGAGTGATGGACGCGACCGCGCTGACCCTGTGCCGCGACCAGAAGCTGCCGATCAACGTCTTCAGCATCTTCAAGCCGGGTGCCTTCCGGCGCGTCGTCACGGGCGAGGATGAAGGCACGCTCGTGCATTACTAGCGGAGGAGTCGAATGATCGCCGATATCAAGAAATCCGCCGAACAGAAAATGAAGAAGACTCTCGAAACCCTGAGAACCGATTTCGGGAAAATTCGCACCGGGCGCGCGCATGCCGGCCTGCTCGACCACGTGCTGGTCGATTACTACGGCACGCCGACGCCGGTCAGCGGGGTCGCCAACGTGACGCTGCTCGACGCGCGTACTCTCGCCGTCACGCCGTGGGACAAGAAAATGGCGGGGGTGGTGGAAAAGGCGATCCGCGATTCGGATCTCGGGCTGAACCCTGCCACGACCGGTGATGTCGTGCGCGTGCCGATGCCGGCGCTGACCGACGAACGCCGCCGCGACCTGGTGAAGGTCGTGCATCGCGAGGCCGAGAACGCGCGCATCGCGGTGCGCAACATCCGCCGCGACGCCAACAATCATCTCAAGGATCTGCTCAAGAAGAAACAGGTCGCCGAGGACGAGGAACGCCGCGCGCAGGACGAGGTGCAGAAGCTGACCGACCGTTACATTGCCGAGGTCGACAAGGCGATGGCCGTCAAAGAAGCGGACCTGGTCGCGGTATAACGGGCGTGGCCGACACCAGTTCCACCGTGGCAGTTCCCGCAACCCGCACATTGCCGCGGCACATCGCCATGATCATGGATGGCAATGGCCGGTGGGCGAAAAAGCGCCTGCTGCCGCGCATCGCGGGGCACCGCCGTGGCGTGGAAGTGGTGCGCAGCACGGTGCAGGCGTGCGTGCAGCAGGGCATTGAATTCCTGACGCTGTTTGCGTTCAGCAGCGAGAACTGGCGCCGGCCGGCGGACGAGGTATCGTTGCTGATGCAGTTGTTCATGCTGGCGCTCGAGCGGGAAGTGGCGAAGCTGCACAAGAACAACATCCGGTTCAGGGTCATTGGCGATCTGACGCGCTTCGAGCCCAAGGTCGTCCACCTGATCGCCGAGGCCGAGCAGCTCACCCGGGAAAATACGCGGCTGACGTTGACCGTGGCCGCCAATTACGGCGGACGCTGGGACATGATCCAGGCGGTGGGCCGCATGCTGAAGGACCATCCGCAGCTTGCCTCCGGCTTCACCGAGGCGGATTTGCAGCCTTATCTGTCGCTCGCCTATGCGCCGGAGCCGGATTTTTTCATCCGCACCGGCGGCGAACAGCGCATCAGCAATTTTCTGCTGTGGCAGCTGGCCTACACCGAGATGTATTTCACCGACACCCTGTGGCCGGATTTCGACACGGCGGCATTCGAGCGGGCGATCGCATCCTACCAGCAACGCGAACGGCGTTTCGGGCGCACCAGCGAGCAGGTGCAGGCGGCGAAAGCGCAGAACGCACCGCCACCCGTCACCGAGGGTCGCGCGCGGTGAGTCGCGGCGGGCCCCGCGATGCTTGAAGTGCGCATCATGACGGTGGTGGGGGTACTGCCGTTATTGCTGGCAGCGATGTTCCTGCTGCCAAATTTCTGGTGGAATATGGCGTTGGTTGCGCCACTGCTGCTCGCCGGCCATGAATGGGCGCGGCTTGCCGATTTTGGCCGCGGGGCGGAAGCCGCGTTTCTGATGGCATTGCTGGCCGGATGCCTCATGTTGTGGCTGATTGCCGTGCCCGCTGCCCAGCGCCCTGGAAACGCCGCGGCTGCCCCCGCGCGTGCCGTCTTTGCAGTGGCGGTCGCGTTCTGGTGCGTCATCGCGCCGTGCTGGTTATGGCTGAAGATCGTCGTGCGCCAGCGTCTCGCGCTTGCGGCCGCCGGCCTGATGGTGCTGCTGCCCACGTGGCTGGCGCTCGCGCGCCTGCAGCACGACGCGTGGTTATTGCTGCAGCTGCTGGCGGTGATCTGGATTGCCGACAGCGCGGCTTATTTCACGGGACGTGCGCTGGGCAGACGCAAACTGGCGCCCGCGATCAGCCCCGGCAAGACCCGGGAAGGCGTCGGCGGCGCATTCGCCGCCGTCATTGTCTACGCCTTGGCGGTGCATTTTTCGCTGTCCCCGGCCCGCGAATTGCCCACGGTCGTCGCGGGATTTGCCGCCATGGTGGCGCTGGGTATTGTAGGGGACTTGTTTGAATCATGGCTCAAGCGGAGTGCCGGAGTCAAAGACAGCGGCGCCGTTTTTCCCGGACACGGCGGAATGCTCGATCGCATCGATAGCGTGACCGCGGCGCTGCCGCTGGCGGCCCTGATATTCGTTTAGACTAGCGCATGATCGCATCCAGACACGTCGTGGTTCTGGGATCCACCGGCAGCGTGGGTTCGAGCACCCTTGATGTCATCGCGCGTCATCCCGGGCGCTTCAAAGTTCTCGCGCTCACCGCCCACCGGCGGATCGAGGTGCTTTTCAAACAGTGCATCCAGTTCGAGCCGCAATACGCGGCGGTCGGTGATGCGAGGAGCGCCGAATTATTGCTCGCCCGGCTGCGCGCGGCGGGCAGCGCAACGCAGGTGCTGTGCGGCGAGCAGGCGCTCGAACGGGTTGCAGCCCTCCCGCAGGCTGACACGGTGATGGCGGCGATCGTCGGAATCGCCGGACTGCGCGCGACTTTCGCGGCCGTTCAGGCCGGCAAGACCGTGCTGCTTGCCAACAAGGAGGCGCTCGTGACCGCGGGCCCGGTATTCATGAATGCGGTGCGCAGCCGCGGCGTGACATTGATACCGATCGACAGCGAGCACAATGCGGTGTTCCAGGCGCTTCCCCGGGCGTTTGCCGGCGATCTGGCCGCGGCCGGCGTGCGCCGTATCCTGCTGACGGCCTCGGGCGGGCCGTTTCGTGATTTGCCGCTCGAGCGCCTGTCGGAGGTTACGCCGGAACAGGCCTGCGCCCATCCGACGTGGATGATGGGACGCAAGATTTCAGTCGATTCCGCCACCATGATGAACAAGGGCCTCGAAATCATCGAGGCGCACTGGCTGTTCAACGCGGTGGAAGAGCAAATCAAGGTCGTGATTCATCCTGAAAGCGTCATTCACTCGCTGGTCGAATATTGCGACGGGTCGATGCTTGCCCAGCTTGGCAATCCCGATATGCGCACGCCGATTGCCTTCGCGCTTGGCTACCCGCAGCGCATTGCAGCCGGGGTCGACTTCCTCGATCTGGCGGCGCTGGGCCAGCTCAATTTCTCCGCGCCTGATCACAACCGGTTTCCGTGCCTCGGGCTGGCGCGCGAAGCGTTGCGTGCCGGCGGCAGCGCGCCCACCGTGCTCAATGCGGCGAACGAAGTGGCGGTAGCGGCGTTCCTTGATTCGAATCTGCGTTTCGACCAGATTCCGGTGTTGATCGGGCACGTGCTCGCCGAGATCCCGGTTGTGCCGTTGCGCGACCTGGAACACGTTTTCAGCGTCGACGGGCGCGCGCGCGACTGCGCCGGAACGTGGCTCGCGCGCAATGCGGCCGCGACTGTCCGCCGTTCGCTGCGCATTACCGCTTAAGCGTTGCCTCGCCTGCAATGAGCCTGCTGACCACCATCCTTGCATTTGCATTTGCGCTGGGTGCCCTGATCATCGTGCACGAATACGGGCATTACCTCGTGGCACGGGCGTGCAATGTCAAAGTGCTGAGATTTTCAGTGGGATTTGGCCGGGTGATATGGTCGCGCCGCTGCGGCCGCGACCGGACCGAGTGGGCGGTTTCCGCATTTCCGCTCGGCGGTTACGTCAAGATGCTCGATGAACGCGAAGGCGAGGTTGCGCCTGAGGATCTGGCGCGTGCATTCAATCGCCAGTCGGTCTACCGCCGCATCGTGATCGTCGCAGCCGGGCCGGTCGCCAATTTCCTGCTCGCCATCGCGCTCTACTGGCTGATCTACATGCACGGCATCCCGGGGCTCAGCCCGGTGATCGGCGCCGTTGCGCCCGGTTCGCCGGCGGCCGCCGCACAGTTTGCGCCGGGTGACGTCGTCACCCGGATCGGGCAGCAGGCGGTCACGACCTGGCAGGATGCGCGCTGGGCACTGCTCAAGCACGCGGTCGACAAAAGCGTGGTCGTGCTCGAAGTCCACAACGACCGCAACGAGATCGCCTGGCGCAAGCTCGATCTGTCGCGGTTCGGCAGCGCCGAGCTCGACGGGGACTTCCTGCGCGCGCTCGGTTTCCTGCGGCTTGCGCCGCCATTGCCGCCGGTGATCGGGCAGGTGCTGCCGAACGGGGCCGCCGCGCGCGGCGGCCTGCAGGCCAACGATGAAATCGTCGCGATCGACGGCGCAGCGGTGACGCGCTGGGATCAAGTCGTTGCGGCCGTCAGCCGTAATGCCGGCCGCGAACTGGTGTTCGTCGCGAAGCGCGGTGCGGCGGGCACGGTCAGAATCGCCGTGACTCCGGAAGCCGTTCTCGAAAACGGCGAGCGCATCGGGCGTATCGGTGCGGCGGCGCGCATCGACCGCGAGGCGCTCCGGAAGTACGTGGTGGAGATCCGTTATCCGCCGCTCGCGAGCCTGGGCCACGCGCTGGAGCGCACCTGGGACACTTCGGTGTTCAGCCTGAAAATGCTCGGCAAAATGATCACCGGCGAGGTGTCGCTGAAGAATCTGAGCGGCCCGCTTACCATCGCCGACTACGCGGGCCAGTCGGCGCGGGTCGGGTGGCTTTCCTATCTGGTGTTCCTGGCGCTGATCAGCATCAGCCTGGGCGTGCTCAACCTGCTGCCGATACCGTTATTGGATGGCGGGCATTTGATGTATTATACGGTTGAAATTTTCAAGGGAAGCCCCGTTTCTGACCAGGCCATCGAGTTGGGACAGCGCGTCGGGATGGGGCTGCTGTTCATGCTCATGTCTTTTGCGCTGTATAACGATATCAACCGCTTGATTTACGGCTAAGAAAAGATGCGTTTGTTTCGGTGCCTGTTCGTGTTGTTCGGTATGCTGCCCGCCCTGGCCGCGCACGCCTTCGATCCCTTCATCGTGAAGGACATCCGTATCGAAGGTATTCAGCGCACCGAGGCCGGCACGGTGTTCAGCTACCTGCCGGTCAAGGTCGGCGAAACGATGACCGATGACAAAGCCGCCCAGGCGATCCGCTCGCTTTATGCCACCGGCTTTTTCCGTGACGTCAGCCTCGAAGTCGATAACGGCGTGCTGATCGTGTCGGTGCAGGAGCGGCCTTCCGTGGCGCAGATCGAATTTCTGGGCACCAAGGAATTCAACAAGGACGATCTGCTCAAGGGGATGCGATCGATCGGCTTTGCGGAAGGGCGCATCTTCGACCGGGGACTGCTCGACAAGGCGGAACAGGAGCTCAAGCGCCAGTACATCAGCCGCGGCAAGTATTCAGCGCAGATCACGACGACCGTCACGCCGCTTGAACGCAACCGGGTGGCCGTGCGTTTCGACGTGATCGAGGGCGAAATCGCCAAGATCCGGCAAATCAGCATCATCGGCAGCCAGGTGTTCAAGGAATCGGACTTGACGGGACTGTTCAAGCTGCGAACCCCGGGGCTGATGACCTGGTTCAGCAAGGACGACCAGTATTCGAAGCAGAAGCTGGGCGCGGACCTTGAGACGTTGCGTTCGCATTACCTCGACCGCGGCTACCTGGAATTCAATATCGACTCGACGCAGGTTTCGATTACGCCGGACAAGAAGGACGTCTACATCACCATTGGCATCACGGAAGGCCCGCAGTATACGGTTTCGGAAGTCAAGCTGGCGGGCGAACTTCTGATTCCGCAGGCCGAGGCGCTCAAACTGGTGAAGCTGAAGGCGGGCGAAGTTTTCTCGCGCGCCCGGCTCACGGAATCGACCAAAGCGATCAGCGACCGGCTCGGCGACGACGGCTATGCTTTCGCGAATGTCAACGCCGTTCCGGACCTCGACAAGGCGCAGCGCAAAGTCGCGTTCACGTTCTTCGTCGACCCCGGGCGCCGCGTCTACGTCCGCCGTATCAACGTCGCCGGCAACACCCGCACGCGTGACGAGGTGATACGCCGCGAAATGCGTCAACTCGAAGGCGGGTGGTATTCGGCCAACAGCATCACCAAGTCGAAACAGCGCGTCGACCGGCTCGGTTATTTCACGGAAGTCAACGTCGAGACGCCGTCCGTGCCCGGCGCCACCGACCAGGTCGATCTCAACGTCAGCGTGGTCGAGAAACCGACCGGCACCATCCTGCTGGGCGCCGGTTTCGGTTCTGAAGGCATGGTCTTCAGCGGCGGCGTCACCCAGCAGAACGTGTTCGGTTCCGGCAATCATCTGGGCGTGCAGGTCAACACCAGCAAGATCAATACCGTCTACTCGCTGTCGTTCACGCAGCCGTACTGGACGGTGGATGGCGTGAGCCGGGGCTTCGATCTCTACAAGAGGGACGTCGATCCGTCATCGCTTTCGCTCGGCCAGTACCGCACATCCACCCTGGGTGGCCAGGCGCGGATCGGCGTGCCGTTTACCGATATCGACACGGTTTCGTTCGGCCTCGGCTATGAGCAAACGGGAATCACGACCTATCCTGACAGCCCGCTCAGAATCGTCACCTATGTCAACACGTTTGGCACGGACAACACCGCCCTGCTCGGGAATGTCGGCTGGGCGCGGGACACGCGCGACAGCGCGATCTATCCCACGAGTGGCGCGACCAGCCGCGCGTTCGTGGAAACCGGGCTTCCGGGGGGCACCCTGCGTTTTTACAAGGTCAACGTGCAGCATCAGAGATACTTTCCGTTGACGCGCGACTTCACGCTCTTCCTGAACGGCGACCTCGGTTACGGCAACGGTATGGGCGGCAAGCCGCTGCCGTTCTTTCGCAATTACTACGTCGGAGGCGTCAGTTCGCTGCGCGGCTTTTATACGGGGACGGCCGGCCCGAAGGATGCCAACGGCGACCCGATCGGCGGATCGAAGAAAGTGGTCGGCAGCGTCGAATTGCTGTTTCCGTTCCCCGGAATGCGCAATGACAAGTCGGTTCGGGTCAGTGCGTTCCTCGATGCCGGTATGGCCGGCGAATCCTATGCATTCAGCGACATGCGTGCTGCGGCCGGGTTGGCGGTGCTTTGGGTTTCCCCGTTCGGCCCGATCAAGTTGAGCGCAGCGGAGCCGTTCCGCAGCCTGGGTGGTGACAAGAAACAGGCGTTCCAGTTTACGTTCGGTTCCCAGTTCTGAGCGCGCGGCGCCCTGACGGGAAACCGGACCAGTTAAGGAGACTCACTTGAAGCATTTCGAAATACTCATCCTCGCGGCTGCTCTGGCGCTGGGCAGCCTGGCAGCGCCGGCGCAGGCCGCGGACCTGAAAATCGGGTTCATCGACGCCGATCGCATCAACCGGGAGTCGGTGCCTGCCGAACGCGCGACCAAAAAGCTCGAAAAAGAATTCGCGCCGCGCGAGCAGGATCTGCGCAAGCTCGAGCAGCAGATCAAGTCCCTGCAGGGACAGCTCGAGAAAGACGGCCTGACCCTGAGCGAATCCGACCGCCGCACGAAGGAGCAGGAACTCGGCCGCCAGACACGGGAGTTCCAGCGCCTGCAGCGCGAGTTTCGCGAGGACCTGAATCTGCGCCGCAACGAGGAACTCGCAGCGCTCTTCGAGCGCGCCAACAAGGTCATCAGGCAGATTGCCGAATCGGAGAAATTCGATCTGATCCTGCAGGAAGCGGTCTACCGCAGCCCGCGCATCGATATCACCGAGAAGGTTCTCAAAGCGCTGGCCGCCGACAAGTAACCTTGTCCAAGCACAAATCGTTAAGACTCGGCGATATCGTCGGGCAGCTCGGCGGCGAGTTGATCGGCGACGCTGACGTTCGCATCCACCAGGTTGCCACCCTGGAGTCGGCCGGACCCACGGATATCACGTTTCTCACGCAATCCCGATTCCTGCCCCAGCTCGGGCAGACGCGGGCGGGGGCGGTCATACTCGGCCCCGAGACGCGCGATGCGAGCGGCCTGCCGCGCATCATCAGCACGAACCCCTATGCCTATTTCGCCAGCGTTTCGACACTTCTCAATCCACCGGCCGCGGTTGACCCCGGAATACACGAGTCGGCGGTCGTGGACAAATCAGCGCGCGTCGCGGCTTCGGCGAGCATCGGTGCCTGCGCGGTCATCGGCAGGCACGCCGAAATTGCGGACCACGCGATCGTGGGCCCCGGGTGCTTTATCGGCGAGGCCGCAAGCATAGGAGCCGGCAGCCGGCTGCACGCCAACGTCACGGTATATCATCGCTGCCGGATCGGCGCACGCTGCATTGTGCATGCCGGGGCCGTGATCGGATCCGACGGGTTCGGCATTGCGAAAGAGGACGGCGTCTGGAAGAAAATCCCGCAGATCGGCCGGGCGCTGATCGGCGACGACGTCGAAATCGGCGCCAATACCACGATCGATCGCGGCGCGCTCGACGATACGGTCATCGAGGACGGGGTCAAGCTCGACAATCAGATTCAGATCGCACATAACGTCCGGATCGGCGCCCACACTGCGATTGCGGCCTGCGTCGGCATCGCCGGCAGCGCCAAAATCGGCCGCCACTGCGCGCTCGGCGGGGCGTCGATGATCTACGGCCACATCACGCTCGCCGACAACGTCAACGTTTCGGCCGGCACGCTCATCATGAAGTCGCTCGAAAAGCCCGGCACTTACACCGGCGTTTATCCGTTTTCCAGCCACCAGCGCTGGCTCAGGAACGCGGCGCATCTGAGGCAGCTCGACGAGCTGGCAAGGCGGGTGCGCGAGCTGGAAGGCAGTCTGGGCAAGACGGGAAAGGGCAAGACATGAACAGCATGGACATCCACCGGATACTCGAGTGCCTGCCGCACCGTTACCCGATGCTGCTGGTGGACCGGGTGAACTCCTGCGAAGCGGGAAAGCGCATCGTCGCGATCAAGAACGTCACCATCAACGAGCCCTTTTTCGGCGGTCATTTTCCGCACCATCCGGTGATGCCGGGCGTGCTGATCATCGAGGCATTGGCCCAGGCCGCCGCCATCCTCACGTTCCAGACGCATGGCCATAAAACCGACGAAAACTCGATTTATTATTTTGTCGGCATCAACAACGCGCGCTTCAAGAAACCGGTGATGCCGGGCGATACGCTCGAGCTGATTGCCGAAATGAAGCGCCACGCACGGGGGATCTGGTGGTATTCGGCGCAGGCGCGTGTGGCGAACCAGGTGGTGACCGAAGCGGAGCTGATGTGCACGCTGCGCGAGATCAACGACCCTTCGCAAGCATGATGGCCGGGGCACGGCCGTGATACATCCCACGGCCATCATCCATTCCGGCGCGCGGCTCGCCGGCGACGTCGAAGTCGGCGCCTACACGTTGATCGGCGAGCACGTCGAAATCGGCGCCGGCTGCCGCATCGGACCGCATGCGGTCATCACCGGACACACCCGCATCGGCCGCGACAACCGGATCTTCCAGTTCGTCTCGCTCGGCGCACCGCCGCAGGACAAGAAATACGCGGGCGAGCCGACGCGGCTCGAGATCGGCGAGCGCAATACCATCCGCGAATTCTGCACCTTCAACTGCGGCACGGTGCAGGATGCCGGCGTCACGCGGCTGGGAGACGACAACTGGATCATGGCGTACGTGCATCTCGCGCACGACTGCCAGATCGGCAATCACACCATATTCGCCAACAACTCGCAGCTGGCCGGGCACGTGCACGTCGCTGACTACGCCATACTCGGCGGCTACACCGCCGTGCACCAGTTCTGCCGCATCGGCGCCCACAGCATTACCGCGATCGGGACCGTCGTGCTGCAGGATATTCCGCCGTTCGTGACCGCGTCGGGAAACACCGCGCAACCCTACGGCATCAATGCCGAGGGCCTGAAGCGGCGCGGCTTTGCGGCGCCCACCATCACCTGCATCAAGCGCGCATACAAGACGCTCTACAAGTCCGGGCAGACGCTCGATGCTGCCAAGCGTGAAATCGCCCTGCAAACGCGCGATTGCCCGGACCTGCAGTTGCTGCTCGATTTTCTCGATCATTCGACGCGTGGCATCATCCGCTGAGCGCCCGTCGCGCCGCCGCGTGGTCGGCATTGTGGCCGGCGAGGCCTCCGGCGACCTGCTGGGAAGCCAGCTGATCGACGCACTGCGCGAGATCCTGCCCCATCTGCGTTTCACCGGTATCGGCGGGCCGCGCATGCAGTCCGCCGGAATGGAAGTGTTGTTCCCGCTCGAAAAACTCGCCGTGCGCGGCTACCTTGAGGTCGCGCGGCATTTTGTCGAGATCCTCGGGATTCGGCGGCAGTTGCGCCGGCGCTTCATCGCCAATCCGCCGGATGTGTTCATCGGCATCGACGCGCCTGATTTCAACCTCGGGCTCGAAAGGAGCCTCAAGGCGCACGGCATTCCCACGGTCCATTATGTGAGCCCGGCGATCTGGATGTGGCGCAAAGAGCGCATTCACGGGATCAAGCGGGCGGTCAGCAAGATGCTGACGCTGTTTCCGTTCGAAGTCCCCATCTATCGGCAGGCCGGAATCGACGTCGAGTTTGTCGGACATCCGCTCACCGACATTCTGGACCAGGTACCGGGACGCACCGCCGCGCGCGAGCAATTGAGGTTGCCGGCGTCGGCAACGGTCATCGCGCTGCTGCCGGGCAGCCGCCAGAGCGAGCTCGAGCACATGGCGGATCTCTTCGTCCAGACCGCGAAAATGATCAACGAGTGCGCACCGCACATGCTGTTTCTGGTGCCGCTGGTGACGCGCGAGACGCGGGAGATGTTCGAAGCAGCGCTGTATCGAAACCAGGCCGGTGATTTGCCTCTGACAGTCCTGTTCGGCCATGCGCAGGACGCAATGTCGGCGGCCGACGTCGTGCTGGCCGCATCGGGAACGGCGACCCTCGAGGCAGCATTGCTCGGCAGGCCGATGGTGATCACCTACAAGATGCCGGCGGCGAGCCACTGGCTGCTCAGTGGCAAGGGCTACCTGCCGTATTACGGATTTCCGAACATCCTCGCCGGCGAGTTCGTGGGCCCCGAAATCATCC